>ERZ1034573.223-NODE-223-length-16378-cov-7.518961_pt1 | contig 16378 bp, 11 predicted proteins | sample MGYA00520641_ERZ1034573 | MGnify/ENA primary metagenome ERZ1034573 (study PRJEB33760, sample SAMEA4777724) | hypersaline lake metagenome | biome: hypersaline environment; feature: brines | place: Spain | collected 2014-08 | depth 0 m ...
CAGCGTCCTGTTGCTGTTTCTCACCTTCGCCCTCGGCGCGACGTACGTCCCCGGCGGGACGAACGAGGCGGCGATACTCACGCCGACGCTCGCGCTCCTCCCGCTTCTCACCTACGGCGTCTACGTCTTCCTCCAGTATCAGGACACCCGCGACCACGCCGCCACACCCGTCGACGGCGTCGATCCGCTCCGGGAATGGGGGCTGCTCGCCGTCGCCCTCGTCCTCATCACTATCGGCGTCGAGGGCGCCGTCAGCGCCGCCCTCGCCTTCGGCGACGCCTTCGATACGCCCCCGTTCCTCTGGGGGCTGACCGTCATCGCCGCCGCCACGAGTCTGCCGGACACCATCGTCAGCGTCCGCGCCGCCGCGGACGACGACGACGTGACCAGCCTCACGAACGTCCTCGGGAGCAACACGTTCAACCTCCTCGTGGCCATCCCAGTCGGCGTCATCCTCTCCGGGTCGGCGACCATCGACTTCCTCGTCGCCATCCCGATGATGGGGTTTCTCGCCTTTGCGACGCTCGTGTTCATCGTCGCCACGCGGACACATCTCGAACTCACGAACCGCGAGGCGTACGCGCTGCTGGGTCTGTACGGGCTGTTCCTGCTCTGGATGGTGCTCGAAACGGCGGGGGTCGTCGACGGGGTTCGGGGCATCTGAGACGGTCCCCGGAGGCCGGCGGTGATGGCCTCGTCACCACCCGGTAACACTCGCGTCAGCGCCTATTCAAGTTCCTCGGGCGCGTAGACGGGACATGGCAAATCCGACGCCCACGCCGGGCATCCACCACGTCACCTGCATCGCCGGCGACCCCCAGCGCACCCTCGAGTTCTGGATCGAGACGCTCGGGCTGCGGCTCGTCAAACGCTCCATCAATCAGGACGACCCGGGCACTTACCACTTCTTTTTCGCGGACGCGGAGGGGACGCCCGGGACGAGCATGACCGTCTTCCCGTGGCCGGACCTCCCGCAGGGAACGGTCGGGAGCGGGCAGGTCGCCCGGACTGCCTTCCGGGTCCCCGAGGGAAGCCTGGACTACTGGGAGGGCCGCTTCGACGAATACGGCGTCTCCTACGGGAACCGGATCGAACGGTTCGGCGAGACGGTGCTCCCCTTCACCGATCCCGACGGGCTCCCGGTCGAACTCGTCGAACTCACGATTCCGGACGACGACCCCACGGTCCCGTGGACCGAGTTCGTCCCCGAGGACGCCGCCATCCGCGGGTTCCACTCCGTGACCCTCTGCATCGCGGACCCACAGCCGACGATGGAACTGTTGGAAACGATGGGGCTGGAGCGGGTCGGCACCGAGCAGTCGCCGGACGACACGCCCGGCGACGAGCGCACCCGCTTCGCCGCCGGCGGTTCGGTGGGCAAGTACGTCGACGTGCTCCCGACTATCGAGGGCGGACGACGGGGTCACGGGACGGTCCACCACGTCGCCTTCCAGACGCCGACCGACGAGGATCAGGCGTCGATGCGGAGCGCCGCCCGGTCGCGCGGGCTGGCCCCGACCGAGCAGATCGACCGCCACTGGTTCCGTTCGGTCTACTTCCGGGAACACGGCGGCGTCCTGTTCGAACTCGCTACCGACGACCCGGGCTACGCCAGCGACGAACCGCTCGACGACCTTGGCTGTCGACTCGTCCTCCCCGGGCCCTTCGAGGACCGCCGCGAGGAAATCGAAGCCGGACTGCCGAACGTGACGGTCCCGGCGGCCGCGACGGCCGACGCGGACGACTGATTCCGCGCCCGCTACCCACGCTCGCCGGTCCCGTCGCCGCTGCGACCCGTCCCCCTGTCGGAACACGACAGTTCGGGTCGTCGCCACACGACCCGTTCGGGGTCGTTCCGGTGCTCCCACGAGTCACCGAACTGACGTGGGTCGCTCCGCGTCACGGTCGTCGCTGTGCGGGCTGTCGATTCGTCGGTGGGCGCCGACCGTGACGGACGACGCCGGGGGACCCGTCGATCGACCGGGTTTAGACCGCACGAAAATTACCAGTTCAAACGTATCTGTCGATCGAAACCGATTATATACGCATCCATAGTGGTTCGGAGCCCATATTTTAGGAGTACCTAAAAGAACATATTTATGACACTTCGGCACCAACAGGAGGATGTGATGAGCGCTCAAAGCCTCGAACGACGGACGCGGAACTACCTGAGTAACAACGTGCCACAGATCCAGCAGCACGGTGGCTCCTTCGAAGTGCGCGACGTCGACGAGGACGCCGGGCGAGTGACGGTCGCGATCGGCGGTGCCTGTTCCGGGTGTGGCATCGCGCCGATGACGATGAACGCGATCGAGCAGCGCCTCCCCGGGAGCATCGACGAAATTTCCGAGGTCGAGGTCGTCCGAGCCGGTGGTCCCAGTGCCGCCGTGATGCCGTCGAAGACCGACGAGATGGACGAGATGGCGGAGTACGAGGACTACGACCCGCCGTTCTGACCGATCTGTCTGCCTGAAAGCGAGGGACGCCCCACGGGAGATACGTGGCGTGTATTCAGCACGGACGTCCAAACCCATCACACCTACCGTACTCCCGTCAGACATCATTCCTGGCTCGTCGTCACCGACTTCTCTCCCGAGCATACGACGGGGAGTGCTTTCGATCGAGTTTTTGCGAGCACAGCGGGCGCTGTAACGGGCCGGAGTGTGCGCCCGGAACACTAACGTCCAGCCTCATCCCTGGCGGCGTGCCGTGTCGGCTGGCTAACCCTCGTGCCGGGCGGCCGTCGAGCGCGTGCGACGGCGGCACGGGTTCGGTCGTCCGAAGACGACCCGGCGCCCCGTCGGTCAGTTCGGCCGTCGGGGCACCGTTCACCGGCTGACGCCGGTTCCGTAGTCGGGTGGCTCGTACGCACCCATATCACGTGCCCGGGTTCTCCGCGCGGTCATCGCGCCCTGACGGGCGTGCTCGGGCGGGGACTAGAGGCACGCAGACAGTCGTACGCCTCCGACGGGTTAACGCCTTGCGGACGGCGCGGAGTCATCAGGCGTCTCGGAGCGCCTCGGACGGGTACGAGCCCTCGCCTCAGTAGACGTAATCCGACTCGTGGATGTTCACGAGGTCACGGTTGCGTCGCTTGTTCCAGCGATAGCTGAGGAGGAGTTTCATCGCGTCCCAGCCGGCCGCGAACTTCCTCTCGAACATGCCGTACCCTTCCGTCTCGGCGAGCATCTCGCGAGCCGTCCGGAAGATACGGTCCCAGTCGTCGGGACGGTAGTCGCGCACCATGTCGGCCATCGTGACGTTGCGTAGGATCTCGTCGCCGGTGGCCTCCTTCCAGGCCGCGTTGTAGCCGGAGAGGTCGCCAGTCCCGGCCAACTCGCCCGCGATGGCGCCCGTGCGCACGGCGACGTGGTCGCCCCCCTCGTGAAACGCCGAGGTGGTGCCCATCGCGCCGCCCGCGACGGCGATGCCCGCCTCGACCGGCGAGTCGACGGGCCGGGTCGAGGAGATGGGGTACGTTTCGGTCCCCGTCGACTTGCCGCGGTCCTCGACGAGGGGGAAGTCGCCGGGAACGTCGTACTCGTCGCCGTACTCGTGTTCGAGGAGGCGTCGGAGATACTCGCTCCCGCCCGGAACCGTCTCGTCGTCGGGCCGGAGTAGCGGATAGGCGCCGCGGTCGGCCACGGCGTCGACGTCGAGACCGATGGGCATCGTCAGACCGATCCGGGCCACGTCGTCGTCGTTTGGGAAGATCCACGGGTAGGCGGTGTGGCCGGGGATGTGTCCCCACCAGAACGTGATCGCGCCGCGGAGGTCCTCGGCTATCTCGGCGGGGAGCCGACGGTGTTCCTGGTACGCGATGTGGTTGGCCGTCGTCGTCCCGAGATGGTCCGTGACGGGGAACGGGAGGAAGCGGTCCAACACGCGGTTGGTGACGGTTCGCTGGGGGCCGTCGGCGAGGATCAGGAAGTCGGCGCTCACGGCGTCGCCGCTCGCCAGCCGGAGGGTGTGTCGCGGGTCGCCGCCGAGGTCGGTCTCCGCGTCTTTGACGCTCACGCCGACGCGGTAGTCGGCCCCGGCGGCCTCGGCGCGTTCCCGGAGCCAGTCGTCGAACTTCGCCCTGTGGAAGGTGTAGCCGAAGGCGTCGTACGAGGAGCCGATACCCGTGCTTCGAAGCACACAGGACTCGTTCGGACCGACGAACGCCGCCCGATCGAGTTCCGACAGGAGGACATCGTCGGGGAACTCGTCGGGGTGGATGTCCATGATGTCGACCCAGTAGTCGAGGATGCCCGCCGCGTCGGTGGAGTCGGGACCGAGGCCCTCGCGGTCCGCGCGAGGGACGCCCTTCTCGAAGACGGCTGCGGACGCACCGGCTTCGGCGGCCGCGTGGGCCGCCGACGCGCCGGCCGGCCCGCCGCCGACGACGGCCACGTCCACGTGTTCCATACCATATCTGCACGGCGGGGACGATATTAATGGCCCGGAATGGCCCGCCCGCTCGTAGCCTCTTTACCAGTGGCGGGTGCATCGGTTCGCATGACCGATCCGGACATCGCCGTACTGCGCCAGAAGGTCCACGGCATGGCACCGTCGTCGTACGGATCGACGCTCCGTGACCGACTCCCCGACTACGAGGTGGCCGTCGCGACCACGCCCGCCGAGGAGCGCGACCTGATCGAGCGCGCCCGCGTGGTGACCGGCATTCACTTCGAGACGGCGTGGCTCGACCGCGCCGCGAATCTCGACCTCTTCGCCTGCGCCTACGCGGGCACCGGCCACCTCGACGCCGACGCGTTCGCGGACGCGGGCGTCGCCGTCACCAACGCTGCGGGCGTCCACGGTCCCAACATCTCCGAGTACGTGATCGGGGCGCTCGTCGCCCACGAACGACAGTTCCGGCGGGCGTGGGAACAGCAAGAACGCAGCCACTGGGAGGCTTACCCCGTCCGCGAACTGCAGGGGAGTACGGCCGCCGTCGTCGGCCTCGGCGCCATCGGCGAGGCGCTGGCCGAGAAACTGGACGCCTTCGGCGTCGAGACGGTCGGCGTCCGATACACGCCGGAGAAGGACGGCCCGACCGACGAGGTAGTGGGCTTCGACGACGTACACGACGCCCTCGCCCGTGCGGACTACGTGCTCCTCGCGTGCCCGCTCACGGACACGACGCGCGGGTTGATCGACGACGAGGCGCTGGCGTCGATGCGCGCCGACGGTCTCCTGGTCAACGTCGCCCGCGGCCCGGTCGTCGACACCGACGCGCTGGTGACGGCGCTTCGCGACGCGGACATCCGCGGTGCGACGCTGGACGTGACCGACCCCGAACCCCTTCCCACGGACCATCCGCTCTGGTCGTTCGAGAACGTCCGGATCACGCCCCACAACGCCGGCAACACGCCGAAATACTACGACCGCCTCGCGGACATCCTCGCGACGAACCTCCGGCGGATGGACGAGACTGGGGCGGCGACGGGGCTGGAGAATCAGGTCGTCTGAGCCGTGGCCGGCTACGCCTCGGGCGGCGCCACGTCGTTTCGCAGCGTCCCGACGCCCTCGTAGGTGATCTCGACCGTGTCACCGGGTTCGATCACGCCGGGGTTGGCCGGACTGCCGAACGCGATCACGTCGCCGGGGCGGAAGGTGAACCGCTCGGAGAGGAAGGCCACGATGTCGTAGGGGTCGAACAGCATGAGTTCGGTGTTTGCCTCCTGGCGGCGGTCGCCGTCTATGTCGGTGTACATGTCGATGCCGTGGGGGTCGAGGTCGGTCTCGATCCACGGGCCGAGGGGGCCGGACCCGTCGAAGGCCTTCCGAGCCGTGCGGCCGGGCTGATCGAGGGCGTCCACGTCGTTCATGACGGTGTAGCCGCGGATCACGTCGGGCACCTCCGCGGGGTCGAGGCGGTGACACCGCTCGCCGATCACGGCACAGAGTTCGCCGGCGTACGTCACCTCGTCGGAGAAGGTGGGGTAGGGGATCGGCTCCTCGTGGGCGACGACGGCGGCGGGCGGCTTGATGAAGAAGGCCGGCTGGTCCGGCACGTCGTACTCCATCTGATCGAGCGTCGCCGCGAAGTTGCGGCCGGTACAGTAGAGCGCCGACGGCTCACACGGCGGCGCGAGCGTCCCGTCCTCGCCGACGACGAACTCGCCGTCGTCGGTCTCGACGACGCCGTCCCGGTACTCGCCGGCGTGAATCTCGCCGTCGACCGCGATGCGTGCGCGTTTCATAGGCCCCCGTCCCGCCCGACCGACTAACCGCTTGTGGATTCGGACGCGGACTCGGACGCGGACCCGGAGTCCGCCCCGACGTCGAACTCCGACGACCGCCGGACGACCAGCACCGGCGCGACGGCGCCTTCGGCGACGCGGTCGGCTTCGTCGCCGAAGAGGACCGACCACAGCGTCCCCTCGCTCTCGCCCATGACGACGACGTCGAACTCGTCGGTGCGGTCGACGATGTCGGCGACGGCACGCGCCGACTCGGTCGTTTCGGCGGTGATCCGGCCGGCCGCCAGCCCCCTGTCGCGGAGCGTCTCGACGACCCGTTCGACCGCCGCCGTGGCGTCGAAGTCGGATCCGCTGGGGGCCACGCCCCACGCCGTCACCCGCTGTGTCCCCTCCCCGACCAGCGTGGCCACGAGGTCGGCGAGTCGGTCGGCGTCGATGGCGCCGCGTACGGCCACCAGCAGACGGTCGACGTCACCGGTCGGGTTCGGGAGCAGTATCGCCGTGGCACCCACGTCCGCCGCGACGCGGTCGACGGTCTGATCGCGGTCGTGGGTGAAGCCCACGCGCGTCTCTACGTCGCAGCCCACCTCGCGGAACGCGTGGGCGATGTCGTCGACGGCGGCCCTCGCCCGCTCCCCGAACTGCAGGCTGGCCTGTTCGGTCGGCGTCTGTTCGGGCAGGACGTGGTAGCCGAGGACGACCACCTCGGCCGGTGCGAGAAAGTCTATCAGCGTCTCCGGAAGCGTCTGCCCCTCCAGCACCTGGACGGGGACGAGCACCCTCGGCGGTTCGCGGATCGAGAGGTCGGCCATCTACAACATCCCCCTGAGTGAGACGTCGCTCGCGTAGTACTTGTACCACCCGGCGGTCGCGAGCATGATGGCGACACCGACGACCTGTGAGAGCGGCTGCATGAACGCGATGAGGCCGAAACTGGCGACCGCGCCCGGGACGGCAACGAGCGGATAGAGTGGAACCCGGAAGTTCGGGTCGTACCACTCGGGTTCGTCGCGGCGAATCGTGAGCAGTGCCACGCAGATCAGGCCGTACATAATCAGGTGGAGGAAGGAGGCCACCTCCGCGAGCACTTCGACCTCGCCGAGAGCGACGAGGACGAGCGTCGGTCCCCCGGCCATGGCGAGGGCGACGTGTGGCGTCCCGTATCTCAGGTTCATGTGACTGGCGGGTTTCGGCAGGAGGGCGTCCTTACTCACCGCGAAGACGGCCCGCGAGGTAGAGAGAATGGAGGCGTTCGCGCTGGAGATGGTCGCGAGGAGACCGGCCAGCAGGATGGCGATGGCACCGGCGCGGCCGGCGAAGGCCCGCGCCACCTCGACGACGGCCGTCTCGCCGAAGTCAGAGAGCGCCGCGCTCCCGAACGCGCTCGTGGCGACGAAGATGGTGGCGACGTAGAGCGTCCCGACGACGAGTACGGATCCGACCATCGCCAACGGGAGGTTCCGGCCCGGCCGTTTGATGTCGCCGGCGACGGTCGCCACCTGCGCGAAGCCGAGATAGGAGGTGAACACCAGCGCGGCGGTGGTGAACATCGAGAACGCCCCGAACGGCACGAACCGCTCCGGCGTGCTCGCGGCGCCGAACACGCCGAGGGCGTCGAGGCCGCCGTAGCCCAGAAAGAGCACGAGGATGGCGAGCAACAGACCGACGACGTAGTTCTGGAGTTTCGCCGCGTTCTCGGTGCCGAACAGGTTCAACCCGGTGAGCAGGACGCCGAACAGGAGCGCCAGCGGAACCACGACGGTGCCACCGACCGGCACGCCGGCCTCGGCGAGGACGGCGGCGGCGTAGTTGCCGAAGCCGACGAGGTAAAACGCCGTCGCGAACACGAGGCCGAGCCAGATGCTGATCCCCACCACGGCACCGGGGAGAGCGCCGAGCGCGCGCGAGATGTAGTAGTAGCCGCCGCCGGATTTCGGCATCGCCGTCGCCAACTCCGACGCGGGGAGTGCGACCAACAGGGCGACGACGGCCCCGATGGCGAACGACCCCGCGGCGGCGGGACCGGCCCGTCCGGCGGCCAGCCCGGGGAAGACGAAGATTCCCGCACCGATCATCGTCCCGACGCCGATGGCGAGGCCGCCGGAGAGGCCGATGGTCCGCTCCAGTTCCGTCCCCTCCTCGGTGACGGACGTCTCCTCGGTCGTCGCGTCCGGGCCGACGACCGCCTCCGGGGCCTCACCACGCCGGTTAACGTTCGTGCCGCCGTGTTCGCTTCCCATCCATCCGGGTCGACACTCGGCGACGAGGCGAATAAAACACTGCGACGTTCCCGCCGAGTGGGAGGACGGGGGTGTCGACCGCCCCGCGAAACGTTCTTATGTGATGAATGGTAACATATGACGTACCCCTACCCGCGGCCCCCGATCCACGCCTGTTTTTACCCGTCGGCCGGAACCTACGACCAATGGACGACGAACTTCGCGAGCGCGTCGAGCGGGCGGCGCGGACGCACGCACTCCTCAACGCGGTGAAATACGACAGCGACGCGGACGTGGGCGCGGTCATGGGTCCGCTGATGGGCGAGAACCCCGACTTCCGTCCCCACGCCGACGAGATTCCGGGCGTCGTCGGCGGCGTCGTCGCCGAGGTGAACGACCTCTCCGCCGCGGAGAAGCGGGCGGAACTCGAGGACCTCGCGCCCGAGGAACTCGAGGAACTGGAAGCCGACGACGAGGGCGACGAGCATCCGCTGCCCGACCTGCCGAACGTCGACGACGGCGTCGTCATGCGTGCCGCCCCGAACCCGAACGGCCCGTGGCACCTCGGCCACGCGCGGATGCCGGCGGTGATCGGAACGTACAAGCAGCGCTACGACGGCCGTTTTATCTGCCGGTTCGACGACACCGATCCCGACACCAAGCGTCCCGATCTCGACGCCTACGACGCCATCCTCGACGCCATCGACTACCTCGGCTTCGAACCCGACGAGGTGCTTCGGGCGAGCGACCGCCTCGGAACCTACTACGACCACGCCCGGGAACTGATCGAACGCGGCGGCGCCTACACCTGCTCCTGTCCACAGGGTGAGTTCTCCGAACTGAAGAACGCGGGCGAGGCGTGCCCGCACCGGGGGAAGGACGTGGAGACGACCCGCGAGGAGTTCGAGGCGATGATCGACGGCGACTACTCCGCCGGCGAGATGGTCCTCCGCGTCCGTACCGACATCACACACAAGAACCCCGCCCTGCGGGATTGGGTGGCGTTCCGCATGATCGACCGCCCTCACCCGCGTCCGGAGGCCGCGGACTACCGCTGCTGGCCCATGCTCGACTTCCAGTCCGGCGTCGACGACCATCTCACCGGCGTCACCCACATCATCCGTGGCATCGACCTGCAGGACTCCGCGAAACGCCAGCGATTCGTCTACGACTACTTCGACTGGGAGTACCCCGACGTGATCCACTGGGGCCACGTGCAGGTCGACGAGTACGACGTGACCCTCTCCACCTCGACCATCAAGGAGTTGATCGACGACGGCGCTCTCGACGGGTGGGACGACCCGCGGGTGCCAACCCTCGCCAGCCTGCAACGGCGCGGGATTCGGGGACGGGCCATCGTCGACGCCATGATCCAACTCGGCACCTCGACGAGCAACGTCGAACTGTCGATGAGCGCCGTCTACGCGAACAACCGCGACCTGATCGACGACGGGGCGAACCGGTACTTCTTCGTCCGGGACGGGGTGGAGAAACCCCTCCACGGCGGTCCCGAGGCCGGCCACCCGCCGGTCCATCCCGAACACGAGGCGCGAGGCCGTCGGAACGTCCCCGCCGACGATGCCGTCCTCGTCGAACCCGCGGACGTGCCGGCGGAGGGCGAGCGCGTGTGGCTGAAGGGCTTCGGCTGCGTTCGACACACCGACGCGGGGTTCGAGTACGCCGGCGACGACATCGCCGCCGTCCGCGAGGAGGGCGTCCCGGTCGTCCACTGGACGCCCGTCGACGGCGTGCCGACCCGACTGCGGACGATGGCCGGCGACGTGGCGGGCGGCGCGGCACCCGACTGCGCCGACGTGCCCGTCCATGAGGTCGTGAAGGTCGAGCCGGTGGGGGTCGCGCGGGTGGATAGCGTGGCGGACGGCGGGCGCGTAGCGTACTTCGCCCACGAGTAGTCGCCAGTCACCGGCCAAACGTTTATTCGCCGCCTCGCCGAGTCACGTACATGTCCGAACAAGCCCCGGAACCAGCAGCAGACCCCGTCGTCGGTAACATTCCCCACTGGTCACACGGCGACGACGACCCCCTCACCATCGTCGACGGCGAGGGCGTCACCGTCTACGACGACGACGGGGCGGCGTATCTCGACTTCATCGCACAGCTCTACTGTGTCAACGCCGGCCACGGCGAGGAGCGAATCGCCGACGCCATCGCGGAACAGGCCTCGAAAGTCGCCTACGTCGCCTCGGCGAAGCACAACGACACCCGCTCGGAACTCGCCGCCCGCCTCGCCGAGATCACGCCCGGCGACCTGAACGACGTGTTCTTCTCCGTCTCCGGCAGCGAGGCCAACGAGTCGGCGGTGCAGTTCGCCCGCGAGTTCACCGGCGCCCGCAAGGTGCTCACGCGGTATCAGTCCTACCACGGCGCCACCTACGGCGCCGGATCGCTGACCGGCGATCCCGAGACGCGCAACGCGATGGGACACGCGGCCGAGACGACCGGCGCGGCGAAGTTCCTCCCGCCGCTGACGTATCGGTCGCCGTTCGACGGCGACACGCCCGAGGAGATCGCGAAACAGGCCGCCGACCACCTGGAGTACGTCATCCACAACGAGGGACCGGACTCCATCGCGGCCATCCTGATGGAGCCGGTCGGGGGCACGAGCGGGGCCTACACCGCGCCCGCGGACTACTGGCAGCGGGTGCGCGCCCTCTGTGACGAGTACGACATCCTCCTGATCGCGGACGAGGTAATCACCGGCTTCGGCCGGTGTGGCGAGTGGTTCGGCATCGAAACGGAGGACGTAGTGCCCGACCTACTCACCTTCGCCAAGGGCGTCACGAGCGCGTACGTCCCGCTCGCGGGCGTCGCGGTCCGGCCGGAGATCGCCGCCCACCTCCGCGCGTCGGGGATCGACGTGGGACAGACCTTCGCCGGCCATCCCGTCGCCTGCGCGGCGGGCGTCGCCGCCCTCGACGTCTACGAGGACGGCCTGATCGAGACCGCGCGGGCACGGAGCGACCACCTCGAAGCCCGCCTGCGCGAGCTCGAACGCCACGACGCCGTCGGCAACGTTCGTGGCCGGGGCCTGCTCTGGGCCGTCTCCTTCGCGGACCCCGAGACCGGCGAGCCGTATCTCAACCCGTGGATCGAGTCGGGGGACACCCCCGTCGACGCCGTGCTCGACGGGGCACGCAAGCGGGGCGCCCTCTTCGGCGGCGGCCGGCCGCGCACGCAGGTCATCGTCTCCCCGCCGTTGCCGGTGACCGACGCGGAGATCGACCGCGCGGTCGACGCCCTCGACGCGGCCATCGCTGCGACGTTCCAGTAGCGGTCGAGCCCGCTCCGACACGACCGTTTAATATCGCGGGGCGCCCGGTTTCGCGTATGCTCCACCTAGAGGGCCCGCTTCTCACGATCGACGTTGGATCGCGGCGCGTCGAGACCGAGTCCGTCGACGGCGTCCTCGAATCGTTCGTCGGTGGACGGGGCGTCGCCACCCGTCTCGCCCACGAGCGCATCCCGTTCGACGCCGACCCGCTCGGCCCGGAGAATCGCCTCTACCTCACGACGGGACCGATGCAGGCCTCGTCGATGAGCTTCACCGGCCGCGCCTCCGCGACGGCCGTCTCGCCACTGACCGACGGCCTCCTGTCGGCCAACGCCGGCGGGTTCGTCTCCCGGAACCTCTTGGGGACCGGCAACGCCGCCGTCGAAGTCGTCGGCGAGAGCGACGAGTTGGTCGTGGTTCACGTCCGCGAGGACGGCGTCACCTTCGAGGCGGCGCCGGAACTCGCGGGCGCCGAAGTCCCGACCGTCACCGAGTACGTCGAGGACGAACACGACCTCGGCCCCGAGCACGTCGCCTGCATCGGCCCGGCGGGCGAGAATCTGGTACGGTTCGCCTGCATCATGACCAGCGAGACGCGGGCGTTCGGCCGCGGTGGCCTCGGAGCCGTGCTGGGCGCGAAGAACGTGAAAGCGATCACCTTCGACGGTGACGCCCGCCCCGACGTGGAGGTAGACGCCGAGGCGACGGCTATCCACCGCGAGGCGGCGACGAGCGACCACATCATGAAACGCCAAGGGACCGCGAGCGTCACGGACCTCGCCAACGAAATCGGCTCCTTTCCCACCCGCTACTTCGAGGACGTGCGCTACGAGGCCTTCGAGCGGATCAACGGCGACCGGGTGGAGGAGAAGAAGTACAAGAAAGGCACCTGTTCGCAGTGTGCCTTCGCCTGTAAGCTTCCCACGAGGGACGAGGCGTCGGGCGTCGAGACGGAGGGGCCGGAGTTCGAGACGATCATGGCCTTCGGCGGCAACTGCGCGGTGGACGACATCGTCTCGATCATGCAGTCGAACCAGCTCTGTGATCGGTTGGGCATGGACACCATCTCCTGTGGCAACGCGGTGGCGGCGTATCTCGAGGCGAACGACGCCTTCGGCGACGACGAGTTGATCCACGAGACGGTGCAACGGATCGCCAGCCGCGAGGGCGACGGCGACCTGTTGGCGGAGGGCATCCACCGCTTCCACGACGAACTCGGCGTCGAGGACTGGACGGTCAAGGGGATGACCTTCTCGGCCCACGACGGCCGCACGCTCAACGGGCAGGGGCTCGGCTTCGCCACCGCGAACCGCGGCGCGGACCACATGTACGCGACGTTCTACGCCTACGAGTACCCCCTCGTCGACGCCTCGGAAGCGTTCGAGCCGTCGGGACTGTCGGCCGCCAAGGCGACCAAACTGGTCGAACTGGAGAACAAGCGGGCGCTGGAGGACTGTGGCGTCGTCTGTCGGTTCTCGCGGGGGGTGATGACCGCCGAGCGCTTCGAAGCGCTGTTCGACGCCGACCTCGACACCCTGCTCGACGTGGGCGCGCGGGTCGTCGAACTCGAACGCCATTTCAACAACCAGCGGGGCTTCGACCGGGCGGACGACGACCTACCGTACGAACTCCCCGACTTCGACGCGGCGCTCGACGCCTACTACGAGACGCGCGGGTGGACCGACGAGGGCGTCGTCCCCGGAAACCCGCTCGGGGCGAGCGCGAGCGCGGACTGACGCGGTTCGTCGGACGTCGTTACCGTCGGTTCGCCGGGGCGGTCCGGCAGACGTTCGAGCCGAGCGTTCGGTCGTAGGTTTATCCCTCTCGACCGCGGAACGGGGACATGGCTATCGATCCGAACTTCGAACGCAACAGGGAGCAGGTAGACGAGGCGGACGGCGTCGCCGTCTGGGGGCCGGTCGATCCGCCCGAGAAACTCGGCATCCACGGCACCCACGTCGCCGTCGACTTCGACATCTGCCTCGGCGACGGCGCCTGTCTCGAGGACTGTCCGGTCGACGTGTTCGAGTGGGTGGACACGCCGGACCATCCGGAAAGTGAGATCAAGGCCCACCCCACCTACGAGGACCAGTGTATCGACTGTATGCTCTGTGTCGACGTCTGTCCGGTCGACGCCATCGACGTGGACCCGAGCCGCGAGAATCGGCTCTGACCCTCACGAACGATTAAGTGTGGTAGCGTGGTACACGGGTGCATGGAACTGACCGAGCAGCTCAATTTCGATCACAAGGATCGCCGGGACATCTACGAGTACGTCGAGGCTCACGGCTCGGTACGGACCGACCAGGCACGGCGGGCGCTGAACCTCGACCCGGAGGCGTTCGGTCACCACCTCACGATCCTGCGCCGCGACGGCTACCTCCGGCAGGAGGGGACGCGACTCCGCGTCGCGTACCGCGAGGAGGACGTGGAGGAACACGACGCGGACGACGTCGTCTACACGATCCGAGCGGCGGAACAGCGCGACCTCTCCGGTCTCGTCGGCGTCATCCGACAGGTCGCCGAGGAGGGGACGTACATCGAGGCCGAGACGGTGGCGGACCTGCTGGATCACGAGGAGGTGATCCTCCGACACACCGAGACCCGGTCGCGGATGGTGTTCGTCGCCTGCGTCGACGACGAGGTGGTCGGCTGGGTCCACCTCGACCTCCCCGAGACGGGGAAACTCGCCCACACCGCGGTGTTGACCGTCGGCCTCCTGCCGGGCTATCGCGGCCACGGCATCGGCACCGCGTTGCTCGACCGTGGCTTCCGCTGGGCCTGCGAACACGGCTTCGAGAAACTCTACAACAGCGTCCCCGCGACCAACGAGGAGGCCATTTCGTTCCTCGAAGCACACGGCTGGGAGACGGAGGCGGTCCGCGAGAACCACTACCGGATCGACGGCGAGTACGTCGACGAGGTGATGCTCGCGACGTTCCTCGACTGTGACGCGCGGCTCTGAGCCGTCTCAACCGTTCTCCTCGTACCGCCGGCGCTCCGCCTCGGCCGCGTCAGTTCCGTACCGCTCGACCAGCGGCCGATACGCCTCGCCCAGCGCCCGCATACACTGCCGCGTCGAGACGTAGCCCAAGTCGTCGGCCACCGTCTTCCAGTCGTCCGCCTGGAGAGGTTTGCGGACGAGGAGCCGTTCCGCCCGGCCGTCGAGGCGCCCGTCCGGGTCGCAGAGATGCGCCATCGCCAAATCGCGGAAGGCGCCTGGGGCGGCGTCGTACAGTCCCGGCCCGAAGGCGGCGGCGGCGACGACGCGCCACTCGTGGTCGGTGAGCGACGGGGACGGCGCGTCGTCGCTCGCCCGGAGGACCGCACGGGCGACGTCGGGGTCGAGGTCGTCGAGGGCGTCGGAGAGCCCGTCGCGCATCCGCGCGCGGAACCGTCGACCGTGGCGGTCGCGGAGCGCCGCGCCCGCGTCGCTCGCCGGGCGGAGCATGATCGCGGAATACTCGCCGCTCGCGGCGTTGCGCGTCGTCGAGCAGTGGACGGTCCGGTAGCCGTTGCGCGCCCAGAACCGGACGAGCCGTGGGGTGGCGCCGTAGCCGACGCCGAACCAGTCGACGGCGGCGTCGAACTCGGCGTGACAGCCGTCGAGAAGTCGGGAGCCGAACCCCGTCGACCGGATGGCGTGGTGGGCCGCAACCCGGAGGACGCGGGAGCCGACCGGCCGTCCCGCCTCCAGGTCGCGCAACTGGCTCGTCAGCACGTCCGGAAGCATGTTGCCGCGCACGCGGGCGCCCTCGTACATATCGATACGTCGTGACTCGGCGAGGCCGCCCTCGCGGGCCAGGAGGGCGACGGCGGCGACGTGGCCGTCGACCGTGAGCGCCCGACAGTCGAGGTTCGGCGCGTCGAGCAGGCGCGCCAAGTCGTCCGGCTCCGTCCGGTAGTGTGCGAACGCGAGGAGGCCGAAGGCCTCGCGGAGTAGGTGTTCGTCGGCGGTGAGGCTCTCGGCGTCGAGCGCGCGGTACGTCGCGTCCGCGGCCGTCGCGTCCGCGACGAGTTGGGTCGCGGCGGGTCGCGCGTCGAGCAGGAGGGCGTGGAACGCCCACACCTCGACGGGGTCGCCCGGGGCGTAGCGGATGGGGTCGTCGAGGCGGGCGTCGACGACCTCGTGGCTCCCCGCCGCGAGGCGATCCCGGAAGCGGACGTCGAACCCGCGGCCCGTCCCCTCGTAGCCGTGGACGGTCGTGACGAAGGCGACGGCGGGGGCGTCGAGAAACGCCGTCAGGCGGCGGACCGGGAGCGCGGCTGCCTCGTCGACGACGACGGCGGCCGGATCGTCGGGAAGCCCACCCGCCTCGACGGGGGTGAGAAATCGCACGCGGCCGCCGCCGGTCGCGGTGACGGTGTGATCGTCGCGACCTGCCAGTTTTCCCAGCGTTCCGAGCAGGGCCGCGGCGCGCTCGAACACCTCCGCAGCGTTGCGGTAGGCGGGGGCGGTGACGAGGACGTCCCGGCCCGCGGCGGCGAGGCTCCCGGCGGCGAGGCCGGCGGCCGCGGACTTCCCGCGACCGCGGTCGGCCTCGACGACGACGGCGGCCCCGTCGTGCAGGCGCTCGAGCGCGGAGAGGGCGTCGGCCTGATCGGCCGTGAGACACGCGTCGTAGGCTTCGGGGGGGAAGGCGGCGCCGCTCGGGACCGACGGCGGCGCCTTCCCC
>ERZ1034573.224-NODE-224-length-16355-cov-15.618466_pt1 | contig 16355 bp, 20 predicted proteins | sample MGYA00520641_ERZ1034573 | MGnify/ENA primary metagenome ERZ1034573 (study PRJEB33760, sample SAMEA4777724) | hypersaline lake metagenome | biome: hypersaline environment; feature: brines | place: Spain | collected 2014-08 | depth 0 m ...
GCATGCTGTTGATCATCGTAGATGGCGTCCGGATCCCATCCAATAACAATCGTCTGTCCGGCGGTGTCTGCATCAAGGGTGATGTCGGTCGTTACGTCTCTCGCGAGCCAGCCGTCCACGAACGCCTCTCCAGAGTCGATTGTGACGGTCAGCGAGTCCGCTGAATAAGTTGCGTCGAATTCGTTGAACGCTGTCTCGTCGAGTGAGGTATATCGCTGCGCCGATAGCGTTGGGTCATCGGCAGGGACGATCCAACCATCACTAAACTGGCTCGTCGTCTCACCGAATTCGATGTTCCGATTCGTCGAGCCACGAGCCCCAGGCTGTGCGCGATCCATTTAGACCACCTCACTGTTGTCGAGGTACGAGAGTTCGATCCGGACAGTCACCGCGTGGTCACTATCCTTCGGATCGAGTCGGTTGTCAGGATCGTCAAGCAAGGCTCGATTTGCCGCGATATCGTCACTGTTCGAAGGATCAGCTTCACTCACGAGTGCAGCCTCTTTCAGCGAGAGACCAACTGCCTCGTCGCTTCCAATCAGAAGAACGGCCGCGTACTCGTTGTCCGCCGAATTGTCGACGTGATCGTCGATCGCATCTCGATAGACTTCGTTGATGAGGTGCTCGTCACCGAGCGACTCGGCGGTCCCGTCATCACCAAACGCCAGATGCGTCCAGGTGACGCTCTGTGAGTTTACTTCAGGATTGTGGAGCTGTGCGAGATACTCACGGTACGTCGACGTCGAGACGTTGTGCGTTGAGAACTCGGTCTCAGGCTCGAGGTCTTCGAGTGCTGCGATCCTCTCTAGTCGGCTTATCCGGTCCCAGTCAGGGATTAGTTCGCGGATCGTTTCGATCGCGTACGTTGCCACTCGAACGTTGTCTGTAACTGACGTAGTTTGGACTTCTGTCATAATTCTGCGTAGGCGTCGATATTCCAGCGACCTTCGTTCCAGTACGCTGCTTCAACGGGTTCAATTCGTTCGCGAACCGTGGCACTGACCGCGATCTCTTCAATCGCGACCGCATCAATCTGGACGGCTGCTCCATCGCTGATCGCCGGCGACTCGCTCGCGACGAGAAGCATATCGTCGACAGCCGTCGCATCGGTGAGTACGACCGTCTCCGAGTGTACCTCGTCCTCAAGCACCGCTTTCAGGGTGTCGTAGTGGTCGAGGTTCCAGCGGCCCTCGTTCCAGAAGGATTGCGTCGACTCCTCTATTCGAGTGTGTGTCGTATCGTCCAGGATAGGCACCTCCGAACCGACGACATCGGTTTGTACAGCGGCTACGTCGTCGAGTGTGAGCGTATCCTCGAGTTCCTCAGTCAATAGGATCCCGACACCGACGCCAGCGGCGACTGCGGCGTCGACGACATCGATGAATTGCGAACTCGTGATGTCGACAGTGGCGAGTTCGTTACGGACGTCAAGCAGGATTTGTGCCTGGGCGCGATCAAACGGCTCCTCAACGTTGACGTTCTCTACGTCGGTTGCGAGTAATAGCGCGACAATATCACGCACCTCCTCGACGGTTGCCGTCGTGATCTGCGACCGTAACGCCGCCTTCACGCGAACACGGAACGCATCAACTGTCTCGTCTTGGCGCCGATTAAGTCCGAACAGGTCGGCGATCTTGTTGAGCGGCTCGCCAGTCGCCGTTTCAACGAATTTCTGTTTCTGTACCTCGGTGAGGGTTTGCTCAAACTCCTCATACTCGTTCGCGAACGCAGTCAGAAGGGCCTGCCAGACCTCTCCTTCCGAGTCGTATGGCGTTTTGAGAAGCTCCTCGAGTCGCTCTGCGGGCGTCTCGTCACTAGACATCTGTGACAGCCACCTCGTCGGTGCCGGTCATCGCGACCTCGAGGTCGCGGATCGTCACGTTCGACTCGCTCTGGGGCGGATCACCCGTTCCGAGATAGACGTCGGCCTGGACAACGCCCCGAACCTCCATCACGCGACGCTTCACCTGGTCGTAGATGACGTCTTCTCCGATTTCGAGGCCAGGATACTGGATGCCATCGTGAGCTTGTCCGCCGATATACCGGATAATCGAATTCTCGATCCGAGTCTCGCCATCATCCGGGAACGTCGAACTCGTCGTAAGATCGACGTCGACGTAGATGGTGATCCGATCGGCGCGTTCGAATGATTCGATTCGTTCACGACCGTCATCCATCGTCGCGATCCCCGAGAGCGAGCCATACGATTGGAGGCCAGCGCCACGACTCTCGAGGATGGCCTGTGCGATACTGTCATCGGCGACGTTCGGTGCGAGGACAACCACCTCGGGCCCGTACTCGTTGTTCTGGTCGTCACGCCGCTCTTCGACACGCACAGAGACGATATCCTCATCGAACTGGAAGATCGACGCCTCCATCGCGGGTGGCGTCGACGATCCAGGTGCCGCGAATGTGTTCTCGTACCGCAGTTTGAACTCCGCGTCTGTCTCGCGGTCGCGGCCCTCAGCGAAACCAACGGTGGAATCACCGGTCGGCTTTGGGTTCGTCACGGCGTCGACGCCGGAAACAGGGTCTTCGAAGCGGATGATCGTTCCAGCTGCGACATTCGTCTCCTCACCGAGCCACCGTTCGTCGAGATCCGTCTGCCAGGGTTTGAGCCCCTCGACCGGCGCTATCACCGATGTCGCCCCCTTGGTAAGAGTGACACCCTCGGTCGTCTCAAAGGGAATCCGCGGGCGAGTCTCGGTCCGCTCGGTCGTGATAGTCGTCCCTGCCGAGATCGTGACGTCGCTCGGTGCCGGGTCACTGCGCGAGAACTCAACCTCGCCGGTCGCGGGGCGGGTCGGGATCCGTGAGAAGCCCGCCAACGCGAGTTGTTTGTCAAGCGCCTCGCCGCTCGCGTCCTGGTAGAAGCTCGCGTAGTAGGCACCCTCCGCCGCGGCCCACTGCCGCGCGAGTTCGATCGCAGTGGCGTCGATGATCTGGGTGATCGGCGAACTCGGACGGAGCTCGATGTCCTCGCCGAGCTCATTCTTGAAGATACGCTTCAGATCCTGTCGGATCGTATCGACGTGCTTCCGCTCGAAACTCCCGTCCTGCTGAACTCCGTAGGACATCTATCCGACCTCCGCGGCGAACTGGACGGTGTCGCTATCGAAGAGCGATACACCAACTATCACCTCGGCAACGCGTGCGCCCGGTTCGTTCCGCCCGATTTCGACGGAGTCCACTGCGTCGACGCGCTCGTCTCGGATCAGCGCCCGACGAATCTCCCGCTCCAGGATCGCGTCGGGGCCGCCGACCGCCTCGAAAAGGTCGAGACCGTGGTCCGGCGCGAACGGGTCCTCGCCGCGGACCGTCGAGAGTAGAATCTTGAGCTCCTGGACGGCGCCGCGCTGGCCGTCGAGGAACTCCGCTTTCTGATTCGGCATCGCGATATCGCCGTTCGATTCGACTCGGAGCGTTCGTTTGTATTTCATAATTCTCTCATGATGACTCTAGGTCGGTCGTTCCCGGGTCGATGACGTCGACCGTCTTCGTCGACGTCGAGCCGTCGGGCTGGGTGTCCTCGTACTCAAGCTCGGCGTCGGCATTGAGGACCGCCGCTGCGGATGCTTCGTCGCCGATCGTCACGGCGCCGGTCGCGTCCATCGCAATGACCTTTCCCGAGGTGTGCTCGACGCGGACGCGGCCGTCAGGGAACATCCGCAGTGCCGAGCCGTCGTCCTGGATGGCAATCTGGAACTCCCCATCCTGGTGGTCGGGGACGTCCATGTCGTCGAGCCAAATCTCCGGGAGGAAGACGCCGGCTTCGAGGGTGAACCGCCGCTCCCCTTCCGGCGCGACCTCGCCGGACGTCGCGAGCTGTTTCTCGATGGGCTCGCGAGCGTGGAAGAGGAGCCCCTCGTCGCCCTCCTGAACGGGGACGATCATCCCGGCGCCGTCGGTCGCGAACGGCGAGGCGATCGGGACGTTGTCGACGAGGGCGTTCCGATCGGCCTTCAGCTCGACCTCGGCCCGCCGGGTTGCCTCGTCGACGCCGACCACGATGACCGTCGACGTCGTGTAGATCCCGCGGACTGAGTCGTTGACGAACTTCCGCAGCGTCGCGACGATGTTTAGCCCGCCCGAATCGCCGCCATCGCCCTCGGGTACGTCGCGGGACATCAGCGCGTCACCCCAGTTCGGGCGCGGCCGCCACCGTACGTCGGCTGGTTCGCGGGCCGCGCCGCCTCGATCGGCGTACACTTCCCCCGGACGAGGTGGTCACCCGACTCGGTCGAGGACTGAAACTCGTACTCGTCGACTCTGTAGGCGCCCTCGAAGTCCTCGGTGTCGACGTAGACCGCGGCGCCCTTCTCGATCGCCGGTTCGAGCATCGCCTCGAACTCAAGCTTCTCGTCGACGTCGTCGTCCGGCTCCGTCGTGTCCTGGATCGAGAGCAGGGTGTTGTCGTACGAGAGCGTCGGCGCGTCGACCGTCTCCTGCGTCTGGGGGACGAAGTGAAGCCGGCCGCGAGAGGCGAACCACTCCCAGGCCGTCCCGGTCATGTCGGCGGCGTAGTCAAGCAACTCGTCGAGCCACGCTCGGACCTGCTGCTCGCGGGTCACCGAGTAGGCACCGTCGATCTCGTCACCGACGTCCTCGACAATCGGGGTCAGCCCGATCTCGCCAGCGATCGCCGAGACGATCTCGTCGGGGCGGCGGTTCCGCCAGCGCCCGGAGATCCTCGTCTTCGTCGCCGCCTCGGACTTGTCGATGCCCTTCAGCCGGTACGTCTTGTCGCGGCCGTCCCTCGAGGGCTTCGCCGTCTCGATCTTCCCGAGGCAGACCGTCGCGACATCGGCCTCGTCCCAGCCGAGGCGGATGCGGACGAGGTCTCCCTTGTCGATCCGGCTCCAGGAGTCCCGCGAGAGGTTCCACGTCTGGACGTCGAACTCGAGCGGGTCCTCCTTCGGCTTCCGGACCTTGATGTCGAGGTTGAGCCCGGTGAGGTCGACCTCGCCGGCCTCGACGCTGCGGACCTGGGTCCAGACGCGTGTCATCCGTCATCCTCCGGCGGTTTGCCCGACGGCCCCGGGACGAGGAACAGCTTCATGTCGTCGCCGAGGTTGTCGGGTGTGATCTCGGTCGCCTTCCCGGACGGGTCCGCGAAGTAGCAGACGAACCACGGGAGGTACTCGTACGGCCGGTACGGCGTCGCGACCGACTTCGTGATCCGGTACCCGCGGTTGACGTGCTCGAGCTCGACGGTCCAGCGGTCCATCACCGTGTTGTAGTCGAGCCGCGCGGCGATCCGGTTCCCGGGGAACGCCCGGGGCGTGAACTCGATGTGGATCGGCCGGCGCTCCGTCGCCCGCTCGTTCGGGATCGGGATGACTTCGCCCATCAGAAGAGCCCCGCGAGTCCGTCCTGGACGTCGCCCAGGAACTCGGCGATTCCGTTACTGTTCGTCGTTTCGTCGGTCGTTCCCGAGTCGTCGTCCTGGGGCTGCGCGACCGACGGCGAGGAGTCGTTCGCCGCCGTCCCCATGTCGCCGGACGGGGTCGATATCGAGATCTCCGTCGTCCCGACCGTCGCCTCCCGGACCTCGGCGAGCTCGATCGTCACCTTCCGGTGCGACCGGATGTTCCCCTCCCCTTCGACGGAGAGGTCCTCGAGCTTCGCGAGGTCGAGGGAGACGTGGTCGACCGACGCGGGGAACGGCTCCGTCGACTCCCGGAGCCGCTTCAGCTCCCGGAGCTCGGAGTCGTCGACCCACGCCTCGATCGACGCGGAGAGGGGCTCAGTATCGACGTACGAGTCGTACTCGAAGCCCTCCTCGGTCGTCTTCGACGGGGCGTTCCAGCCCCCGCTGCCGTCGACGCGCGTTACGCCGGCGAGGACGATGTCGCCGACCGTGACGACGTCTGCCGTGTCGTTCGATCCGTCTCTCGGTCCTGTGAGTGCCATGATTCTAAGCCTCCGATAGAGTCTGCTTGAGCAGGAGCTCCAGCTCCGCGAGCGCGTCCTCGCCACCGTTCCGCGTCGCCTCGCGGACCATCTGGCGAATCTCCTCGCGGTCGCTCGCGTTCCCGAACTCGTTCGTCTGCTCGAAGACGATCTGGATCGGGCCGCTCCCGCCGGCGGCGGGCCCGCCGCCGAGCGCGGCAGCCGGGCCGCCGGAGCCACCGATGGCGCCGACGAGCGTCGACGCTGCTTGTCCGAGGGGTGTCCCCTCGGCGATGCCGGCGAGCGTGTCCTGGAGCGTGGAGTCCTCGCCCTCGACACCCTTCGCGACGGTCGAGACGAGCTTCTGCCCGCGCTCGATCAGGTTCGAGAACGGCCCCTCCTCGGCGTTCGACATCGGAAGAACCGAGCCGGCCTTGTCGGCGACGTCGGTCACGGCGTCTTTGACCTTCCCGCCCGCGGACTTCGCGCCGTCCGCGACGGTCGAGGCCAGGGCCGCGCCCTTCTCTTTCGCACCGGAGACGACATCGTCGAGCTTCCCTTTGATGGCGCCGGCGACGTCGCCAGCGGCGCTCGCGACCCTCCCGGCCGAGTTCTTCAGTCCGCTCGCGATGGCCGAGACGATCTTCCCGCCGACGCTCATGATCGACGAGAGCGGGCCCCGCTTCGCGTTCGAGAAGGGGAGGAAGTCGCGGATGACCTGGACGACCTTCCGGATCCCGGCGGCGACGTCCGGCGCCGCTGCCTCGAGCCCCTTCATGATCGCCCGCGGGATCTTCTTCGCCGCCTTCATCGCGATCCCCGGGACCGACGTCCAGAAGTCGACGAGGAACCCGAGGTACATCTGCCAGCCCTTCACCCAGAGGCCGAACCCGGCCTTGAGGCCGTCCCAGAGGAGCCCGGGGAGCGCCATGATCCCGTCGAGGACGAGGCCGGGGACTGTCGTCCAGAACTTGACGAGGAACCCCAGGTACATCTGCCAACCTTTCACCCAGAGGCCGAACGCGGCTCCGAGCCCGGCCGCGAGCCCCTCGACGATCGTCCAGGCGAGGGCGCCCCAGTCGATCGAGCCGAGGGCGTTCGCGATCGTCGATCCGATGCCGGAGAAGAACGCGACGATGTTCCCGGCGGCATCCTTCATCACGCTCTCGAGGGTCTTCGTCCCGTTGACGAGACCCATTATCGCGTCGATCGTCCAGACGACGATATCGGAGAGCAGCTTCAGCCCCTTGATGATCGCCATGATCTGCAGGACGAGCGGCGCCGCAGCGACGGCCAGGAGGATCTTCCCCAGCTCGACGAGGATGCCGATGAGGGGGTCGATCGTCGGCTTCAGGAAGTCGATGACGGCGCCGATTCGGTCCATGAGGACGGCGAGGTCGCTCCCGACGCCGAGGATGTCCTTCTCGATGACCTCCTTCATCACGAAGAACGCGGCGACCAGGACGCCGACCGCAGCGACGATCGCGAGCGCCGGCGCGGCGATCGCCGCGAGTGGAGCGAGCAGCGCGGAGAGCGCACCCGTCAGCGTGGTCGCGCTCGCGGCGCCGGCGAGGAACGACCCAGAGACAACATTCAGGACGGCCGGCAGGATCGCAGCCTGGACGTATGCAGCGCCGAACGCGACGGTCGCGGCCGCCGCTGCGCCCGTGAGTGCGACCAACGCGGCACCGAGCCCGCGAGCAAGCGTCTCGTTCTCGGAGATTGGATCAGCGACGGACCGGAGTGCACCGACAAGCGCAGTGATCGCCGGCTTCGTGCCCACAAAGATCTCGTACCCGATGACCTGAAGCGTCGAGCGGAGTTGCTGGACCTGGCCCGAGAGCGTCTGTGTCTGCTTCTCGGCCAGCTCCGCAGCGGTCGTCACACCTCCGATTCCCTCTGCGATGTTTTTGACCGGCTGATTCGTGTCCGCGATGTCACTGGCGAGTGCTTGCGCGGCCTGATCAGTCAGCCCCAGACCGACCTGGAGACGTGACGCGATCTCGGCAGTAGACTCACCCTCGTTTGAGAGTTTGCGGAGGTTCGTGATCAACTCCTTCGTCCCCGTCTGTTCCGAGACGTCCATCCCGAGCGCCTGCGACACTCCCGAGAGCTCTTGATCGTTCAACTCTGCGAGGTCGCCGATGGCACCCTGTATCTCGGCGCGGAGATTGTCTTCCAGCTTCTGCTGTAACTTGTCCGTGTCCTCGATCAACGGCAGCAGTGCCCGCGCACCCTCACGCCCGACGAGCTGCTGAGCGAGAGCAATTCGCTCGGCCTGCGAACCGACGTCGTCCATCTCGGACGAGAGGGTGCCCAGGATGTCGGTCATACTCTTCAGATCGCCTGACGAGTCGGTGAACGACTGAGTCGAGAGGCCGAGTTCCTCTAGGGCCTTCTGGGTTTCACTACTGTTCCCGGTCAGGCGCGAGAGGACGGCGTTCAGCGACGTCCCGGCCTTCGAGGCTTCGAGGCCGGAGTCCGCCAGTGTCCCGATGGCAGCCACAGTCTCGGCAGCCGAGATGCCCGCGGAACTCGCGGTCGCCTGGACCTCGGTCAGCGCTTGTGAGAGGGACTGGATGTTCGTCGCGCTTGATGCGAAGGTCGCACCCATCGCCCCCACGATGGCGTTGGCCTGCTCGGCCTCCATGTTGAATGCGTTGAGGGACTGCGCCACGGTCTTCGCCGACTGCGAGGCGTTCATCCCCGAGGCGACGGCGAGTTCAGACGTCGCCGCCAGGGCGTCCATCGACTCCGAAGCGTCGAGGCCAGCGAACGAGAGGGCCTTCATCGCCTGCGCGCCCTGAGACATCGTGACTGGGAGCTCGACGCCGATGCGCTTCACGGAGTCTCGCATCTCCTCCATCTGCTCCGTGGTCGCGCCCGACGTCGTCTGGATCGTCTGGAACTCGCGATCCAGCTGTCCGAACCGGCCCGCGAGCAGCGCGATTGATCCACCGAGAGCTACGGTCGCGGTCCCCAACGCCATGAAGCCCATTTTAGCCCCACGGGCGCGGCGCTCCGCACGGCCCATCGACTCGGCGGCGTCGTCACCGGCGCTCTCGGCACTGCGGAGGTCTCCGGACGCCCGATCGGATGCTGTCAGTACTGTTGCTATCCGTCGGACGTTGCCGCTAAAACCTACCATGTTAATTCACCGATAAGACGTTGTCATGCTTCGAGACGCCCTTCGTGACGCTCTTTCCGGTTGAACCGAACGAGGAGGGGATGTCGCCCGGGACGTCGCCGGCGTCGACGTCGAGTCCCTCGAAGCCGCCGAGCCCGCCGGCGCCGAGCTCGGACTGGTCCGGCTCGATCGCGTCGTAGGCCTCGGCGTACCAGAGCCGCTTCGTCCAGGGCCACTCCGCGACTTCCTGAAGAGGGATGCCGGACTCCTGATGGATCCGCGTGGTTACTCGGCCTGCGGGGGAGCTTCCCCACCTTCGGGAAAATCCATCATCTGGTCGATGCCGGCCCACTCGGCGATCCGCATCGTCAGGCCGATGCGCTCGCCGGACTTCATCTGCCGCCAGCGCTCCGGCGTGATCTCCGGCGAGACGACCGCGCTATCGCAGAGCGCGAACATCCGGTCGGAGCCGTCCATCTGGCCGGCCTCGCCTTCGCCGGTCGCGGCGCCGACGATGAGGTTGAGGATCTCGTCGTCCTCTGGGTCCTGGACCTCAAAGACCATCCCGCCGAACTTGATGTAGCCCGTGTCGTCGCCACCGAGCGACCACTCCTGGTTCTCGAGGTCCTCGGGGTCGATCTCCTCGGGGTCGACCTGCGTCAGGTCGACTGGCTCCTCGTCGACGTCCTGGAGTTCAGTTTCTGCGTTGGTACTGTCAGCGTCCGGCTGGTCGTCACCGGACTCGGGAGAATCAGAGCTCATGATCTACTAAGTCGGCTTACTCGTCGTACTCGTGCTCGACGCGGTCGAACTGCAGCGAGCCCTCGTACATCGGCATCGAGTCGTTCTCGTAGTCGTCCGCGGGCCCGAAGCCGAGGAACTTCCCGTCGAGGAAGTTCGACTCGACGCGGGGCTCTGCGTCCGCGTACTGCACTGCGAGGGAGACGGTCTCCGCGTTCTTGTACGCCCGCTCGAGGCGGGGGATCGATTGCGAGACGGCCTTCACCGCGACGGTCGCCTCGACCTCCTCGTCGACGATGACCCAGATGTTGCCGTCGTCGCCCATCGTCCGGTTGTGTTCGTGGTCGGCCGAGTCGTCCCAGCCGACCGAGTCGAGGTCGGCGACGCGCTCGCCGTCGATGAAGACGGAGATCTGGTCAACGTCGAAGTCTCTGGTTTGTGGCATGTGTTAGATCACTCCAGTTACACCGTGACGGTCATCTCGAGACCGAACTCGTGGACGTTCCCGGAGAGGGTCCCCTCGATGGAGATCCCGCTCCAGACGCGGTTCGCCTTCTCGTCGTCGGTCAGCTGGTCGATCGACGGCACGTTCACCGAGACCTCGGCGAACGGGTCGTCGGCGCCGCCGACGTCGCCGGCGAAGGCCGACTTGATCGTCGACGAGATCATCGTCCGACCGTCCTGTGTGAACGGGACGCGATCCTCGCGCAGCCGCAGCGAGGTCAGCGCGTTCTCGACTATCTCTGCCGCGTACGACTCGGTCATCGAGACGTCGAAGTACTGGTAGTTGCTCGAGGCGCCCGCCGTCGACACCGAGTTCGAGAGGACGGTCGTCCCGCCCACGTTGATGACGACGTTCACCGGCCCGTCGCCGTTTACGTCGCCGCCCTCGAACGTCTCCGCCGTCGACGGGTCGCCGACGACCGCGTCCTCGAAGTAGTCGTTCGCGAAGCCGTAGCCGTCACCGTCGAAGAACGGGTCGAACCACGGGTCGTTCGTCGCGAGCTGGCCGAGGACCTCGCCGCCGGGGTCGCCGCTCGACTCCATCGCGATGAACGGGAGGACATCGCCGCTCGAGACGTAGCCCGCGGTCTCGTGGGCCGCGGTCATCGCGGCGTCGGTGTCGGCGAAGGTCGTCCCGTCCTTGATGGGGAGGACGACGCCGGCGCGGTTGCCGCCGGCCCAGGTGACGAGCTCGTCGTACGTCCCGATGTGCTCGCGGCCGGCCTGCGTGTTCGCTCGGTGGAGCCGGTCGGCGCCGAGCTCGCCGAGGCGATCGAGGCGGGTCCAGTCCGCGTGGTAGTACGTGATGTCCGCGCTCGTTCCGTCGTCGGTCGTGACCTCACCGGTGTCGGTGTTGATCGCGACCTCGCCGTTATCCGGTGCCGCCGGGGGCGACTCGGTGGAGAAGACGACGTCCCGAGCCGCGGCGGTCGGGACGGGGTCTCCGAGGACCGGCGTTGTCGAGACGGCGTTCCCGTCGTCGATGGTCTCGGTCTCCTCGACTGCCTCCAGGACGACGACCATCCACTCTTCGACGCCCCGGCCCTCGAGTTCTTTCGAGGACTCGTGGACGTCCGAGCCGTCGCCGTAGTCGTTCGCTACTTCAGCGGCACTCCCGTACCGGTTGACCTCGCCGAAGGCCGCGTTCGGCGGCGCCGCGGTCGCCGTCCCGATGACGGCGACGTCGGTGAAGGTCGGCTGGGGGAGAGCCGCGATCTCTGCCGTAAGGTCGATGTCGACCACTGAAACTGGCATTGTGCGTGTTCTCTGTCGTGTTCTGTCGCGTTTCGGTTAGCTGACTATTCCATGTCGACGGCGTACTCGGCGTCGTCGACGGTCTCGTGGACCGTCTCGTGCTCGTCGACGTACGAGACCTGGACCGACCACTCGAGGCGGTAGGTCCCTGCAACGCGGCCGGGGGTCGGCGGGTTCAGCGGCTCGATGAGCAGCGGCCGCTCGCCGTTCGCGCCCACCGAGTCGAGGTCCATCTCGAAGACGATGTACCGCCAGATCGCCCGCGCGAGCTGCTTCCCGCGGACGTCCGGCGGGACGCCGTTCGCATCGTGACTCGCGTCGACGGCGACCGTGATCGAGAGCTCGTCGTCGAGGGAGCGCTCCTCGACCTCTGCGAACTCAGCTGCGTCGCCGCGGTCGTCGATCCGCGAGACGCCGCCGAGCGGTCGGCGCTCTTCATCCTCGGCGCCCTGCGAGTCCCAGCCGAAGACGATCGCCGGGTACTCCGGCGCCGCATCGACGCGGTCCCCAGCGTGATCGGGCCCGGACCAGTACGGCGTCAGCTCGCACTGGTAGTCGGCGCCCTCGTAGGTGAGCGTCTGGACGAACGGGAGGTCCGCCTCGATGCGGTCCTCCTCGGCGGTCGTGAGCATCGTCGGTCAGAGCTCCGCGCCTTCGAGGCGCACGTCGATCTCGTTCCCGACCGTGTCGGGAGCCTTCTGGTAGGCGAGGCGAGCAGCCGGCCCGAAGATCGGCCGGGCGGGGATCCCCGCCTCGGGAGCGCCGAGCTCGTGGACCTCGCCGTACTTCTTCGTCGTCCCGATGACCGCGTAGAGCTCCGCCGTGTTCACCTCGGACGTCGCGGCGATGTCGCCGCGGAGCTCACCGGTGTCGACGAGCGGCGCCGTCGACGACGTCCGGACCTTCCGGGACTGGAGCGTCGACGCCTTGATGGGCTCCCACGAGTTCCCGAGCGCGTCCTTCCCGCGGGCCATGTTCCGCAGGAGCGTCTTCAGGACGCTCGAGTGGAGCTCGACGAGCCCGGTCTCGAGACCGGAGTCGAAGGCGTCCCGGACCTCGTCGAAGTTGTTCTCGTCGCGGACCATCGCTACTCAGCCTCCAGGAGGTCGCCCTCGTCGAGCGCCTGCTCGATCCGCGTCGACCGCCGGACCGTCTCCGGCTCGGACGCATCGTCGAACCAGACGCCAGCGACGTACTGCCGGCCGTCGGCCGGGACGACGTCGACGAGCTCACGCTCGAGCGGCTCGATGACCGTCTTCCGGTCCTTGTGCTCGCGCTCGTACCCGACGAACGCGGCGAGTCGCTCGCCGTCGAAGTCGGCGACGGCGTCGAGCGTTTCGTCTCGGTTTAGGTCCTGGTAGTTCTCGATCATGACAGGTCTACCTCCTCATCGAGTTCGCACTCGAGGACGGCGAAGCCGTGATTCTGGGAGCGGTCGGCGTCGATCACGCGGTAGGCCTTCCCGTCCTGGACGATGACCGACGCGCCCTCGCCCCCGCCATCGCGGAGGCCTTCGTCGACGAGGTCGGCGTCGACGAGGTACACCTGGTCGGCATCGACCTCGACGCCGAAGGTGCCGTAGGAGACCGACTTCCCGCCGGGGTCGGCGATCGCATCGATCGTCTGCGGCGAGGCGTCCGTCTGGTTCCAGGGCTGGCCCCGGGAGTCGGCCGCCTCCGCCTGCTCGAAGTTGTAGAGCTCGACGTCGACGCCGGCGCGGCGGAGCGCCCGGCGGGCCGGGAACCGGCTCATGCTGTCACCGACCAGAAGTCACCGCCATCGGGCCCGAGCGTGTCCGAGGTGTCGTACTCGATCACCTGCTGCCCGTGGGTCGTCGCCTTCAGTCCCTCCGCCGAGAGCGCGCCGGCGTAGTCGAACGAGACCGGGCCGATGTCTTCTGACTCGACCTGGCGCTCCTCGTCGACGAGGAACTTGATGAAGTGGCGGGTCAGCTCCCGCTCGATCTTCGCGAGCCGGCGCTCCGAGAGCCCGCGGCCCTTGAGGCGATCGTCGACCTCCATGTTCGCGTCGTCCATGTACTCGCGAACCTCGGACTCGGTGAGGTCCGTCTGGAACCCGCCACCGGTGACGTCCTCGTAGGACGTCCGCGAGTCAGCGTCGGCGAGCTCAGCCATGCGTTACTCCTCGCGTTCTTCGATCGCCGAGAAGACGCCCTTCCGGCCTTCGCCGTCCTCCTCGAGTGCTTCGAGCTCGTCGAGGACGGTGTCGTACTCGCCGGTCTCCAGGGCGTCCTCGACCTCGCCGATCGTGCCGTCGAGGAGCTCCGCCAGCTCGTCCTCGTCGACGTCGGTGCCGTCGTCTTGGGACTCGGCGCTTTGTTCTTCGTCGGACGTTTCCTCGGGGCGCTCCCATGCGCCGGAGCGGTGGTCGAGGTAGTCCTCGACCGCCTCCTCGGGGACGTCGTAGATGCCGGGGCCAGTTGCTCGGAAATTCCGTTCGCCGTCGTGGAACGTCGAGTCGCGAGTCCACCTGAGTTCAATCATCGGTCACCTCAGATGTCCCGGATGACGACCCACTGCTCGGGGAGCATCAGGTGGAAGCCGATGTCCTGGAAGCCCTTCAGCCAGGTGACGGCCGGGTCGTTCCCGATCCACGTCTGGGTCCCGAAGCCGCGGTTCTCGTCGATGGCGAAGCCGCCGTCCGTCGACGGGGCGTCGGGCTCGTCGAACTCGCCCATGTTCTCGCCGAACCACGGGAGGAACGCCGAGCTCGGGCCGGGCCGCCCGATGACGATGTTCCGGCGCTGGGTGCCGGCATCGGCGTCGTACGGCTCGAGGACGTTGTCCATCGCGGCGTCGTCGACGTCGTTGACGACGTTGCCGTCCTCGTCGAGGAAGTTCCCGTCGCCGTCGGTGCGCGGGAGCTTGACCTTGACCATCCGGATCTCGGGGATCTCCTCGTCGACGAGGCGGCGGACCTGGCTGCCGGTGAGGCCCCGGACCTCGACGCCCGAGAACCGGTCCTTCATGTCCTCGTTGTTCTTGATGTCGTGCCAGGCGCTCGGGGTGACGTAGGCCACCGGGTCGGCGGTGACCTGCGCGTTCATGAACGTCTGGTCGGCCTCGTTCAGCAGGTACGAGGCGTACGAGAAGTCCTGGTACGGCGTGGAGTTCGCCCGGTCGTCGTAGGCGTTGGTCGGGTCGATGACGTTGTCCGTCGGGATGTCCGAGTGGGGCGTCTGCCCGTCCTGCCCGACGAACCCTTCGACGCTCGCGGTGCCCTGCCAGGTGACCTGCTCGCGAGTGAGGAACAGCGCCGCCCGGAGCTGGTTCGCGCCCCAGCGGTAGAGCGAGAGGATCTCCCGCTCGCTGTTCAGCTTCGCGTCGGTCTCCTTCTCGGGGGCGATCTTCTCCTTGAACGAGTAGGTCGTGATGTCCTTCTCGCTGATGTCGCCCAGCGTCCCGATCGGGGACTCCGCAGCTCGGTCGACCTCTCGCATCGGGGCGACGGCGCCGCCGATCTGGAAGTAGTTCTCTTCCGGGGCGTCGAGGTCGACAGCAGCGAACTCGCTGTTCGCGCTGGCGACGTCCTCGCCCTGGACCTCATCCATCTGGTCGATGTCCTGAACGATCTCCTCACGCAGCGTCTTCGGCGAGAGCAGACCGGCCTTCTTGAAACTAAGTCGTGCCATTTTGTGTTACCTGAGTTACTTGTGCCGCAGGACGGCCACCTTGTTCGCGGTCTCGGCGCTGGCTCGAGTTCCGGTCGCGAAGACGCGCCCGAGGATCATCTCGGGCGTGTCGCCACCGGCGGAGTCGTAGGCGCGGACGCCCGTGTCCGTCAGGACGACCAGGTCGCCCGGTGCGACGGCGCCGCCGGACGCGTCCTCGTACCAGTCGACCGGGCCCTGCGCGAGCGCGCTCCCGGTGCCGGCGACGTCGCCGGCGGCGTAGTCCGCGTCGTCGACGTCGGGCGCCCGCTCAAGCGTCCCGATCGCGTCGCCGTCGGAGGTGGAGAGCTGGACCTGCGTCCGCCCGTTCGCCTCGCCGGCGATCTCGACGGGGTCACTGCGTCCCGCGACGTTCCCGTCGGGGTCCGCGATGACGTCGACGTCGAGGCTCTGCCCGGGGTCGTAGAGTCGGAGGTCTCCCTGAACCATGTTCAGGCACCTCCGTTACCGCGGACGGCCGCGCGGAGCTGCTCGACGTCGTCGTACTCCGCGGCGTCGACGTCGTACTCCTGCTTGAGGTACTCGTAGTTCGAGCCCTCGGCGGCGAGCGTGTCCTGCGCCGTCATCACTTCGCCGGCCAGCTGCTCGGCGTGCTGCTTCTCCTCCTCGCCGAGGTCGCCGCCGGGCGTGCCGTCGGGCTCGCTCTCGCCGCGAGGGGTCGGGGAGCCCGCGAGCTGCTCGCGGACGATCTCGACCGGGTTCTCGTCGTCGTCCTCGGACCAGCCGGCGTCGAGCGCCAGCGTCTCGACGAGTTCACTCGGCTCGAACCGGTCGGCCAGCTGCTCGGCCTGGAGCGGCGAGTCCTCGGCCGCCAGCTCGGCGAGCATGTCGACGAGGGGGTCGATCTCCTCCTCGAGCTGCTCGATCCGCTCCTCCTTGTTCTCGATCGTTTCCTCTTTCTCGGAGAGCTGCTCTTCGAGGTCGTCCTTCTCGTCGGCGAGACTGTCTCGCTCGGTTCGGACCTCTGCGAGCTGCTCCTGAAGTTCTTCGGGGTCTACCATATTCTGTGAAGTACCGCTAGTACCGGAGTCTCCAGTACCGGTTCCCGCACGGGATTCCGCCCGCTCGTCTCCGTTCTGTGCTTCGGGCCCGGAGCTCCCGGCGAGACCCTCCCACGCGACGTCCTCGATCCAGTCGTAGCCGTCG
>ERZ1034573.225-NODE-225-length-16344-cov-24.541040_pt1 | contig 16344 bp, 24 predicted proteins | sample MGYA00520641_ERZ1034573 | MGnify/ENA primary metagenome ERZ1034573 (study PRJEB33760, sample SAMEA4777724) | hypersaline lake metagenome | biome: hypersaline environment; feature: brines | place: Spain | collected 2014-08 | depth 0 m ...
AAGAAAGTCCTTTAATCTCTTATCTGGTATCTCAGGCCTTTTTCAGATCTCTCAACAGCTTTTTGCAGTGTTTTTCCAGTGTCCTGATCTCTTTTTCGACATGTTTTGAGGAGGGATCGTACTTGTCTATGCTCTCCATTATCTCTTTGATATCTTCTTTTTCCTGTTTGAGGAATCTGTCGGTGTATTCCTCTACTTCCTGAGGACCTAGTTCTTTTTCTTTTGATTTCTCCAGGAGGTAGTTAAGCAGTCTGGTGCTGATGGTGTTTATCTCTTCAAGTTCCTCTAAGTCTTTTTTCATACGGTTTCCTGTGCCTGCATCAGATAGCATCTGCTTTATTTCAGGTATAATCTGGCTGAGTTCCGAGCTGTTTATCCTGTGCAGTTTCTCGATTCTTTCCTGTTCTCTGTTACTCAGGCTCTGTTCTATGAAGTAGATAAAGGGGTTGATCCTATCTCCGTTCTGATCTAGCTGTCCTTTCTCCACTATCCTGCTGAAAATCCTTGATTCGAGCTTTCTTATATCCTCTAGAGATGAACAGCGGGCTTTGTAGTATTTTCCAAGATAATCTATACCCCAGATCAGGTACTCATCACCGCCATCGTAACCCCCTGGTACAGGAGTGTTAGATCTGTCTATCTTCCATCCGACAAAATGGCCGAAAACCTCATCTATCATCTTCAACTCGGTAGTAGCTGTGACAGCTTTCAACTGCTCTGGATCTTTACCTTCCTGTAATGCCTTTACAAGATCTCCTTTAATCCTGGATTTTCTGGCGATAAAACTGTGTGTTCTCTCATGCTCAAGAGTCGACAGAAAACGCCTCCAGGTCCTATCACCTTCATCAAGATGGTTGATCGAGTTATAATACTCTGGAAACTCCAGAAGAACATCATCAATACCTCCTCCACCAAGTTTATCCTCAAGGAAAGATTCAAGCTCCGGGATCTCTTCCTCGGGTACAAACTTCATCCAGATACTGTCCTCAGACATATCATACATCCCACCTTCCGGAGTATCAAAAACACAGTCAATATCCAGTCCCAGACTCCTGTTAACGATACCGCTGGAGTGGCTGTCTAACTCATCGAAGAAATCATCAAGGTCAACGCTGACATCTTCACTGTAGTAATTATCACCAGAAAAGAAAATATCACACCTCTAAGATGCAGTCTATAACCCTGATAATCCAGGTTATCAGCCTTATGATACTTCGAACCCCACAGGAACTGCTCACTAACCCCCGACTCCGAGAAAACACCGTCTATCTTACTATCAGCTTTCCTCCTCACATAGTCCAGAAACTTCTCAACAACACTAGCTGTAACCTCAACCCTCTGAATATCATCCCCCCCGATATAACTCATACAGAAAAAACAGAGGCCTTCAACGCCTTAAAAATACTGGAAAAAGGAAAAAGAACTAGGCCTCTCTTTCAGGCCTTCGATAAATTATTCTCCGTAGGTCTCTTCCAGGTACTCGATTATGTCATCGCTTTCATTCATAACTGTGTCAGTGTTGTTATCAACGAGGACTGGAACCTGTGTTTCACCGGTCAATTCCTCTGGCTTTGCTCTGTCTCCGTTCGGCTCGACCTGTCGAGCGATGAAATCGATCTGCATCTCTGTAAGCTTTTTACGCACCTTTGAACAGTAAGGACACTGCTCGAACTGATAAACTTCAAGTAACTCTTCTGGCTTGCTCATAAATCAATCACAAAAAAATCTAGGCCTCAAGGCCTTTTAACACACAAGTTACTCCAGACTCTCCTTCCCTCTTTCCAGGATCTCGGCCTGGTTATCATAAGTCAAAAGGGATGAAGCGTCCTCATAGTCCAGGAAGAATCCGGTCTCATGCTCGTCATGGGGATTTTCCGAGACATCTATTATAGCATCCTCGCTTATCTCAACAAGGAAGGCCTTGTACTCCCGTTTTATCTCCTCTCCGTCGTCTTCAAACGTCCACTCCAAGGTCTCATCCATGTCCTTGATGTCTTCTATCTCCTCCTCTGAAAGGCCTGCCTCTTCCCCGAGCTCGAGTTTGACGGTTTCCCTGTAGTCGTCTTCTTCGAGGTGGCCTTTGGGTAGTTCCCATCCTTCCCAGTTTTTCGTTCTTTTGAGGACTAGGTAGCGGTGGTTTCTTCTCACTTCTTTGTATGCTACCACGACTACTCCTTTTTCGGTTCTCATATCTGTGATTTGAACCGCTTTTTTTATTTAATCAATGCCTTCTAATGAAATGGTTTTTATATCTAGTCTCCGGATTTATTATTGAGCGGTGTCAAAATGATATCTCGCCTCAAGAAACTTATCAGCAATCTGTTCAGTGGTTCAGGAAAAGACGATATCGGTATAGGGATTTACGGCCCTCCTAACGCGGGAAAGTCCACGTTGGCGAACCAGATCTCACAGGACCTGACAGGCGAGGATATGAGTGATGTTTCTGAGGTACCGCACGAGACCAGAGCCGTCGAGAAAAAAGAGAAAGTTACTATAGAATCAGAGGACGGCAGGACACTGGATCTCAACCTTCTAGACATGCCCGGAATTTCGACTAATGTTGATTTCAAGGACTTCACAGAACACGGCCTTGAAGAAGAACAGGCTAAAGGCAGAGCCAAGGAAGCGACAAAAGGTATCGTGGAAGCTATCAAGTATCTCGACGATGTAGATGCATGCCTTGTGATATTCGATTCTACAGAAGATCCCTACACACAGGTAAACGTCACAATTATAGGTAACCTGGAAGCGAAGGATATACCAATTCTTGTACTGGCTAACAAGACAGATCTGGATGATGCAGATCCGGAAAGAGTCAGAGATGCCTTCCCACAGCATCCTGTACTTGAAATCTCCGCGAAGGAAGGAGAAAACATCGACAAACTTTATGAGGAAATAATAGAAAGGTTAACGTAATGGGAGAGGACGGAGTCACCATAGAGTTTCTGTCAAAGGAAAAACTGACAGACCAGCAGTTCGACGAAAAACTGGATATAGTCCTGGAAAAAGTACAGGAAAACGCAGTACTAGTACTAGAAGAGGCCTGGACGCCAGAAGAAAAATCCGAACTTATCCAGTCCTCCATGGAACAGGTAGACGAAGACTTCCCGGGAGTGGAATTCTTAGGCCTTGATGCAGGAAACACACGCCTGGATAAGGCGAAGAGACTCGTTTACCAGAAATTTCTCAATGAAGAGTACCGTAGAGGCCTTACAATCGTAGGTAACTCCCGTGTGATGGAGAAAATCAAAGAGGAGAAAGATACAGTTTCGTTCCTCGCTAAACTGGAAGACGAGAGCAATTAGGTGATTTCTTATTCCTCATCGTTGCATGAACTGCGGTCGAACGTATGAAGATGATTCTGATGAACTGATCGACGGCTGTGAATGCGGTTCCTCACTTTTCATGTACGAGAACGAGGCCTCGATGTCCGAAGAAGAGCTTGAAGAGGAGAAGGAAGAGGTCAAGACGGATATCCAGAGCATGATCGCAGAGGGAAGTGAAGAGAAAGGTAACATCAAGCTCGAGTTCGACCTGGACTCTATAAGTGTAGAAGAAGAGGGTGTATACAATATCAATGTTTCACGTCTTCTTGAGGAGATGCCTCTTGTCATCGAGAAGTCTGAAGGAGTTTACCATATCCACTTGCCGTCGGCCTTTGAACCAGGTAACAGCGATGTCAGCGTAGACGACCTCGAGTAACGGGAAACAGGTAAAATTTAAATGGTCCTTCAATAATACTTATCTATGGCAGAAGATAAAGAATCAGAAGCAGAATCTGAATCCAACCCTGAACCAGGAAGGGACAAGTTTGGCCTACCAAAGCTATCAACAGAAGCCGAGATGGGCCTTTCCATGACACTGTTTATCTCAGGTCTTATGATGGTGATCTCAGTTTTCTACTTCCACCAGCCACCTGAAACAATGCAGGCCTACGTAGGACTTCTACTGATGGGTACAGCATACCTGTTCTCTACGGAAGCAGTCAGGGAACTGAATGAGAAAGACCACTTCCTAGCAAGGAAATTAATGAACCGGGAGTAACGAAAAACAGGCACCAAAAATAAAACTTTTTACTACCCTCTTATTTTATATGTCCAGCAAGGAAGTCGACCTCAATTTCAGTTTCAACAACGAAGAACTAGCTAATTTCCTGGAAAACTTCTCCCAGAAGATCAGAGAAGGCAAAGTAGGCCTGAGCTTCAAAGGGAAAGAGGAAGTAGAAATCGAGCCAACAGAAGACGCAGAACTAGATATGGATTTCTACCAGGGAAAAGACCAGAGAACACTGGAACTTGAGATCACACTGAAAGAAGAAGTCGAGACAACAGACGAAGGCCGACAGAAGATAAGCGTAGAAGTAGTAGAATAACCCGAAAATCCCCAGAGAACTGGAGATTTTCTCAGGTAAAGAGCCTAGAAGTAGAGGCCTCTCAATTCCCAAAGCCTTCAAGTATCTCAATCATCCGGCTATTTTGCTCGATGATCTTATCCAGTTTATCCTCTAACTCGGAGGTATCTCCAGAAACACTGTTTTCAGGCCTAGAATCCTGTCTCTGAGGTTGAGAACTCTTCTGCTTGACAGTACTTTTTTCCTTTCTCTGTACCTGAGATCCCTGCTGTGAGGCCTTTCCACTGCCTTTAACTTCCTGTTTCTGGCTTTGACCGGTACCTGAAGGTTTCTCCTTTTTCAGACCGTCTTCTTCGAGGACTTCGATAGGTGTATCGTCTCCGCCTTCATCGTCTTCTACCTCTGTCTCCTCTGCGGCCTCTCTTAAAGTATCGAAGTTTCCTGGACCGGGGCCTGAACTACTGTCGGAGCTTGAGGCTTCCTGTTCATCTTTACTGTCTTTTTCGCCGTTTTCATCTCTTATAGAGTCTTTTACGTTGTCATAGTACCCCATTCATGTCACCTTCGTCTTTGATTTCTGATCTGATATCTTTCAGTATGCTTTTGATCTGTTTGTTCTGCCTGTGGATGTCCTCCAGGCTTACGGACTCTTTCTTCCCTCTTCCAGAACTGCTGGAGTTATTACTTCCTGAACTTGAGGAACTACCGCTGTTGTCAGATCCCATACCCGGAAGCATACTAGAGCTGTCCTGGCCGGAAGAACCTGAGCTGGAATCTTCGTCTGTCAGCCTTGCCTCTGCTTCGTCCTTCAGCTGGCCGCTTTCCTCCTTTTTTTCATCGGGTACTGAGAGAGTTACCTCCTCAGTCTTTTCGTCCTCATCATTATCACGGTCGAAAAAGCCCATCACAATAGTTTGGTCAGTTCCTAAATAAAAGGTTTAATCGAAAAGTTACAGATATGGAGATCAAAGTCAAACCCACAGAAAAAATCCAGTTACTGAAACAACAACTGGAAAAAAGGAAAGGAAACGCCGAAATACAGGGAGAACAGATAATAGTAGAAGCAGAAAACACAGAGTTCCTCGAAAAAATCCCTGGAATCGAGGAATACACAGCACAGGGAGAAACAACCGAAGGCCTCAAAGGAAGGCCTCTACAGGAACAAGCCTACATCAGGATAGAGGACAAAAAAGACGCTGTCAAGGCCTTTCTCGCGACGATGGATGGCTACAGGCTTGTTGTTCTGAACTCTGAAAGAGAATGGGATCTGAGGAAGCTAAGAGAGTACAACCCCGGTATCAAGCAGCTGAAGACAGATGAACCGAAGGAGGTACTCGGTATCGAACAGGCTGTGGGAGACGTGGAAGGCCTTGAAGAGGTCGAGATAGAGGTCTCGGATGAGGAAGTTGAACTTGTTTACAGGGAGATGCTTGCATAGATGGGTTTTCTCCGAACTGGACAAAACCGCATAAATGAAAAACTTAAAACTAATTCCCTCCTCAATTACTTAGTGTAGTAGCCATGGAAAAAGACGTAGACTACGACCGCGTCGAATACGCAACCAACAGAAAGCTTGAGAACGATGAAGGAGAGGAAACCGGACATATCAAGATGTTCTCATATGACTACGAGAACTTCTTCTTCGAACTCAAATGCCCTTACTGTGGCCATGAGTTCGAAAGACACGACGTGGAACTAGGCTCAAGACCCTGGTGGATCGAATGCCCTGAATGCACACGTTCAACGAACGTCTACCGTATCAAAGACAAAGCAGAAAGAGAACAGGGACCTGATGACGAAGAACTGCCGGATGACGTAGATGCATGAACTCTGTCGTTCAAACTGAGAGCACATTTTTATTTTAATTGAACATTGAGCTATACCGGCCGTAACCTTCCTCTTCAAGTTCATCTGCAGGTATGAACTCCAGTGATGCACTGTTTATACAGTATCTGAGACCTGTCTTGTCCTCCGGTCCGTCCTGGAAAATATGGCCGAGGTGCGTTTTTGCATTTTTACTTGCGACTTCTACACGGGTTCCAAAACGGCTTGTATCTGTTCTTCTTATGATATTGTCGCGTTCGAGCGGCTTGTAGAAAGCAGGCCATCCTGTCCCTGAATCATACTTATGTTTTGATGAGAAAAGAGGTTTCCCGCTGACCACATCAACGTATATACCAGGTTCCTTGTGGTCATAAAACTCATTTCTGTATGCAGGTTCAGTACCGTTCTGCTGGGTTACATAATACTCTCTATCTGAAAGTGTAGAGAGAGCCTCGCTGTATGACTTATTTGCCGGGATGTCCCGTTCCGATAAAAATTCGACGGACATATCCTCCGGAAGAGTAACCAGCAAAACTGTAATCAGTAAACTGCCAAGTAACAGTGCAGCAAGCAAACTGTCCCAGTCAAAATTCGGCATTTCAACCATAACTTAGTAGTGTGAATTCATGCACAAAAATATGTTCCCAAATACTATTCAGTACTCACCTGATTCGGCATAAAACCGGGAGAAATCTGGAATCTGTTAAAAACCTTGATCGACCATTTGCTACCTAGTTATGAGAAAGGAACTAGAGGAAAACAAGAGAACTTTAATAGCAGTCACAGCCGTTATATTTGTAGGGGTAGCTCTCACAGCCACACAGACAGGTATCCTAGAATCTGAGAAGGGAAGAGATGACCGTGGAGAAGCTATGGAAGCTGGAGATGCAATGCAGCCACAGGGAGATGCAATGAGAGCACAAGACGACACCATGAACAGTACTGAAGACTCAATGGACAATAAGAACGGTTCTATGGAGCAGTGACTGATTATGGCAGGCGACCCCACAATCATTTTCTCCTTCTTCGCAGGCCTTGTCTCATTCCTATCACCATGTATGCTGCCTGTGATACCTGCCTTTATCGCACATATGGCAGGAACCAATCTGGACAACGATTTTAACAGAAAAAAAGTATTCCTTACAGCATTGATGTTTGTACTAGGCTTTTCAATAATTTTCGGAACCATTGGAGTGCTCCTGAATTCTTTCCTCGAATCAGCAAGCACACAGATACTACATTACCTATCAATGGTTGCTGGAGCAGTTATAATCTTCTTCGGTGCACACCTGACAGATATAATAAACATACCAAAGCTCGAAAGAGAACACAAGCTTGGACTCGAAAACAAGCTTGGATCGGGATACATCCCATCAATCCTGCTCGGAGGAGCCTTTGCAGTAGGATGGACTCCATGCGTAGGACCGATACTCGGAAGCGTATTCGCATTGGCATCAGCAACACCAGGATCAGCATTCGTACTACTTACAGCATACTCAATCGGCATCGGAACACCCTTCCTGATGATCGGAGCATTTCCTAACAGATTCAGGGAGTATATACTTCAACATCAGGCCTCTGTATCAAAGACAAGAAAACTCTTCGGCTACGTAATGATCCTGCTAGGAGTACTGATTGCAACACAAAACCTTTCACTGATAGCAAGCTTCGATGTGCTTGAGATGGTACTAGGATGAACCTAGAGATTAACAAACCCTACCAGTTTGCAGCAATCGCAGTACTCATAGCGGGGACACTAGCATACGGCCTCATCAACACGCCTACAGGAACAAAGGTAGAAGGCCTTCAATTTGCGAATAAGAGCGAAGCAGTGGAGATGAAAGAAGATAACTTTCAGAGAGCAAAGCCATTGGTCGAGCCCACAGGATTCATCAATGCCGATAACGTATCAATCGAGGAAAATGTCGGGAATAAAGTTATCCTGCTGGATATGTGGACCTATAGCTGTATCAACTGCCAGAGAACCTTTCCACACTTGAAAGAATGGAACAGAAAGTACAGAGACGATGGTCTGTTGATTATAGGAAATCACGCACCAGAGTTCGAATTCGAAAAAGAGAGGTCAAACGTCAAAGACGCAGTCAAAAAACACAATTTGAATTATCCAGTTGTTCTGGACAACAAATACGGCACCTGGAACGCATACAACAACCGCTACTGGCCTCAGAAATACTTGATAGGGGTTGATGGATTTATAAGGTATGAACGAATAGGAGAAGGCCGATATGAGCGGACGGAACAGAAAATCAGGGAACTGCTCAAAGAACTCAAGAGAAGAAAAGGAGAGAACCCTATCCTGACCGATGAAGAACTTAACCTGGCAGAAAACCAGCTAGATTCAACAGATGTAAATACAGACAGGGTAGAGACTCCGGAGATTTACTTCGGGGCCTCAAGAAACACAGAATACCTGGAAAACGGTCAAACAGATATCACAGGAACACAGAACCTAAAAATCCCTGAAAACATCAGAGAAGACAGACTCTACCTTTCAAAAAACTGGAATTTCACAGAAGAGTACGCATCCAGCGAAGACGGCGAGATTGTACTGGATTACAAAGCCAAAAACGTCAACATGGTCCTTGAAGGCAACGATACCAGTGTTAAAGTCTTTCACAACGGCGAACCAGTCACTGAAGCAAGCGGAGAATTAGTGACTGACAGTACAATAACTATAGGAGACGAACAACTTTACAGTATAATCAGGAACCAGGAATACAGCAGAAACACTCTGAAGCTGGAGATAAAGGAAGGAAAACTCAAGGCCTACACGTTCACGTTCGGCTAAAAGAAAAAAGAAAACTCTAGTCTCTCAACTCATTAAATAAGAGCTCGCTCTGCTGAACATGTCTTTTCTCCTCTTCAAGAAGCTCATCGACCTTCTCAGCTAATCTATCACCGTACTCTTCCAGATCATCTATCTCTGAAACTGTAAGGCCTGTACCCTTCGACTTCGAAAGCGGTTTACCCTCGCTGTCGGCTATCATCGGAGCCAGGAAATACGCAGGGGTCTCGCCGGTAGCTACCTCTGTTATCTTCGCCACTTTCTCTATCTTCGGAGTCTTCTGCTCCTTCGCCGCATCACGGTAATCTCCGCCGAAGACGTGTACCGCAGCATCTCTACTCGGGTCACGCACAGGATCGACAAGATAATACACACCGATCTTTCCACTGAGCTGGCCGCGCGAGAAACCACTGATACAGACCTTATTTCGGCAACTTGAGACAAGTTCTCCCGACTCACGGCTGTAAGGTGCCCCCTTAGCGTGAGAGAAACCACAGTTGTCGCAGACGTTCACGACAGGGCTACGGTAACGCCTCCTGAAACCGCCTCCAAAGATCTCATCGAACTCATCCATGTTCTCCAGGACCTGTTTCAAGGCCTCTCTATAACCTTCAGAACTTTCCTGACTCAAAAACTTTGGCTCAATATCTTGCTCAGTATAGTTCTCCAGACCGTCAAGGAAAGGCCTTATCTCATCAACTCTATGCTCTGCGATGTTCGAGTGATCCTCACAACCGCAGTCCCGCATGAAGAAAAGCCGCATAACATCAGAGTTCTCAGGCCTGTGGTTCTCATGTATATGAGCAGACCAGTCAGTGTCGCAACAGAAGAGATCAAGCTCAAGGCCTAACTTTGAGGCGATCACAGATGAATAGGCAAGAGTCAACAGGTTACCGACATGTAATTCTCCGGAAGGCCTGAAACCTACAGAGAGACGTGTTCCGGAGGCCTCAAAACTTTCTAGTTCACGGAAATCCGAAGTGATCTCAAAGTCTTGTTCCACAAATTTTATAGGATATTCAAGATTCAAAACTCTACTCTGCAAGCCTTTTGAAGTCTGAAGATACTAGACTATATATGATTAAGCGATTTCCCTCCTCTGAAAACCCTCACAGAGAGGAGATCCTCAAGCTGATGGAGAGGAACAATGAGGAAACCACGCCCAGTATCCGGAAAATGACAAACATGTGGATCGTAGAGAAAGAACTAGGCCTAGAAGATGCGGTCCAGAAGTTCTACGAGGAACGAACCGATGAAGTACTGGTTTACAATGAAGAAGGCCTGATGAAAGGGTTCTTCCTGCTGGAGAAAAACGATGAAGGCATCAAAGAACATGTACCGCAGCACTGGCCTCACATCGAAATATCGCTCGGGATCGTCAGAGAAGAGTACAGGGGAGAAGGCATCGCAGAGAAACTACTCACGGAAACAGAAAAACACGTGAAAGAGAAAGATATTGAAAACCTGGTATGGGTGACAAGCACTGCCAACAGGGCCTCCAAGAAATTTGCGGAAAACAACAGTCTAGAAAAAGTCGAAAAGTTCAACGAAGACAGGGAAGACGAGGAGAAAACAGTAATATTTGCCAAAAAAGTCTAGATCAAGTATTTCTACATGTCAGAGGAGGCCTTGAGTTAGGAAACTAATTAACTTCCTCTATGTTCCATTCGGCTGTTTCCTTGTTCTCTATCATGGCCTCTGCCTGGTACTCCTTATCCGAGTTCTTGTCGTTCACGTAGAAGCCGTATCTTTTGACACCTTCATCCGAGATCTTGACCTCTGTGACCTCGCATTTCCACCTGGAACCGTTTCTCATCATATCCAGGCTTTTCGCTGTCTCTCTACAGATAGAAGTGATCTCATTCCTCAGATCGGAGCTTATTTCCTTTTCAAGGCTCATAATTACTATCAGCCAGTGAATGTTTTAACGATATATTTTGAAACTTCCAGAAATCCATTATTCACAGGATCTCAACCAATGGTATAATTGAATCGTATCTGGTTGAATTGTATTTTTGGCCTCCCTTATCTCTATAAACAGGCCTGAACAAGTTGTAATTCATGAAAGTGAAACTTCTAACTGTCACTGCTTTTCTGGTATTTATGGCAGCTAACGTCTCTGCCTCGATGACTGTAAGCGATCTCTCGACCTCTACCGTGGAGCCTGGAGGAGAGTTCACGGTTAAGCTCACGATAAGCAACCCGGATTTTGAGAGTAAAAGTTACAAGCCTCTCGAACTTGATCTTCCGGAAGGTTTCACAGTTATCGATAGGCCTGAAGAAGGCCTGATAAGCCTATGCGGTTCCTGCAGCGATGAGAGAGTTTTCAGGGTAAAAGCAGACAGCGATATCAGTTCAGGGATGTACAAAATCGATGTGAGGCCTGATTCAAGCTATGATGAAGGTTTTGGAGAGGAAGAGCAGTTCACCATCGCAGTGGATGGAGAGGCAAATCTTGTTGCAGCCCTTGAAAGGCCTGAGATAAAGCTGGGAGAGGAGGAAAAGGCAGAGCTCCGGATCGAGAACATAGGTACAGATGCTGCTTCGGAGATAGTTGTAGAGCCGGAAAATAGCAAGATATTCTTCCAGCCGGGTAAGCTCACAGTGGATAAGATAGAAACAGGAGAGGTATTCAGGAAAAACCTCACAGTTAGCCTGGAGGAGTCCATAGACTCAGGTATCCACACAACTACGCTAGATATCAGTTACAGGGATGAGACGGAGCAGAAGACATCCCAGTCCAGAGTTTCTGTCAAGGCCCTGGAGAAATCGAATCTTGTGGTCTCGAATGCAGAGTTCGGGGAAGCTGCCATAGGAGGAAACATGGATGCTCTCATGGAACTGGAGAACCAGGGACCGGGAGAAGCTGAAAACATCTCAACACAGATACAGTGTAGTAACGCAACAATAGGCAAAGACAGGTCCTTCATGGGCCAGCTCGAGGAAGATGAAAGCGTTCCAGCAGTATTCGAGATTAAACCACAGACAGAAAAAGTCGAATGCATTCTAAATGTTAGATACACTGACAGCCAGCAGAAAAAATTCACTGAAACATTCAGTATCACGGCAGATGAAAGGCCTCCACCAGTACTGCCTGTAGCAGCATTTTTAGCAATAACAGCTGTAGCCGGAGTCTACCTGATAAGGAGATAAGATGAAGCTGAACAAGGCCAAGTTCGTAGGTAAACTCGCTCTCAGAGATATAAGAGAGGACAAGAAGATATCCGCAATCGTAGTACTGATGCTCAGCTTCTCGTTCCTCAACCTCGTATTCTTCCCGGCCTTCATCAACGGCCTCAGCTTCACCTTCACAGAGGGCATAATCGAGGGACAGACAGGCCATGTAGCGATAGAGGCAGAAGAAGGCAGGCTGGAGAACGCGGATGCCCTGGTCCGGAAGGTTTCAAAGCTCCAGAACGTCGAAAAAGTCGAAAAGATAATCGAAGCGCCGGTAAAGGCCTCATACAACGGAGAAACAACCAACATAGTGGTGAAAGGCACTTCAACTCCGCAGTTCAAAGGATACAGATCAAGACTTACATCAGGAGAGTTCCTAAAAGAAGAGACGAACGAAGCCGTCGCCGGAAGATTCCTTAGAGAAGATAGAGCACTTGGAAGCGTCGAAGGAATAGGCCTAGAGGAAGGAAAGAACCTGAAACTTCAGGGGGAAAACTTCAGCACGGAAAGAAAGATAAGAGGCATCATAGGAACACAGGGAGGTATAGGAGGCCTTTCACAACAGATATTCCTCAACTACAGGGATATAGAGGAGCTCACAGGAGCGGAGAACCAGGCAGACACTGTCAAGGTCATTCTGGAGGACAGGGATCAATCAGCGGAGTTCAAGAAACGCCTTCAGGAACTGAATACCAAAGGAGAGATCAAGACATGGGACGAACAGTCAAACCTTGCTGAAGCGATTGAAGGCACGTTCACGATAGTCATAAACATACTATCGGTCGTAGGATTCATTGTGGCTCTTGCAGCGATAGGCGTGGTCATATTCATCAACACGAGCAAAAGAGTAAGAGAGATGGGTATCATAAGAGCGATAGGAGCAAGGAGGAAAAGAGTCATACAGATATTCGTCCTGGAGGCCTTCATCTTCGGAGCAACAGGCCTCATACTGGGCAACCTCATAACCATCTCGATACACAACTACCTCACAGCCAACCCGATAAGCTCCCCGATCGGAATGATATCAACACAGCTCTCACCCGAACTCATGATCACAAGAAGCGCAGGCATGCTAATCGTATCACTCATAGCAGGATTCATACCTGCATACGTACTTTCCAAAACCGAGATAGTCGAAACAATAGAGAACAGATAATATGAAGATAATAGAAACAGAAAACCTGACAAAAACATACCAGATGGGAGAAATACCGGTCGAAGCACTGAAAGAAGTAAACCTAGAGGTAGAGGAAGGAGCCTTCGTATCCATCATGGGGCCTTCAGGAAGCGGAAAATCCACACTCATGCACCTCCTAGGCCTTCTGGACAACCCTACAAGCGGAGAAGTATACATCAAAGAAGAGAAAACATCAGAACTCGGGGAAAAAGAGAAAGCAAAATTCAGACTGGAAAAAATCGGATTCGTATTCCAGTTTTACTCTCTACTCAAGGGATTCGAAAGCCTCGAACAAGTAATACTGCCTCAGATACTCGAAGGAACAACAGAGAAAAAAGCAAAAAAGAAAGCACAAAAAGCACTGGAAAAAGTGGGCCTCGGGGACAGAAAAGACCACAGCCCATCAGAACTATCAGGAGGCCAGAGACAGAGAGTAGCAGTAGCCAGAGCGCTAGCAGGAAACCCAGACATCCTCATCGCAGACGAATCCACATCACAACTTGATACAGAATCATCAGAAGAAATCATGCAGCTTTACAGAGACCTCTCAGAACAGGGACAGACAGTAATCACAGTAAACCACGAAAAAGAACTGGGACAGAAAGCCGACAGAACCATCTGGCTTCAAGACGGAGAAATAAAAGACAGAAACAACCAACTCTAAACTTTCCCAGAAAAAAGACGCTATATAACAGTTCAGGCCTCCATAATTTAATGGATTGCAGGTAGGTTTGTGAGGCCTACCTCAAGTAATCCAAAACTCAAGAAAGCCTTCCATAGCTTTCTCGGAGCACAGGGATTTGTTGATCCCCAACTCCTAATGAGTTTACTTTTTACAGTACCTTCAAGAAAAATATTCATCTAAAATCCTCTCAATATCACACCATATTTAACAGTTAACGCCACCACAACTAATACTCGTTGCCTCGATAGCTCAGCCTGGCTAGAGCAGTTCCCTTGTAAGGAACAGGTCGAGGGTTCAAATCCCTCTCGGGGCTCTATCCTTGGAGCCAAACCTGTGGAGCTAATCTCTTAGATTATTTCTCGCATATTGAAGCTGCTGGTTGATGGCCTGTTTCGTACTCAGGGTCTTTTCGCATGAAGTAGTGGAAATTTTAACTTTGAGGTTTTCTTAGTGTCGTATGAAGGATTTTAGTGTGGTTCCTGCAGAAGAGATTTTTGTTTTCCATGATTTGGTTGATCGAGGTTATAGTGATGATAGAATTAGTGAGGAGATCAATACGCATGCGGAAAGTTATTCTGAATTAATTGACGATGGAGAAATTGATTATATTTCAGCCTGGCATTTTACATCTCACAGATTGAGAGAGTCCATAGAAAACAAAGGCCTTAAGACCAGAGATGATACTAATATGCCGGCTCAACATCTTGATGCGCCTAGTCACGAAGATAAGGTCTACTTCTCAACTGAGGATGGCTATGTGAATGCAGGTAGAGGGATGACGGAAAAGATTGGAGGGATGCCAATAGGATTTCAAGCGTATTTGAATCCAGATAACTTAGTGAGGGATGAGGATACCTCCTTTATGCATGATTATTCGGAATCCGGATTGGATCAAACTAGTTTCTATTTGATATCTTTAGCGACTCTAGGTAATATGGCTCACCAGGGCAATATTTATCCTAATCAGGATTCAGCACCTCCAGGCGAGTCTTTCATAGTAGACTGGAAAACATATAATGAAGACGGAATAAGACTTCCAAACTTTGTATTAGATCAATTCAAGTCAAGAATAAGAGCTGCAGAAAGAGAAAAGTCTTCAGAAGATCCTTCAAAAATTAGAAATGGGTTGGAATCAGTAAGAGATAATTTTGATACTCAAATTACATTTGATGAGGCTCGAAAACTATTGAATAACCAAAAAGGTAGTCTCTATTAGTTCTACTCTATATCTGTAACTATTCAGCTCAAAATATTTGGCTCTGATCCAGGAGACCTCTCGGGGCTCTACCCTTAGAGCCAAACATGTGGAGCTAATTTCTTTTATTCACCGATAGGAATTCATCTGATACATATCGCAATAAAAATGTTTCAAAGCCTAATTGTCGATTAAATCCAGCCCTTGGTTTCTCCATCCTGTTACTCCTTCCTCCAGACTGTATGCTTCGAAGCCATCTCTATGTAGTAGTGCTGCGAATTTCTTGGATTTTCTGCCTCCAGGACAGACCAGCAAGATTTTCTGGTTCTGGGAGAATGGCTTCCCTGTTTCTATCAGTTCCTTGAGTTTTTCTTCAGGTATGTTGATTGAGTCTGGTATGTGTGCCATCTGGTAGGCAGGATTGGAGCGTGAGTCCACGATAACAGGATTCTCCTCCTCTATCCATTCCTCTGCGTTTTCTACTGAGATTTCTGGAACTTGTTTAAGCTCCTCATCCGTCAGTGTTTCTGTGCCTTCTCTTTCTTCTCCACCGAAGATTTCTGGTTTTCGTTCTTTGATGTAGGAGCGGTAGTGTTCGAATCTGTCGCAGGCAAAGAATACTGCTGTCCGTTGCTCTTCCAGTTCTTGGTCAATTTTTGAAAGCTTTCGTTTTAACGCAATATAATTAGCTCCCGTTGTTGGTCCGGCGAGTACTCCGCATTCTCTGATGAGTGTTAGCATTCCTTCTAGGGCGTCTTTTGAGTCGATTACTGCTCTGTCGCTGTAGAGTTCCTTTTCGTATAGTCCTACTTCCCACATTTCGTTTGCTGTTCTGATTCCTGGTATGAAGTCGTCCTGTGATGATACTATACCTGTTACTTCGAGTTCAGAGTTTTCTTCCTTGAGCTTCTGTGCTGTTCCTTTTGTGCTTCCTGTTGTTCCGAGTCCTCCGAACAGGTAATCGACTTTTCCAAGGTCGTCAATTATTTCCTGTCCTGTCTGTTCTCTGTGGACTTGTGTGTTTTTCTCGTTGGTATACTGTCCTGTGCGGAAATATTTGTCGCCCTCTCTCGTCATCAATCGGTCAAGGTGTGTAAGCGGGTCGTCTGGGTCGTTCGGGTCAGGACAT
>ERZ1034573.232-NODE-232-length-16140-cov-5.332857_pt1 | contig 16140 bp, 17 predicted proteins | sample MGYA00520641_ERZ1034573 | MGnify/ENA primary metagenome ERZ1034573 (study PRJEB33760, sample SAMEA4777724) | hypersaline lake metagenome | biome: hypersaline environment; feature: brines | place: Spain | collected 2014-08 | depth 0 m ...
CGCGCGCGATCCCGCGCACGTCGTCGGCGAACACCGTGTTGATCCTCCTCGTCTCGACGTCGCGGCTGACGTACGGGATCTCGAAGTCGGAGTACCGCTCGTTCCCGACGGTCTTCTCCCGGGTCCACCCGACGCGCCGGACGCCCCACCTCGCTGTCGCGCTCGTCGGCGCGCTCACCGTGCCGTTCGTCCTGCTCGGCGATCTCGTCGTCGTCGCGAGCGTCGCGAACGCCGCGCTGCTCGTCGTGTTCATCGCGGTCAATGCCGCGCTCGTGCGCCTGCGCTATGTCGCCCCTGACGCGGACAGCGGCTTCACCGCACCCCTCACCGTCGGGCGAGTCTCGGTGACAGCGGTGCTCGGCGTCCTCACCTCCGTCGGCCTCCTCGTCTTCTACCTCGACTCGCTCGTGTAGCGCGCGAGCAGGGCTGCCACGGCCAGCGCCGCCGACCCGCCGGCGACCGCCCACCACGTCCACACCAACGCGGTGCGGGTCGCGCCCGGCGACGCCGCGGCGACCGCGCGGAACAGTTGCAGGTCGGCGACGACGACGATGAGGGCGCCGACCGCGTCGAACACGAGGTCGAACGCCGTGTCGCGACGACCGTAGTGGACGAGCACCGGGTCGATACCGAGCACGTTCGAGAGGTCGCGGGCGAGCAGTTCGACCAACTCCCACGCGACGCCAATCGCGAGGACGAGGCCGACGGTCACGCCCCCCACCTCGTGTGAGGTGAGGGTGGGTCCGGCGGGGGCCTCCGCCACGACGGTCAGTCCGCTGTACACCAACGCCCCGAGGAGCGTAGCCGAGACGGTGTGCGTGAGGTGGTCCCACCACCAGACGGTGTCGTACCAGCCGAGCATCCCGACGACGTGGACGAACCCCGCGGCGGCGAGCCACAACAGCAGTTCCGAAGACGAGGAGACAGCGTCCCCGACGGCCGCGGGCGCGAACGCGGACAGCGCCGCGGGGACCAGCGTGACAGCCAGCGCGAACACGGCGTTGATCGCCGAGGAGATATCCGCCCGCCGAACCGCGACCCCCCCGGCGACGACGATCCCGGCCTGGAGGACCGCCGCTGCGATGTGGGTGGGGGCGTGCATCGCTATCGTCCGTCTCGCGCGGCGCGGGCGGACCGTCCCCCGCCACGCTCAGCGGGAGCATCCTCCGCGGTTATCGCCGTGCGCCCCCCGTCTGGAACTCGGTACCGCGCGGGCAGCGAGGAGACAACCGATGCCGGAAGCGCGGGCACGATCACCTCGACGACTCCGGGTAGGATACGGCGAACCACCGTGTACACGCCTGCGACCGCGAGCGTAGCCGCGACCACCAGCCGCAGTTGCCCGTCGACGATCACCCACAGGCCGACGGCCAAGGTCGCCGACAGCAGCAGATCCTCGGGGGCGCCGTCGTACCGGACCCACCGGCGTGGGGCGATCCACCGCCCGTTGAAGTGATCGTAGACGGCGCGGTCGGCCGTCGCGCGCCACGGGCGGAGTTCGAGCCCGCCACCGAACACGTCGGCGACGCTGTGGATTGCCGCGCCGAGCAGGACTGCGGCGAACGCGACGCTCGCGGTCGTGCCGACGACGAGCCCAGTCGGGACGGCGACGGTCGCTGCCGCCGAGTAGTACACTGGAAAGTGGAGGGTCCGTCGGTGTCCCACGTACAGGTCCATGTCCGGGAGGACGCCGCCCAGCAGGCCGGCCGCGACCACTATCGCGGCCGCCTCCGGTGCGACGGTCGCCAACGGGACGGCGAGTGCCGCACCGGCGAGCGCGTGGGGGGGAAGCATCATGTGCCGGTGGGCAGGAGGCCCAGGTGTTTGAACGTACTGCGGGACTCGCCGACACGTCACTGCGTCTCAGTACGGGGGGATCCCGGACTGCACGACCCTCGCGAGGTCGTGCTGTTCGTCGGCGAGCAACACGTGGAGATCGTCGAAGGTGATGATACCGGCGAGCGTGCCGTCGTCGTCGATGACCGGCATCCGCCGCACGCGGGCGTCGGCGAACTCGTCGCACAGTTCGAACACGCCGATATCTGGTGAGACCGTGCGTACGTCGGTAGTCATCACGTCAGACGCTGTGCGGCTCTCGGGGTCGCCGCTTTCCGCGACGACGCCGACCGCGAGGTCGCGGTCGGTTACGATTCCGCTCGGTCGGGCGTCCTCCGTGATGACGACGCTTCCCACTTGTTCGTCGCGCATCATCGCGGCCAGCTCGCTCGCTTGCGTGTCTGTTCGGGCGGTAACCACGTCGGTTCGCATGAGGTCAGAGACAGTCATGTACCCATGAACGAGGTCGACCCGCTGGGCGTTAATTCGTTCAACCGATTCCCGCGACATGACAATAGCGTTATCCTCGCGGCCCGAGCTAACATATAAACTCCCGAATCGGTCCGGCGCCACTCCCACACGGGCCCCCACCACAAGCACCGACGATGTCAACGCTCGCTCCGCCCGCCGACGGCGGCAACCCAGATCACCACGAGACGAACGTTGTTCGCGCTGCAGGCGGACAGCCGATATCGTACGCCGAGTACGGTCGGTCGGACGGCGCCCCCGTCGTCTTCCTCCACGGGGCTCCAGAGTCGCGACTGTTGGGAACGCTCCTCGACCGTCCTGCTCGGACACACGGTGTCAGAGTACTCGCACCCGACAGACCGGGATACGGCTGTTCTGTACCTTGGCCGGACCGCTCGATTCGGGACGCCGCTGAGTTCGTCACGCCGGTGCTCGACGACGCCGGCGTGGAAACCGCTGAACTCGTCGGGTACTCCGGTGGCGGCCCGTCCGCTCTCGCGACGGCAGCGGATCGGCCAGACCGGGTCGGCCACGTCGATGTGATCGCTGGAGCTACTCCGCCGCGTGCCGACTCGAGCGCCCCCGCTGTTCAGCGACTCGCCGCTCGCCTCGCGACGAGCACGCCGTCGGTGCTCGGCGCGCTCCTCCGCGGACAGGCGTGGCTCGCGGAGCTGTTGGGCCCGTCGTTCGTCGTCGACCAGTACACCAGTTCTGCGGTCGACGAACCAGTACCCGAAGCGGTGGTGGCGACCGTGCGTGCGGATTTCGTCGAGGCGTTCGCGGAGCAACCGACCGGTGCAGTCACCGAGTTTCGAAACTCCGCGAGCAAGTGGGGTGTGGACCTAGACGAGGTCAAGCCACGTGTGGACTTGTGGTACGGCGATTCGGACACGAACGTCCCGGTGGGCGGCGCGCGCTGGCTCGAACAGGAGTTGCCCACCGCCGAATTGCACGTCCTCGAGAGAGCCGATCACATTCGAACACTGACTGGGAGCATCCCCCGCGTATTGAGGGGGGAGCGACGACCGAGGCGAGCGGAGTCGGTCGACTGGTAGGGCGCGTTCGGAGCCGGTCTGGGTGTGTATCAGCTGATCGCTCGAGTGAACGCGGTGCTCGGCGTCCAACTGTCGGGGCTTGCCTACTCGGTAGACGACCCGATAGCGTTGTTCGCAGTCGTCGCGGGCGCGGTCGTGTTGGCGCCGGTAACCGAAGAGGTCCTGTATCGCGGGCTCGTACTCAAAGCCTTCACCGACCGCGGGTTCGGATCCGTGGGCGCGACAGTGCTGATCACCGCCTTGTTCGCTGTCATCCACCTGCCGAACTTCGGCGTCGGCGGGACGGTGTTCATCTCCGCGTGGGGGGTCCTCCCGGCGGTCCTCAGGCTCCGGTACGACAATCTCACAGGCGCTGTGGCGATGCGCGTTCTGAACAACCTGTTCGCCTACGTGGTCGTCGTCGCACTCGGGTGATCACCTGTCACCGTACTCGGAGGAACGATTGACATGCGCGTCGAGCGACCCCGACCCACAGGCAACATGAAACGAATCCGGTTCTCCGCCACCTACCCCGATCGCCACGTCCACCCCCTCAACCGGCGGATCATCGCCGGTGGAGCCGTCTCGCGCGCCGAACTGTTGATGTGGAGCCCAACCGCGGACGCGACGACGCTGTTCTGGCGTGACGCCGGAGAGGACGCCACGGCCGCGGCCGTCGCGGGAATCGACTCGCTCCTCGACACCCACTTCGTCGAGGGTGCCGCCGGGACCTACGCGTTCCTGCGACAGGATTCCTACGAGGTCTCCGCGGTGCTTCTCGATGCGATCGCGACCGCGCGAGTCGTCTTCGTTCTGCCGGTCGTCTTCCTCGACTCCGGTGACATTCGATTCGATGCCGTCGGGGAGCCGGCTTCGCTCAGCGAGCTTCACGACCGGCTTTCCAGCCACGGGGATCTGACGATCGATCGAGTCCACGAGTTCGAGCGACGAACACCGCCATCTTGGCTCACCGATCGCCGGGCCGCAGCGTTGGAAGCTACCGTTTCGGTGGGGTACTATGAGGTTCCTCGAGGCGGAACGATCGCCGACGTCGCAACGACGCTGGACTGCTCGACGAGCACCACCGGCGAGCTCGTGCGAAAAGCTGACGCTTCCGCGATCCGGGGCTACGTCGAGATGACTGAGCAGCGGTGAGGCTCGAAATCGGTGGCCCCGACGGGTGACAGCCAATTCACGAGTGCGCTTGTGTTATCTGTTAGTAACGGACTGCCTCCCGACGCCGATGACGGCGAACGGCGACCACGGCCAGACGACGCACATCGGAAGCCTCCGCTGGCCGCCGGGACTGTTCGGCCATCTAACATATATCTATGACGGCATGGGGTCGACACTGTCGACGGCTCCAGCGCTGCTCGCAGTACCGAGCTGCAGCTTCGGGACGCAGGCAGGTCTCGGCATGGGATCCCCCGGGGTCGCGTGGGCAATGCTCGACGCGCTCGGCGAGGGCGCCGTGATCGCTGCCGATCGCCTTCCGAAACGATATAGCGTTCAGCGATTTATGCTGTCGAGTCCGTGTCGAGTCCGCGCGCCGCGAGCACCCGATCTGCGACCTCGTCCGCGTGCTCCGCAAGCACCCGTAACGCCGCATCGTGAAGTTCGCGCTTCGAGGCGTCCCGGACGTCGTGGCGTCGAAGCGACGGCTCGACATCGATCGCGAGCGCGTCCTCGAAGGCGTCCCAGGCAGCCTGTCGAGCGTACAGCGGTCGTTGTTTGGCTTCCTCGAATTCGAACGCAGGCTCGTTCGTTGCGGTCGAGTCGGACCCGGAATCGGCGCCAGCGTCGGGCGTCGGCGTTGCAGACGGATCTGCACCCTCACCTTCCTCCCGGGTGTCGGGCTCGGGGGTCCGGTCGCTTTCCGCCTGTTCGGCCTGGTCGAGGTCGTCGAACGCCATCAGGCGACCACCTCACGTTCGCGGACGACGCCGCCGGTTTCGACGATCGCCGCGAGTTCACCGTAGTGCGGGAGCTGGTCACAGCTCCCGTCGTAATCGCGCAAGGGAAGCCCGGCGTCGTTGGCGTCATCGATCGCAGACCGGTAGCGGATCCCGGGGAGTTCGCCCTCGTAGGAGCCGTCGTCGATCGCACTCCAGTCGTCGTCGGTGAGTCGGCAGAAGTTCGGCACCACCGAATCGGCGATCCCCATCGAGTTGATCTCCTGCAGGAGCGCACGGTCGCGTCGGTCCTGGTCCAGCCGTTGTGACAGCCCCGAAGGAACGACGGCGAGGATATCCAACTCGAAGTACTGTCTGGCCTCCTTCACCAGCCGGTTGACCGTGTTGTGGATCCCCGAGTCGTACCCGGTCTCCGGTCGCACGGGGATGATGAGGTTGTTCGTCGCGAAGAGGGCGTTCTCGTTGAGTTTCCCTTGGTTCGCGGGACAGTCGACGACAATGTAGTCGTACTCGTCTCCAAGCAGTGGGTCCACGACACGGGCGTTCAGCCGGGTTGACCCACCCATTGCGTTCTTCAGTTGCGTCTGTACGTCCTCTAGATCTTGGTGCGCGGGAAGGAGGTCCAACCCATCGACCACCGAAACGATCGCATCGTGAGGGTCTCGTTCCTCCAACAGGACCTCGTGCACGTGGTTCGTCTCCGCCTCGTACTCCTCGGTGAACCCGAGGTTCTGGGTCATGTGACCGTTGTCGTCGAGGTCGATGACGAGCGCGGACCCGTTTCGGTGGGCCAACTCGCGTGCGAGGTTGATCGCCGTCGTCGTCTTCGCGAAGCCGCCTTTAAGTACGCCGACGGCGACCGCGCGCGGTTCGGTATCGTGTTCGGACATGGTGTGACTTGGTCGGATACCAGACTGGCTTGGCCACACGACGCCTGAGCCAGGTGGTTCACCTTGCTCGCATACTCCACCTATTGTACCTGGTGTACCTATAGACACGTTGTCGCCACGTGTAGCCCGGTATCCACCGTGCGTGCGCCTCTATTGTGGCCCCCTACAAGAAGGTGCGCAAGACATCTGCGTTAGCAGAGCCACATGAGCTTTCTTAGCTAACTATCTTAGCTGAACTAGATGAAATAGGTGACTTAGTTATCTGAGATGCCGTATGTCCTGTAGAGAGGCTGATTAGGTTGGTTTGCGCAAATACACATGAGACAGACCAGAAGTGTGAGCTAACTACAGTATCTGGTGAAGACAAGATAGGTAAAATAGCTAAGCGAGCTATCGTACTTATCAGAGAGCAGGAGATGAGCGATCGAAACACCGGTGCGGACCAACGGTCATGTTGGTGGACACCGATAAGCCAACAATGCAAAACACGTGGGCCGCAGGCATGCGGACGCAACGCGAGGAAGTAACCGACGAATCGCTTCAGGTACTGGGATCGTTCCCCTCGTGGCTCGACGGCACGCTGCTCGTGAACGGCCCGGGCGAGTTCGAGGCGGGTGACACGGAGCTCGCGCACTGGTTCGACGCACTGGCGATGATACGCGGGTTCCGAATCGAAGGGGGTTCGGTACGGTACACTAATCGCTTCGTCCGCAGCGACGACTTCCGCGTCGCGCGCGAGGAAGGGTGCGTCCGACAGTCGATGCCAGGGACACCAGCGACCGGGTCGGCGCTAGAGCGGCTGGCTAACACGCTCAGCGGCGGGTTTCAAGACAACCCCTCGATAGGTGTCGTCCGGCTTGAGGAGACGGTGTACGCGGTGACCGAGAGTCCGGTCGGAATTGCCATCGATCCGGTGACGCTGGAGACGACTGGCCGCCGCGACCTCACCGACGGCCTTGACGCGGACGCTACGCTCGGCCACACACACGTCGTCGACGACGTCCAGTGGGGACTGGCGACGTCATTCGGCCGGAACCCGGCGTACACGCTGTTTCAACGCGAGGACGGCGATTCGCCAAAGGCGGTGACGCGGCTGGTCTTCGACGATCACCCGCCGTACATTCACGCATTCGCGGTCACCGACCGCTACGCCGTGATCCCGGAGGCACCGTTCGGTGTCGATTTCCGTGAACTTCTCCTCGGAACACCCGGTGGAAAGACGTTCCTCAACGCGTTCGGGCCGCGGGACGCACCGCCGCGGTTCCACGTCGTCGACCGCGAGACCGGCGAGCGAACGGCTGTCGTGGAGGCTGACCCGTTCTTTATTTATCACTTCGCAAACGCCTACGAGTCCGGCGACGAGATCGTCGTCGACTGCGTGGCCTACGACAACCCAGAGGCGGTTACGGGGCTTACCATCGACCGGCTTCGGAGCGACCATCCAGCGCTCCCGACCGGGGATTTTGTCCGGTTCCGGCTACCCCTGAGCGGCGGCCGCGCCGAACGCGAGACGCTGCTCGCGGGGCCCGTGGAGTTCCCAACGGTCGACTACGCCGGGGTCAACGGTCGCCCCTACGAGTTCGCGTACCTGGCGGCGATAGACCGCGGGAGCCTCCCGACGGCGATCGCGAAAGTCGAGGTTACGACGGCCACGACGTGGCGGTGGTCACAGCCGGGTCTCCACCCGGGTGAGCCGCTGTTCGTCCCCGCACCTTCGGCAGACGCCGAAGACGACGGGGTACTCCTCTCGGTGGGGCTCGACGCGCGGGCCGACCGGTCAGTCCTCTTGTGTCTTGACGCCGCGACGCTGACCGAGCGGGCCCGCGCGCCGCTCCCACACCGGCTCCCGTTCGGCTTCCACGGACAGTTCTACGACGCTCGCCGGCCGCGGCGGTCGATGCACTGACAACGAGAGCTACCTGTCGACATGTTTGAGTCGATAGCCGACCGATAGCCGTCGTGTTCCACGCGAGCTGCGCGCCGCGACCGGCCGACGTTCGACCGGCAGAACCGGGCGTACCATGGTGAACCACGTTCCGAACGGGGTCGTGGAGCGCATCGACGACTTCGGCGAACGACTGCTGTACGGTGACCAGCCGGACGTTGTGGGCGAACTCCGAGACGACCTCCGAATTAGAATTCGATCGACCGACGCGGGAACAGCGGTCTGTGTCTACCTGACCGAACACACGCAGTCGCCGCCGACGGTGCGCGATCGCGGTTCGTACGTCACGACCATCGTCGACGGGATCGACGCTCGACTCCGAGCGTGGGGCGTCGAACCGCCGGAGTCCTACGAGTACATGCACACCGAGGACGGAACGCACCGCTACGAGGGGATGCTGCGGCTCCCGTGAGTCGGTTCGAGTAGCGCGTGGGGGAGATGTCCTGTGTCGAGGACGCGGCACGCCACGCGGGGCCTCAGCGGCTCAGTCGTCGAAGTCGGGAAACTCGTCGTTCGCCTCAGACGTGTTGATATCGACCTCGATCCGGTTCGCCGTATCAGTAATCGCGCCGATCATCTTCGCTTCGTACTCTGGAGTTCGCATCCGGTGGGCCGGGCCGGAGATGCTCACTGATCCGAGGACATCCCCGCGTGGGGTCAAGATCGACGCACCGACGGCACGGATGCCCTCGATCTCCTCTTCTCGGTTCACCGCGTACCCCTGTTCGCGGATGCGAGCCAGCTCGTCGAACAGCGCGTCGCGATCGGTGATCGTTTCGGCAGTTCGTTTGACCAGCCCGTACTCGTCGAGGATCCACTCGACCCGATCGTCCGGCAAGTGCGCGAGGATGGCCTTCCCCGTCGCCGAAAAGTGGAGGTAATCGGGGCGTTGGAGTTTGCTCCGCTGGTAGCGTCCCCCGATCGCCTCCTTGCCTTTCGTCTTGTACAGGTCGACGCCGAGGCCGTGTTGCTCGGTTGCGAGATGTGCGTACCGCCCGGTTTCGTGTGCGAGGAGGTCCAGCTCGTTGGTCCCGTGGACGTAGACAGGGGCCCGGCCGCGGACATGTTCACCGACGTGGAGGAACCGGTAGGAGAGGCGATACACGTCGCCGTCTCGTACGACGAATCGTCGCTCCTCCAAGGTTCGCAGGTAGTTGTAGACGGAACTTTTCGCCATGTCCAACTCACCCGCTAGCTCGGTCACTCCCGCACCGTTGAGCTCCTGCAATGCCTCGATCACGTCGAACGCGCGGCTGACAGTCTGCAGCAGCCGCGGCGAATCCGACTTCGAGCCATCGCTCATACCGACCCCACGAATCCCTCACATATTGGTGTTCGCATTTAGCGAACGCATTCCATCGGGGAAGTACAGACCGCCTCTACGCAGTTTGCGGAACTCCACACTGGTGAGTGGTGAGACTTTCCCCGTTAGTCGCGCGGGTACGGCGGGATTGGCTCCGACAGTCGTTCGGATATCGGAAACAATGAGAACAGCAGCTTTAGCTCCCCTATCCGGTGATTCGTAATTTGAGTCCGAAGAACCGTTGCGATACGCCGGAGATAATCTACGTAGACTCCTACTACGGTAGTTATTCTTGAATTATGCTAACAAATGATCCGTTCTCATCTCAACAGTTAGCACAACATTAAGATATTCGGCGAAATACTGTACGTCTTCGGTATGCTTATTTATCCGTCCCCGGTTGAGTATGAGTATGTCTCGCAAGAGTACCCGACCGGATACGAAGTCGGCACGGAGCGTTCCCCGCCGCCGGTTCCTGCAATCGTCGGCTACAGCGGCGGCGGCGGTCGCGCTGGCTGGTTGTTCAGGTAACGGGAGTGATGGTAGCGGCGACGATGGCGGCACCGATGGCGGTGGCGGCGACGGCGGAAGCGACGAAACCGCGACCACCGAGCCGTCGTCGATCCAACGCGGCGGCACGCTCGTCGCCGGGATGCAAGGCGGGCTCGACGGCCGAGATCCCCACATCGTGCAGGCGGCCTCGTCGCTGCGCGTGCTCGAGAACGTCTATCAGAAACTGGTCCGAATCGACGAGGAGCTGAAGCCCGTCGGACAGCTCGCGAGCGACTGGTCGGTCAGCGAAGACCAGCTCACGTGGACGTTCCAGCTGCGGGAAGGCGTCATGTGGCATCCGCCGGTGAGTCGTGAATTCGTCGCGGCAGACGTGACGTACTCGTTCGAGCGGCTCCTCAACGAGGAGACCGGGTCGCCGTGGCGCTCGAATTTCACGCCGATCACGAACGTCAGCGCCGACGGGGACTACACGGTCGTCTTCGAGTTCGACGAACCGTACGCGCCGTTCCTGTACAAGCTCACGTCCGGGGGGTTCATCCTCCCCGAAGGCGCCGACGACGCGAGCGACTACGACATCGCCGACCAGCCCGTTGGTACGGGCCCATTCGTCTTCGACGAGAATGTCCCGCAGGCTCGCACGGAGGTGTCCGCCTTCGATGAGTACTACGAGACCGGCGCCGACGACGAGGCACTTCCATACCTCGACGGCATCGAGTTCCGGATCGTCCCGGAGGGACAGGCACGCCTGACCAACCTTCAGTCGGGCAGCATCGACTGGGCAGTGACCATCCCGCCGTCGCAGGCGTCTTCTCTCGAAGGCAGTGACTCGATCACGCTCTCGAACATCCCCGGGACGTTCTACGACTACCTCGGCCACAACACGACGCGTGCACCGCTGGACGACGTTCGTCTTCGCCAGGCGATCTCGTGGGCAGTCGACCGGCAGTCGATCGTGCAGGGTGCCCGCTTCGGCTACGCGACGCCAACGCAGGACCCTATCCCGCCCAGTTCCGTCTGGAAAGACCTCATCGCCGTCGATGAACCGTACTCGCAGGACCTCGAGCCGGCGGAACAACTCGTCTCGGAGTCGGACTACGACGGCGAGGAACTCACGATCCAAGTCGGCCAGCAGTTCCCGCAACAGGTCACGATCGCCGAGATCCTCCAGCAGCAGTTGGGCGAGGTCGGCATCACGGTGTCGGTACAGCCGACGGACTTCGGCTCGATGATCAGCAACCTCAACGCCGGCGAGTACGACCTCACGATCGTCGGGTGGTCCGGCTTCGTCGACCCGGACGACATGATGTACCTGCAGTTCCACTCGGGAGAGACGTTCAACCAGTCGAGCTACTCGAACGAGGAGGTCGACCAGTTGCTCGAACAGGGGCGACAGGCCGCTGGGAGTCGCGACGAGCGGGCGCAGTACTACGATGACGCCATCGACATCATCGCCGACGAGGTTCCGTACACCTTCCTCGAGTTCAACGACGAGCTGGCTGCGTGGCGGACCTCGGTAAAGAACTTCACCCATATCTCGACGGGGACGCCTTACTTCAGCGAGGTCTGGCTCGACGAGTAATGGGGTACGGTACGTACGTCCTCAAGCGCCTGCTGCTCATCGTCCCGATCCTCTTCGGGGTGAGTGTCATCTCGTTCGGCGCGCTCCAACTCCTTCCCGGCGGCCCCGTCGAGGCGGCGTTCGGGACGCGCGCGAACGCAGAGTTGGTCGAACAGCTCCGCGAGCAGTACGGGCTGAATCGACCGGTGTACGTACAGTACCTCGACTGGATCACCGACATCGTCTTCGACCTCGACTTCGGCCAGTCGATCCGCACCGAACGGGAGATTTCCGAGTTGCTCGCGACGAGCCTTCCGGTGACGATCTGGGTGGCCGCGTCGGGCGCGCTCGTCAGCGTCATCATCGGGATCCCCGCGGGAATCGTCAGCGCCGTCAATCATTACGAGCCCGAGGACTACGCTGCGACGTTCCTGGCGTTTCTCGGCCTCTCAGTGCCGAACTTCTTTCTCGGGCTGGTGTTGATCCTGCTCTTCTCGCTGTACGTTCCGATATTCCCGTCCTCTGGGTTCGTCAGTCCGCTGGAAGACCCGGTCGAAGGAATCAGACACCTCGTGCTCCCGGCGGTCACCGTCGGGACGGCGATCAGTGCCGTCGTGATGCGGATGATGCGCTCGTCGCTGCTGGAGGTGTTCTCCGAGGAGTACATCCGGACCGCGCGGGCGAAGGGACTCAGCCGCGCGCTCGTCACGAACAAACACGCCGTTAAGAATGCGCTTATCCCGACAGTGACGGTGATCGGGCTCAACTTCGGCTACCTGCTTGGCGGCGTCGTCATCGTCGAACAGATCTTCGCCATCCCCGGACTGGGCCGGCTCACGCTGACCGCAATCACCACCCGTGAATACCGCGTCTTGCAGGCGTCACTGCTCGTGATCGCGTTTATGTTCGCGGTGGTGAACCTCGCGACAGACCTCCTGTACGCGTATCTCGACCCACGGATCAAGTATGACTGATACCGAGACCGACACGACGGACCGTTCGACTCCGCCACCAGGGGCGGCGTTGCTAGCCACCGGCCGGCGAGTGTTCGCCGAGAGTCGACTCGCGATGCTCGGACTCGCGATCACGCTCGGCGTCATCGTGACGGCGGTGTTCGCGCCGGTTATTGCCCCCTACGACCCGACCGCACAGAACATCGCGGAGGCGCAACTACTCGCGCCGAGCCTCGAACACCCGATGGGGACCGATCAGTTGGGCCGCGACGTCTTCTCGCGCGTCCTCTACGGGGCGCAGTTGAGCCTCCAAGTTGGCATCATCGCCGTCGGCGTCGCCATCGCCGCTGGCGTCCCGCTCGGGTTGATCGCCGGGTTCTACGGCGGCTACGTGGACGAAGCCGTTATGCGGACGATGGACGTGCTGTTCTCGTTCCCGGCGATCTTGCTGGCGATCGCGATGGTCGCCATCCTCGGACAGTCGACGCTGAACGTGATGCTGGCGATCGGGATCACGTACACGCCCATCTTCGCGAGAGTCACTCGATCGGGCGTCCTCTCGGTGCGCGAGGAGACGTTCGTCGACGCCGCCAGGGCGATCGGCGACACGAACGCGAGCATTCTCGCGCGCGACATTCTCCCGAATGTGGTCGCACCGATCATCGTCCAAGCGACAGTGAGCCTCGCGTTCGCCATCCTCGCCGAGAGCGCCCTGTCGTTCCTCGGACTGGGGACGCCGCCGCCGGACCCGTCGTGGGGCCGGATGCTCTCGAATTCTCGGAACTTCCTACAGACGGCGCCGTGGACCGCCGTGTTCCCGGGACTGGCCATCATGGTCACCATTCTCGGATTCAACTTCCTCGGCGACGGGCTCCGTGACACACTAGATCCGCAAAACGAGACCGAACAAGGAGGGAGCATCTGATGTCGCTGCTCGAGGTTTCGGGGCTCGAAACCGAATTCCGGACGGATGAAGGCGTCGTCCAGGCCGTCGACGGCGTCGACGTGACCGTCGAGGCCGGGGAGACGGTCGGCATCGTCGGCGAGTCCGGCTCCGGGAAGTCGGTGACGGCCCTGTCGATGCTGGGGCTGGTTGACTCACCCGGCCACGTCACGGGCGGTTCCGTCGAGTTCAACGGTGAGGAACTCCGGACGGCCACAGAGGAGCGGTTACAGCAGATCCGCGGCAACGATATCGGGACGGTGTTTCAAGACCCGGTGGGGTCACTCAACCCCCTGCTCTCGGTCGGTGAACAGATTGCCGAGGGGGTGTGCCTCCCCGGGTAGTACGAGGGGGGGGGGAAAGACTGGCTCGAAGAGAGCCTGCTGGGTAACTTCATCCCGCGTCCGAGCGCGCGGACGCGTCACCCCGAGTCGTGGGCCCACGCCGTCGAAATGATGCGACAGGTCGGTATTCCGGAGCCAGAGCAGCGGGCCAAAGAGTACCCGCACCAGTTTTCCGGCGGCATGCAACAGCGAGCGATGATCGCGATGGCGCTGGCGTGTGAGCCGGACCTCCTCATCGCCGACGAACCGACGACCGCGCTCGACGTGACGATCGAAGCGCAGATCCTCGATCGGCTCCGCGATCTCCAGACGGAGCGGGACATGGGGATGCTGCTTATCACGCACGACCTCGGTGTCGTCGTCGAGACCTGCGACCGCGTCGCCGTGATGTACGCGGGCCAGATCGTCGAGACGGGCACCGTCGACGAGGTGTTCCGCGATCCGGGCCACCCGTACACGCGGCGACTACTCGCGGCCATTCCTGATGCCAAACGACGCGATGGCCGGCTGGAGGCCATCGAGGGGAACGTCCCCGATCTCGTCGACATGCCCGACGCCTGCTACTTCGCGCCGCGGTGCCCGCACGCACACGACACCTGTTACGACGGCGTCCCCGAGCAACGCGACATCGGGGGTTCACAACGAGCGCGGTGCGTGCTGCACGACGAGTCCTCGGGGCCGCCGTGGGACCGCGAGGAGGAACGCGGTGATGTCGCCGCAGACGGCGGGGTGGCCGAATGAGCGAGCCGCTCCTCGAGACACGCGGCCTGCAGAAGCACTTTCGGGTCGATTCTGGGCTGCTCGGCAGGCTCCTCTCCCGCGACGAACAGTGGGTGAAAGCCGTCGACGGCGTCGACCTCGCGATCGAGCGCGGGGAGACGCTCGGGCTCGTTGGCGAGTCCGGCTGCGGGAAATCGACGCTCGGGGAGACGATCCTCGGGCTGCTCGATCCTACGGACGGCGAGGTTCACTACGAGGGCGACCGCATCGACGATATCTCGCCGGCCCGAATGCGCAGCCTCCGGACGGATATCCAGGTCATCTTCCAAGATCCCGGTGCAAGCCTCAATCCGCGGCGCCGCGTCCGCGATATCGTCCGTCGGCCCATGGAAGTCCACGGTATTGGAGACTCGAAGGCCGAACGCAACGACCGCGTCGAAGAGCTGATCGAGCGAGTCGGCTTCTCCGTCGATCAGCTCGACCGCTTCCCACACGAGTTCTCCGGAGGGCAACAACAGCGGATCGCGATCGCCCGCGCGCTCGCGGTCGACCCGGAGTTCATCGTCGCCGATGAGCCGACCTCGGCGCTCGACGTGAGCGTGCAAGCGCAGATCCTCAACCTGCTCGACGATCTGCAAGACGAGTTCGACCTGACGTTCCTGTTCATCACGCACGACCTAAGCGTCGTTCGGTACTTCTGTGACCGCGTCGCCGTGATGTACCTCGGCGAGATCATGGAACGCGGCACGACCGAAGAGATCTTCGAGCGCCACCAACACCCGTACACTGAAGCGCTCCTGGAGGCGATCCCCTCGACAGATCTCGACGCCCGTGGCAATCGCGCGGTGCTGGAGGGCGACGTTCCGTCGCCGATCGACCCTCCGTCCGGGTGTAAGTTCCGAACTCGTTGTCCGATCGCCGACGAGGGCTGCGCAGCGCCGATCGACGATCGCGCCTTCTCCGACACGCAGGTCGTCCACTGCCGAAAGCGGTCGCCCGAAGAGCACGGCGCCGCCCGTGCGGGGGCGGCCCGTTCGGACTCGCAACGACGCTGACGAACTATTTTCTCGCGAGCCACTGCGGCAGTTCCCGGGGCGGACGACCACCCACCGGAATGGAGTTCGGTGGCAGCTGCTATCGCCGTTCATAGCGGGCTGACGGCTGTTGCGAGCGCCGTCCAGTGTGTAGAGGAAGCTGCCGCCCGTGGCCCAGGCAGTTGGCCTCTCGTATCCCTGTGGCTCACCCGAGAGCTTCGAGTGGGCAAAATCCACTTTTGCTTAGCACACTAAGCAAAAGTGAACGCTACCTTCTCGTGTACACTACGTAGAAGAGCTAAGATGCCGAATATCGCCAAGATAGCCAATAGTGGCCCCACTGTATATCTTATATTGCTATATAAAATTTCGAGGCTGGGGGATTCCACACAGTTTCGGAGGATGGACTAGTTTTGGGGTAAATACCCGCAAACTCGCCAAACTATTTCGAGAGGAACGACAATGCCACGCTATCGACGGGCCACTCGTCTCCGATGTCGGGACCGAACAGCGTTGGAACGCCCCGCTGTGCGGCCCGTTCGTGCACTCTTCTCAGTCAGTGTGCTTGTCCGGAAAGATAGTCTCGTCGTACGCGAACCCGAGTTCGTTGATGCCTGCGTTGTCGCGTATACGCAAACCGAGGGGCTCGGCTACCTGTATGCGTTTGACGACGATTTTGACGCTGT
>ERZ1034573.235-NODE-235-length-16057-cov-11.445569_pt1 | contig 16057 bp, 10 predicted proteins | sample MGYA00520641_ERZ1034573 | MGnify/ENA primary metagenome ERZ1034573 (study PRJEB33760, sample SAMEA4777724) | hypersaline lake metagenome | biome: hypersaline environment; feature: brines | place: Spain | collected 2014-08 | depth 0 m ...
GAACCGGGACGACGAGCGAGTATGAGCGTCTTAACCGCCGAACGCACGCCGTGTCTGGGCACCGAACGCCAAGACTCGTCTCGGGCACCGAACGCCAAGACTCGTCTCGGGAACCAAGCGTCAGGACTCGTCTCGGGCGCCGATCTTCTCGGCGGGCGTGCCCCCGACGACCGTACGGGCGGGAACCGACTCGGTGACGACGCTTCCGGCTGCAACGACGGCCCCCTCCCCGAGCGTGACGCCGTCGAGTACGATGCAGTTGGCACCGATCCACACGTCGTCGCGGATCTCGATACCCTCACTCACGACCTCCTGCCGAACGATCGGTGTGTCTGGATCGTCGAACGTGTGATTCCCGGCGACGATAGTCGTGTGCGGTCCGATCAGGACGTCAGTCCCGATGTCGACCGATCCGGGCCCCAACAGCGTCCCGAAGACGTTGAGAAGCGAATTCTCACCGATGGCGATCCGGCCGCCTGACGGGGCGATGACCGCGTATTTCCGGATTCGGCAGTCGCGACCGACGGTTATCATCCCGCTCGTATTGAAGTTCGTCTCGGGGTCGACCTCCGCAGACGGGTGAATGGAGACGTTGTGCCGAGCGTCGAGAACCCGCTTGTGGAGTTCGCCTTCGAGGTACGACCTGCACATCGAGAGGAACGTCACGACTCCCTTGTCCGAGACGAGCTCGAGCGGATTCCCGTTCATACGTTGTGTCGGGGTGGCTATCTCTGACGATCCCGACTCACGCCGAGTTGGGAGTGTGCGGGGTTAGTAATACATACCCAAACGGGGATTACAACCCCCGCTGTCGGATGGCACGACGGTGCCGAGCGGGGTCGTCCGGGTGAGGGGTGCGATCCGAAGGGGAGTTGCTCGAGGAGCGTTCGACCCGTCGGAAGCGTCGCCCCTCCGTCGGATCGGGACGACCGGACGGGGAGTTGTTCGGGACGGATTCCGTAACCAGCGGGGAGGCCGTCGGTGGAAGGTAGCTGCTTACTAAATGTGCCGAGGGCGTGCGAAACAGCGTGTTAGGTGATACCTGCCGCCGAGACGAGTCTACGCGAGAGACGACTGAGCAGGAGTCCGCCTCAGCAACGAAAGACACGACGGAGACGGAACGTCGGACCTTTCTGAGGCGGGCAGCCGCCGGCACCGTGACCGGAGTGGGCCTGGTGTCGGGGTGTATGGCCCCGAGCTCGTCCGACGGCTCGGGTGAGCAACCCGCCACTGAGGCCGACACCCCGAGGACGGCGGTGCCCGACGATCCGAAGGTGGGCGTGTACCTCGGTAACGAAGAGGCATTGCTGCCGTGGGAGTCGTGGTTCGGCCGACCCGTCGATTACTACTCCTTCGACGTTCCGACGAGCGGGTGGGATATGTATCTCGTCGATAATATGCCCTTCGAGACCCCGATCGAGCCGATCGCGTCCGAACGGGAGATCGCCGTCACGGTGAAGATGTTTCCACCGGACGAGACGACGCTGGGCGCCGTCGCAGCCGGCGACCACACCGACCGACACCGGGAGTTCGCCCGGAGCCTGATCGACCACGGGATGGCGGACGCGACGGTCCGGATCGCCCACGAGATGAACGGCCGCTGGTCGTTCGACGGTGCTGTCGGCCGGCCGGAGCGGTTCGTCCAAGCCTGGCGGCAGGTCGTCGAAGCGATGAACGCCGCCGGTGGAGCGGCCTTCGATTACGTGTGGTCACCACACGTCGGCCGTGTGGATATGAATCCCAGGGACGCGTATCCGGGGGACGAGTGGGTCGATCAGATCGGCCTGACGGTGTACGACAGGTACCAGCAGTATTACCCCTCCGAGTGCGGTGGGCCGTGCGTTCGAGAGCTTCGGGAAGAAAACTGGAACCGCCTAGTGAACCAGGAATTCGGGCTCGAGGACTGGGCAGCGTTCGCCAGAGAGCACGACAAACCGCTCGTGTTCCCGGAGTACGGCGTCGTGGCGCGGAACTGGAACGGCGTCGGCGGCGGGGATAATCCGATGTTCTTCGAGCGCTTCGCGGAGTGGATCGGGACGAACGAGGACCTGGTCGCGTGGCACAACGTGTGGTGCTTCGTCGCCGGGCCCCACTTCGTCGGACCGGACCAACTGCACGTTTCGGGGGAGTACCAGCCGCTCTCGGACGCATCACAAACGTTCAGAACGCTCTTCAGCGGGGAATGAACCACTCGAACGGGTCACGTCGACTCGGGCAGGACCCGACTCGACTCACTCGCTGCGGGGTGGCGGAGCTGCCCCGTAGTCGGGGGCTACTTACCACGAGCCTCGGTGTCGTGTGAACCGATGGAGAGTAACGTGGAGACGGTGAGCGACCGGGCCCGGCAGCTCGTTCACGACCTGAGTCTCTACTCCGTCGCACACGTCGTCCCCGCGTTCTTCTCACTCGCAGCACTGATGCTTTTCACCCGGACGTTCCAGCCGAGGATGTTCGGCCGGTACTCGCTCGCGCTGGCGGTCGCCGGAATCGTCAGCACGCTTCTCTACGGCTGGCTCGACTACTCGGTGTTGCGGTACGCCCCACAGCTGGACGAGGAACTCGTCATCAGGAACACGTTCTCCGTCTACCTCGGGATCTCGTCGGTGCTGCTGTTGGCCGCCATCGGCGGATACCTTCTGGTGAGCCACCGGCTGGGTCCGTACACCGTGTTCTACTTCGCTGCGCTGGGGCTGGCCCTCGTTCGCGGCGGGTTACAGGTGCTTCTCGCGTTCTTCCGGTCGATCCTCGACTCGCGGAAGGTCACCGTGTTCCGCCTGACTCGGGCCGTCGTCACGCTCGGCCTCTCGGTCCTGCTGGCGATATTCGTCCTCGATCACATCGTCGGATGGGTCTGGGGAACGACTATCGGGATCGGCGTCACCTGCGTCTTCATTTTCGTCACGTCGAAGCAGGTTCGGGCAACCCCGGTGGTCGACAGGGAGGTCATCGGCCGCCTCGCGGGGTACGGGATTCCGATGATCGGGTTCGTGATAGGAGACGAGTTCCTGGTTCAGGCGGACCGGCTGCTGCTCGAAGCGTTCGCCGGCAGCGTCGCGGTCGGCATCTACTCCTCGAACTACATGCTCGTGGACCGGGGGCTCAGACTGGCGTACACCCCGATAATTCAGGCGATGTCTCCCATCATAATCGACTCGTGGGAGGAGAACAACGAAGACGAGATCGCCGAGATGCTCTCCAGCTTCGTGCGATACTTCGTTCTGCTGGGCGTCCCTGCGCTGGTCGGAGTCGGGGTCCTGAGTCAGACCGTCAGCAGCCTCCTGATCGGAGACGAGTTCACGAGCGGATACGTCATCATTCCCATCGTCGCCGTCGGGCTCTTCCTGTGGGCGCTTGCGAACCTTGCCCAGGTCGCCATCGAGATCAAGGAACGGACCTCGGTGCTCTCGTACGGCATCCTCGTCGTCATCCTACTGAACATCGCCCTCAATATCCCGCTCATCACCGCCTTCGGGTACCTGGGTGCCGCCGTGGCGACGGCGCTCAGCTACGCGCTGTACTGTGTGTTCGCGATAGCGTTCTCGTCACGGTACATCGCCTGGCAGTTCCCGGTAGTCCCGTTCCGGAACGCAGTGATCGGCGGGGCTACTATGTCCTGTCCGACTGCAGTGCTGTACGTGACCGGAGCCTACGACCTCGTGGTGTCGCTGTTCACGGCCGCCGTCGGCGGCGTGTTGTACGTCGCCGTTCTCTACGCCCTCGGTGAGGTCGGGACGCGGGAGATCAACAAGCTCGGCGAACTGTTGCAGTGACCGAGTTGCCGTCCGCGGCTGCGACGCGCGGAGCGGACCGCGCTGCGACGCGCAGAGCGGGCCGAGTTCTCGGGTCGTACGGAAGATGAAGTCTTCCGTGATGACGAGACGCTCCGCGTCTCGAACCACTTGACCCGAGGCGGGGAGGCGGGTCACCCGGCGGGTTGTCGAACCGCGCTGTTCGGGGTACGCGACGACTACTTACAAGTAGCGCGCTCTCCCCTTCGGTGAGTCGGCGACAGACCACGACCGGTTCGCTCGACGTATCGCCCGAGGATCGGACCCGAGCGATCGTACGAGCAACGGCAGCGACTCCACCCACCGCGCTATGAACATGCTTCAACTGAGCCGAACGTCGATGTATCCGCCGAAGAACGGAGCCGAGGTTCGGCTCTGGAAAACCGCACAGAAGCTGGGCACGCTCGGGGACCTTTGGGTTGCCGCACCGCCCGGCGAGGAGCGCCCCGACGGCGACATCGAACTGATCGACCTGCAGAGTCCGCTTTTTACTCATCAGCCGGTCTGGGACGAGCTCTGGACCGGCCTGTTCGTGGTGTCGGCCGAGCACCCGCTCCGCCGACCCCTCGCGAACGCGGTGGTCGACCCCGTAGAGCGCACGGCGGTCTCGTTCGACGTCGTCGTGTGTGAGTTCCCCCAAGTCACGGACGCGGCTATCAGCCTCGCAACGGCGCACGACGCGAAGCTCCTGTTGAACAAGCACAACGCCGACTACGAGATGCTCGACGGGTACCTGCGGGAGCGGAGTGTCCCGTCGGTCGTCCGGCGTCGCCTCGTCGAGAACTTCCGAGCGTTCGAGGCGAGCGCGATCGACGCCGCCGACGTGACCGTGTTCCAGTCGGAGGCAGACCGGAAGCGATTCGACGTCGGGTCGGCCACCGATACCTTCGTCATCCCCAACGGATGCGATTACCGGGAGATCAACCACGGCGGAGACCCGGCGGCCGCAGCCCGGGAGTGTGGTGTCACTGGCGACAGGTTCGTCTGCGTTTTCCTCGGGTCGTACGACTACGCTCCGAACCGCCGTGCGGCGAGGCTGATCGTCGACGACCTCGCGCCCGCGCTGCCTGGGGTCGACTTCCTGCTTCTCGGGCGGAATCCCCCGTCAGTGTCCGGAGACAACGTGTATGCCCCCGGATACGTCGAGGAGCTTGCCGGGGCGCTGCACCTCGCCGACGCTGCCCTCTGTCCGCTGATGACCGGGTCCGGGACCAAACTGAAGATGCTCGACTACTTCGCGGCCGAACTCCCGGTGATTTCGACGACCGTCGGGATCCAAGGCTTGGCCGTGGAGTCGGATCGGGATGTCCTCGTCCGCGACGACCGCGAGGGGTTCGTGGAGGGAGTCGAACGGCTCCGATCCTCGCCGGCGCTTCGACGACGGCTCGGGGAGTCGGGGAGGCAGATCGCGGCCGAGCACGCCTGGAGCTCACTCATGTCGGACTACGACGCGGTGATCGAGGCGCTGCGTGCCGAGTGATACTGTCGCGTCGCGGGTCCACGCGGACGGGCGACGTACGCTCACTATTTACTCTGTCCCGGCGATCACCGCCGACGGGGGGGGGGTGGCGATCACGGGCAAGAGACGAGAGAGAGCAGTATCAGTTGGAACCGGTGATCTCGTCGTGGTCCCGGAACGCAGCGTCCCTGAAGTGGTCGAACGCGCCGAGCACCGTCGCCCGGATGGCCCGCCGATTCCCGGAGACCACCCACCAGATCGACAGAACGAACCGGTACGCGAGAAGCGACAGGTACAGCGGGAGCCGTCTGGCGGGCGACAGGTTCTCCGCGGCGAAGTGGAGCTTGTTTCTGGTCTTGTGGTAGATGCTGAACGGCGAACTGGATGCCGTCTCACCGACGCGGTGGTGTATTCGGGAGTCGGGTGTCACAAGTACCTTCCACCCCTTCGCCCGTGCCTTCCAGGCGAGGTCGACGTCGTCCATCCCGATGAAGTACTGCTCGTTCAACAGCCCGATCTCTTCGAGGAACTCCGGGTTCAGGAGTATCAGACAGCTCTGCACGAAATCGACGGGGTACGGCTCGTCGGAGACCGGTTCCCGGAGCAGTTCGCCCTTCGCCGCGAGCCACGGGTGGAAGACGTACCCCGCGTTGTGGATGCGCCCGGAGCCGGGGAGGAGGTTCACGCCCCCGACGGCGGCGACTCCGTCGTACCGCTGCATCGTGTCGACCAGAGGCGCCAGAAAGTCCGACTGCACGAGCGTGTCGTCGTTGAGAAGCAGCACGTAGTCGGTTCCCGCATCGAGCGCGTACGAGATGCCGACGTTGTTTCCGCCAGCGAACCCGATGTTCTCGTCGTTGACGAGGAAGTCACACCAGCCGTGCTCCTGCCGTAACCGGCTGACGGAGCCGTCCTCGGAGCCGTTGTCGACGACGATGACGCGGTAGTTATCGTACTCGACCGACCGGAGCGAATCGAGGCAGTCGGCGGTTTCCTCGTAATTTTCCCACGTCAGGACGATGATAGCGACTTCGGGAGCGGAGACCGGCGAGTCGGCCGCGCCGGCCCGGGCGTCGCCCCGCACTGACGCCGTCGTTTCGGGCGCTGTCGAGTCGTTCATCGAGTTCGTCTCCTCTCTCGATTCACTGAACGACGGCACTTAGACATGGAGTCCATTCTGTGGGTTGATCCCCGGAACACACGCCCGGCAGGAAGGAGCGCAGTCACGCCCGGCGGGAACGAGTGATATATCGGCCGATGAGAACGAGTGATATATCGGCCGACAAGAACGAGTGCGATACCGGCCGACGAGAACGAGTGATATATCGGCCGACGAGAACGAGTGCGATCGCGACCAATCAGAAGGAGCGGCGACGGACGAAGAGACCGATGGCGGTCGGTCGGAGACGGCAGTCCACTCGCGGGACGGACCGGACGGCACGCGCTCCACGTTGACCTCTCGGATGTGGCTTCTTGTCGGATGCGGCTTCTTGTGGGCGACCGGCAGAGATTCGTTCGATCCCGGATCCCCGGCGGGGGTGCCCGGGTGGGTGTGGAGCCGTCGTGAGGCGGCAACCGTTGGCAACGAGCCGTTCGTCGCGAAGCCGACCGTGACGATTCCACGCCGGGCGGGATGATCGGGAATCGGAGAGTAAACTCCGCGTACCAGCCCGTCAGATCACTACTATACTCATAACTATACTCTGTAACCGGCTTACGGTCCGGTAACAGACCGCAATATGGATCGGCACACGTGCAACAACGACCCGGCTGGCACAGTGAGTCGTCTTCGGTGCGGGAGGAAGACCGATGAGAGATAACGTCCCGGTCGGTCGAGACGACGCGACTCGCGCAGACCTCGCATCGAGAACTCGGGAGGAGGAAGATCCGGCCATCTCGGATTTGCTCTTGCAGGCAGACAGCAGTCAATCCCCGGTCCTGAGCGTGATTATGCCGACGCTCGACGAGGAGAAGGGCGTCTTCATCTGTATCGAGAAGATAAAGCGGGCGATCGTCGAACTCGGCGTCCCCACGGAGATCATCATCAGCGACAGCTCGACCGACCGGACACCCGAGATAGCACGCCGCGAGGGTGCGATCGTCGTCGAACCGAACGAGATGGGATACGGGTACGCGTACCGGTACGCGTTCGAACGGGCGCGCGGCGAGTACATTGCCATCGGTGACGCCGACGTGACCTACGACTTCGAGTCGCTCCCGGAGTTACTGGAGCCAGTTATGGATGGGAGAGCCGATATGGTCCTGGGAACCCGTCTCAACGGCACGATAGAGGACGGGGCGATGCCCCCGTTGCACGAGTACATCGGAAATCCACTCCTGACGTGGTTCCTGAACGTGTTCTACAACTCGGACGTCAGTGATGCCCACAGCGGGTTCCGCGTCCTCACTCGCGACGCACTCGACCGGATGGACCTGTCCTCGGACGGAATGGAGTTCGCCAGCGAGATGCTGATGGAAGCCTCGGTGAACGACCTCCGCATAGCGGAGGTTCCCATCGTCTACCACGAGCGGAGAGGCGACGCGACGCTCCACAGTTTCCGTGACGGGTGGCGCCACGTTCGGTTCATGCTCGTCAACACACCGGGTCACGTGTTCTCGATTCCCGGGACAGTATTCGCCGTGGTCGGGCTACTCTCGTTGGTGGCGTCGGTCGGCCGAGTGGGATTCGGTCAGTATTCGCCCGGGGTACTGACCGCCGTCGCGGGCGGACTGGGCCTCACCACCGGCTTCCAGCTGTGGTGTCTCACGGTGTTCAGCGCGACCGCCGACACCAGCATTCGCGCCCCGTCGGGACGACTCGTTCAGTGGGTCGAAGAGCACGTACGAGTGGAACACGCGATGAGTCTGGGCGCCGGCATCGGCGCACTCGGACTGGCGTATGTCTGCTCAGCGCTGTTCGTGTGGGTGACAGCCGGGAACACGGCACTCCCGGCGGCGAGGGTGACCGTCGTCGCGTTCGTTTCGGTGGTTCTCGGGATGCAGATCATCTCCTCGTCGTTCTTCCTGAGTGCGCTCAAGAGCACGCAGTGAGGTCACGTCCGGCCCGGGATGGACGTCGCAGGACCGGGTCGCGCTCGCGGACGGCCTCGGCGGCCGCGAACCGACGGAAGCCACCCGTTGCGCCTCGCGGTTCCTCGCAGCCTCGGGTTCGGTCCCGTCCCCCGGCACCTCACGGCGGGACAGCGCGGACAGTATAAACCGGGATGCCGTCGACGAGTGATACGACGCCCGGACCGGAGGCGTATATACCGCGGACAGTATAGCCCGGGATGGGTGGCCGACGCGTCGGCGGTGCTGGCGAGTACCGGTAGGGGGTGAATAATTTAATCCGTCTGTGCTGACTGCGGAGTTATGAAGGATATCACGATAATCGGTGCCGGCGTCGCAGGGTGTTCTGCCGGTTCCCTCCTGCAGGAGGAGGGCTTCGACGTGACCATCGTCGAGAAGGACGCCATCGGTGGGTTGTTGCGCGAAATCGAGTTCGAGACCGGATACCACTGCGATTCCGCGCCGCATCTGTTGTTCTTCGACGACGAGGAGGAGGCGGTCGTCGGCGAGTTGTTTTCGGAGTTCACGCACATCGAGCCCAACGAGTTCTACGCCGCGACGTACCCGCGGGGAGACCTCGACGACCCGCACCACTACCCGGTGAGCAAGCAGAACATCGAGAGGTGGGACGACGCGGACCGGATCCGCGCGGAACTCGAGGAGGCGCCCGGAAGGACCGACGCCGAGTTCTTCGAGGAGTACATGAAGAACCAGGTGGGAGAAACGCTGTACGAGCGGTACAACCGGTCTTATACCGAGAAACACTGGGGGATCGATCCGAAGCGGATCACGGGCGATTGGTTCGACTTCAAGATCAGCTTCCCCGAGGAGGAACAGGAGTTCTTCGGGGGCGGTGCCTACTATCCGGACGACAAGTACACCGACATCCTCCAGTCGATGGTGTCGGACTGCGACCTCGTCTTCGACGGGGTGACCGGACTGGAGACGAACGGTGGTCGGGTGACTGCCGTCGAAACCGAGACGGGCAACCGGATCGAGAGCGACCTCTTCGTCAGTACGATCGACCCGAGCATCGTCGTCGACACCGACGAGTCGTTGGAGTATCGGAGTATGGTCATCCTCGGTGTCCACGTCAGCGCCGACGAGCGTCTCTTTCCCGACCACGTCGACTGGGGATACTTCCCGAACCACTACGATTTCACCCGCATCACCGACTACGAGTTCGTCCCACAAGAGACGCCGGAGGGGGAATACATCCTCACGGTGGAGTTTCCCTGTTTCATCGGTGACGACGTCTGGTCCAGCGACGAGAGGTGGTACGCCGAGTACCTGCTCGAGTTCCTCGGCGAACAGGACATCGACGCCGAGTTGCTGGACGCGCAGGTCCGTCGAGCACCTCGCGCATACCCGCTGCCGGTTACCGAGCAGATAGAGACGTTCGAGCGTATCAACACAAAGCTGAGTGCGTACGAGAACATGTTCAATCTCGGTCGGGTGAGTACCTACGAATACATCTGGATAAAGGACATCGTCCAGCAAGCGTACGAAACCCGGGACGAGATCCTCACCGAGACCCGGGCCGAGGCGGACGACTGACCCCGAGGGCGGTCTCGAGGCGAGCGATCGAGCGGACGGCCGACGCGACGTACTGTTCGAGGTACGGCCCGATGTCGTAACTGCCGTCCCGAGGCGAGCGATCGGGCGGACGGCCGACGCGACGATGCGGCTGGAGCGAGCGATTGGACCGATAGCGGGCTCGAGAGTGATTGTGCTAACCCGGCGGCGGGTCGGTAGTTCCGCACCGATTCCGACCGGTGGTACTCGGGGACGGGTGCAGGGATCAGTTGCGTGTGGTGTTCACATCCCGGCGAGCCGCCGATGCACCGGCCCTCGGAGAGGACGGAGTAGGAGGCTGTTACAAATCATAACTGGTCCATAATTAAATCGAACGAGGTTGTCCGTCCGGGTACGTAGTTCGATGACACTACTTGACACGGACGCTTCGAAGGACGTGTTCATCACCGGGATTAGCGGGTTCCTGGGTAGCCACCTCGCCGACGCGTTCATCGAAGATGGCCACACCGTCGCCGGCAACGACAACTTCAGCGGCGGGTACGAATCCAACATTCCGGAGGAGGCGGAGTTCTACCACGTCGACTGTAAGGACGTCTGGGACATGAAGGAGGCGGTGGCGGGAGCCGACGTGGTCTATCATACCGCCGCACTGGCGTACGAGGGACTGAGTGTGTTCTCGCCGACACGCATCAACGAAAGCATATACCAGTCGACGACCGCGACCCTGGCGGCCGCCGCCGACGCCGGTGTCGATCGGTTCGTCTACTGCTCCAGCATGTCCCGGTACGGCGAAAACGAGACCCCGTTCACCGAGGAGATGGAGCCACAACCGCAGGACCCCTACGCCGTGAGCAAGGTCGCTGCAGAGGAGATGGTGGAGCTGATGGCCGACGTCCACGGGTTCGAGTACGTCATCGCCGTTCCGCACAACATCATCGGCCCACGGCAGCGCTACGACGACCCGTTCCGCAACGTCGCCGCGATCTTCATCAACAGGATGCTTCAGGGTAAACAGCCCATCATCTACGGAGATGGAGAGCAGAAACGTTGCTTCACGTTCATCCAGGACAGCGTGCGCCCGTTGCAGAAACTCGGCTACTACGACGACGTTACCGGCGAAGTCATCAACATCGGTCCGGACGACGAGTTCGTCACGATCAACCATCTGGCCGAGACGATCGCCGACGTTCTCGATTTCGAGCTAGACCCGATCTACAAACCGGACCGGCCACAGGAGGTCAAGTTAGCGAACTGTTCGGCAGACAAGGCTCGGGAGATGCTCGACTACGAGACGGAGTATACGCTGCGAGAGGGCCTCGAGGAGATGATCGGGTGGATAGACGACCGCGGAGCGAAGGAGTTCGACTATCACATCGAATGCGAGATCGTCAATCAACAAACGCCCGATACGTGGACCAACGAGCTGATATGACTGGTTTCCGTTCAGCCTGGAATGAGGGCACTGTACCGAGGCCGGACCCACTGATCAGCCGGCCGACCCGGTACTCTTCTGACCCGGCCGAGTTGTGTGAACGTGTCGAGATGCAGGTAACGACGAGGAGTGTATGAAGGGAATAATTCTGGCCGGCGGATCGGGAACGAGGCTACGACCGTTCACGAACGCCACGCAGAAACAGCTACTGCCCGTCGTAAACAAGCCAGTCGTGGAATACGTCGTAGAGGACCTCGAACGGGCAGGGATCGACGACATCGGGGTCGTCGTCGGCGGAGACTATCCGGAGAAGGTCCGCAAGCGGATGGGCGACGGATCGGCGTACGGCGTGGAGGTGACGTACATCAATCAGGGAGATCCGCGAGGCCTGGCGGACGCAGTTTATCGTGCGAAGGAGTTCGTCGGCACGAGCCCGTTCGTCGTGTATTTCGGCGACACGATCGTGGGAGGGAACGTCACCGCCGAATTGGTTCGTGAGTTTGATCCGAACCAACACGACGTGGGAGTCGTCCTGAAGCGTGTGGACGACCCGACGCGGTTCGGAATCGCAGAGTTGGATCGGGAGGGTACGATACGACAGGTGCTGGAAAAGCCGGAGGATCCCCCGACGAATTTGGCTTACGTCGGTGTCCAAGCCTACACGCCGGCCGTGTTCGACGTGATAGCGGAGTTGGAACCCTCCGATCGGGGAGAACTCGAACTCACGCACGCGGTCGATGCGCTGGTGTCGGAAGACGACGCGTACTGGACGGAGACGAGCGAAGTTTGGATGGACGTCGGGACGGTCGAGGACCTCCTCGAAGCGAACCGTCACTTCTCCGAATCGACGGGTCCGAAGGTAGCGGGCGACGTTTCCGAGGGAGCCGAAATGACGGGGAAGGTTTCGCTCGGCGAGGGGAGTACCGTCGAGGCAGGTGCAGAACTCCGGGGGCCCGTTCACATCGGGGAGGATACGCTCGTCAGCGGTGACGCCGTGATCGGTCCGTACGTTTGTATCGGAGACCGATGCGAGATCGGACGAGCCAGCGTGCGTTCGAGCGTGATTATGGACGACGTCGAGGCGGACTTCGGGTATACACTCGAGAAGAGCGTTATCGGTCCGAAGTCGTACTTGTCCGGCGGATCCGATCGAGCAACCTGTATGACTCTCACCGTCGGGGCCGACTCGGAGGTGACACTCTACGAGTGATGGGTTCGGCAGTGGTCGACGCCGCCAGACGCTCGCGGAGAGAACACCGAAATCCCACCGGTCGGATTGCAACACGCGACGACACGCGGAGCGCCGCGGACGGGACTGGCCTGCAGTCACCGGAGGGTGGAGCGGGAGCGAAGATCGAAACTCCGAGTGGAGACACCCCTCTATCGATGTGTTTTGAGTGAGCGTGTGAACCCACGATGGCTGAAGACCGGGTACTCGGGAGAAGCGTGTGAAGTATCTCGTGGTCGAGCCCTGTAATGGTCGTCGTGTACTGCTGGGAAACCTGTGGTACCGGGGGACGGTATCCTCGACAGGACACACACCCCTCTATCGATGTGTTCCGGCCGTACGGACGGAGGGGGGAACGCGTGGGAACGACTCGACGCGAAAGGTGATCGGAGACAAAACCCGGAGAAGACGCCACGCTGACGGGAAAACGGCCGGAAATGGGACGATCTCCGTACTAGCGTGAGAAAGACAGTGACCTCGGAACAGCGAGCAGATCGAACACATCGATAGAGGGGTGTGTGAGTGTTATTTCTAGAGAGCTAGAAGAAGAGAGCGAACGCGACCGTCTTCGCTCTCGGCTCAACACAGCCTGTTTACCCGTGTTACTATGTTATCGGCGGTAAATCGCATAATACGGGTGATCCTTCCCGTCCATCCGCCGAGGTGATTGCTGATAGCCCCCCTCCCCTTCGAGAGCCGAAACACATCGATAGAGGGGTGTGTCTGTTACGCCACGACGTCACTGATCACTTCGTCGGACGTCCGCCAAATTTCTGATTTCATCAACAGAATTATTGGTCTGAACGCGAATCGAGAACTGAGACGAGTGATCACACTTCGATGGAGGTGGGGAATACTTTTGCCACTCGGCCGTATCCTCGCGTGTATGGACACCGACGGCTCCGACGGGCCTCACGGCAGTCCGAGGTCGCCGGGAGATGACACTACGACTCAGGCGGACCTCACTTCGACCTCGTCGGATCCGGAGTCGGCGTCCGGCTCGGAGTCGGACGACGACGACGTCTCGAACACATCTGGGCGTTCCTCGAAGGAGGAATCTGCCCGCCACTCCTCGGAGAACGACCCCACTCCGAACGAGTCGGAGAGTGACCCCGTCCACCACTCTTCGGAGAACGACCCCACTCCGAACGAGTTGGAGAACGACCCCACTCCGAACGAGTTGGAGAACGACCCCACTCCAGACGAGTCGGAGATGTCCATCGAGGAGATGCTTCTCGAGTTTGACGAACAGAACGGCCTGATTCGGGATCGATCGCTCCTTGACCCGAACTACGTCGTCGAGGAAGACCGGATCGTCGGCCGGGACAACCAACTCCAGGAAGTGACGAAGATGCTCCGGGTTGCCCTCGGTGACAATCGTCCCCCAAACCTCTTTTTGTACGGCCCGTCCGGGACCGGGAAATCACTCATCACGAAGGCCGTCTGTCACAACATCAGTCGGATCTGTGAAAGTCGCGACATCGACTTCGGGACGGTCGAGGTCAACTGTCAGGATCTGGACACTCTCGGCGTCGCGGTGTACGAGTTGACGCAGCAGGCGGCCGAGGAAGCCGGCGTCGATGTCGAGGTTCCGAAGCACGGCGTCGCGACGAAAGAAAAATGGGACGAACTCTACCGGATCGTCAACGAGCACTTCGACTCGGTCGTCTTCGTTCTCGACGAGCTCGATATGCTCGTTGGTCGGCGGGATAAACAGGACCCGGCGTTTTCACGCCTGCTGTATCAGCTCTCACGAGCGGGGGCGAACGACGATCTCACGGCGTACATTTCCGTCGTTGCGATCTCGAACGACACGAAAATGATGGATTCGGTCGGCAGCCGCGCGGTAAGCTCGTTCACCCCCGAAGACGTGCATTTCGACGATTACGATGCGAACCAGCTTCAGGCGATCCTCCGCCGACGGCAGGACTCCTTTCACGAGGGCGTTCTCGATGAGGACGTGATTCCGCTCGCAGCCGCCTTCGCGGCCCAGACACACGGCGATGCGCGGAAGGCGATCGATCTGATGCGCGTCGCCGGCGAGCTGGCCGAGCGGGAGGGCGACGATCGCGTTCGCGAGACACACGTTCGCGCAGCACAGGCCAAAGTCGAGAAGAACCGCGTGCTGGAGGTCGTTCGTGGGATCAGTACGCAAAAGAAGCTCTGTCTCTATGCGACAGCGGCCGTCGCCGCACAGACGGCTGATGGGGCAGCACGGAGTACGACCGGTTACCGGGTCTATCAGTATCTAACCGACGCGATCGATGCCGAGCAGTACCACCAGGAAACGTACGTAAACAAGATGAAGGAGCTCACCACGTACTCGCTCGTCGACTTCGAACGGCGGAGCCACGGTCCCAGCTCGGGAATGTTCCTCGAATTTCATTTTGCCGAACGGCCGGACACGATCCTCGAGACCCTTCGTGAGGACTCTCGGATCGAGATGGTCTCCGAAGACGGGGTCCAATCCGTCGTCGAGGCACAGATCCAGAACCAGACGTAGCCGGATCCACACTCGGACGGAACCAGATCGTTTGGCGGACACCCCTCTATCGATGTGTGAATCTCGCTCGACTGATTCGATTTCGTATGGTGTGACATCCTCCGCGGCGTGAACGGCGGGATTCTCGCCTCGAGAAAGGATGGGCTGCCCTCCGTAACACGATTTCACTATCGTGGCGTGAGCTCATACGACGGACGATCGGCTTCCGCCGGCTCCGCTCACAGTAACATTTGACGTACCGACCGCTCGAACACACCCCTCTATCGAAGTGTCCTTTGCTGAGACCGCTTCCGACTATGCCGGTTCGACAACAGCTACCGATCATCGCCGTGTCTCGGTTTCGAATCGATTTCTTCGAGCGCTTCAGTAGCCACGTCACCGAGTTCGCCCGCCTCAATGTGTGAATACCGCTCTCGAACCATCTCCTCCGAGTTGTCGAGATATCGGGCAGCCACGGTGTACCCGAACGCCCGCACAAGCACCTCTCCCATCCCCCGACGACCGCCGTGGGGTGCGAGATAATCGTGTTTCGGGTGGTCGATGTCGATTTCTGCGGCCTCCGAGAGCCGCTGGAGCATCGACCGTGCGCCGTCCGTCGTGATCGACGGCGGCCGAATATCATCATCGAGCGCCAGCAGAAGATCACGGGCGTGCTCCTCACGCCGCTTGACGATTGCCTCTGAGCGTTCCCCTCGGTCGCATAGTTCACTCTTCACGAGCCCCGCGAGTGTCCGCTGGTCGAACGTCGGAAACACCGGCCAGCGCTCCGTCGGTGGGTGCATCAGCTTGCGGTAGCTCCGCAGTGGCGAGATCACTGGGTCGGGGAGACTCGCGGCGTCCCACTGCTGTTTCTTCCGGTAGACGTCCATACTCCCGTCGTCGAGGGAGAGGTCCTCCCAGCGGACGCCGCGCCGGCGCGGGTCGTTCGGATCCCGGAGGAGTTCCCCGACGCGGACGGCGGTGTACGCGAGAACGAACACCAGCGCCCGGTCACGAGCCGCCTTCAGCGCCGCGTAGCGTGCTCGCTGCTTGTCGAGAGGGG
>ERZ1034573.237-NODE-237-length-16044-cov-7.796110_pt1 | contig 16044 bp, 17 predicted proteins | sample MGYA00520641_ERZ1034573 | MGnify/ENA primary metagenome ERZ1034573 (study PRJEB33760, sample SAMEA4777724) | hypersaline lake metagenome | biome: hypersaline environment; feature: brines | place: Spain | collected 2014-08 | depth 0 m ...
CCCCTCCTCGATGTCGACGTCGTCGCCGATGTCGAGGTCGCCCGAGACCATCAGCTGGCCACCGACGTGGACGCGTTCGCCGAGGTATGCGTCCTCGCCGACGAGGACGTTCCCGGCGACGTCCGACCACATGTCGAGCCGGCAGTCGCCGTCGGCCTCGATGTCGCCGCCGAAGCGGACGCGCTCGCCGGCGACGACGTTGCGACCGCGGACGCCGAACTCGACGGTGCTCTGCCCGCCGACGATCACGTCGCCGTCGGTGACGAGGTCGTGCTCCTCGACGGTCGTCCCGTCGGGGATCTCTAGCGCGTCGAGCGGGTCCCTCCCGAGTGCCACGCGGATGTGTTCACGCTTCTCGTATTAAAACGGCCGTCAGACGCAGGGCTGACGGGGGGAGGAGCCACGGTCCTCCGCGGCGCCGACGTGCCGGCAGGGTTTTTTCGGGTCGTCGACTACGAGCGGCCATGACTGTCCTCTCTTTCGACGAGAACGGCGTCGACGTCGTCTACGAGGGAACCGAGTTCCGACTGGAGAAGGCGTTGATCGAGGAGGCGGTCGGGAAGTCCTACCCCGACGTGACCGATCACGAGGTGTTGAAGATGGTCGAGAAGGACCCGTCGCTGGGCGGCGAGCCGCGCCGGATCGGCGATATCGTCCGTTAAGTCCGTTCCACGGTGTCGGTCGTCGCCACCGAGTCCAGCGACGTGTCGAACCGCTCCTCGATACCGACCCGGAGGATGGACTTCGCGATGGCGGCGCCGCCCCGGAAGGGATCGAGTTTCGTCTCGCCCGCCCGCTCGTCGTAGTCGATTGGAACCTCCGTCACCCGGTGGTTGCGGGCGACGGGGCGCATCAGGAGTTCCGCGGAGAGACCCGTGTTTTCCGTCCAGTCGATGCGGTGGAGCAGGTCGCGTCGGTAGGCGCGCATCCCCGTCGTCACGTCGTGGAGCCGACGACCGAGAAGGAGGCTGGCGAGGGCGGCGAACGCACGGTTGCCCAGCCGATTGAGCGCGGGCATCGTCTCCGGACCGGGGCTGATCCGGTCGCCGCTCACCACGTCGTACCCCTCGTCGATCAGGTCGAGGAAGTCCGGGAGGCGCTCCATCGGATAGGTGTCGTCGCAGTCGGTCGTGACGACCACCGGCCGGTCCGGGGTGAGCACCGCCTCGCGGACGGCGACACCGTAGCCCTGCGGTTCCTGTTCGACGACGCGAGCGCCCATCCCGCGCGCGATTTCGGGGGTGCGGTCGCTCGACCCGTCGACGCAGACCACCTCGGCCCGTCCGCCGGTCACCCGGTCGACGTCCGCCAAGACGCTCCCGATGGCCTCCTCCTCGTTGTACGTGCCCATCACGACGGCCACGTCGTCGAAGGTGTACTCGCTCATACACCTACCTGTGAGTCGGCCCACTTGAGCGTTTAGGTTTGCCTAAAACGTCGCGTCGGCCGGGCAGCAGGTGTCGTGAAGGCGGCTCGTGACCAGGTCGGCGAGCCGTTCGAGGTTCCGCGTGTCCTCGCGGTTGTAGGAGACGAGCGTCTCGAGCGCGGCGTCGTCGCCGCGTTCGTACTCGCGCCAGAGGCGTACGGCGTCCGTCCCGGAGAGGTCGGGTCGGTCCCGGTCGATGCCCACGTCCCGTTCGATGCGCTTGAGGCCGCCGGTCAGGTCGAGGCGGCGGCACGGGTACATCAGGTCGAGATGCGGGGCGTCGATGGAGACCGGAAACGACTCCTCGAGGAAGGGGACGTCGAAGCGCGCGCCGTTGAACGAGACGATCAGCGGTGCGTCCGCGAACCGTTCACGGAGGGCGTCGGCCGTGAGGTTGTCGCCGCGAACGAGGGTGTCGGTGTCGCCGTCACGGTGGACGCTCACCGTCGTCACGTCGTTACGCGCGGCGTCGAGGCCGGTGGTCTCGATGTCGAAAAAGAGGGCATCGTCGCGGAAGTTCTCGTAGAGCCGCCAGCGCTCCCCGGAGGGGAAGGCGTCGTCGAAGAAGCGCGCGTTCCCCCGGCCGAGGTGGTCGGTGGCCACGTCGACGAACTCGTGGATGCGGTCGGCGGTGGTCGGGCCGACCACGGAGCCGTCGAACGCGTTCCAGTGGGTGATACCTGCCTCCCAGAGCCGGCGTTCGGTCGTCTCGCCCACGCCTCGAATGGGGATGAAACTGTTCTCGATGCGCACACCGATACTGGTGAGTCGGGGGTAAAAAACGTCGCGCTTGCTCGGTTACGCGAACGGCGAGGTGGTGCCGAACGACGGCGACCAGCCGTCGGGCTTCAGTTGCACGTACGCCCGGGCGCCGATTGCGACGGAGAGGAGACCCGCCACCGCGCCGACGAGGATGCTCGCGGCGACGACGACGGGCGTCGGCGCGCCGACGAACCCGAGGACGACGCTGGGGACGGCACTCGTCAACCCGAGCGCGAAGATGACGAGAAGCAGCAGGAACACGCGGAGTCGTTCCCCCTTCGTCAGTTCCCAGCCGGTTCGCAGGGCTTCGACGGCGTTGTGCTCCTCGATTGCTACTTCGAACTGGACGAAGTAGAGCGCGACGGCGACGTAGATGCCGGGGATGACGAGCAGGATGGCACCGAGGCCGGTCAACACGTTGACGACGAAGCCGGCGACGAGGGCGTTGAGGACCACCCACGTCAGGTGACTGGTCACCCCCGACGGGAACGACGTCCGGGCGTCGCTGACGAACGCCCGAATCCCGACGACGCCGACGACCTGTGCGAGGACGACCTGTGTCAGAAAGAGGGCGGCGGCGACGGGCAACCCGACGTCGAGGGCGAGTGCGCCCCCGCCCATCCCGGGCGTCGTCGGGGCGGCGGCGTCGGCGGGCACCGTCGTCCGGAGCGCGTCGACGACGGCGAGGCTGAGCGTCTGTGCGGCGGCGGTCGATATCGCACCGACGGCGAGATACGCCGCGAACAGGGTGGCGGCGACGCGCGTCGGGATGCGGGAGAGCCCATCGGTTAGCGCGGCGGGGATGTCGAGTGACATGAGGGCAGTGGATACTTTCCGTCGACCGACAAATAGGTGCGGGACTGCGGTCAGCCGCTCGCCGTCGCGTTGGTCGTGCCGCTCACCACCCGGACGGTCTCGTCGTCGTAGATTTCGAGCGTCTCGATCACGGTCCCGTTGGGGGCGACGCGTTCGACGACGATGGTCGGCGTTCGGTCCGCCGTCCCACCCGCCTCCGGCGACGACTCGACCGGTGCGCCGCCGAGGAACGCCCGCACGTCCGCGGTCGTACTGACCTCGTGAACGTCGGTCGTACGGGCGTTCACGAAGGCCGTGTACGCGATGCCGCTGCTATCGCTCGGGACGACCCTGACCTCCCAGTAGAGGTCGCCGTCGACGACGACGGGGATGGGTTCGGACGGCCGGAACCGGTTCCAGTCGGTCGTGCGCGCGGCCTGCCTGACGTAGTCGGTGGCCTTGCGCGCGCCGAACAGCGACTCCGTCGGCGTGTAGATTTCGTACTCGCCGGTGCGGGCGTCGACCGTCCACACCTCCTTCAGTCCCTGTGCCTCGCCGTAGGGTTCGACGGCGACGACGTACTCCGGCCCGGACTCGGTGAACACGAGGAACGGTTGGTCGTTCCCGTCGCCGGGCACCGGGGCGACCTCGATCTCGTCCTCGTGGGCGGTGAACGTGTTGACGATGCCGTTGCGGTACTTCGTCGCCGCGACCCGCTCCCGCGTCAGTCCGAAGGGGTAGAGCTTCTGTTCCTGCAGGGCGGGGTGAGCGCGAGCCTCGGCGGGCGAGAGATCCTCGATGGTGCCCTGTCCGTCGACCAACACGACCCCACCCCACTCCGGGGTCGTGTAAGGCAGGGGAAGCCAGTGGAACTCCGGCTTCGTGTAGGGGACGGCGACGTACTGGTCACCTTCGTGGACCACCATGAACGGATCGTCGTACTCGACCAGATAGTTCGCCCGCTTGAGGGTTGCGAACCGGTAGTTGTTGTAGAAGGCCGGGCCGACGCCCTTTTCGAGGTCGCCGACCACGGTGTCGACGTCTGCGTTCTGTCGGGTCATGTCGACCAGCACCGTGCCGTGTTGGCGCTTGGTGTAGTAGTTGAACGCGCCGTCGGGGGCGAGCGCGTACGACCAGTAAGGAGTCCCGTTCCGGACGGTGACGTCGCCCCCTTCGACCCGGTACTGCGGGAAGTTGAGCGTGTTCGAGGCGTAGCGGGACGCGACGGCTTTCGTCACCACGCGCGGTTTCGTCGGATCGGTCTCGCGCAGTTCCTCGGCGGCGCCCGCACGCTCCATCGTCGCTTTCCCGAGGTCTTCCCCGGCCACCAACCCGGCGACGCTCGACCCGGCGACGAGGAGGACGAAGAAGGCGGCGAGGCCGACTCGGCCGCCGACGAAGGCGCCGAGACGTCGTCTGGCGAGGAGACCGACCCCGAGTCCGAGGACGGCCGCGAGCGGCAGGATCGGCGTCGCGTAGACGCCGTAGATCAGCGAGTGAAGCCACGGGCGGAAGTACCACGCGAGCGCAAGCCCGGCCGCGGCCGCGGCTGCGGCCAGACCGGCCGCCGTCCGCGGGTCGCGTTCGTACAGCCGGCGAAGTCCATCGCGGAGGGCGAGGAGGAGTTCGTCGAGGGAGGGCATACGCGCGAGGTTGGGTGTGGACGGTGATTACCGTTCCGACTCGGTCGACGCGGGGCGCGACGCCGACGGGGTGGGATCACTACGATCGATCCGGGTATCGCCTGCCGTGGGGTAGCCAGCGGGACGCGACGTCGGCCGTTGGCCATCCGCCGACCGATGAGTCGGAACCATTTATGAGGGTTCGGGACGCGGTTTCGTGTACCGAGAATCAATGGACGACGAAACGACGCCTCGAGAGCGGCGTGAACGCGAGTCCGAGTGGTATTCGACGCTCGTCGCGGAGGTAGACGACCTCGTAACGGTGGTCGATGCCGACGGGATCCTAACGTACGTCAGTCCGGCCGTCACGCGGGTTCTCGGCTACGAGCCCGACGACCTGGTCGGCCACGAGGGATACGAGTTCGTCCACCCCGAGGACCGGGAACGAAACGCCGACGCGCTGAACGCCGTTCTCTCGGACCCGTCCGAATCCGAGACCGTCGAGGTCCGATTCCGCCACGCCGACGGTTCGTGGCGCTGGATCGAGGCCACGATGCGGAACCGACTCGACGACGACGTCATCGACGGGGTGCTTCTCAGCAGTCGCGACATCACCGAGCGAAAGGAGTACGAGCTCGAAGCCCGGGCACTCGCCGAGGAGTACGAAGCGCTTCTCAACAGCGTGGAGGACGCCATCTTTCTCCTCGACGTCGAGGACGGCGGTGACGGAGTCCGGTTCGAATTCGAACGTCTCAGTCCCTCCTACGAGCGCCAAACCGGCATCACGACCGAGGAAGTGCAAGGCCGGACGCCGCGGGACGTGTTCGGGGAGGAGCAGGGGTCCGAGTTGGAGGCGAACTACCACCGCTGTGTCAACGCCGGCGAACCGATCTCGTATCAAGAGGAACTCCGGGTCGGTGACGGCGCACGTTTCTGGCAGACGAAGCTTGCACCGGTGGTCTCCGCCGGCGACGTAACTCGCCTCGTTGGAGTCACGCGGAACGTCACCGAACGCGTCGAACGGGAGCGACAGTTGCGTCAGCAGAACGCGCGCCTCGAAGAGTTTGCGAGCGTTATCTCCCACGATTTACGCAATCCGCTCAACGTCGCGCAGGGTCGTGCCGCGCTCCTCGCCGAGCAAGCGGAGAGCGATCATCTCGGACCACTCCTGCAGGCGCTCGACCGGATGGAGGCGATCGTCGAGGACACGTTGATCCTCGCCCGTCAGGGCGACATCATAAGCGAAACCGAGTCGGTCAGTTTGACCGACCTCGTCGGGAGGTGCTGGGCGGCAGTACACACGGACGACGCGACCGTCGAGGTCGTCGACGAGGTGACCCTCCAAGCCGACCCCGATCGGTTACGACACGTGTTCGAGAACCTGTTCCGGAACGCCGTCGAACACGGCGGGGCCGACGTGACCGTCCGTGTCGGGGCGCGCGACGAGGAGGCGATCTACGTCGAAGACGACGGACCGGGCATTCCGGTCGAGAAGCGTGAGAAAGTGCTCGAACCGGGACACTCGTCGGCACGCGATGGTACCGGGTTCGGGTTGACGATCGTAAAACGAATCGTGGAGGCTCACGGGTGGGAGTTGTCCGTAACCGATGGCACTGATGATGGCGCGCGCTTCGAGTTCGAGACGGCGACGCAGGGAACGTTCGCGTGAGGGGACGGGACGGAGCATCTCACTCCCCGATTCCCGTCCCCTGCTTGGCCGGCGCCAGCGTGTCGTTCGCCGTGCCCGGCGGCGAACGTTCGCACCGGTCAACCCGACCTGTACCGGGGATCGACTGCTCGCCGGACCGAGTACGACAGACGGGCGAACGCGAAGTAGCAGGGCCGTAGCTCGAACTCCTCCGAGGTCGTCGTAGCCACGAACCGCTCGATCTTCGCAACCGTTGGCTCCGTAGAACGTGTCCGTCGCCGAGGACGCGTCTCAGGGCGGCGTCGAAGTGCCTCCCGTCGCCGTCGGCATAGAGGTTCCGGTCGGACTGTCTGTACGTTACCAGTTCAGGGCGCGGACGATCCGCTACGAGGACGTGGCCGCGATCACCGTCACGGAAGTATCTCCGACGGCCGATGTCGGTGGCGTCGGCGTGTGACTCCGGCCCTCGTTCTATCGCTTGGGCATCCGGTTCGACGGCCCTGTCGGCTACAGCGTCGACGGACGGCGGGCGATCCGGATCGAACGGGCCGATGGGAGGTCACCCGTCCCGACATCCTCCCACGGCTAAAGCGTGGGCTTTCGCCTCGCTACCGCTGTACCCTCGGTGGATCCCCACACGCTCGTCCGAGCCGTCGAAGGGGTCGGCGGAATCGGTGACTGAACGCCGTGGGGAGTCTACGCCGGACCGCTACTGCCCACCGGGATTCGTGTTGCCCCCTCCCCCGAGGACCTATCGTGAACGCCGAACCGGCGGTGTCAGGTCGGTAACGCGAAAAACAGCGCGGCAACGAAGAGGACGATCGCCGCTCCGATGAGCGTCACAATGTACATCCCGGTAGCGACTGCGAGGCCGGCGATAGTCCGAAGCGTCAGCCACTGCTCCATCGATCGTTGCCAACAGTACAGACGAACACCGGCCGTTCCAAGTCCCAACACCGCTATCGGGTAGGCGACGAGCAACGCGATGAGTCGTAACCCTCGAAACTGCGGATCGGCCTGCGTGGACCCGATCCGAAACACCTGCCAGCCAGCAACGACGGCGACCCCTTGGCCGAGTGCGACCACACCGACCAGTAATGAATAGTTCAGCAGGAATCGGTCGGTCGGCCAGCTATCGAGTCGGGCACGAAAGTCCGACACCGTGAGTGACGGGAGACACCCGAGGGCAACGACGCCGATCACCGCCAGATACTGCAGCAGCGTCGTCGCGATGTCTCCGAGGGACGAATACGGAATCACAGTGCTTGTGAGCGTCGGCTACCGTATACCGTTGTCTTTGACTTAACGAGCGATCGAACCTTCACGAGCGCAGCGTCGGCCGTGATCGGCTCCGCCTCCGCTTTTGAACTCGTCCACGGGTGCGTCGCGGGACGCGCCGCCGGCGTTCCGTACCGGTTCTGTGGAGCGGTGGTGAATGGAGGGCACGTCCTGACGGACGTGCGACGAAAAGTAAGTCCGGGATGGGCCACCCCCGGTGGCCCTCCGGATCCGTCCCGCCAAGCGGTCGGGACGGACGCCGCGTCCATCGTAGTGGGACCGGCGTTACGCCCCGTCGTACCCGACAGTGATAACTCGCGACGGGTGTGCGCGCCGGGACCGCAAATCCAGTCGACGCCCGGATCGTGGTGGCTCCGAGCGGTGCGGGGTGCCCTCGCTATCGGTGCGCTCGCCCCGCTCCGCGTCGGTGACTTCCCGGCCGAGTCCGGGCCGCAGGCAGTGGTGCTCCGCCAGTCGCGGTGTCGGTCACGCACAGCGGGTCGTCCTCCGCATCGTCTCGCGTTTGCCACCGTCTCGGTTATGGATATTTTTGGGGTTCGACCCGGTACTGTACGGCAGTGCTGTGCCACGTACCCCCCGACGAATCCCGAGCGGACTGGACGTCCTCGGATTACGTTGCGACCGTAGTCGGAGCCCTCGCCGTCGGCGCACTCGCGTCCGTCGCTGCACTCTCCCCGTCCAGTCCGACGGTCGACGACGTGACGCTCGTGGCGTCGGTCATCACCGTTCCGGTGACCGCCGCCCACGAACTCGCCCGCCGCTGACGTTGCGTAACGGATAGTCACGAAACTGCGCAGGCGTTCGCGTCCCCTGCCGGATCGACATATGGGTGTCCATCCACCGACGGATCGGAACAGGCGCCGCGTCGGCAGCGTCGCGGCCGTCGCCAACCTCGTTCCGCTGGTCGGCGTTCTGACCCTCGGCTGGGACGTCTACTCGCTTCTGGTGCTCTACTGGCTCGAGGGACTGCTGACGGTGGTGTTGGCTGCAGCGAAAGCGCTGTTCGCCGAGCGCGGCTCCCCGGGGCTTCCGGGTATCGAACCGCTTCACGAGCTTCGTGAGAAACGCGGCGACTGGCGCCCAGTCCCCCAGCTACCCGCGGTCTACCCGCGGAACGTCCCGTTCGCGGCGTCGATACTCGGGTTCTGGACCGTCACCGTCCTGCCGGTGAGTGTCGTTTACTGGGCGACGACGGCGCCAGTGATCCGCCCATCGCTCTCGCTACTCGCCGGTGGCGTCGGGCTGGTGATCACACAGATCCACGAGTTTTGGTCCGACTACCTCGCCGGGCGGGAGTACACCGAGACCTCCGCACAGGGGATCCTGCGCGAACCCGTACAGCTCGGCCTCGCGATCCTCGTGTTGGGGTTGGTCACCAGCACCGGCGATCGACTCGGCGGAGTGCTGCTCCTCACCGGTGTCGTCGTCGTCAAGACCGCTGTCTCGGTCTCCCGAGTCGTCACCGACCATACGGAGCTCCCGGTGCCATCCGTCTTCGAAGGGGCGTTCGACGAGGATCACGTCGAGCCGCTCCCGGATATCGACTCGCCGGACGGGCCCGTTCGCGGACGGGTGTCGGTCGACGCGGCACCGGTCCTCCTCGGTAGCCTCCCGATGGCCGCGTTCGGGTTTGCGCATCGATCCACGTTCGCCATGCTGGCTGGGGTGGCGTTCGCCGCACTCACCGGGGGGCCGGTCTGGCTCGTTTTCGCCATCACGTTCGTCCTCACCGTCGTTGGCGCGCGCGTCGGCAGCTACTACCTTCGGTACGGAACGATCGAGTACCGTCGGTACGAGGAGCAACTCGTGGCCTACGATACGACGCTCGGGGCCGTCCAGTGGACCGCGCCGGTGGAGTCGGCGACGTTCTCGATCCGCAACGCGATCCCGGACCGACTGCTCGGCACGGGCACCCTGGAGCTATCCGGGGCCGATCCCGGCAACCGTACCGTCCAGCTCGGCCCGGTTGCCGATCTCGACGCCACGATCGAGACGCTCGACATCCCTGTAGCGGACCCCGTTCGTCCCGAACGTGATTCGGCCGTCATCGCCTCCGCCGCGGTGCTGGCACTCTTCTTTCTCGCCGTTCCGGTTGGTCTTGCGTTCAGCGCGAGGGTAAGCACCCCGCAACTGATCGGACTCGCAATCAGCATCGGACCGATTTTCCTGCTGCCGGTCGTGCTTATGATCTGGGCGGCACTCAGGCGGATCTAGGGGTGCCCGTCGGTCGTACGTGCGAGCACCGATCCGGTTTCTCGGCGGCAAAGAAAACGTCGATTCGACGGGAGTCCGCCCGGCGACCCGGAGTAGAACCGACCGGGCGGTGGGTCCGAACCGCTGGGCCGCCGTCACGATCCTCCGGGCAACGACGCCCACGGACGGTGGCACTGGCGGTCAGGCCGTCACGCGGAGCGCTCCCGGACCGCGACGCCGACCGAGTTCGGCTCGTCGTGTTGCCCCTCGCTGCCGGTATCCCCGTCGTCGTGGGACTCGCCGCGAAAAACGCCGGACCGACCCCCTCGTCGTCCCGGGGACATCGCCACCGAGGCCAGGACGGCTCGCGATACCGTGACCCGGACGACCGACGGGACTCCGGGCGGAGGGTTGGACCGAGCGGTCCGACGGGAGGACCCGCTACCGTCGGGACGAGTCCTGTACCGTACGGATCGAGGCGACCGGTCTCGACCGCTGGACGCCCGAGTTTGGTATAGCGGGATACGGTTTATCAGCTGGCGGAACGAGGTCGCCGGGCGCTTTAACACCGTTCGGCCGAAAGGGCGCGTATGTGTGGGCGGTACACGTTGTTCACGCCGGCCGAGGAGTTGGCCGAGCGGTTCGGGGCGAAGCGACCGGACGTCGAGCCACGGTACAACTGCGCGCCGGGGCAGGCCCTCCCGGTGGTGACCGGCGCGGATCCGGATCGATTCGCGCGCCAGCAGTGGGGACTGATTCCGGAGTGGGCCGACGACGACTCGAACCCACCGATAAACGCCCGTGCGGAGACCATCACGGAAAAGCCGACGTTCGCCGACGCGGTGGCACATCGCCGGTGTCTCGTCCCCGCGGACGGCTTCTACGAATGGGTGAGCCGCGAGGGGGGAAAACGCCCCTACCGCGTCGCCTTCGAGGACGACCGGCCGTTCGCGATGGCGGGAATCTGGTCGCGGTGGGAGCCGCCGAGCCGACAGACCGGCCTCGGCGAGTTCGGGGACGGCGGCGCGTCGAGCGACGCCGACCCGGTCCACTCCTTCGCCATCGTGACGACGGAGCCGAACGACTTGGTGAGCGACCTCCACCACCGGATGGCCGTCGTCCTCGACCCGGATCAGGAGTCGACGTGGCTCCACGGCTCGGTCGAGGAAGCGCTCGGCTGCTGTGAGCCTGTCCCTGCCGACGACCTGACCGCCTACCCCGTCTCGACGCGGGTGAACGATCCCCGGAACGACGACTCGTCGCTGGTCGAGCGAGCGGACGGGTCAGCGTGAGCAGAAAACTGTATTTGTGAGAATGACACTATAGTGATCGTCAAAGTAGTACCATAGAAACAAATATGCTTCCAGCGTGGGGGGAGCTTTGGCACTACAGTCACAGATAAGTGCCCTTATCCCCCTGAGTGGGACTACTTTGAAGTACCCGGCAGTCGAGGGACCGGTATGGCGGAGGACTCCGTTCCGGTGAAGACCTACGTCCCGTCGTACCAGAAGGAGCGCTGGCGCGAGCACGCCGACCGGCTCGGGATGAGTCAAAGCGAGTTCGTGCGGACGATGGTGCAGGCCGGTCGCCGCGATTTCGAGGTGCCCGAGCGACCCCCGTCCGAAGAACCCGCCGAAGACACGTCTTCGGGGCTCGAACCCCGGGTGAAAGACGCCCTCGACGGGGAAGGCCACCGATCCTGGGACGACCTGCTCGACGCCGTGACAGACGGCGTCGAGGATCGACTCGAGGAGGCCCTGGAGTCGCTTCAGGCGGCAAACGCCGTCCAGTACAGCGGCCGCCACGGCGGCTACCGGCTGGTGGAGGAGTCGTGAGCGACGCCGTCGACGACCCCGTAGGCTACTTCCTACAGGACATGACTTACCACGGGAAGACCGACCGGACGCGTGCCGCCTACGAGCGTGTCCTCCGGACCTTCGAGTCCTTCCTCGCCGACGAGCGGGGGGCGACCCCGGCGACGGCCGAACACCGGGACTGTATGGCGTGGGTCCACCGCCTCCGCGGCACCGTCGCCGAGAGCACCGTCGCTACGTACGCCGCCTACCTCCACCGGTTCTACGCGTACATGACGCAGGTGGGGGCGTTCGACTCGAACCCGATGACGCTCGTCGCCGAGGAGATGGACGAACGCATCAACAGCGATCCTACCCGCCGGGAGATTGCTGTCCCGGAGATGCGTGATTTCCTCGCCAGCGTCTCCCATCCGCTCGACCACGCGCTCATCGTGACGATGCTCAAGACGGGTATCCGGGTGGGTGAGCTCTGCAATCTCGACTTGCGCGACGTCGCCGTCCCGATCACCCGCGAGACGCTCGACGTGTCGGTCCGCCCGCAGCTCGACGGCCGCGGAAACGCCCTCTTCGTCGCGGCCGACCGTGCCGTCGGCGACGAAATCGACGGGGAGCGCCGGACGGCGGCCAACAAGCGCAAGCGCGCGACGGTCGTCCCCGTCGACGACGAACTGCGGATCGCCCTGCGTCGCTGGCTTGCCATCCGGCCGGACGCCGTCTCCCGGGCCGAGCCGCTGTTCGTGAGCACGCGCGACGACTGGGGTGAACGCGTTACCCCACACGTCGTCCACCACACCGTCGAATCGCACGCCCGCGAGCACGGCTGGCACAGGGACGGCGGTGGCGCCGAGGAGAACGTCACTCCACACTACTTCCGCCACTTCTTCACGACCCACCTCCGGGACCGCACTGGTGACCGAGGCATCGTCAAGTATCTTCGCGGCGACGTGGCCAGCGACATCATCGACACCTACACCCACGACTGGGGGGACCGCGTGCGCCGGACGTACGAGGAGAACATCTACCGGCTCAGCTGAGTGGACGCCGGTCCGGATCGAATAAATTGTATATCGCTATATCGAATTTCCGTGGGGCGCTGATCCGCCGGCGTTCGCACGGACTACTCGCTCACGGCCGACGGGATGCCGTCCGCCCCGTCGTCGGTGTCACGTGGGGTAGATTTATTCACACCGCTGGAGGGGGTGTGGGGTATGGACTCGGTTCGGGAGAGGAGTGGCGCGAGCACCGTCGCCGACGCCTGTGCGGGCGTCGACATCGTTCGGACGCTCGTCGACGACGTGTTCGGTATGCCCGACGGCTCGGGGGCGCGAGCGCTACACGGCGACGCCGGCCGAGTGATAGTGGCGCCGTGCCACGGCCTACTCCCGGTCGGTCCAGAACTCGAAGGAGCGCCCCGGCGCGAACGCGTCGAGGCCGACGGCGCGTTCGTCGCCCGTGTTCTCGACGCGGTGGGACTCCCACGCGTCGAGGTGGACGGAGTCGTAGCGGCCGAGAGTCACCTCGTCGTCCTCGGTGTAGACGGTCATCTCGCCCTCTAGGACGAGACAGACCTGTTCGTTCTCGTGGTCGTGCATCGGCGAGGAGTGGCCCGGCGGTTTCTCGAACCACTCGAAGCTGAAGCGGTCGCTGCCGGCCAGCGAGACCCGGCGCCAGCCCTCGTCGGGTTCGTACGTCTCGGCCGTCTCGAAGGGAACGGGTCGCATGCGCCGGGCGTCGGACGGCGGCGTCTAAAGTGCACCGCCACCGGCCGACAGTTAAGACCCGGCGCGACGAGTATGAAGTATGGACCACGGGCCGCAGGTGGGACCGTGACGGTGCAGTTACCGAGCGAAATCGTCGTGGAGCGCTTCCTGCCGACGATCCGGGCGATGCTCGCGGCCGAGCTATCGGAACGCGGGTTCGCACAGCGGGATATCGCCAGTCGCCTCGGCGTCTCACAGGCGGCGGTGAGTCAGTACCTCGCGGGCGAGCGCCGGGGCGAGGATCGGTTCCTCGACCACCCACGGACGCAGGCGGCGGTCGAGCGCATCGCCGAGGGGTTCGACGCGGGCACGATGGACGACTACGAGGCGCTGGCCGAACTGCTGGAACTCGTCCGCGCGTTCGAGGACCGGGGGCCGATCTGTGCGATTCACGAGGAGGAGATGCCGGCGCTCGCGGGACTGGGGTGTGATCTTTGCGTGCGCGGGCGCGACACCGCGGTGCAGACCGAACGCGAGGTGCTCTCGAACGTCCGCCGGGCCGTCCGGCGGTTCTCGAACGCGACGGGTGTGCTCGAACACGTCCCGAACGTCGGGACGAACGTGGCGATGGCGCTACCCGACGCCGACGACGAGACGGACGTAGCTGCCGTCCCGGGGCGCATCCACGCGATGCGGGGGCGGGTCAACGTGCCCGCGAACCCCGAGTTCGGGGCGTCCCACCACGTGGCCACGACGGTGCTGGCCGCGGCGAGTGCCGATCCGACCGTTCGGGGGGCGGTCAACCTCGCGACCAGCGACGAGCTGCTCGCGGCCGTCCCGGACGAACTGGACGCCGTCGCGTTCGACGCCGGATACGAGGACCGGCGCCGTCGCCTCGACACCCTGGTTGCCGACGGCGTCCCCGGCGTCCTCTACCACGAGGGGGCGTTCGGCGTCGAGCCGATCACCTACGTCCTCGGCACTGGCGCCGTCGACGCAGTCGAGCGAGCGGTGCGGCTCGTCGGCCGGACAGGCGGCGATGGCCCGGCGCCGAGCGAGCGATAAATCGAATGTCGCGATATCGAATCGCGTGGACCGGGGGTCGTGGCCGCTTGGTTCGGTGCATGCGTCGCCCCGTCGCCAGATCAAGTCGTTCAAACACCGGATCCGGGCCGCTGTGTGAGGGTTCGGGCCAAAGAGACGGGGGTGTGCTCGGCCCGTGAAGCCTCCACTCCACGTTCGTGCGAGCTGCCGTCCCGACGGAACACGACACTTCGCCACGTCCACCTGCCGACGTTACAGGATGCGGACGTGATCTCCGACGACGCTGCGAGCGGGAGCGTCGAACGCGGAGAACACTTCCCGGCGGGGGCGTTGCTGGAGTCGATCGACGGTCACCGGGACGACTCGGCGACGGACCTCGCCCGAGGCCGCCACATCTCGGCTGGGTTCGACGCGGCGTCGACGGGCACGGCCGCACCGACGAGGAGGCAGTTCCCACCTTCGAACAGTACGTGTCACTCGACGCGTTCCTCCGTGGACCCTTCGTCGGGTCGGATTTCGATGGTGCCGTTTCCGGTCACCGAGACGGCCACATCGGCATACTGGAAGGCTACCGTGACCGCCGGCGGGCCGGCGGTGACCAGCGCGTCCAGCGCGTCCGGGTCGATGCTTCGATACAGTGACGGAAGGTCGGTCGTCGTCCGGTCGGTGGCGGCAGCTACCGCCTCGACGAGCGTGACGGTCGGGTGGCCCGACTCGGTCCAGTCGTGCCGCACGACGCTCGCGTTCGATGTGGGTCCCTGCTCATCGGCATCCGAGTCAGCTACTCTATCCATATCGTCGGTCATGGTATTACTCGCCACGCCGTCTGGGCGGACGATGTCCGGAATCGTTGGCCGCACACCATAATATACCTATTGTGAGAATCCGGGTGAATAAGTGCGTAGTCACCCACGGTCACCCTCTAGCGGCCAGATGAACGTCGCCTTCAGGATGACCACCAGGCTATTCGTCGGACCGGTACCACGGACGGCGGTTCGTCACGCGGGTTAGGCGGATGGCCGCCGCTGCCGTCGACGAGCACGCTCACGAGCTTTTTTATCCACCACGAGCAGGCGGCTGGCGGGCGTGTCCGACCAGTCCCACGGTGATTCGAACAGTTCTGCCTCGGGAACTTCCTCGTCGGCCGTTTCGGCGAAATCCACCACGCGTTCCGCCACGGTATCTCGGCCGATCACCGCCCAGACGCCCGTTGCTCGGTGGTAGTGGGTGCGGTTTCGAGCATCACTGACGCGTCCGTCGACGCCGACACGCGGTGGTCGAATTCCCGTTCGAAGTGGCGGCCGGCCGTCCCCGTCGAGACGGCCCAGTATCGCCCGGGACTCGACCGTTTCACGTCGACGGCACCGCGGTCACCGAGTTCGTCGGCCGCATCGTAGAGGCGGGGTCGAGGAACGTCGGCAACGTCGCTACGTCCCGGGCGGTCCCCCCGCCGAGGCTAACGAGCGCGACGAACGTCCGAGCGGCGTCGGTACCGAGACTGAGATGAACTGTCTGACGGCCGCGGATCGTGCTTGGTCCGGGGGGTCGCCGGGCGTGGGGTCGTCACCGGTGTCGTGAAAACCACCGGGAATGGTGGTGTCCGGCGCGCAGCGACAGAGAGGTTGGGACCAGTTCTGCGGCTACGCGCCACGTCGGTATGCGTGCTACCCGTATATACGAGTGTCGTGATTAAGTGAGTAAACGGCTGACAAGAGCAGGGTCTGTCGGCTCGAAACCCCCC
>ERZ1034573.239-NODE-239-length-15992-cov-8.983184_pt1 | contig 15992 bp, 16 predicted proteins | sample MGYA00520641_ERZ1034573 | MGnify/ENA primary metagenome ERZ1034573 (study PRJEB33760, sample SAMEA4777724) | hypersaline lake metagenome | biome: hypersaline environment; feature: brines | place: Spain | collected 2014-08 | depth 0 m ...
CAGTTAGACACCCCAATATTCAGCGAGTACCACTACAAAACTTCGAAGTTCTACTATATCACTGCTACTAATTTTAATTCTGCAACGTTTGCTGTGGTCTTAATATCGTCTTATTGATCCTCATCGCCGTCTGAGTAGAACTCTCGGTGGAACATCTTGTAGGAGTTTGTAATTGGAACAAGTGTATAAGACTCGACAACATCATTATTATTAAGATATCCTCTTACATGGGAGTTGAGTTTATTTAGAGAGGATTCCCAGACACGGATCATCAAATCATGTTCACCAACTACTTCCGCCACTTCGTAAACCAAACCATCGTTAAGGAAACTCTTGATGAACCTTTCAATCTGCTCCTGAGTAGCATCTGTTGAGTAGGTAATGTGCACTTCCGCATATCTGTAGTCAGCCTTCTTGAATACAAGCAACGCGAATATTTCGAGAATACCATCTTCTTGGAGCTTTTTACGCCGGCGCCGTGCAGCAGTCCGAGAAAGTCCAACCCGCTCAGCCAGTTCTGTGTCCGACAATCGACCGTCTTCGTTGAGCTCGCGGAAAATCAAATAGTCCTTGTGATCCATCGTTTCTTCAAGTAGCTCAACAACTTGTGGGTCCTCAATCCACTCCTTTGGCTCTGGCATTTCAACATCCATACAATATCTTTCTTAGCCTCAATTAAGAACTTTCTCACATCAGCCTACAAAAGACACATACCCCCTGTCATACCGCATTTTATGATGCTTTGATCTCTCACAAAGCATATTGGATGGCCGGTAGAGCTACACCTCCTCTTCGTGTGTGAATGCATAGACAACTTTTCCGCCAGATTCTATTGTTTGCATTCCACCAGATGTGGCAAACTGCTGAGAACCGGCATACGCCCATAAGTAGCCATCAACAGGCATTTTTACGGATTCCACGTGATTGCCGTGGAGATCAACGATATCAGCGACGGTTTCTCCTTCGCCGACAAACTCACCCGTCGGTTGACGTGGATAAAAAATTCCACCGCTATTATTGCGGATCATTCCATAAGCACGATTAACACCGTTTCCACCAGTGTATTGACACGGAACCAGCGTGATGTCCTCTTGCGGTCCTTCTGAGGGGTCTCCCTCCAAGAGGTCAAACTCTCGCAGCACATCAATAGTCCCGTCCACGCCTACCCGGAGGCTTGTGTCATCAAGATAGCGACCATTGATGAACTCGATCATAAGTTCTGGAATACCTTCTGCCGCGCCTTTATTACTCAATGTTGCAATGCGGTCAGCACCGATTGGGCCGGGACCGGACTTGACAATCTCATCCTTTCGAATAGTCGTGATGCCGAACGCCTCGGCAGCCCGTTCAACGTCGGCTTCCGTCTTCTTGGTCGGCCTGATGATTTGGAAGTACAGTGAATCTGGGTGATCGTTGCAGTGATAGTTCACAACAATATCGGCTTTGCTCCAAGCGTTCTCCCAGATCGCGTTAGCAAGACGTTCGGTTGTGTTACCTTTTGGATTCTCAACGCTGACATAACCAACGTCTCGGTTATCAACCCATGACCGGTAGGTTGCATGCATAAATGCCAGCGGATTAGCAACTGGGATAGCAATAACTGTACCTGCAACCTCTTCTGGTGACAGCCGCTCGTGTATTAATTCATGAACAACAGCCGTTCCTTGGAGTTCTTTACCATGCTGGGTTGAGAATAAGAGAGCGGTGGGTCCCTCTTTCACACCATTGAGAACAATTACTGGGATGTCGATACTGTCGCCAGTTGTTAGCTCGACACCTTTGATATACCCCTGTTCACAGGTCCCAACCTCCGCGCTGACGTTACCAACCTCAACGACATCACTCATGTTTGCACCTCCGAGGCTGGCGTGGTTGGTAGCACGGTCGTAGTACCGATTGCAGCCATCGCGAGTACGGGGTCAACAACTGGAATCTCAAGGGACACCCCGATGTCAGCTAGCACGCCTGAGGTTGTGAGCCCGGTACAGCTTGGTGCAACTACATCACAACCGGCGTCAGCTAGCCGCTTGACTGCTTTCCGAATCTCTGTCTGCCCCTCCTCGGTCATAAGAAAATTGGTCGTTTCCGCGCCTTCAACCGACTCAGTAGCCCCTAAACGGTCACCTAGTAGATTGCGGACTACTGGGGGGGTCCCACTCTCAAGGCCGAGCGTCCCAACGGTTTCACCTCTGGCAAGCGCAGCCGCTGCGACGCTGGCACCTGCACCAACAACTGGTATATCGATTTCATCGTCAAGGGCCGACACCGCAGGGTCAAGCGCACAGCTGATCGTTAGCACATCAACGTCACCTGCCATTTCCCGGCCTAGTCGTTTAACATATGGCAATGCTTCTTCTTCAGCCTCAACAGACGGAATCCCCTCGGGGTGATTGGGAATGCACTGCGAAGTCGTCGAGATGTGGGGGAATTGCTGCTCGATCACGCGCCCGTGTAGTGATACGTCATCAGGGTCCTCTAGCGTCAGTACCCGGAGGACCCCCATCTCAATTTGATTGTTGTTGCTCATGTGTCTCCAGTATCTTTGTCTCCGTCAGCCGGTTCTTCTACGCCGCGGTGTGTGAAGAAGCCCTGCTGACGCAGGGCGGCAAGCAATGTCTCCTCGCGGCGATTCATGAAACCGTTTGGCCCCCAGTAACGATCAAGAGTCCCATGCCACTCTCGGTCGGCGTCCCCGTAGACACTGTTGCCGTACATTTGGTCCATCGTGTCGTGGCATGTCTCAAGTAGTTCCGGCAGAGGGTCTTGGTATTCACCTTCGTGAAGAACCGCGTCAAGTGGGAGACGCGGAGCGTTCTCCTTGGCCTGTTCGTTGGCCGGGACACCAATGCAGAGCCCGTAGATTGGAAGGACACCTAACGGGAGGTCGACAGCTGCCGCAACTTCAGGAAGACCATTCAGTATGTTCCCGATTGGACAGATACCATATCCTTGGCTCTCGGCTGCTGTCATCGTTGCCATCGCCGCTAATGAAGCATCGATCGCACCCTCAAGCACCCCCATCGTAGGTGAGCTCTGAAACTCACGATCACGGTGTTCTAACAGTAGCCTTACGCGACGTAGATCGATACATACCAACAGGAAGTGACTTGCCTCCTCGACCTGCTTAGTCCCGCGATCGCACAACTCATGAATGCGTTCGCGCATTGATTGCTCGCGAACCCACACAAAACTATACATCTGCACAGTACCGCTGGTCGGGGCCTTCCGCCCAGCGTCAACCATTTTTCGGATCTCGTTGTCTGGAATCTCTGCGTCGGGATCGAAATCGCGAACTGTCGCCCGACCCGCAAGCCACCGCGTCAGGTCTGACACCTGTGATTCCTCTGCATTAATCGCCGGGCGATCAGTGTATTGCTCGTCACTGTTTGTCACCTCTGAGTCAGTCATACCACCACCTCACCACCGGTGACAACGAGCGTGTCGTCAAGGTAAACGTCTGGTTTTAGTGCGATCCCGTCAACGTGCGAGTCGCACTCAATCGCTCCTCCAAACCCGTGGTTGTCTCCGAAAGCCACGTGACACGTTCCATATACTTTCTCATCCTCAAGGACGGTTCCAATTACTCCAGCAGCGGCGTTCGTTCCTAAGCCGAGTTCGCAAACACGACGGGCGCAGTCGCTTCCGGCGGTTGCCTCAAGAAACTGCTCAGCTGATGGCCCCTCAACAGACGCGACAGACCCTGATTCAATCCGGACAACAATGGGTTCGTCAAGCGCACCGACACCGACAAGACCACCATCGAATGCAATAGCACCTTCAGCAGTATCCTCAACTGGTGCAATGTATCCCTCACCAGAGGGTAGATTTCCTGACTCACCTGATTCGCGAATCAAACCATCACTGGGAATGCCTTTACGATCTGTCAGCGACATTTTCAGCACCTCTTCACCGGTCTCGACACGAGCCCTATCGGCCGTAGTCAGCTGCTCAGCGAGTTTGGCTGTCAGTCGCTCAACCTCTGTATAGTCGGCGGTGATTGCACCCTCACCGAACATACGCTCGGTGATGCCTGGCATTGTAGCGACACGAGCGCCCGCTTCCGTTGCAGCCTCCCGAGCACGAGTATGGGTCAGTGAGGCACTCGTTGGTGCCACTACAATATCGGCTTCTTGCATGGCTGCGGACACGAACGCTGGCGGCTCCATGCCACTGCGCTCCATCGGTGGTGTCTGAACAATCCCCGATTCGAGCTCAAGATCAACGCCAGCTTCGAATAGTGCTCGCCCAATTTCTTGCTTGTCAGTATCAGTCACGACGACCAACGACTCATCAGCCACCGCTCCCATATTCTCTGAGAGAACTTGTCGTGCGACTGCTTGAAGATCCGCCATTACAGCACCTCCGTGGAGGTCTTCGATAGTACTGACCGGCCGAGCAAGACGCCTGCACCAGTCGCCTTTTGAACCTGATTCTTCATCTCAGGGGTGTACCCCATGCAGTCCATCACAACAAGATCCACATCGGTTCCTAGCTCTTCGGCAGCAGGGCTGACTTGATCTTCACTAACGTAAGGCGACCCGGCAGCAGTTACAAGATCAAACTCTGCCCACTTCTGATGAGTCTGCGGTACTTGTTCCGGTTTAGGAACGAGTACACCGACTGTACCGTCGTTGACGATACCGGATGTCCAAGCGTGCAGTAGCCTGCTGGGCTCTAGCACTGGGATGTCTACGTCGAAGGCGGGGAATGCTCCCGTACAGAGGACCCCAATCGTGGATACATCCGCCGCAAGGTCCTGAATTCGCTCCTGCATCAACTTGATCGTTTTAGATCGATCAATCGTTACTGACGAGCCGTCTCGGAGCTTTGTGACGAATACCGGTTCGCCTTCGCGAGCCCCTGCCGCGTCTTGGATCTCTTCAGTGGAATTGAACCGGTCAAGAGCACCCGCCTCTACCACGTCAACGTGGTCAGGGAGTTGGGACTCGATATCGGGAGTGATATCATCCCGAGGTGCTTGGCCGATAGTGAGAAGTCCAAGCTTTGTCATTGGCCTCCACCCAATGTTTGAAGATGGTCCATTGAGCCGTACAGCGACGTTAATCGGGTAAATTCCGCGTCATCGTAGAATGATGCACGTCCGCGTCCGAAGTCTTTTGCTGTCTCAACCACAAATCCGGTAGCTTCAGCAATCTCAGGGAGATAGTTCGCCCCTGTGCCAGAACCAGGAACTGGATTCACGCTTGTCATGGCAACGCCCACCACTGGCGCATCTGTCGCGGTTGCAGGCTGGAGGATGCTGTTGATATGGTGTACATCATTTCCATACGGTGTGATATCTTGTGCCGTCAGCGTCAGTGTACTCGGGGGCTCACCCGTGACCCGCTCTTGTGCGTCAAGCAGAGTCTCACTCGGACGGAGGATCCAGCCCTGCTTAACTGTTGGAGTGAGTGCGAACCCGCGTTCACAGTGAACTCGATTACCTTTGGTAGCGTCAACCGATAGTACTGCATCCATTTCGCTGTCTACCTCATGTTCATTCATCGTGGCCATATCTACGGGACTCCCCATGAACGGAACCGGGTCGTGAGGTTGGGTTGGAGCATTTGGACAGACGTGCGTCGCAATACGCACGTCACCTGCGAGTGTATCACCTCGGTTGTGCATATCCGCAAGCTGAAACGCCGTTGCAAGCGCGACAATTGCCCCATCAGCGTCGGATACCATTCCAATCTCTTCGGGACGGGCCCCAGCGCCACCAAGCCTTCCGATAACACCGAGAGTGTTTGCATCTGGGTCCTCGCCCGGTACAATTATTTTTACAAAGTCTGTTGTTCCTTCTTCGCCCTCAATCGTCGTCACATCTACATCAACGCCGGTCCCTTCTAACTCTGAGCGAACGGCTTCACCATCCGAATTGGGGTGGTCAAGCACATCGTAAGCCTGTTGTACTCGATTGAACATAATTACACCTCCGGGAACGCGTATTCAACGACTGGCTTCCCAACAGCCTCTTCAACGGGTTCGAACAGTTCAGGATCTTCCATACCTGCGCCAAGAGTCAGCGACGACGCTGGTGCCACAACAACTGTGACTGACTGGCCCTCTGTAATTTCGGCAGTTGAGATTGGCTCACCAGTGTCTGCATCCAGCGTCGTGATTAGGTCCGGGAACGTTGCGATCCGCTTTCCATTGCGATTAAGTGTCATATACTCGTTCCAGAATGTGAGTTCATTGCCGTCAACGATGACGGTCCCTGTATCAAACCCACCAGCTGTTTCCAGCTCTCGTGAGTCAACAGTCCCAGTTATTGCTACCTCACCGTCTAGCAGTGACGCTACCTCTGTGGCGGCCGACTTGCCATCGTCTGCTGTCTGAACGGCCTCTCCAAGCGCTTTTGCCTGATCGTACACCGAGAGTGCGGCATTATGTTTAGTGTACTCTGCTGTGATTGGATTACGGGCGACCGCGACTAGACCCCCGGCCGCCTCAGCTGTTTGACGGATTGTGCTGGCCGCGGATGAGAGGTGGGCCTCTACGAGCAGTTCATGACGCCGTCCAGTGTTGGATTCACCTCCGACACCGGCCTGTAACACAGTCTCGTCGCCTGACAGGCCGATCGACCCCATTGGTCCTGTTGGATGTGCACGACCATTACACGCTGCATCCAATATTGGGAGCCCAGTTACTGCTGACTGTAGCAGTCCATTGACGCTAGCGAACCCACCCATCTCGTTAGTCATTAGCGCGGCAACTGTGCGACCATGCTCGTTGAGCCGGTTAATAATCAATCTAACAGCCCGCACGTAGTCGGCCGGCTTGACATCACTGTCAGCCGCTGCCGGAGCGCCGACACCGCTAACGGTCAGAACTACCTCTGAAGCGTCCAATTCGGATACAGAACGTAGCCTTGGACTACCATACTCCACCGCCAATTTGCCGAACTCGATACCTTCAGTTAGTGAACCACCGCCACCGCCGCCGAGTATCGCCCCACCGATTGCTACGTGTTCAACCCACTCATCTGTAATTTCGGTCTGATTATTATCGTTCATCTGTTGTTGGATTCTGTTGATCACTCATTTTTGCTGTCGTATCCGTAGTATGGCCGCCATCGAGTGCTAGGAACGTGTTCGGTCGTTCACCCTCAACGGTCCGCAGCGTTGCGTCGCCTTGTGTCCGCAACCGCTTCATCCCATTTTCTATCAAGTAGTACACTTGGTCGCGACCCATCGACTCAAAGAGATTCCCTGCTTTGCCGACTGCTGTCGCACACACTTCCTCAGCCTCGCAGGGCTGTGGACAGGCCGCACAGATTGGCGTGCGATTCTTGAATTTCATTGGGTCGGTCGCCGATTCAATAAGCAACTCAACCGTCCAGGGTTGCCGCTGGCGAGCCCGCTGAAGTCTCTCGATTCGGGTAGAATCTTCAGACATGGTCACCAGTCCGGATCCTCCCGGTAGCGGTCATCATGCAGATAACACCGCGCTACATGATTATCTTCCAATTCGTACATCGCTGGTTCCTCATCTGAGCAGGCATCAAATGCATGGGGGCACCGCGAGCGGAACGCACAGCCACTTGGTTTCTCCCGAGGATCCGGAATCTCGCCATCAAGTTTTTGTTGTTCGGGTTTGGCCTGCTCATCAGCCTTGTTTACTGTCGATATCGCCGACAACAGTGCCCGACTGTAGGGATGTTCTGGCCTGCTGAAAACGGACTGGACATCACCGACCTCAACAAGCCGACCTAGGTACATCACTCCGATACGATCGGCAACGTTTCTCAGTAGCGAGAGGTCGTGAGTGATGAATAAGTAGGTGATTCCATACTCTTTCTGGATTCGCTGGAGTATGTCGACGATACGTGCCTGCACGCTCACGTCAAGCGCACTTGTTGGCTCGTCTAGCACGACAAACTTTGGGTTCAGTGATACTGCCCGGGCAATGCCGACCCGCTGTTTCTGTCCTCCTGAAAGCTGTCCAGGATAGCGGTACATATATTCTCGCGGCAGGTCAACCATATTCAACAACTCTTCAATACGCTCAATGCGCTCTTTGGCGTCGCCATAATTATGAATCTTCAACGGTGCCTCAATGATCGTTTTCACACGGTGGCGAGGGTTGAGACTTGACGTCGGATCCTGATGGACGATCTGCATATTCTGTCGGAATTGCTTGAGCTCGCTCTCAGAGAGATCAACAACGCTCTGCCCATCAATTTTGACAGTACCTGCCGTAGGCTCAGTCAGTCGTAGCATCGTCCGGCCCATAGTCGTCTTCCCTGACCCGGACTCTCCAACCAGACCGAACGTCTGCCCCTCACCGATCGTGAAACTCACTCCGTCGACTGCCCGAACTTCTCCTGCTCTCTTGCGAAGGAGTCCTTTGTAGGTTGGGAAGTGTTTCTTTAGTCCCTCTACTTGGACCATTTGATCTGACTTTTTATGAGCCGCTTGAGTGATATCTTCGCCGGTATTGTCAGTAAGACTCATTTGTTATTCCCTCCGTCAGCTACTACGCCAGGCTCCGTCTCATTTTCTGAGCCTTCCTGCCAGGGGGGAGACCCAATATTGACGTTCTCTTGAGTAAGCGCCTGATGCCGATCGTAGGCGGTCTCTCCATCAAAGAGATGACACGATACTGTGTGGTCATTACCTGTTTTCCGCGGATACGGCACTACCTCACTGCACTTAGGTTCGGCGTAGGGGCACCGATCCGCGAATCGACAGGCTGTCGGTGGATCCGTGTAATCTGGTAAATGACCTTCAATACCCCCACCGATCCCACTCGATAGAGTCGGTATACTCTCGAGCAATCCTCGGGTGTAGGGGTGCTCTGGGTTGTCAAACAGCTCGGTTGTCGGAGCCTGTTCAACAATCTCGCCGGCATACATCACGTTGATGAATTCGCTCACTTCACGAGCAACGCCAAGGTCGTGGGTGATGTACAGTACGCTAGTATTTCGATCCTCGACAAGTTCATCAAGTAAATCTAATACCTTTGCTTCGGTTGTGACGTCAAGGGCTGTGCCAGGTTCGTCGGCAATCAGGAAGTTTGGCTCAGACAGTAACGCGATAGCGATCAACACGCGTTGGCGCATACCGCCTGACAGCTCAACTGGGTAACTGCTAAACACTCGTTCTGGTGCAGATATTTCTACGTCAGCGAGCATCTCAATCGCTCGCTCGCGGTAGTCTGCGTCTGACTCTCTGGACACCTTGTCTCGAAGCCAATCAGTGACTGATAGCCGACGCTCACCCTGCCATTTCAGGACATCAATCATCTGCTCACCAACCGTGAGGACAGGATTGAGGCTTGTCATCGGGTCTTGCATAATCATGCTTATTTCACTCCCTCGGCGTGCATGACGTTCGGCGTCTGACAGCTCCAGCAAATCCTGGCCTTTATATAAGATTTCACCAGCAGTGATATCTGCTCCAGGGAGAAGTCCCATAATAGATTTCACAGTCACACTTTTGCCACAGCCAGTCTCGCCGACTAACGCAGCTGTCTCACCACGGTTCAGTTTGAAGTCAACACCGTTGATAACCTCCGCTACACCATCGTACGTATCGAACTGGACGTGAAGATTTCGCACCTCTAACAGCGTTTCAGCCATCTTAGTTCACCTCCACGTCAAAGGCATCCCGTAGCCCGTCACCGATAAAGTTGAATCCAAGTACAGCGAACGATATTGCTAAGCCGGGGAACACTGCGATCCACCAGAAAGTAGTGACGTAGTTACGCCCTTGAGCGATCATTGCCCCCCAGGTTGGAGTTGGCGGTTGTGCACCCAGTCCTAGGAATGACAGTCCAGCGCCTACAAGAATGACGAATCCCATGTCAAGTGTGGCTTTAACAGTAATCGGGCTCAAAACGTTGGGTAAGACTTCTTTAAAAGTCGTTCGAAGCCAGTTTGAGCCCAGTGCTTGGCTAGACTCAATGAACTCCTCTTCTTTGATTGAGAGTACTTCTCCCTGAGTCAGTCTTGCGTACCATGACCACCATGAGAACGCGATAGCAACCATGACGTTAAATAACGATGCTCCAGTGGCCGCAACAACAGCCATCGCTAGCAGCGTTGGCGGGATGGCCAAGAAGATATCAGTTATACGCATTATTACTGAATTGGTCTTCCCACCAATGTAGCCGGCAATCAGCCCAAGGGTGACACCAATGGAGATTGCTATTGAGAGTACGATCACGCCCATCATCAGTGAAAGGCGTGCGCCAAACAGCACCCGACTGAAGATATCGCGGCCGGTTGTATCTGTGCCCATCGGATGTTCAAGACTCGGTGGCTGGCTTGCCCGGTCGAAATGGACACCCGCCCCAGCATCATCAGGGTAGGGCGCGATAAGTGGAGCAAACGTCGCTGCAAAAACCAATATTAGTATCATAAGTAGCCCGACAACAGAAAGCGTATTCTGTAAAAAGCTCTGGGACGTCCTCTTAAGCTGTTTAAACCGCTCTTGTTGAGCAGTATCCTCTATGCTGGGAAGCCGTGTGTTGCTTTTTTCAGTAGCCATATTCATTGATCCCCCAATCTAACGCGCGGGTCGAGGTAGCCGTACAACAGGTCCACAATAAAATTGGCACTCACAAACCCGACGCCAACGACGATAACGACTCCAATGATAGCGTTGAAATCCTGATAAAGGATCGCCTCAACGCCGTAGCGAGCCATTCCTGGCCATGCAAATACGATTTCCACGAGAAACGCATTTCCTAATAAGAAGCCAAACGAAAGCCCGATGACCGTCAGCGAACTCGTGAACGCGTTGCGTAGCATATACTTGTACTCAACCAAGTTGTTTGGAAGACCGTATGCCTGCGCAGCGAGCACGTAGTCCTTTCGCTGCTCGTCAATCATATCTGAACGGATAAGACGCATCACCTGTGCCAATGTTGCTAGTCCCAGTGCGAACGCCGGTAACACTAGATGCGTGGCAGCGTCAACGAACGTGCCGAACTGGCCTGCAAGGAGGCTATCAACAAGATAGAAGTGTGTAACATCTGGTGGCGGTTCGACTCCGTCGCTCAGCCGCCCCGATAGCGGGAGCAGTCCGAGAGTGACAACGAATATGATCTGAAGCACAATGGCGACCCAGAAACGTGGCATTGAGACACCGAACAGCGCAGTGATGCGTGAGACATGGTCCTGCCAGCCATCCTTGTTTGTTCCCGCGATGACGCCGAACGGAATCGCGAGTAGTACCGCAAAGACCAATGTTAGGACAACTAACTCAATGGTAGCGGGCAGTCGAGCAACAATGTCACTTAATACGTTATTGTTCGTCCGTAGAGACATCCCCCAGTCGCCTCGAACTACCCCAATCAGCCAGTCCATGTACTGCACTGGAATTGGCTGATCAAGGCCCATCTCTGCTTTAAGAGCCTGGACCTGTTGCTTGCTAGCCTCTGGGCCGAGTGCAAGCCGAACCGGGTCTCCGGGAATAACTCGGGAAATAACAAAGATCAGCATTGATAGCCCAAACACAACTGGTATTGACTGGAGTGCCCGGCGGAGCACGTAGTTAAGATATGACATAATTTGGGTGTAATGCTGTATTCACTTCTTTTTCTAACATATAGGTCATGTAATATGTATCAGCTCAGCTAACCGCTATTCTGCGCGCCCCTCTCCCTTGCGGTGCATTGAGTGAACATCCCAGTCAAATGCCATGACACCTTGATATTGCCAACCACCCACGTTTTCATTCACTCCGATGCGGTACGGAGGGTTGGCAATAAAGACGCTAGGCATCCCTTCAACAACCATCGCCTGCGCTTCCTGATACTTTTCGAGTCGTTCCTGCAGGTCTGACGTGTTTCGAGCTTCCTCAAGAACAGACGCAAGCTCATCTGTCGAATACCACGACTGTGAGATGTACGACCCGAATGATTCAGGATGGTACATCAGGTAGCTATGACTGTCGGGCGAGGGAACTTTTGCAGTGTGGAATATGTTTGTGATGTGGGCAGTCTCTTCAGGATCGGTAGCCCGGTCAGTGATCGTGGCCCACTGCTGAGGATTGATTTCTAGCTCAATGCCAAGCTCTGAGAGACAGGATTGGTTGAGCAACCCAATTTGTCGTTGGAGTTCAGTGCCAGCTACGACTACCTGCTCAAGGCCTATCTCGTTGATCTCATCAACAGAATACTCGGCCTGGTCAAGGAATTCCTGCGCGCGTTCAAGATCCTGAGACATTGGCTCAATGTCATCGTTATGACCCGCCATCTCTCGAGGAACTGGTCCCGCGGCTACTGCACCGCCACCGATTATGTCATTAACTGCGCTTTCATAATCGAATGCGTAAGCGATTGCCTTTCTAACGTTGACATCATCGGTCGGTGCTTTCTGTGTGTTTATCGGGAGGTGGAACAGTTGAAGCTGGGGCACCTCTGGCACCCGAACGTTTGAGAATGAAGCCATCTCTTCGTAGGCTTGTGTCCCCATGTACTGGTCGGTCATATCACCACCACCCTCACGCATTGTGTTGACTATGGTTGACTGCTCGGTGATAACCGTTGATCGGAACGTGTCAAAACTACCCTCGTCCCACCCCTTCCAGTAATCCTCGTAGGCTGACGTTGAGATAGAGTTACCTTGTTCCCACTCATCAAGCACGTAAGCACCAGACCCAGCCGAGTTGTCTTGGAGGTAGGCATTTCCATAGTCGCCGTCCTGCTCATTTTCTTTAACTACCTCGCTGTTGACAATGTAGAACTGAACTAGCATTGCCAACGCTGGACCGTATGCTTGGTTGAACGCAAATTCAACCGTTTGCTCGTCACGCGCAGTCACATCTTCTGGATTCAGGTAGCTGAGGAAAAACGACGAATAACCTGCCTCCATCTCCAACATACGCTTCATTGAGTAGGCTACATCCTCAGCCGTCATCTCTGTACCATCGGTGAATGTCACATCATCGCGGATGGTGAATACCCACGTCTGGCCCGCATCTTCAACTTCCCATTCTTGGGCGATGTTGGCAGTCGGCTGCAATGAGTCTGGGTCAACGGTAATAAACTCATCGTAGAGGTTCTGTGCAGCCATACCTTGAGTGTAGTCTACTTGCTCTGCTGGGTCAAGGGTACCAAACACCTGACCGGCGATGAAATGAAAGTCTGTCTCCCCTCCATCGCCTCCGCCCTCGCCACTGGATCCATCGCTACTAGTGTCTCCACCTTCGCCACCAGTTCCACCGCTACTGTCTGCATCTTCATTGCCTGTACACCCTGCGAGTGCGACAGTTGTTGTGCCTGCACCCACCAATTTCAGGAATTTGCGACGGTCCGTGTTATCGGGTCGCATAATTACACATCACTTGGCAGAAGTATATAAATGTTTCTCAGAGTAGAGATTAATCGTTCATATAGTTAGAAGAATTAACTATGATGTATTTGAATTTAACTAGCGTCTATTCATTTCTTTGCTTGTGTCAAATAAACCATCTCTAGATGATGACAATAACAGCTACGGAACAAACAGAGCTGGATCACTATGACAAAACGAATACTGGCGTGATTGATCTAGGTTTGTTATTTTTGTGAATACTGCCCCTTGTTTTTGAACCGCTGTAATGAAATCTTTGTCAACTTCTGGGTTATAATACGTGGGGAAAAAGATAGCTTGGTCATGTTTATTTGATTTAACAGTAACGACAAACATCAACAAGCTCTCTGCAGGCGCACGATGGAGTTCAAATTCACTGAAGGATGCCTCATTTTTATTGATAGCTTCGTCTAACACCTCTAGTTCCGATTCCGGAACTACAAGCCGAAACCCAGCGTTTTCTTCAACTGTTGTCGAGACATCGCCAGGATGGAGTACAATCGTTTCCCAACCCTCTGATTCATACTCCGCTGCAAGTGTGTTGATATCATCAAGCACATCTTCCCAGTGTACAAGCGCCTTGTTTGAGCGATTGATTTTTTTGCGACTCATAATGGCCATTAGTTGTCGATGAAAAAAAGTGTTAACTCCCGGATGGGCTTCTGGCTACACTATGTCTTTTATATGATTCTTGTGTTCTATAGCTGATATATTGGTGTGACACTAGCTAAATGGTATTAGGGTGTCATAGAAGCAGTAGCAAGGTGACGTTTTATTAGGCGGCTATAACTATCGTTGGAAACATGGCGACCGGCGAAGAGTTGACAGACCGATTTCGGGAACTCCGCACCTCGCTTGAAGCCTTACCGGAGGTGACAGAGCCACCGAAACCGATGCTCCGTATTCTCGGCTCTGCGAGGGCCGAACAGAAGTGGAACACTTTGCTGGCCTACTTTCTCAACCCATCCCAGCCGCACGGCTTCGATGCCGACTTGCTCAAAGCCTTCCTCGACAAGGCAGGACAGGTGACCGGCGAGGAGATTGACTATTACCACCGGGACATCAAACAGGTATCGGTCGAAACAGAGGTCACGTCGCCACAGAATAATCGACTCGACGTTCTGATTCGCGCCCCTGACGAGTGGTTCGTCTGTATCGAATCGAAGGTTGACGCCTCTGAGGGGGACCGTCAGACACAGCGGTACGTCGAAGACCCCAACATCGGCAACGAAGAGAAAGACGAGTATCCTGAGGATGGGCGATACTACCTGTTCCTCTCGAAAGAACACGCCCCCGACTCATCGGCCTGCGGATTCGAGGACATCTCGTGGCGAGATGTGGTCGAGGCGTTCCAGACTGAACTGAATCTCTCTCACGGCCAGTATCCCCAGCGGAGCGTGAATCAACTCGAAGATTTCCTGTCCACGATAATCACGGTGACCAACATGGAAGAAGACGATTTTGAGCAGATACAGAAAGAGAAGGTCCAGCTTCTCAGCGAGTACCGGGACGACATAGACGAACTGTTTGAGGCGACAGAGTCACTCCGCGAGCGTGCTGTCGAAGAGTGGCCGGAGCTATTCCGGAGTCAGGTTGAAGACGACCTCTGGACAGATGAGTGGACGACTCGTAGTGAACCCAGAGAATGGGGATGCATTTTCCGACATGGATGGTATCTGGACAGTGCAAATCTTGAGCCGACAAACATACATGGTGAAACCACTGGCGACCGAGGGTTTAGACTCCATTTCAATCACTTGATTAGAAAGCAGGAGTCCTTCAGCAAGGGTAAACTAACCTACCGATTACGCTCTCCAACAAGGGTGGACATGCGTGACGAGTTCTACCGACTCTATAACACTGACAGGTGGCAGGATGAGCTTAAGCCGTTACTGGATGAGCGTAGCATCACAAACAAAGGGAACAAGCAGGACTACATGCTCAAGACATACGATGTGGACCAATCTGGACTTCCGGAGAGTTACTTCGAAACGCTTGCTATCGCGTTCGAGGAACATATCCCAGTCGCGGAGGTCATAGACGGGATAGTTGAGGAGGCCGTTGTGAACGTCAAAGACGACTGAATAGTACGGTCTGTTTGAGCATTGTGTACCTGAGGCACGCTCACTGCTCACAGGTCGGTCTGACGCGCGTGTGCCCGACGTTGAAGTAGCAGGCGAGACTGTTAACTAGCATGGCCCGTCGCTCCGAAACGTGCCCCAACTGCGGCCACAGTTTCAGCTATAATGAAACGACCGGTACAGGCCCCTCAGAGTTCATGAGCGAAGGTCAGTGCCCGGACTGCGGCCATCATATCCGAACGCCGCCGGGAACGTAGGTCAGTGAGCCAGGTTGATGTACGTACCGAGTAGTTCCATGTGAGAAGATTTCTGGGCGGGGGAATGTCAAGACGAGCGCGAAACTGCTACCGGAGCGTCGGCCCGGTCGCGGCTTCCATTTCACCCCGAGTTCAGCTAATCGACAATAGGGTGTCATAAAACGATTCACACACCTCAGTAGCTTCCCGAAAACCGGTGTCTGAGTGGTAGAAATTATTGCTGCTATTCAGAAGCAGCAACAGGAGTCCTCTCGACCGGTATCGGAAAACTATGCCAACCGTTCTATGACACCCTGTTGAGACTGCAAGATACTAACTCGAACTGCTTCAAGACCAAGCCTAGAGAGTAGT
>ERZ1034573.241-NODE-241-length-15949-cov-23.745564_pt1 | contig 15949 bp, 14 predicted proteins | sample MGYA00520641_ERZ1034573 | MGnify/ENA primary metagenome ERZ1034573 (study PRJEB33760, sample SAMEA4777724) | hypersaline lake metagenome | biome: hypersaline environment; feature: brines | place: Spain | collected 2014-08 | depth 0 m ...
ACGACTCCACGCTCCCCGTCACGTTCGACGAGGTTGCGAGCCGGACCGCGGCGGTGGCGCGCGCGACCGAGGACGCGCTGGTCGTCGCCGACATGCCGTTCCTCTCCTTCGGCGTCGACGAGGCCGAGTCCGTCCGCAACGCGGGCCGACTCCTGAAGGAGGCGAACGCGGACGCGGTGAAGATCGAGAGCGGGCCGCACACCGTCGACGTGACCCGCCGCATGACCGAGGTCGGCATCCCGGTGATGGCGCACCTCGGCCTGACGCCCCAGCACGTGAATCGGCTCGGCGGCTACACCCGGCAAGGGACCGACGAGGACGCCGCCGAGGAGATCATCGACCTCGCGGGGGCGCACGCCGACGCCGGGGCGTTCGCGCTCGTGCTGGAACACGTCCCCGCGAACCTCGCGGGCGCGGTGACCGAGGCGCTCGACGTCCCGACGATCGGCATCGGTGCGGGCCCCGACTGCGACGGACAGGTGCTCGTGATCAACGACGCGGTGGGGCTCGGCGAGTGGTCGCCGCCGTTCGCGAAGCGGTTCGGCGACGTGCGCGGCGAGATGGTCGACGCCGTCGAGGCGTACGAGGCGGCCGTGACGAGCGGCGAGTTCCCGGCCGAGGAACACTCGCACGTCGAGGAGGAGCTGGGCGACCTGTACTGAGCGCCCGACCGCTCGCGGATCAGACCGGCAGGAAGCCGAGGACCGCCGGCATCGCGTCCGTCTGTGTGACGGCGACGTAGAGCGCGGTGAACAGCACGGCGTTGTGGAGCCCGTGGAGCAGCGCGGGGACCACGAGGTTCTCGGTGTACTCGTACACCGCGCCGAACACCAGGCTCGGCACGAAGAGGATCCCGATCGTCGTCAGCCGCGCGGAGAGGCCGCCGGTCAGCGCCATCACGTGGATGGCCGCGAAGATGGCGGCGGAGAGGGCGATCGACGGGGCCGCCGGCAGCGACTCGCGGAGCCGCCCCTGGACCACGCCGCGGTAGAGGATCTCCTCGCAGGGGCCGATGACGAGGAACGACGCGGCGATGAAAAGCGGGATGATCGCGGGGTTCCCCATCGCCAGCTCCGCGCTCTGGTTCGACGCGGTCTCGGTGCCGAGCGCCTGGACGACCGTCGAGACCGCGAGGATCAAGATCAGGATGACGACCCAGCCGCCGAGGACGATTCCGACCTCCTTGAGGCTCGGCACCCGGACGCCGAGGTACGAGACGATCCCCTCGCGGTCGAACCCGCGCCACGCGAGGTAGGCGATCGCCAGCCCGCCGAACGCGACGTACTGGCCGAATATCAGGGTCAGAACGACGCTCGCAGCCAGCGAGAGCCCTCCGGTCAGGGCGCTGACACCGAAGACGATCCCGCCGCTCGCGATCGCGATCACGGGGCCGAGGATGCCGAGGGCCAGCGCCGTCACCACCGCGACGCCCGGCGAGCCGCCGGTCGTCCCCGGATCGCCAGCGTCGTCGGAGACGGCGTCCGGGTCGACCTCGTCGAACTCTTCGGGGACCCCGCCGTCCGGGGTCGGATCGCCGCTGGAGGGATCTGTCATCGTCCGAGGTAGGACCCCCGCGGCAAAATGATTGTCCGTGTCGGAAGCCGCGACGCCGTCACCCACCGGCCGCCCCGCGCTCGCGACCCGCGCGCCGCCCGCTATCGGTGGAGCAGTTCGTACCACAGCACCGCGGTGACGGCGCGCCCGTCGCGCAGGCCGCCGTCGACGACGGCGGCGAGGAGGTCGTCGTACGGCACCGTCTCCACCGCGATCGACTCGTTGTGGTCCAGTTCGCGCTCGGCGGTCGGCTCGCAGCCGGTCGCCAGCACGTGGTGGTGGACCGCGTTGGCCATCCCGTTCGTGGGCTCGACGGTCGTGAGCCGCTCGAAGCCCTCGGCCTCGTACCCGGTCTCCTCGGCGAGCTCGCGGGCCGCGGCGCGCTCGATCGCCCCGGTGGTCGCTCCGCCGCCGGTCGCCGTCGATCCCTCGTCCGTCGCCTCCGTGTCACCGTCTTCCGGCTCCATCGTCCCGGCGGGGATCCCGCGGTTCACCCGCCCGACCGCCTGTCGCCACTCGTCGATGACGACGACGTCGCCGCCGGGCGTCAGCGGGAGCACCACGACCGCCGGCGGCTCGTCGACGTAGTGATACCCGTCGGTCTCCCCGTCCGGGAACCGCACCTCGTCGCGCCGCACGTCGAAGCCGGGGCAGGCGTAGTCGACGGCCGAGTCGAGCGTCTCCCACGAGAGGTCGTCCATACGTTCGGGTCGGCGCTCGGGCATGTTAATCCCCGTACTCCGCGGGCGCGCCGCTCGGCGGGCGCGTCACTCCGGCGCGTCCCGCCGCCACGCTCGGGCCTCGGCGACCGCCCGGCTCACGACCGCGCCGGCGACCCACGCGATCGTCCCCAGCGCGAGCGCCTCGACCGCGACGAAGACGAGCCCGTCGAGTTCGAGGAGCGCGCCGACGCGCTCGCCGAGGGGCCGTCCGGGGAGGCCGAGGAGGTAGTGGTCGGCGTTGGCCCCGAGCAGCGCTCCGTAGGTGGCGGCCCACGCGAGCGCGACCCCGGCCCGTCGGTAGGCGAGGGCCGCGGCCGCGAGGAGGCCCACGGCCGCGGCGTCGACCGCGAGGAACACCACGCCGCCGGCGTGCGCGAAGACGCCGAGGCCGTAGCCGACGAAGACGACGAGGAAGGCCAGCGGCGGGGCGAGGAGGCGATACCGACGCGACGAGCCGTCCGGGTTCGCACCGAGGAGGACGCGGCGAGCGAGGGACATACGCCCGGATCGTCTCGATCGCGTGATAAATCCACGCGTCGAGCGCGGCTCACGACCAGTCGCCGAGCGACGCCTGTCCGTCGGCGGTCCGGCGCTCGTCGTCGCCCGCCGCCGAGTCGTCTTCCGACCCCGGTTCCCCGCCGACCCAGTCGGTGAGCTTCCCGCCGTCGCCGTCTGTGGCGACCGTCCGCGCGCCGGAGCCGCGGGCGTCGTCGCCCGCCCCGCGGTCTCCGTCTCCCCGTCCGTCGCCCGCGTCGAACCCCCCGAGCGTCGCCTGGTCGGTCTCGGCGAAGTCGAGGTTCGAGACGCGCACGCCGAGCTTCCGGACGCGGGTCTCGTCGAACTCGGCGAGCAGGTCGAGCGCCACCTCCTCGACGAGGTCGGGGTCGTCGACGGGGCCGGGGAGGCTCCGGGCGCGGGTGTTCACGTCGAACGGCGGCTCGACCGCCTTGATCCCGATGGTGCGGTAGAGGCAGCCGCGCTCGCGGGCGCGACGGGCCACGTCGGCGGCGAGCGCGGAGACGGTCTCCCGCTTCGTCCCCTCGTCGGCGGTCGTCGGCAGCGCCGACTCCCGCGAGAGGCTCTTCGGGAGGCCGGTCGGCGTCACCTCGCGGTCGTCGTCGCCGGCGGCGCGCCGGGAGAGCTCCGGGCCGCGCTCGCCGAGCGCCTCCGCCAGCCGGTCGCGGTCGGCGGCGGCCAGGTCGCCGGCGGTCTCTACGCCGAAGTCCGCGAGCGTCTCTTCGGTCACGGGTCCGACCCCGTGGACGTCGGCGGTCGGCAGCGGCGCGAGGAACTCGGCCACCGACCCCGGCGGCACGACGACGAGGCCGTCCGGCTTGTCGGCGTCGCTCGCCACCTTCGCGGCCGACATGTTCGGCGCGACGCCGACGCTCGCCGGCACCCCCGCCTCGCGCTCGATCCGGTCTTTCACGTGCCGGGCGTACCCCTCGGCGAGCGTCCGCGCCTCGGCGGGCCCGGCGGCGGCGCTCGGCGGCGGGTCGGCGGGGTCCTCGCCCGCGACCGTCCACGCGGTCCGGTCGGTGACGTCGAGGTACGCCTCGTCGATGCTCACCTCGCGGCGGGTGTCGGCGCAGTCGCGCAGCACGTCCTTCACCTCGCCCGCCACGTCCTCGTAGAAGTCGAGGTCGACCGGGACGTACCGGCCGGCCTCCGCCGGGTCCGGCGCGTCCGGGTCGTCCGGGTCCGCGTCGGCGCGGCGGGGCAGCAGCTCCAGCGCCTCCGAGATCGGCATCGCGCTCTCGACGCCGAACTCGCGGGCCTCGTAGCTCGCGGTCGCGACCGCGCCGATCGACTCGCCCGGCTCGTACCCCATCCCGACCACGACGGGTTCGCCCGCGAGGTCGGGGTGACGCAGCCGCTCGCAGGAGGCGTAAAAGCAGTCCATGTCGACGTGGCAGACGACGCGGTCCGCGGCGTCGTCGTCCCCGCCGCCGGCGCCCGGGAGCGTCTCCCCGGCGACTGGCGTCCCGCCGGTCATCGCCCCAATCTCCGCGCTCCGCGGACTTAAGAATCAGCCACGCGGACCGGAACTGAACGCGGGCCCCGGACCGCCGCGTCCACAGATCCAGATCCGATAGCCGGGTCGGTAGGCGTTTATTCGTCCCCGCCGTCTGATCGGGTATGTCCGCAGCGATCGACGTGCTACACGTCGACGACGACCCGTCGGTCCTGGACCTGACGGAGGCGTACCTCGAGCGGGAGCTCGACTCGGTAGCGGTGACGAGCGTGACCGACCCCGAGAGCGCCCTGGCCCGGCTCGACGAAGACGCCTTCGACTGCGTGATCAGCGACTACGACATGCCCGCGATGGACGGGCTGGAGCTGTTCGACGCGATCCCGGAGGAGTACCAGAAGATCCCCTTCGTGCTGTACACCGGCAAGGGGTCCGAAGAGATCGCGAGCCAGGCGATAAACGCCGGGGTCACCGGCTACTTCCAGAAGGGCGGCCCCGAGCAGCTCCGCCGGCTCGCGAACCGCGTCGATCAGGCCGTCGACGAGTACCGGACCAAGGAGATCGCGGAGCGCTACTCGACGGTCATCGAGGCGCTCGGCTACCCCGTCTACGTCGTCGATGAGACCGGCGAGTTCCGGTTCGTCAACGAGCCGTTCGCCGAGCTCACCGGCTACGAGCGCGAGGAGATCATCGGCGAGAAGCCCGGGTTCATCAAAGACGACGCGGCGGTCCAGGAGGCCGAGGACCGGCTCGGCACGATCCTCTCCTCGTCGGGCCCCGACGTCCAGCACTTCGGCGTCGACATCTTCCCGAAGGATGGCGAGCCGATCCCGTGCCGGGACCACATGGCGGCGCTCCCGTACGAGGGCGAAACCTTCGACGGCAGCGTCGGCATCCTCCGGGACGTCTCCGACGAGCGGGAGCGCCGCGAGGAGCTGGAGACGAAGACGCGCGCGCTCGACGAGGCGCCGGTCGGGATCACCGTCACTGACCCGCAACAGGAGGACAACCCGATGGTGTACGTCAACGACCGGTTCGTCGAGATGACCGGATACACCCGCGAGGAGTCGATCGGCGTCAACTGTCGGTTCCTCCAGGGACCGGACACCGAAGAGGCGTCCGTCCAGGAGCTCCGCGACGCGATCGACGCCGACGAGCCGACGTGCGTCGAGCTGCTGAACTACCGGAAGGACGGCACGGAGTTCTGGAACCGCGTCAGCATCGCGCCGATCTGCGACGCGGACGGCTCCGTCACCCACTGGGTCGGCTTCCAGGAGGACATCACGGAGTTCAAAGAGCGCGAGGAGGCCCTCGAACGCCAGAACGACCGGCTCGACTCCTTCGCCAGCATCGTCTCCCACGACCTTCGCAACCCGCTGAACGTCGCGCAGGGGCGCGTCGAGCTGGCCCGAGAGATGTCGGACGACGCGGAGAACCTCGACGCCGCGCTCGACGCGCTCGGACGGATGGAGTCGATCGTCGAGCGCACGCTCGCGCTCGCCCGCGAGGGCCACACGGTCGGCGACCCGGAGCACGTCGACCTCGCCGCGGTCGCCGACGACAGCTGGTCGACCGTCGACACCGGCTCGGCGACGCTCTCCGTCGAGACCGACCGCGAGGTGCTCGCGGACCCCGACCGCCTCCGGAACCTCTTCGAGAACCTGATGCGCAACGCCGTCGACCACGTCGGCGAGGACGTCTCGATCCGGGTCGGCGACCTGCCGGACGGGTTCTTCGTCGAGGACGACGGCCCGGGGGTCGACCCCTCGGTCGCCGACTCCCTCTTCGAGCCGGGCGAGAGCGGCACCGCGGGCAACACCGGGTTCGGCCTCGCCATCGTCGAAGAGATAGCCACGGCGCACGGCTGGTCCGTCGCGGCCACGTCCGGCCGCGACGGCGGCGCGCGGTTCGAGGTCCGCGGGGTCGACAAGCGGACGCCGGCGACCCACTGACGCGCGCGCCGTCGGCCTCCACCGGCGACCGTGCGCGCCGCCCGATCGCCTCGTAGCGCGCTGAACCGGGCGGAAAGCGGATCGACTCCCCCCGTTCACAAGCGCCTTTATCCTCCGTTTCGAACGATCGATAAATGGGGATCCTCTCCGGCGTCACCGACACCGACAGCCGCGTGATCGTGCTGGCGCTCGCGCGGATGGTCGGCGCGGCCGGGAACTCCTTCCTCATCGTGGTCCTCCCCTTATACATCACCAGCGACCTCGTCGACATCGAGGGGCTCCTCGGCGTCGAGGTCGGCGTCGGCGCGGCCGCGATCACGCTGACCGAGCCGCTGCTCATCGGGGTCGTCCTCTCGCTGTTCGGCTTCCTCAACAGCCTCTCGCAGCCGTTCACCGGGCGGCTCTCCGACCGCGTCGGGGCGAGGCGCCCCTTCGTGCTCGCCGGCATCCTCCTCTTGGGGACCGCAAGCGGCCTGTACACGGTGGCGACGAGCTATCCCGCCCTGGTCCTGCTGCGCGCGATCCAGGGGCTCGGCGCGGCGCTCATCATCCCCGCGACGGTCGCCCTCGTGAACGAGTACGCGGCGAGCGACGCCGACCGCGGCGGGAACTTCGGCGTGTACAACACGTTCCGGCTCATCGGCTTCGGCTTCGGACCGGTCCTCGCGGGCGCGGTCGTCGCGCGCGGGCCGTACGACCTCTCGGTCGTCGGACTCCCGGTCCTCGACGGGTTCGACGCCGCCTTCGTCGCGGCCTGCGCCGGGGCGTACCTCAGCTTCACGCTGGTGTTCCTCCTCGTCAGGGACGCCGACGACACCGCGGAGGCGGGCGACGACGTCTCGATCCGCGTCCGCGGCGAGGACCGCCTGCTCGACCCCGTGTTCACGCTCGGGCTCGCGACCGTCGCCATGGGCGCGTGTATCGCGCTGTTCGCGACCCTCCAGAACCAGGTGAACGTCCGGCTCGACCAGCCGCCGGTGTGGTTCGGCGCGCAGTTCGCGGCCGTCACGATCGCCAACGTGATCTTCCAGGTCCCGGTGGGGCGCGCCAGCGACCGGATCGGTCGCCGGCCGTTCCTGCTCGCCGGCTTCGTCCTCCTCGTCCCGACGACGCTGCTCCAGGGGATCGTGACGGAGCCGGCGCTGATGATGCTCGTCCGGCTCGGGCAGGGGGTCGCGGTCGCGTGCGTGTTCGCGCCGTCGCTCGCGCTCGCCGGCGACCTCGCCCGCGAAGGCGAGTCCGGGACCACGCTGTCGGTGCTCACGATGGGGTTCGGCTTCGGCGTCGCGCTCGGCCCGCTGGCGTCCGGCTGGCTCTACGGCTTCGGGTTCGTCGTCCCCTTCGCGGTCGGGGCCGCGGCCGCCGCGATCGCGCTGGTCGCGGTGTTCACGCAGGTCGAGGAGACGCTGGACGTGGGCGACGAGCCGGCCGCGGCGGCGGGCGCGGACTGACGGAGCGCGGGATGGAGGCTGACCGACGAGCCGGCGTGAAATGGCGCCGACGGCGCGCGAACGGCGTTCGAGGAACGCTTATGACGCGCACCGTCGCATTGCGACCGTGCCCTCCCGACGAGCCCTCCTCGGAACGCTCGGTGTCGCGACGACGAGCGCCTTCGCCGGGTGTTCGCGGCTCCGGTCGCGCGACGACCGCGTCGACCTGACCGTGTTCAACCAGACGGACGACTCCTACGCCGTCGAGTTCGAATTCTTCGGCGACGGCGCCTCGGAGCGGGCGGCGAGAGCGTACAGCTCGTCGCTCGACGTCGGCCCGGACGGCGAGGCCACGCGGGAGGCGGTCGTCGAGGCCGGGCGGTACCTGGTCCGCTACCGCGCGTACGAAGACGACTCCCGACTCACCGACCACGGTCACGTACACCTCATACCCTCCGGAGACGGGACCGAGAGCGTCGCCTTCGACCTCCGCGAACCGGGCGAACTCGCCCGGCGGTGACGGCGGTTCCGCGGTCGGTTCCGGTCGGACCTCGCCGGTCAACAGAGCCATACCCGCCGCGGCCGAACGGGGGCGCGTGCCGAGCGACCGCGTCCACTGCGTCGAGTGCCGCGAGCCGATCCCGGGCGACGCGCGGATCTGCCCGCACTGTCGCACCATCCAGCCGTCGCCGCTGCTCGACGTCGGCGTCGTCGTCGCCGGCGTGTTCGCGCTGGTGTTCGGCGTCGTCCTGGCGGTGATGACCGTCGGGACGAGCCGGCTGCTCGGGTTCGTCCTGCTCGTCGTCGGCTTCGGCCTCGCCGTCGGCGGGTACACGCGCTACCTCGACCGGCAGGCGGCGAGCCGGGCGCGGTGAGCCGTGGCTTTCGCGTCGCCTCGGGCGCGACAATTTAAGTGCCAGCGCGCGCCACGGTACGGACATGCTCACCCCACTCAACGGCGGCCTGATCTTCGCGGGGCTCGCGCTCGCGTTCGTCGGCGCGGCGGTCTCGGTCTACGCGGTGACGCTGACGGGGCTGCTCGTCGGGGCCGGTGCCGGCTACCTGTTCGCCCCGAACGTCGTCGGCCTCGTCGCGGTCGACGGGACCGCCCTCACCGCCGGGGCGGTCGCCGTCGGCGGCCTCCTCGGGGGCTTCCTGGCGTACGCCGGGCTCTCCTTCGCGGTGTTGGGGATCGGCGGCGTCGTCGGCGGGTTCGCCGGGCGGTTCGCGGTGGGCCCGCTGTACGCGGCGGACGCGGCGGGGATCGAGGGGACGGTCCTCCTCGTCGGCGCGACGCTCGCGGGCGTCGCGGTCGGCGCGCTGTTCGGCTTCGTCCTCACGCGGACGACGCTCGTCGTCTCAACGGCGCTCATCGGCGCGGCGTTCGCCTCGCGGTCGCTCACGCCGGCGAGCTTCGAGACGGCCGCCGCCGAGACGACGGTTCAACCCCTCCTCTTCGATCTCTCCGCGCCGGCGTTCCTCGCGGTGTTCGTCCTCGGGGCGCTCTCGCAGCTCGGCCTGTTCCGGTTCGGCTACGTGACGAAGCTGGTCGGGCTCCTGCCCGGCGCCCGCCGGTGGACGGCCGACGACGACCGCGACGGCAAGGCCGAGGGGGCCTGACCGCCCGCGCCCTCGGTCGTTACTCGTACTCGTAGAAGCCGCGGCCGGTCTTCTTGCCGAGGTCGCCCGCCTCGACCTTGCGCTTGAGGAGGTACGCCGGCTTGTAGCGGTCGCCGAGCTCCTCGTGGAGCGTCTCGCTGGCGTCGAGCGCCACGTCGAGGCCGATGTGGTCGGCGAGCTCGAGCGGCCCCATCGGGACGTTCGTGCCGAGCTTCATCCCGCGGTCGATGTCGGCCTTGTCCGCGACGCCCTCGTCGTACGCGCGGATCCCCTCGTTTATCCACGGCATCAGGATGCGGTTGGTGACGAAGCCGGGCTTGTCGTCGGCCTCCCACGTCTCCTTGCCGAGGTCCTCGGCGAAGGCGTGCGCGAAGTCGACGACCGCCGGGTCGGTGCGCTCGCCCACCACGACCTCGACGCCGTCCATGATCGGCACGGGGTTCATGAAGTGGAGGCCGACCACGTCGCTTGCGCGCTCGGTCGCGCTCGCGATGGTCGTGATAGACAGCGTGGAAGTGTTCGTCGCGAGGATGACGTCGTCGTCGGTGACGCGGTCGAGGTCGGCGAACACGTCGCGTTTCACGTCGAGGTCCTCGATCACGGCCTCGACGACGAGGTCGGCGGCCGCGAGGTCGTCGAGGGCGGTCGTGCCCGTGATCCGGTCGCGGACCGCGTCGGGGTCCTCGTCGAGCGCGCCCTTCCCGGCGAGCCGGTCGAGGCTGTCCGCGACGCTGTCGAGGCCGCGTTCGACGTACTCGCTCTCGACGTCCCGCATCACCACGTCGTAGCCCGCCGTCGCCGCGACCTGCGCGATCCCGTTCCCCATCGTCCCGGCGCCGACGACGCCGACGACGTCGACCTCGGATAGTGCTCGCATGCGAACCGCTGCCGCGCCGCGGGGCGTAAGTATTGCGAAACCGCCCGTCGAACGCGTCCCGCGCGGAGAAATTAACAATTCGAGTAGTAACGAGTGGATTTGGCCGATCGCTCCTCGATCGGCGTGAACGGCCGCTCAATCGGCTGCTCGGTTTCTTTACGTCCGGCGGTTTCACCACAGCCCTTTTTATCGATGTAACGGAACTACGAACTGATGCTCCCACACGCCGCCGACAACATCTCGCGGGACGGTAAGTCGCTCATCCTGGCGTACGACCACGGCCTCGAACACGGGCCGGTCGACTTCGAGCCGAACCCGGACACGGCGGACCCGGAACGGATCTTCGAGCTCGCCACCCACGAGGCGGTCACCTCGCTGGCCGTCCAGAAGGGGCTCGCCGAGGCGTACTACCCGGCGTACGAGGACGAGGTAAACCTCCTGTTGAAGCTCAACGGGACCTCGAACCTCTGGATGGGCGAGCCGAACAGCGCGGTCAACTGCACGGCGGAGTACGCGGCCGAACTGGGGGCCGACGCGGTCGGGTTCACGATCTACGGCGGGTCGAACCACGAGGTCGAGATGGCAGAGGAGTTCCGCGAGGCGCAGGAGGGCGCCCGCGACAACGACATGGCGGTCGTCATGTGGTCGTACCCGCGCGGCCAGGGGCTCCGCAACGACGGGAGCCCGGACGTCATCTCGTACGGCGCGCGGCTCGGCCTGGAGCTCGGCGCCGACGTGGTGAAGGTGAAGTACCCCGGCTCCGCCGAGGCGATGGGCCACGCCGTCGAGATGGCCGGCCCCGCCGACGTCGTCATGTCCGGCGGGACGATGCGCGACGACAAGGCGTTCCTCCGGAACGTCTCGAACGCCATCGACGCGGGGGCCACCGGCATCGCCGTCGGCCGGAACGTCTTCCAGCGCGACGAGCCGGAACGCATCCTCGACGCCCTGGAGGCCGTGATCTTCCAGGAGGTCGACCCGGCCGAGGCGCTGGCCATCGCCGAGAGCGACGACTGATGGCGTCCCCCGACTCGACCCTCGACGCGGTGTTCGACGCGGTCGCGGCGACGGCCCCCGAGATCCGCGCCGCGCTCCCCGGCCGCCGCGTCGAGAGCGGGACGGAGAACGAGTCCGGCGAGTCGGTGCTGGCGGGCGACCTGTACGCCGACGAGCTGCTCGGCGACGCGATAACCGCGGTCGACGGCGTCGGCTCGTTCGTCAGCGAGGAGCGGGAGGCGGCGGTCGACGCGGGCGGCGCGGTCGGGAGCGGCGGAGACGAGGCGCTCGCCGTCGCAATCGACCCCCTCGACGGCTCGTCGAACCTCCGGTCGAACAACGCGATGGGCACCGTCGTCGGCGTGTACGACGCGCCGCTGCCCGCGAGCGGCCGCGACCTCGTCGCCGCCGGCTACGTCCTCTACGGCCCGATCACGACGATGGTCGTCGCCGACGAGGCGGGCGTCCGCGAGGAGGTGGTCACCGCCGACGGCGACGGCGTCGACAGGTCCGTCGTCGAGGCGGACCTGACGCTCCCGGCGACGCCGACCGTCTACGGGTTCGGGGGCCGGGTCCCCGACTGGCCCGCGGACTTCCGCGCGTACGCCCGGGCCATCGAGGACGACCTGAAGCTCCGGTACGGCGGCGCGATGGTCGGCGACGTGAACCAGGTGCTCACCTACGGCGGCGTGTTCGCCTACCCCGCCCTCCGGAGCGCGCCGGAGGGGAAGCTCCGCCTCCAGTTCGAGGCGAACCCCATCGCCTACATCGTCGAGCGCGCGGGGGGCGCGTCCTCGGACGGCTCGGGGTCGATCCTCGACGTCGAGCCCGAGGCGGTCCACCAGCGCACGCCGGTGCACGTCGGCAACGAGTCGCTGATCGAGCGGCTGGAAGCCGCCGTCGACGCGGAGTAGCGGCGCGGTGCCGCTCCGGACGAGCGGCGCGCCGCCCCGGGCTGCCGGACGACGCGAGCCGGCCGATCCCACATGGAAAACTGTTTAGGATCTACCGCAAGTCTTGCGTCCATGAAAGTCCACGTCGGCGCGGCGGCGACGCCCGAAGAGGCCGAAGCGATCGCGAAGTCGCTCGCCGAACACCTCGGCGTCGACGTCGACGTCCACGTCGGGGACGCGGAGACGCCGGCCGCCAGCGCCGAGCCGTCCGAGCCGAGCTACCCGCTCGACGACGACCTCGGCCCCACGGACCGCGAGCGCGACCTGCGCGCCGAGATAGCCGACATCCGCGAGGGCGGCCCGGAGAAGTACCGCGACCGGCTCTCAGAGCAGGGGAAGCTGTTCGTCCGCGACCGCCTCGACCTCTGGTTCGGCGGCGAGGACGGGACCCGAGGGACCGGCGACGCGGGCGCGACCGACGGCGACCCCGCGGGCGTGAAGTTCGAGGACGGGAAGTTCGCCGCCTTCGACGACTGGCACCCCGACGCCCCCGCCGGCGACGACGGCGAGGAGAACGAGCGCGGCGGCGACCGCCTCCCCGGCGACGGCCTGCTGACGGGCGCGGCCGAGTTCGAGGGGCGCGACGTCCACTTCATGGCCAACGACTTCACCGTGAAGGCGGGGTCGATGGCGTCGAAGGGCGTCGAGAAGTTCCTCCGGATGCAACAGCGCGCGCTGAAGACGGGGAACCCGGTGCTCTACCTGATGGACTCCTCCGGCGGCCGGATCGACCAGCAGACCGGCTTCTTCGCCAACCGCGAGGGGATCGGGAAGTACTACTACAACCACTCGATGCTCTCCGGCGCGGTGCCGCAGATCTGCGTCCTCTACGGGCCCTGTATCGCCGGGGCCGCCTACACGCCGGTGTTCGCGGACTTCACCGTGATGGTGGAGGGGATGTCTGCGATGGCGATCGCCTCCCCGCGGATGGTGGAGATGGTCACCGGCGAGGAGATCGATCTGGACGATCTCGGCGGGCCCCGCGTCCACGCCGAGGAGTCGGGGTCGGCGGACCTGATCGCCCGCGACGAGGAGCACGCCCGCGAGCTCGTCGCCGACCTGATCGGGTACCTCCCCGATCAGGCGGGGGAGAAGCCCCCGCAACGCGAGACGAAGCCGCCGAAGTTCTCGCCCGAGGGTATCGACGAGCTGATCCCCGAGTCGCCGAACCGCCCGTACGACGCCCACGACCTGATCGACCGGATCGCCGACGCCGAGTCGGTGTTCGAGCTGAAGGAGGGGTACGGGCCGGAGATCGTCACGGCGTTCTGCCGGATCGACGGGCGACCGGTCGGCGTCGTCGCCAACCAGCCGACGGAGCGGTCCGGCGCCATCTTCCCGGACGCGGCGGAGAAGGCCGCGGAGTTCATCTGGACCTGCGACGCCTACGAGATCCCCCTGCTGTACCTCTGTGACACGCCCGGCTTCATGGCGGGCTCGCAGGTGGAGAAGGACGCCATCCTCGAGAAGGGGAAGAAGATGATCTACGCCACCTCCTCGGCGACGGTGCCGAAACAGACCGTCGTCGTGCGGAAGGCGTACGGCGCGGGCATCTACGCGATGGGCGGCCCGGCGTACGACCCCGAGAGCGTCATCGGGCTCCCCTCCGGCGAGATCGGGATCATGGGCCCGGAGGCCGCGATCAACGCGGTGTACGCGCGGAAGCTCGCCGAGATCGACGACCCCGAGGAGCGCGCGGCCGAGGAGGAGCGGCTGCGCGCGGAGTACCGCGAGGGGATCGACGTCCACCGGATGGCCAGCGAGGTCGTCATCGACGAGATCGTGCCGCCCTCCGACCTGCGCGCCGAGCTCGCCGCGCGGTTCGACTTCTACGAGGACGTCCGGAAGGACCTGCCGGACAAGAAGCACGGGACGATCCTCTGACCGGACCAAAAGGTCGGGTTCCGGCTTACAGCGCCGCGACGAGGTCGCCGCCGAACAGCCCGACGGCGCTCTCGACGCCGAGCGCGACGGCCAGCCCGAGCCCCAAGAGCGCGCCGGCGTAGGCGGTCGACCCGAGCAGCGACGCGGCGGCGAACCGCGGCGCGGACACCGACGACGCGCTCGCGCTGGGCACCGCGAGCCACCCGCGCGTCCCGGGGACGGCGTTCGAGGCGGCGACCGCCGGGAGCCCCCACCGGTCGAGCCAACGCGTCGCGCCGTCGAGCCGGCCCGCGTCGACCGGGACGAGTCTGCTTTCGGTCGGGTCCACGTCGAACCGGCGGACGGCGACGAAGAGCAGCGACTGGCCGGTCGTCGCCCCGGCCACCGCCGCGACGAACACCGGGACGACCGCCACCGCGTCGACGCCCGCGGCGACGACCGCCGCGACGAACAGCGTCCGCGCCGGCAGCAGCTTCCCCACCAGCGCGCCCTCCAGCGCGAAGACGACGAAGACCGCGACGGCGCCGTAGGTGCCGACGAGGGCGAGCGCCGTCTCCGCGTGGGCTCCGATCACGACTGACTTCCGCGGCCCACGCGTAAAACATCCCCCGAGCCGGCTGCTCACACCTCTCAGGCCGCCCGGAACCCAACTTCGAGGCCGCCGCCCCCACCGGGAGTGGCTATTTGTCGGTCACCCGCCTCGTGGACGCATGGTCACCGTCGGCGACACCGCCCCCGACTTCGCCGCGCCCGCGGTCGACGCCGCTCCGGACGGCGACGCGGAGCGCACCGCCGCCGAGCTGGCGCTGTTCCGGCTCGTCGAGGCGCACGACGCGGTCGTCCTCTGCGTCGCGCCCGCGACGTTCGTCCCGCCCTGTACGGCGGCGCTCGCCGCGGTCCGCGACGCCGGCTGGCACGACCGCGACGACCTCGCCGCCGTCGCGCTCACCGGCGACTCGCTGTACGCGGCGTTCGCGTACGCCGACCGGTTCGCCCTCCCGTTCCCCGTCGTCGCCGACTACCACTGCGGCGTCGCCGACTCGTACGACCTCCTCGCCGACTCGTGGGAGGGGCACTCCGCTATCCCGCGGCGCGCGACGGTCGTGATCGACTGCGACTGGACGGTGCGGTTCGCCGAGACGACCGACGACCCCCTCGACCGCGCCGACCCCGCGCCGGTGGAGCGCGCGGCCGAGACGCTCCGCGAGATCGGCCTCGACGTCGACCGGCCGCGGGTGGACTACGACGGCCCGTGGTGAGCGCGGCGCGGACGACCGCGAGGGCGTCGCAGTACGTGACTCGCCCGCTGCCCCGCGGGTCGCCGTGGTTATTTGACGCCCCCGCGCGGAGGGGGCGACATGGACGCCGCCTTCGCGGAGTACCTCGACGAGTTCGCGCGCCGTGACTGGGAGACGCTCGACCCGAACGCCGTCGCCGACCCGATTCGGGTCGCGGTCGTCGGCCTCGGCTGGTTCGCTCGGGAGTGGGCGCTGCCCGGCATCGCGCGGTCGGCGTACACCGAGGCGACCGTCGTCAGCGACGTCGACGCCGGCGCGGTCGAGGCGACCGCCGCCGAGCGCGACCTGACGGGCGTCACGCCCGAGGAGCTGCGGTCGGGGACCGTCGCGGACGAGTACGACGCCGTCTACGTCGCGACGCCCAACGCGACGCACCTGGAGTACGTCGAGGCCGCCGCGGCGCAGGGGAAGGCGGTCCTCTGCGAGAAGCCGCTGGAGGTGACGCCGGAGCGCGCGCGGAAGCTGGTGGCGGCCTGTGACGACGCCGGCGTCCCCCTGATGGTCGGCTACCGGATGCAGACCGACCCCGCCGTCCGGCGGCTCCGCGACCTCCTCGACGCGGGCGTCGCCGGCGAGGTGATCCACGTCCACGCGACGATGTCGCAGACGATGCTCGGCGAACTCGGAAGCGACCACGACCAGTGGCGGCTCGACCCCGAGCTGTCCGGCGGCTGCGCGGTGATGGACCTCG
>ERZ1034573.242-NODE-242-length-15942-cov-6.635866_pt1 | contig 15942 bp, 8 predicted proteins | sample MGYA00520641_ERZ1034573 | MGnify/ENA primary metagenome ERZ1034573 (study PRJEB33760, sample SAMEA4777724) | hypersaline lake metagenome | biome: hypersaline environment; feature: brines | place: Spain | collected 2014-08 | depth 0 m ...
ACTCGATAGCGCGCTCGTGACCGCTGACGCCGTCATGGAGTTCGATGACCCAACTGACCTCACAATCGCACACGCACTCTACAAGCGGTTCGTGCTCGGCGACGCCTCGTTCCAATACGCCGGCGTAAAGATCGACGGACTGTCTCGGGAGAAGATCCTCGACCGACTCGACAGCGATCTCGAGATCAGCCGTGCCCGGATCGATAACGTCCTCAACGACGTCCTAAGTCGGTTTCTTGAGAGTGGAATCGTCTCCGTCGCCGGTCACGAATCCCTCAAGCGAGGAGTCGATCGAGCCAATATTACAGATGACGAGAAGCGTGCCAAAGTGGGGAACTACTTCGATGAGGCACGAGATTCCCTCGAACAAAGCGGGTTGGTCGAACCGCCGGCAGAGAGCGGAGTGCTCACTCGGAACGTCCGAGATGACGAGTCGAATCTCGTTTTGATTCCCGACGCAGCGTTCTGTACGGAGTGTTACGCGTCGTTCCCCACTACGGAATCGGGTGACGCCCCCGATACCTGCTTGGAGTGCGGAAAACCGATAGAGACGTATTCTCGGTTCTCCCGAACAAATGAGGGAAAATTCGTTGCGAACCCCGGATACGCCGATGTCGAGTCCGGGTGGGACTACGCTGTTGACCATTGGGCCCACGACGTGACCGAACCGATTCAGGGGGGAGAGGAACCAGAGTTCGTCACGGTCGGCATACATAAAGGGAACATCTCGCCAGCAATCCGTGGTGCTATCGAAGAAGGATTCCGCAAGGATCCACCGGAGGTGAACGTAGTCAGTTCAACGCCGACGATGGAGCTCGGGGTCGATATCGGGAGCCTCGATACGGTCGCGCAAGTCGGCGTTCCACCGACGCTCACGAACTACGTCCAACGATCCGGGCGAACTGGTCGGACCCGGGGTAGTTCGTCACTCGTGACGACGGTGATCCGTGGACAACACCCAGTCGACGGCCACTACTACGCCAATTTGGATAGTTATCTCGGAGAATTTGAACCCGTTCGGATTCCTGATCCGGAGGACTTCGACGAGGTACTCGCGGGACACGTCGTCACAGAGGTATTCGCATACCTTGCTCGAAATCCGCACGAAGACCAAGTGTTTGAGTTGACCTATCGACTCTCGGAGCCGGAGCTTGAGAATTTGGAGAAGTTTGTCACCTCCGTTGAGGACAAACTACAGATCCTCCAAGAGTTCATTCAAGAGGAGATGGACGATGTCCTACGAGAATATCTCTCTGGTATTTTTGGTCAACGTGGGGTCGAGGTGTACGAAGAGGTTTTCTTCGGTGACGGCCCGCTCTCCCTATCACGGCGTGTTGACCAGACGTTTTCGCGGCTCCGCGGGATGTCTACAGGCGCGGCGACGAACCGAGATCTCACAAGCAACACGTCACGTCTCGATCAGTGGCTGAGTAAGCTCGGGTATCTCGCCAACTACCGAAGTTTCGGTCAGAACTTCCCCGTTCAATTCAGCGGTCAGCGGGAAGAGATCTCTTTCGAAGGGAGCGGCCGACTGTACGACATGTATCCCGGAGAAGAGAACGAGCTCGGGGGAATGGTGTCGCTACACGGAACAGAATACATCGTCGATGACGTCCGGGGGACACAGAAACCGCTCACTGACGTCGCCGTCTGTGACAACGACGAGTGTGACCGACGGTTCCGGAGCTTCGATCCCGACGAGACTATTTGTCCACATTGCGACTCCGACCTCACGACCACACAAATCCACGGCATCTCGTCAGTCGAGTGCTCGGTAGCCAAGGGAGGACAACGTTCCTATCGGACGTTTGCACAGATGTCGACATACGTTCGTTCAACAGACGCAGAGCGCGACCGTCAGGAGACGAAACTATTTGATTTAGATTGCGATATCGAATACGGACAATTCGAGCTGACGGACTTCGTTTATGCTTTCGAGCGCGGCCATTCGATGAGCCCTTCGACCGAGATACTGCGATCCCAGGCGTTGATCGAGAAAGAGGACGGTGGCGGCTCCACTGACGGACTCTCGTGGCGCGAGCGGCTCGAAAAGTCACAGGAAGAGACGTACCGTCCGGTGGGGCAACAACATCACACGCAGGGACTGCGCCTCGAGTTTGAGCGTGATGCGATCGCCGAGCGGTTCGAACGGGTGACCCATCCCACGGCCTCATGGCCACAGCTGTTGACCAGCCTCGAACAAGCACTTGATCGGGCTATTCCGGTTGTCGTCAAGTGTGACCGGTCCGACTATCGAGTCAAGGCGTCGATCACCGAAGACACAGTTGAAGTATACATCGTGGACGGTCGCCAGGGTGGCAACGGTATCGGCTGGCACGTCCATGAGAGCCTTGACGAAGTCGCCGACAACGTCATCGATGTCGGTGATTGTGACCGATGCGTCGACTACTGTGACGAGTGTCTGTTGCTCTCGCGGACGCCGAGCCACTATCTCGAAAATGATCTGCTTGATCACCGGACACTCACTGCCGTCGTCGACGGAGGTGAGCAGTGAGTCTACAAGCAATCCAAAATCGGATGAACGACGCTGATGTCGCGTTCATCCACGACCCAGATGGAAACGTCCATTATTGGAAACTGCGATCGCTCCCCGCCATTAACTATCTCGGTACGCAACACGCCACGTACCCGACTTCGTGGCGTCAACTCAAGCACACGTGGCAACATGAACGTGGGGGTGAACAATACGACTTCCCCGGATATGATTACCACGTTAGCGGGGGAATTCAGCTTCCTCCGTCAGAGGACCTCTGTGTCGTCACGACGAGCTACTATGAAAAGAACACGCAGTACACGATGAATGACCTCGTCAACCGATACGCGAGTTCCGAGGGATCATTGATCGTCGTCGCTGACGAGCGTCGCTTTCAACCATCCGGTGGCCTTCGTCCCCTATATCACGAGCCGTTCTGTCGACATATCGGGCCGTACGACCGTGTTTATGAGGCATTTGTCGACCATTACGAGAGCGAAGGTTGGGGGATGCCGCTTCGAGACACGAAAAATCTCTTCGTACAAGACAACGCGAACCTCTACGAACTGGTCGAAGGCGATACGGTTGAGACGACGTCCGAATTATTCGACGAACTCCCGGAAGCACCGTACCTTCCACTCTACGAGACCTTCTCAAACATTTTCGCACGCCGGAACGAACTCGGGGTCTCGCCCTTGGAGAGCGACGACGTGATCGAGGCCTTTGGAGGTTGGCTCCGACGGCGAATCGAATGGGACAAATCGACTGCATCGGAGATTGCCCACGATCTGAATCGGTCAGTCTCGATGGAAGGAACAACCTTTGACCCCTCCTACGCGAAACGGAGTCCAAAGATCCGTTCGGCTCGAGAGGCGGCGAAGGATCTCAATCCCGAGACGAGCCCGATCGACGCACGGTATCACGACTGGCTAATGCATCCACTATGAGCGAAACAGCACCCTACATTCTGAACACGGTACAGACTCCTGCCCCCTTGCGGACCGTCTACTGGTCGATAAAGCGGGGACACACTACCAAAGATGAACTCAAAAGCGACACCGTACTTAGTGACGACCTTCTGAATCAGGGGATAAACGGGTTGCGCGCAATAGGACTCGTCGGCCGTCAAGAGCCTGATTACTACGCCGTTGACCTCCCGTGGAAGACTGGTGATGAAGACCTCGACTTCCGGCTTGGTGTGCTACATAATCTCACGTCGGAAGCCAATGAAGCAGACTGGGGAAGACAGTCTGTTGTCCTGCTCAACTATCAATACCTCCTTCAGGAGGAACTTCAGGCGTTCAATTCCGACGATTCCTCCCTGTACAAGAAGATCAATCGGTGGCACCGCGAGCGTGGATACGTTCCTCAGTCTCAACAGGGAGAAATCGACTTAAACGAACACAAGTTCGTCAACTGGTCCCGACTCGTTGACTTTCTTAACCTCGTTCACAAGGCCAACGGCAGAAGACATACCGTCTACCCAGGCCCGGATATGATTCAAGAGTCGATACAGCTTGCAGTGGACGAAGTTGGGACGAACGGACGCGTGACAATTACAGAGTATATCGATTGGTTGTGGGAAAATCTCTTCCTTATTGAGCTTACAGCCGACGGGAACGTACCGGCCTCCCTCTCGCGGGTTCTTTTCAACCTAGTACGGGAGGAGGAGGTTAGAATTGTCGAATCGGGCGACGCTGCTGCCGTCGATCTGAACGGTGTCCCTCGGCGGAGGGGGATCGACAGAGACGCGAACTCGATTGAGGTGGTTCAATGAATCAAATTGCGAAGCCAGACGAATCCGACTCGGCACGTTGTCCACACTTCGACGAAGTCGATGAAGAGACGCTTCGTCGATTGTTCAGTAAGGTCGCTGCAGTCCGTTCTGAGGATTACGACCTCTTCCAATTCACGCACCGGCCCATGGAGGTCTTCCGCGGTACAGCCGCGGGAGGTGAAACGTGGGGTGAGGATCGCATCTATCAGGAATTCTCTGATAATCGGGTCGGGAATTTCGCCGTCGTCATCGAAGGAGAAGTCGGTACCGGTAAATCGGAACTCTGTGCGTACCTCTCTCACCGGCTCCGAATCGACGGTCGTCCGATGCTTCACATCGACAAAGACGACGACCTGATGTCGATCCTTTCCGAGCGGATTCCGGAATTCTACCAGGAGCACTTCGGTGAAGAGCTCTCAGGAGCGTCTGAGTTCAAGCGCCTACGTGACGACATCGTCGATATCCCGCAGACCGTAGCGGACAATGCCACTTCGGGAGCGACGCTCGCACTGCGCAGGCAGGGGTACGACGTTGCTCCCGACGGTGAGCAGACCGACAAGATACGTGATTATATCGCCGAGAAACTGAATCGTCTCGTCGAGCGGGGCGAGTATGCTCAGAAGATTCAGTTCATCGGAGAAAACGAATACAGGCAGCGCGATGAACTGAAAATTTTCAACGAGGAAATTGGCGTTTCAGAAGCCGTCGAAGCGTTCAACAACGCTCTCTGGCAGGTAATCAGGGAGAACTACGATACTTCTTCGCTTGGTGACGTGCTTGACCAAGTCGGACAACAGTTCGAGGACACTCGGCCAGTCATCGTCTTCGAGGACTTCTCTATCGCCGCGATGGAAGCAGAGCGACTCCGAAAGTACATGGAGCGCGACAAGTCCGCGGACAATTGGGACTTCATTGTCGCGGGAACCCGTGACTCTACAGAGGTTTTACACACCCGGACGGCAGAGGATCGCTTCGAGTTCTTCCAAACGAATGAACAGGACTCGAATACGGTGCTATTCCTGAACGAAGATTCCGCAGTCGACTTTGTGCGCCCGTATCTCGGATATATCAAATCACACGACGGTAGCGTTCAATACGACCGGGACACCGACGATGGAACGTTCGATCTCAAAGAAGCCCCAGATGGATCCATCTGCGCCGATTGTGGCTTCTGTGAGGAATCGTTCCGTGACTTATTCCCGTTCAACCAGACGTTCGTTCGGCGGATCTATGCCGGATTCGACGAGAGTCAGCAGTCCCCGCGTGAATTTATTATGACGATATTCGAGGTGTTACAAGATTACCATGAAGGATATATTGAAGCTCCGTCGTCCGCGGACGTTCTCAGGCCACTCGGGAATACGGTTTCTGTTGCAGACGAGGTTTACGAAGATGCCGAGGAGTACGCCGATCTCGCTAAATGGTACGGACGTGAGCAGGGGGACCACGTCGTTATCAATAGAGAATTTGTCGACGCGTTTGGTTTCGAAACGACCGGGCTACCCAGCGAAATAGAAGTTGGCGCTCATCAGGTAGAGATAGCATCTACCGGGGACGGACCAAACCCCGATCCCTGTCCTGAGTGTGGTGCTGTAGCGTGGAGAACTGATGCCGATGGTAGCCGGATTTGTTCTGAGTGCGGCTACAGAATTGGTGGTGGTGGTGGTCCATCTAGACTTGAACAGGAAATCAAGGAACAAAAAGAACAGATTGACTCGTGGATCGAAGACCCGACGAAGTACATTGAAACGGATGAGTACATCAAACGTGCTCTCCGGGATCTCTTGGAAGAGATCACTGATGATCTCCGTCTAATCGAGGGGACCTCACTGCGCTACATGCTCAGTAGCCAGAAATCTCCATTCGTCTATCCGGATTCGAACGAGCCACCGGATCCCGACCAGATCATCCTTGACAGAGGTGATTTTCGCCGTTCCGACCTTCGTCGGCTCGTCGAATTTGGAGTCCGTCGAGACATGGAACCGAGATCCGCAGACTATTCGGCACAGTTGGAAGCCGCCGGTACTCAACTCACCGGATACGTTGAAGAGTGGCGTAACAAGATCATCGAAACACAACTGAACAGCGATAGCGTGTTCTACAAGCGGCACGCTCGATACGATTTCACTGACTTCCTTCTCGCAACGTATTCGACGCTAACACTTCTTGATGATCCGTGGCACGAAGTGACTGCCGAGCGGCTGAACGAGCGGTACCAATCTGACGATGAACTCACGGTTGACCGGCAACTGCTTTCGGGGCTTGACGAAGTGCTTGGACATGAGGAGATTAAGGCAGTCAAGGAAGCGATGGAAGACGCAAAGTACGTTGAAGATGTGCTTGGCTCGTTGCTAGGCGTTTCCGCCAGCACTCTCGACGTACCGGAGGTCCGTGACCGGTTGGAACAAAACCCGCCTTTCGAAGTTCTCGGGATGCTCGGTCGCCAATACATCGGAAACATCGAATCACGTGTCCGATTCGAATCGGGTCATAACGTACGTGACCTTGCCGACAAGATGTACGATGTCAGGAAGGCGCTCAACGACACAACGGATCACGGCTATCAGCGCGAGGCCGTTGAATACGTATCAGAGATGTTGTCGGATACGGACATACAATCCGTTAGTGATCGGTACAAGAAACTGAAGACGTACGATGCGGTTGATCCAGATCTCACGGAACAGCTCGGGCAGGTGTGTAATCACACTCAATCAGAGTTGGATGATGCTGTGAGTGCAGCTGAGCTTGCCAATAGGCTGTATGGTGGAAAGCCATTCGCTAGAACTACGGCAACTCTGGCTAGTCTGAAACTTGACAACGATGTAGTGGTGACGAATTTTAGAGAAGTCCCGCTAACAGGAACTAGTGGTTCCGATAAGCTCGGAGAGGAGTTCACGGAGGTGAGTACTCACTATGTCGACTGAACAGTCTGAAAATCTGCCCGATAAAAATTTCGAAGAAAGCATTGAGGAGATCTATCAACAGTATCGTCACCGACAGCTTGCTTCCCGATTAGAGGATATCGCCGAAACGATGGAGGAAACGATACTCCAACGGATCTTGGCTGAAGAGTTCCTTCAGACTGATCTTGAGATTGACGATGATGCCAAACAAGCCGTTACCGAGGCACGGGAGCTATTGGAAGAGTACGATTTCGAGGCACTTGGTGATCGAATCGATGCGCTCAGATCGAAAGTTGAAGACCAGAAACGTCGGGTAAGCAACGAGATTCACGAGATTCGAATCGGAATGCAGAGTCGCGTGAACGGAATGAGGCGACTCAATGAGCGTGTCGATCGTGTGAGCGAAGTCAGACTCCAAGCGGTCCACGAACTCCTCTCCGATTGGGATTGGAAAGGACAGGTCTACCGAGACGATGAGTGGAGCTTTGAAAGACTCAAGCAGCGGGCTGCAGACTACGGAAAGGACATGCGGGAGTACTTCGAAGAGTGCCGCGAAGAGATATTCGGCCCGTACGTTGGGACGCCGTTAGAACCGATCGTTGAGGGATTGCTATCCGATAAACAACTCTTTCTCGACGAGCTTACCGACAAGCAAATCGACTTGCTGCGCGATTCCGACCTCGAAGATTACGTGGAACTCTCGTTGTCGTAGGCATCAAGCGGCTATTCCGCTACCCGAGTTCTGCTTTGATACGCAAAGCCGTTCCGTCGTCAAGTCCCGAGACGGAACGTAGGTCATCGAGCGAGGCATTTTCTAGGTCTCCAGTCGTCATATACCCGGATTCCATGAGAGCCTCCGCGTCGGCTTTCGTCGCACCTCCCACTCCAATAAGCTGATCAATATCGTGCGCATTCTCTGACTCACCACTTACACACTCGTCTTCTTCATCTTCCTCAAGCGGCCGCCGAACACCAGACCCCTCAATTGGAACGATTGTGAGGTCTTTCGTACTACTCAATTGATGAGCGTATCCGTGATCGGTTTCCCATCGCTTGAGTCTGACCTCATTTAACCGGAGTTTATCCCCAATCTGAAAATCAATCTCAATGTCGTGCTTGTTCCAGATCGTGAAGTCGATTCGCTTCCCGTTCGATAGCTTGATGTCGACGATTGAATCGCGCTTCCCAGACGAAATATCTCGGATTTTTATTACTTCTGCAACTACGTTAGAGAGACGTCCTTCTGGTACTTCACCGAGGTCGTCCGAGACTGTGTCCGACTCTTCGACGCCCCATTCGAAGTCATCTTCTTCGGTCAGCTCACTGTTAGAGTCCTGTTCGCCATCCTCTGTCGCCGAATCATGTGGAATATTTTCTGTGTAAGTGTTATCTGGTTGCTCTTTCTTGCTGAGGGTGTCGTCCCTAGTGGTCTCTGATGTCGTCCTATCTTCGGGTTCAGGAGTCCTTGTTTGATTTTCGTTAGTGGCGACTCGGTTCTGTTGCCAGTGATATCGAGCTTCAATGTGATTGGCACCGAAGCCCGTCAGCTCGTATCGATTGCTCCGTTCATCCTGTGCCGATTTCTCGAGGAAGCCTGCTTCCACGAGCGTGTCTAGGTTGGGATAAAGGCGGCCATGGTGAATCGTTCCGTCGTAGTATTCCTCTAATTCCCGTTTAATTTCGAGTCCTTTCGGTGCTTCCAATCCATTGATCACGACCAACAAATCACGTCGAAAACCGCTGAGTTCGGCGAATGCCTCAGAGGACACCTCCGAATTCCGCTGATCGGCCGTCAGATCTCCGTCTTCTGACTGTTCCGACGCCGTATCCTTCGCAGGAGAATCTGTATCTGAATCGTCAGCGTATTCCTCAGATTGACCTCGGTCGTGATCCGACTCTACCGCACTGTGTTCCTCCTTTGCAGCGTCAACGGCAGCATCCCAACTTTTGAAATACTGGTAGACGGGAGAGGCGGACATTTCACCCAAATCGTTCATATCCGATGAACTAGGTCGACCGTCCACCTTCTCGATTAGGTCAACGAGGGCATCGATGACGTCCTGTCTCGAGTACGTTTGTTGATTTGGTTGGTCTGATGAACTCTCGTTCGTCCGATCAAACGATGCTTGATCCACGGCAGTTGACCACGACCCGAACGCCGTCTCATAATCTTCAGGATTGTACTTCCCGTCAGTTCGCAATCTCCCTCGAGTCACCTTCCGGGAGAAGCGCTCATTTAGCGCGACGAGTTCGTCCAATAGCTCTGTACGCTCCGGTGATCCGTTGCTTGTGTCTGAAGTCTCAGTCGAATCGGTACCCTCAGAGCGAGACTTCTCATCCGAGTGACTGTCAGAATTACCAGCACCTTTGAGGGTAATATCGATAACGGCACCATCAGCCAACGTTACCCCTTCCTGTATTGTTTGATACTCAGAGTGGTTGACCTCCATCTTGACCGATTCGGAGGCTTCGGAAAAAGAGATACTACACCGCCCAGTTTGCGAAGTTCGTCCGTCGACTGAGTGTGTCGTACCAGTGATTTTGACCCTTGCGTCAGGGACTGGTTCTCCATCGATATTAGAAACGAGTATCTCAACGGTTACAGACATATTTGAGCTTGAATTCGACGAATTTTCCTCGGAATCCCTGTTACGGCCGGACTGGTTTAGTACATTAGCAGATTGTTCGGGTCTGTCGGGAGGTTTGTTTGCGTCGTTATCTGTAACTTCTTTGTTTGTTCGCTCTACTTGCTCATCACCAGATGATTCATTCGATTTTTTTGCCTTCTTTTCTGAGATCTCAGAGATGTGTTTGGAAGCTTCGTCTAAACTGCCACCTTTCTGTGTGTACATATCGTACGTCTCATCGTCTGTTTGGACAATAATTCGGTCTTTTAGAACGCCCTGAGATATCTCGACATCTCGAATATCCTCGAACCGGACGGAGAATGTTTTATCACCGCTTCCTTGACCGACGACATAGAGGAGACGTTCGTCAGTTACGAGGAGGACTGTCCGATAGCTCGAATGAGGGCTTATTGTATCATCGGAGTCCCCATTACTGACTGTAACTCCTTTAGTGAGATTCTGAAGGGCATAGTCCACACGCTCACCGTCGTGAAGTCGATCAATAAGCGAATTATCGTTGAAATACCCCGCAGATAGTATTCCGCCACTACCCGTTCCTTCTAGTAGTGACTGGTCGACGTTACCTTTCGATTGCTTCGAGATTCTTTCTGCGTCCATTTGGTTACTGAAATCACCGCGACATGCCCTTCGCTTCCGTATTGTAGTAGAATAGTTCACGAGTTCTTGAAAGCATAACGGTAGAGGTTGTGACACGTAATTGCCGATACCATATAATAAATTTCTGAAATATCGGGGTTTCGACGGAAATAGCTGATTTAGTTATCCCTAGGGGACACACTTTTGACTGGTCGGGATCGATACGGATGCAATGCCCACGCTCCTCGTTCAGTCCTGTTCGGCTACCAAAAATGATGTGACTAAACCTACCCGAGCTATCGAAGTGTATGATGGATATTTTTTTAGAATTATCAAAAAAGCAATAAGAGAGGGTGCGTTTCGCTCAGATATAGAACTTCGAATACTCTCTGCGGAGCACGGAATACTCCACGCTGACGATGAAATCACCAACTATGACCGTCGTATGACGCCCTCTCGGGCTAGCGAATTACACGATTACGTTACAGAAGACCTACGTCACTGTATCTCAAATGGTGATTATGAGACTGTTATCATAAACATGGGGTCTGTCTACACTCAAGCTGTTGGTAATATTTCCAACGGTAATAATGCCGATATAACCTATGTCAAGGGTGATGGGATCGGAACAAAAGGTCGGAAGTTGAAACAAGTGGTACGTAATGATATGGGCAGCGAGGTGACTGCTTGATGGAATCTCGGTCAGAGCAGTTCAAAAACGACATCTTTGAGATCTCCGCTGAGGCGGGTGACGCTCGAAGTGGAGTTTTACAGATCGGCGACACGAAACTATCGACTCCGAACCTTCTCCCAGTTGTTAACTTCTATGCCGGGGGAACAGACGCAAGTCTGTATGGTGGCGGTATCCACCGAACTATCAAGGAGTTCATGAACGGAGATGAAGTCGTAAGCGGTGGTGATTACAGCCGATATTTCGATGGTGTGATGACATCAGTTGCGTCGCTTACGGACTACGGCATCTCGAGAGAGCGTTACGAAGACTACATTTCTGCCCCGATCAGGGAACGCGATGTGTTCGATTTTGACGGCACTCTCTTTCTTGACTCAGGTGGATTCAAATTCCTCGGGGATCGGACACTCGATGGTAGCGATTTTGAGGTCGAAGTCGATCAGAAGGCAATCGTTGAGATACAGAGACGGCTCGGGGGAGATGTCCTTGTAAACCTCGATCATCCTATTGCCCCGGACGATGACTACCCGACTCGCGTTGAGAAAGCGCGACTGACTGCCGAAAACGTCGACGAGTTTCTCGACTTAACCAGCCGAGACGACACACGATATCTGACACTCCACGGGTACAATTACTCGATGCTCGATACGTTTCTCACAGAAGTTGAGAAAGTCATCGGCCGGGACCGTGTCCATCGTGAATTCGACGGGGTCGCTTTGGGGAGTCTCGTTCCACTCAAAGATAATAAGGGTAAACTGATCACCGCAGTCAGCGATTGTCGTGAGGTTTTGAGTGACTGGGGATTCGAGGAACTGCCTCTCCATGTCCTCGGCATCTCGTCAAGTGCGATCCCTCTTTTGGCCGCAGTTGGTGCAGACACGTTCGATTCATCATCGTACATTCACTCGGCGATTAACGGGAAATACGATACGTCGCTGTACAATTCGGAGCCCGTAGATGATGTCGATTTTACTGAATGTGACTGCCAGGTCTGTAGTGATGATATGTTAGTGAGGCGTATGAAGGGAGATGTGGAGTATCAGAAAGACAAGCTTGGCGCTGTTGCGATGCACAACCTAATTATTCAAAAAGAGGAAATAAAGAGAATCCAATCCGCGATTCAAAGCCCAGGAGATGACGCGTTGATTTCGTATATCGAACAGTCACTCGGACGAGAGAAGTCGATGCAACAGCACGCACATCGCGTTGTGAACGAATCACTTGGAGGATACTTCTGAATGTCAACAATCAAAACACCGAAAGTCAACGAAGTAAACGAATTTTTAGAGATCGCTAGCGATTTCGAGGATCCGCTTGAGGTGATCCGTGAATCGCTGTCGAACAGTTATGATGCCGGTGCGACCGAAGTCGAGATCACTATTCGAGATAGACCAGTTGGATCTGAAATTGTTATCGAAGACGACGGCGAGGGGATGGACCACGCAGATCTCGAGTCGTTCTTCGATCTCGGCAATTCCACGAAGCGCGGCCGTCAAAACGGATCGATCGGCTACAAAGGTCACGGAACGAAGATTTTCTACAAGAGCGAAGAAGTCCTCGTTAATACCACGAAGAACGGGCTCAACTTACGCGCACAGATGGAGCAACCGTGGGAAAAGCTCAATAACCGAACTATGCCTGAGTATGTGCTGAACGAGGAGGCAGTCAAAGAGGGCAACTCCGGGACGCACATTCGTATTACCGGATTCAAATCCGGTCATGGATTTTCGCCGACATCACTCACCTACAATAAGATAGAACACTACCTGAAGTGGAAGACACTCGCCGGGTCTACAGGCCACTTCTTTACAGATGATTTCCGAGAAATGGAGATAACGGTCATCCTCGGCGACGAAATCGATGACACACGAGATCGACTGGTAATGAACAACAACCTTGAGTTCCCGACCGAGCAGCGAGAGCCCGGGGAGGGCCAGTTCTCGGAATCTCGAATGTGTAAGCACTACCCACCCCGGGAACTCATCGTTGAGACTGAGAACGGAGAGACAACGACTGTAGAAGTAGTTGGGATGGTGGGTGGCAAGGACGCTCGCAACGAACTCCCTACTTACGGAAAGCACTCGGCACAGTTCGGCGTCTGGCTGGCAAAAGACCACATCAAGGTTGAGCGGGTCAACGACACGATTTCACACGACAACGAGTTCCTCCACTTCTTTTTCATCGCAAACTGCCAAGACCTCGAGTTGTCCGCGAACCGGGAAAAGATCCGAAACAAGTCTAGCCCGGTGTATCAGGCAATCGTAGAGGAACTCAGCCACTACCTTTCGAAGATTGCGTCAGATCCGTGGTTCAAAGACTACTTGTCTCACCGTCGTAAGGCGAAACTCACTCGCCGCGCAGAGTCTCAGCAATCATCGATCGAAAAACGCGAACAACGGATTCACGAGCGGAATCGATTCACGCCATCGAACGACGCCGAAGTCGTTCTCGGGTTGGAGCGCTCGAACCGCTTTGGGGCTGAGCCAGAGATTACAGTTGAAGATTACGACCCGAGTGCGGAGGTCAACGCGTTAGTTCGTCAGGATGCGAACCTCTATGCGAGCTCTATCCATCGTCAGCTCACGGATCACTTTGAGGCAGATAAGCCGCTTGAGAGCGTCGATAAAATCATTTGCTGGTCGTACGGCGACCGAGACGATTTGAGCGAGCTTGAGCGTTCAGGATATCATAGCGGAGAGATTTCGATTGATTTCGAAAACGACCGACTGATCTATAACAACGGTCGTCGGCATAATATCCATATCATCACGGTTCAAGACAGACTGTAGCGGATTCGATTGAAGATGGCTCACTGCGGAACGACCGAACTTATCACATCCCATCGTCAATGACGTGTAGAGAATGGCATCGTTTGAGACCGACGCGACTGACGATGCTGGCAACGCACGTCGCGGTACAATCCATACACCGCACGGCGACGTTCAGACACCGGCGTTCTTCCCTGTAGTCAATTTTATCGGTGGGCCCAACGAGAAATCCGGCGGAATTTGGAGTCGGTTACGGAATCATCTCTTTGGGGAATCCGAGTTTCAGGGCGCGATGTTCCAAGCGATGAGTTTCTTGGATTTCAACATCACTCCCGAATCGCTTGAGAACTGGCGCTCGGAACCAATTCACGATCACTTTACTGACCATGAGCCAGTCAAGCCATATCACTCACAACCGGAGAGTTTCACTAAGCCGTTATTTGTAGACTCAGGTGGCTTCAAACTCTTGAACTCCGATACGTTCTGTGACCCTCCAACAGAGGGAGGAGATGATAATGACTGGGCTATCTATACGAACCCCGAGAGTATCCTCGATTTGCAGCTTGACTATGGTGCTGATATCATCGCTACTCTAGACTATCCGATCCCACCGAACCTGAACGAGGAGGAGACGACTCAACGAATGGAAGACAGTATTGACAGTGCCATACGCTGTCTTGAACTCTTAGAGGATCAGCCAGACCCGCCCGCGGTATATGTCGCTATTCACGGTCACGACTACGAAACGATCAACTGGTATGTCGGGACGTTCCTTGACCGTGCGACGCACATTGACAAGTCATTTGAGGGATTTGCAATCGGGTCACTCGTCCCGCTTCGAACGAACGTCGAAATGCTGGTTGACATCGTACAAGGTGCGAAGGATGCGATTCCTGCGGACCGGGAAGATGACCTCGGGCTTCATTTATTTGGGATTAGTGGGAAGTTCACGGCGCTCCTGACGCTTCTTGGTGCGGATTCATTTGACTCGTCAAGCTACATGCAAGCAGCACAGTACAAGAAGTTCATCAACCGAGAGATCGGAGTTTCAGACGAGGAACTCGTTCGGAGCCCGAACGCTTCGACGCACGACTTAGGTGATTTTGGTGTCGATGTTGACCGGACAGCCGACGCACGATGGGCAGCGGACTGGTCGAAATTCACTGCGGATCAGATCCCCGACGACTGGGGGTGTCAATGTCCCGCATGCGGGCAGCTACGGCGGATAGGTTTCGATCAGCTACAGGGCACGATGTACGACAGCGAGTCGTATGATCGAGACGGCGAGTACATGAAGAGCGATTTTTACGCACTAATGAGCTATCATAACTTCTGTGTCTACCAAGACGAAATGAATCACGTGCGGGAGCTGATCAGCGACGGTGCCGGGGAGTTGCTTGAATACGTTGCCAAGATGGCTCGCAACGATGTCGGGAATATCAAGCGAGCGTTGAAACGGGCAACCGTACGGGATCGAGAGTTGGCACAGCAACTCCGAGAACGTGGCTACAACCGGTTAGTCGCCGATCAGAGCGACGCGGAGCAGGAACGGCTGGATTTGGATATCCCAGTCGATGATCAAGAGATCTCACTTGAGCACACACCGGAAGATTTCAACATTCTTCAGCGGAAGGACTACCGGGTCGGCGATGAGCGCGTACTGCTCGTTATCCCGTGTAGCCAAACCAAGCCGTATTCTAATTCCCGAACGCACCGCGTCGTGGCAGACGCAACCGCTGAGTGGAATGATCAGATCCACAAAGTGACTGTCTCTGGCATGTACGGCCCTGTACCCGAACAGTACGAAAATCTCTCGCAGATCAAATCGTACGAGTACGTGCTGACAAACGCTGAGAAGCAGCGCCAACAACTCGTCGTGAACCGTTTGGTCTCTTACCTTGAACAATATGGCTCACAGTTCGATGCCATCGTTGGCTATGCGACCAGCAAAACCTACCGCACCGTAATAGAGCAAGCGTTCTCCGAGTACGGAGGTGGTGTTGTCCTCCCAAAAGACCCGAAAATTCGCGCACTCACTGAACACTTCAGAACAACTCATCTCGAAGAGCTATCTGAGCACCTAGA
>ERZ1034573.243-NODE-243-length-15918-cov-51.688394_pt1 | contig 15918 bp, 12 predicted proteins | sample MGYA00520641_ERZ1034573 | MGnify/ENA primary metagenome ERZ1034573 (study PRJEB33760, sample SAMEA4777724) | hypersaline lake metagenome | biome: hypersaline environment; feature: brines | place: Spain | collected 2014-08 | depth 0 m ...
CGGCCTCGGCCCTCCCTTTTCTACGCAACTGAGGCGATGTCCCAGCTCGAGTACCTCATCGTTCTCGTGTCTATTCTGGTCGGCCTAGGGCTGGCGGACCTTACGGAGAGCCTGCGGGATCTCGTCCTGCCGGAACGTAACGTGCGGTGGGACGGGCTGCCGGTGGCGTGGGCCGTGATCGTGGTCGGTTACGTGCTAGCGGCGTGGTGGACCTTCTACGATCTCTTGCAGTCGGCCGTGTGGCACCGTCCGCTCACCTTCCTACCCGTCCTGCTGACGACCCTGGCGCTATACCTTCTGTGCGCCTTTGCGCTGCCTGACGCGGACCGCGAGGACGTATCCTACGTCACGACGGATGCACGGGGGACCAAAACGGTTGACCTTGAAACGTTCTACCTCTCGTCGACGCATCGCCGGTGGTTTTTTGGGACGGCGGCAATCTTCTCCCTCTTGTTCATCGGCACGGTGAATGCGGGGATGGTCTACGACGGGGATCGGGCCCTGCAGATGGGAATCCGCCAGACGCTTTTCGCCCTGCCCATTCTCCCCATTCCCGCGCTCATCCTCATCGCGACCCGGCACCGGTGGGTGCACTGGGGACTGACCCTGTACTCCATGGGTTGGGTCGTTTACCTCCTCTCCGACGTCGCGAATGCCTTGGCGGGCGGCGGGTGATCCTCAGCATGGGGTGGCGGTGGCGCCCGGAGGTTCGCCCGTCGCCCCTCAGCGTCCACGGCACGCCGAGTACCACAACGATCACGGTCCTCGGTCGCCCGCGAGCCGCCGCACGCGCCGCGGCAGCCACCACGCCAGGGCGCCCGTCGCGATCGTGAGGACCACAGGGATGCCGAGGGTGAGGGCCCACCCGACCTCGGGGAGCGTGTTCGTGGCCGACGTGGCCACGTGATAGGTGCTCCCCTGTGCGACCACGAACAGGACCAGCGTCGCCGTGGCCGTCCCGTACAGAAAGGTCTGCACGTGCCCCGCAATCAGACGCTGGTCCGCCGGCCGCAGGGCATCGTACCGCTGCTGGTCCGGCATGCTGACGGCGGCGGGCCTCGTGCCCACCCACCACGCGGCGCCGTAGAGCCCCCCACGACGACGATCGCAATGGCCGGGAGGGCCATCCAGTGCAGGAGCGTCGCGTCCCAGTAGGCATCCGCCGTGCCGCCCAGGCCGAAGTGGCGCGGCACCCGGGCGGGGAGCGTCGGAAACACCCACAGGCTTCCCCCGACGAGGAGCAGCGAAAGGGCCGCATTCAGACCGTGGGTCAGGCGATCCATCGCGGGACGAGTGGGTCAGCGCGAAGGCGTCGCGGGGGCGCTACACGGCCTCCGGTTAGAGGCACATACCGGGGGGCACGAGCGTTTGGTAAGACAAAAAGGGGCACCAGCGGCTATGGTTCCGGCTCCGGGGTCGCCCCGCTTGGCACCTCGGCGGGGGTCGACCGGCTCTCCAAAACGACGGCCGGTTCGAGGGGGCGGACGGCCACCGTGTCGCCCGGCTCGTAGAACCGCCGGTTGTCGGTGTGGACGAGGTACTCGCTCCCGCCGCAACACACCCGGTACGTGATGTCGTGCCCCTTGAACGCCCGGCCCACGACCGTCCCCACCGTGCCGTCCGAGGCCTCCGGCGCCTCCAGCGCGAGGTGCTCCGGCCGCATCGACACCAGCACCGTCCCCTCCGCCGCCTCGTTGAGCCCCACGCGCCCCAGCGGCGTGTCCGCCTCGGTGCCGGCGGCCTGCGAGAGCAGCAGGTTGGTGCGGCCCAGGAACTGGGCGACGAAGAGCGTACGGGGGTGGTAGTAGACCTCCTCCGGCGTGCCGATCTGGTCGAGCTGCCCGCCCCGCATCACGGCCAGGCGGTCGGCAAACGAGAGGGCCTCCTCCTGGTTGTGCGTGACGAAGACGGCACTCATGCCCTTGTTCTTCAGGAGCTCCCGCACCTCTTGGCGCGTCTCCTGTCGCAGCAGGGCGTCGAGGTTGGAGAAGGGCTCGTCGAGCAGGATGAGGTCCGGCTCCGGGGCGAGGGTGCGCGCGAGGGCCACCCGCTGCTGCTGCCCGCCCGAGAGGTGCTGGGGCCGCCGGTCCTCGAAGCCGTCGAGCCCCACCATCTCCAGCGCCTCCTGCGCCCGGGCGGACCGCGCCGCCTCCGACGCCCCATCGAGCCCAAACGCCACGTTCTCGCGGACCGTGAGGTGCGGAAAGAGGGCGTAGTTCTGAAAGACAATGCCCACGTCCCGCGCGTCCGGCGACACGTGCACGCCGGGCCCGGAGAGCGTCTGGTCCCGCACCGCGATCGTGCCCGCCGAGGCCTCCTCAAAGCCCGCCACGCAGCGAAGCGTCGTCGTCTTGCCGCAGCCGCTCGGGCCCAGGATCGAAAAGATCTCGCCGTCCTCCACCTCGAACGACACCTCGTGGACGACGGGCGGGGCCTCGGGCCCAAACCGCTTGGTCAGGTTCTGAACGGAGAGGATCGGGGTGCTCATGACAGAAAATGGCACCTATCGTCGGCCGGGGTCGTTCCCGGCGTGCCGTCCAGCGACGGCACAATTGAACGGGTCTACGTGCGCTCCGCGGCCGCGGGGCGCTCGCTCGCCTGCTCGCGGAGCAGCAGCACGCCCACGAAGAGCGCCGAGACGAACATGATGGTGAGCGCGTAGGGGGCCGCCTGCCCAAACATCGCCTCCTCCGCGTAGCTCCACGTGTTGAGGGCGAGCGTCTCGAACCCGATCGGCGCCAGGAGGAAGGTGAGGGGCAGCTCCTTCATGGCCGAGAGGAAGACGAACGCCATGCTCACGAGCAGGCCGCGCCGCACGAGCGGAAAGGTGACGCTCACGAACGCCCCGAGCGGCGAGCGGCCCAGCGACCGGGCGGCCTCCTCGAGGTGGGGCGGCGCCTGGTAGAGCGCGCTCCGCACGGGGCCCACGGCCTCCGCCATGAAGTGAAGCGCGTAGGCCGTCACGAGCAGGGCCAGCGTCTGGTACGCGAACGGCACGGCCCCGAGCGAGAACACGATGAGCGCGAGCGCAAAGGCCAACGGGGGCGTGGCGTAGCCCAGGTAGGCGGCACGCTCGACGACGCGCGTCCAGGGGGACGGGTGCCGCACGCCCAGGTACGCCACCGGCAGGGCCAGCAGCGCCGCCAGCACGGCGGCGGGGGCGGAGGCCGACACCGAGTCCCAGAGGGCCGCCCCCAGGCCGGCCCAGGGCACCCCGCCCGTCGCCGCGTCGGTCATCCAGTACCCCACCGTGCCCGCCGGCAGGACCACCGACAGCCCCGCCACGCCCAGCGCAAAGGCGTACCCGGCCCAGCGCCCACGCCCCAGCTCGTACCGGGCGGCGGTGCGGCTCGTGCCGCTCTCCGTCCGGTGAAACAGGAGCCCCTTCAGCAACCGCGCCTCCAGCAGCAGGATCGCGCCCGTCAGGATCAACAGCATGAGCGCGAGGCAGGCCGCATAGATGCGGTCGTAGGAGGCCGCGTACTGGATGTAGAGCGCGTAGCTGAACGTGTCGTACCGCATGAGCGACACGACCCCGAAGTCGCCCAGCACGTGGAGGGCCACCAGGAGCCCGCCCGACAGGAAGGCCGGGCGCAGCTGCGGCAGCACCACCTGCACGAAGACCCGCCACCGGCCGCGCCCCAGCGCCTGGGCCGACTCCTCCAGGGACGGATCCAGCCCCAGGAAGGCAGTCCGGAGGTTCAGAAAGAGGTACGGGAACGTCGAGAGGCTCAGCGCAAGCCAGGCCCCGGTGTAGCCACTCAGCCGGGGCACCACGAGACCGAGTGTCTGCGCGAGCGTGCCGTATTCGCCCGTCGTGGCCATCAGGGCGTACGCCATCACGTAGCCGGGCACCGCGAGGGGGAGCACGCCCAGCAGGGTGAGCGCCTTTCGGCCCGGGAGGGCCGTGCGGGTGGTCAGCCAGGCCAGCGGGAGCGCCAGTGCGCTCGTGCCCGCGAGCACGCCCACAGTGAGCCCCACCGTGTTCCACAGGAGCCGCAGGGTGCGCCCCCGCACCACCAGGTCCCACAGCGTCCCCGGGTCCGCCTGGAAGGCGCGGAGCAGCAGGTACACCAGCGGAATGAGCACGCCCCCCACGACGACCGCCACGGGGATCGTCACGTACCAGCGGCGGCGGATCGTGTCCAGCACGCGAGCGGGAGATCGGTTTTGCGAGTGCGGATGAACGGACGGACGCGTTGGCGCGTGCGGGGTGCTCTCCCCGTTCCTCCGCACGCCCACACAACGTCCCGGCAAGGCGCTAGAGCGCCCCGGCGTCGCGGAGCAGATCGAGCGTCGGCTCCATGTTCTGGAGCTTCTGCAGGTCGAACTCCGGACTCATCTTCAGGGCCTCGTCCGCCGGCATCAGGTAGTCCGGCACCGACGCGCCCGACACCACAGGATACTCGTTTACACGGGTCGCGGCGAAGGACTGCGCCTGTTCCGAGAGCAGGAACCGCAGGAACCGGTTCGCCGCGTCGGGCTGGTTGCTCGTCTGCAGCGCTCCCGCCCCCGTTACGAGGGCAAGGTTGCCAAGGTCCCCGTCGGCAAAGTGATACATCTCAACCGGCGCGGAGGCCCGGGGCGTAGCCTCCTCCTCGTGCTCTTCTTCGTGCTCCTCGCCCTCTTCCTCCTCCCCCTCGTACTCGCCCTCCGCCCCGCCGTGCTTCAGGCGCAGGACGTAGTAGTGGTTCGTCAGCGCCACGTCAATCTCGCCGGCCTCCAGGGCCTGCACCATCGGCGTGTTGGAGGTGTAGCTGTTCGGGTTCAGCGCCTGCATGTCCGACAGCCACGTGCGGGCCGTCTCCGCCCCCTCCGTCACACGGAGCGCCGTCACGAAGTCCTGGAAGCTCGAGTAGGCGGGCGTCCATCCGACGCGGCCCTCAAACTCCTCGTGCTCCGGCAGGTCGAGCACCGAGTCGGGGAGGTCTTCCGGGCTCACCGCGTCGCTGTTGTAGGCCAGCACGCGGAAGCGGGTCGTGACCGGGGTCCACCGCTGGTTCGACGGGGTGAAGCGGGCCGCGCGATTCGCCAGCGTGTCGGGCAGCTCGGTCAGCAGGCCGTTGTTGACGGCGTTGCCCAGGGCGCCGGTCGTGTTCGCCCAAAACACATCGGCCGGAGACTGGTCGCCCTCCTCCTGGAGCGCGGCCAGCAGCTGCGAGTCGGTGCCGTAGCGCACGCGGACCGGCACGTCCGCCTGCTGTCGGTACTGCTGGACGAGCGAATCAACGAGGGCCTTGCTGCGGCCCGAGTAGATGACGAGCTCGTCCTGCTGCTCCCCGCCGCATCCGAGCAGGGACAGGACCAGGGTGACGACGAGGCTGAGGCTGAGAAGTCGCTTCATGAGAGGTGCGTGTGGGGTTGGGTGAGCTGAATTTGTTTAGATTGATTCTAAAGAAGGCGGGCGAGAGATGACACGGGACGCGCCGGGGGACGCGTTTAAATCGCAGAAACTCCACACAAATCGCAGACTCGCCCGCCTCCGCTCGACTCCTTCGTCGCCGTAGCCCCACGGATCCGGCCCCGCAGGCCACACATGATTGCCTTCGCGGCCTGGGTCTCTTTTCTTCGTAGGTACGCGACTCGTCCCCTGTGCACTTTCCTCACGCCCCCGATGGCCCGCCGCGTTGTTCTCGCCCTGCTCGTTGCGCTCGCCCTTCCCGCCCTCGCCCACGGCCAGGACGCGCCCTTCTCCCGCATGGACGTGTTTGACCTGGAGTGGGTGGCCAACCCACAGGTGTCTCCCGACGGCAGCCAGATCGTGTATCAGCGGCGGGGCATGGACGTGATGGAGGACCGCCGCACCTCCGCCCTCTGGCGCCTCGACGCGGACGGCACCGACCACACGAAGCTGACCCCCCGGACGGCCGACGAGTCCTCGCCCCGCTGGTCCCCGGACGGCTCGAAAATCGCGTTCACCAGCTCGGACGAGGAGCACGGCACCGAGATTTACGTCCACTGGGTGGAGCAGAACAAGACCGCTCGCATCACGCAGTTGGAGAATGCCCCGAGCGGGCTCTCGTGGTCGCCGGACGGAACGCACCTCGCGTTTTCCATGCACGTGTCGGCCCCCGAGCCCACGCTGGCCTCGCGCCCGGAGCCGCCCGAGGGCGCCGACTGGGCGGAGCCGCCCCGCGTGGAGACGCGCCTCAACCACGAGTCGGACGGGACGGGCGTCCTGGACTACGGGCACGACCACCTGTTCGTGGTGCGGGCCGACGGCGGCCGCGCCCGCCAGGTAACCGCCGGCGACTACAACCACTCCAGCCGCCCGGTGTGGACGCCCGACGGGGAGGCGCTCCTCTACTCGGCCAACCGCCACGACAACTGGGAGCGCGAGCGCCGCAACTCGGAGCTCTACAGGGTGCCGGTGGACGGGGGCGAGAGCACGCCGCTGACGGACCGGTTCGGCCCCGACCACACGCCCCGCGTGTCGCCGGACGGGGAGACGATCGCCTACCTCGGGTACGACGACGAGGTCCAGACCTACCAGGTGACGCGGCTCTACGTGATGGACCGGGACGGCTCTAACCGGCGGGTGGTCGACCTGGGCCTGAACCGCTCGATCGACGACATCGCCTGGGACGAGGACGGCGAGGGCCTGTACGTCCAGTACGAGGACGAGGGCACGACCAAACTGGGCCACACGACCCTCGACGGCTCGACCTCGGTGGTGGCGACGAATCTGGGCGGCACGTCGATCGGCCGCCCGTACGGCGGGGGCGACTTTTCCGTCTCTGAGGCAGGACGCCTTGCCTTCAACCAGACCTCGCCCGCCCACCCCGCCGAGCTGGCGGTCACGCGCCGGGGCCGGGACACGACGCGGCAGCTCACGGACCTGAACGGGGACCTCCTCGACGACCGCACCCTCGGCGCCGTGGAGGAGATCCGCTACTCCTCCTCGAAGGACGGGCGCGAGATCCACGGCTGGGTGGTGACGCCGCCCAACTACGACCCGGACCGCGCCTACCCGCTGATGGTGGAGATTCACGGCGGCCCGATCTCGAATTACGGCGACCGGTTCTCCGCGGAGATTCAGCTCTACGCGGCGGCCGGGTACGTCGTGTTCTATCCCAATGCGCGGGGCAGCACCAGCTACGGCGAGGCGTTCGGCAACCTGCTCTACAACGACTTCTCGGGCGGGGAATACCAGGACATCATGGACGGGGTCAATCGGCTCGTCGAGCGGGATTACGTGGCGGCCGACAGCCTGTACGTCACCGGCGGCAGCGCGGGCGGCACCTCCGCCGCCTGGATCACGGGCAAGACCGACCGGTTCCGGGCCGCGGCCGTGCAGAAGCCCGTCACCAACTGGATCAGCAAGACCCTGGCGGCGGACAACTACTACGGCTACGCCGAGTACCGCTACCCGGGCCAGCCGTGGGAGAACCCGATGGAGTACTGGGACGTGTCCCCGGTCTCGCTCCTCGGCTCCATGAGCACGCCGACGGTCGTCATCGTGGGGGGCGACGACCTCCGCACGCCCCCCTGGCAGGCGAAGCAGCTCTACAACGGGCTCAAGCTGCGCGGCGTAGAGGCGGCCTACGTCGAGATCCCGGGCGCCTCCCACGGCATTTCGTACCGGCCCAGCCAGCTCATCACGAAGGTCGACCACGTGCTCGGCTGGTTCGACCGGTACCGGCAATAAATTCTCGGGGCGCCGGGCAGCTCTCCTCTCAGCCCGCGTGCCTCGCCGCGAGCCGTTCGATGGCCTCCATCAGGCGGGCGGGCTGCTGGGCGCGCTTCCGCTCGCGCACCCCCTCCGTGAGCCGCCCGGCCCAGTCCTCCCGGACGAAGCGACCGATGGCCCGGGCCAGGGCCTCCGGGTCCTCGGGCGGCACTACGAAGCCGGCCTCCTCGTGTGGAATCGACTCCGCGAGGCCGCCGACGTCGGTCACCACCATGGGCCGCTCGAAGTGGGTCGCGATCTGGGCGACGCCGCTCTGCGTGGCCGACACGTACGGCTGCACCACGAGGTCGGCGGCGCAGAAATAGGTCGGGACCGCGTCGGACGGGACGTAGGCGTCGTGCCACTGCACCCGGTCGTGAAGCCCGTGCCGGTCGATAATCGCGCGGTAGCGCTCCGGGTCGTCGTACGGCTCCCCCGCCACGACGAGGCGCAGGTCGGGGTGGTCGGCCAGCACGTCCGGCATCGCCTTCAGGAGAACGTGCAGCCCCTTGTATTCCCGCACGAAGCCGAAGAAGAGAACCACCGGCGCGTCGTCGGGCAGGCCGAGTGCCGCGCGGGCCTCGCCCCTCGGGACGGGGTCCCCGAAGCGTTCGTAGACCGGGTGGGCAATCTGTTCGATCTGTGCCCCGGGCCCGGCCAGCCGCCGGGCATCGGCGGCCACGGCGTCGGACATCACGACGTGCCCGGCGCAGGCGTCGAGGAAGAAGCGGCTGAGCGCCGCGTCGCCGAGATGCCGCTCGTGGGGCAGGGCGTTGTGCACAATGGCGAACGAGGGAATGCCGTAGTGCCGCCGCAGCCCCCGCGCAACGACGCCGTAGGCGGGCGCGAAGAACGGCATCCAGTACTGAAAAACCACGGCGTCGGGGGCCGCGTCCCGCAGGTGAAACCCCGTTCGGAACCACGAGAACGGGTTGATGGAGTCCAGCGGGCGGGGGGCGCCCCGCACGACCGGGGGCGCGTCGCTCTCCGGCTCGTACTGCGTCTCGCCGGGAAAGAGGAGCTCGGGATACTGCCGTGAGAAGTTGACCGGCCGCACGTCGTGCCCGCGCTCGTCCAGCCCCGTCACCGTCATCTCCGTGAAGTGCGCAATGCCGCCCCGGTACGGGTGCATCGGACCGAGGACTGCAATCTTCCATTTTTCATTGTCCCCTTGTCCCATTTTCCGCTCTCACTTTCTCTTCAAAGACCAACTACCCCCCTTCCACTTTCCCAAATTGAAAACCGCACTACTGCACGCCACACTATCCCTTCATCATCGACCGTCGACGAAAGCCGATGTCGAAATGAGACGATGAGAAACTGACAGACTGACCTGCTACCGATTTACAGTGCTCATGTCCGGGTAGCGGTCGCCGGCCGCCACGCCCTGGGGCGCGATCTCGTCGATGCGGGCAAGCTCCTCCTCGGAGAGGGAGACGTCGAGCGCCGCAATGTTTTCGTCGAGGTGATCCGGATCGGTGGTGCCCGGGATCGGGACGATGTCGTCGCCCTGGTGCAGCACCCAGGCGAGGGCGAGCTGCGCGGGCGTCACGTCCTTCGCGTCGGCCAGCCGGTTCACCTCCGCCACCAGGTCCAGGTTCTTCTGAAAGTTCTCGCCCTGGAAGCGCGGGTTGTGGCGGCGCCAGTCGTCCTCCGGCAGGTCCTCGGGCGACTGGAAGCGGCCGGTGAGAAAGCCGCGGCCGAGCGGGCTGTACGGCACGAAGCCGATGCCCAGCTCGCGGCACGTCGGCAGAATGTCGTCCTCCGGGTCGCGGCTCCAGAGCGAATATTCCGTCTGGAGCGCCGTGATGGAATGCTCCTCGTTCGCGCGGCGGAGCGTGTCGGCGGCGACCTCCGACAGGCCCAGGTGCCGCACCTTTCCCTCTTCCACGAGCCGCCCCATGGCCCCCACCGTGTGCTCGATCGGCACCTCCGGGTCCACGCGGTGGAGGTAGTACAGGTCGATGGTGTCGACGCCGAGGCGCTGCAGGGAGTCCTCACAGGCCGTCTTCACGTAGCTCGGGCGGCCGTTGAGGCCGTGCATCTCGCCCGCCTCGTCCCGCACGATGCCGAACTTGGTGGCAATCGTGACCCGGTGCCGGTGCGCGTCCAGCACGCGGCCCAGAAGCTTTTCGTTGGTGAAGGGGCCGTATATGTCGGCGCTATCGAAGAAGGTAAGGCCGCGGTCCAGGGCCCGCTGGAGCGTCTTGATGGCCCGGTTCTCGTCGGGCGTGCCGTAGAAGTCGGACATGCCCATGCAGCCGAGGCCGACCGCGGAGACGGTGAGGGTGCTGGTTCCGAGCGTGCGTTGCTTCACGGTACGAGTGGGGTCGGGAGACAGAATTGCGTAGTAGAAGGAGGTGCCGCGCAGTCCAACGCCTCCCCCCACGGGCTGTTGCGCGGCTCGCCGAGGGGCCGCGTCCACGGGCCCGAACGGGGCGGAACGAGCCGCGCGTTCCGGCACGCGGCGGCGGATGCACGGGCGGGTCCCCGTACGTTGATGCTCACGCCCCCGCCGTGGCCTGCCGCAGCCGCTCGGCGATCTCCTCGTGCCCTTCCGCGGCGGCCTGCTCGGCGGCCGTTTGGCCCTGCTCGTTCGTCGTCGTGGGGTCGGCCCCGTGCTCCAGCAACAGGTCCACGAGTGCCGACTCCCCGTACGTGGCCGCGTACATGAGCGCCGTCGCGCCGCGGGCCCCGGTCGCATTCACGTCGGCCCCCGCCTCGATGAGCACCTCCGCCGCCTCGGCAAGGCCCTTGAAGCAGCACCCCATGAGGGGCGTGCTGCCGCTGGGGTCCGACCGGTTCGGATCGGCCCCGTGCTCGATCAGCAGATCCGCCATCTCGGGCTGATCGCTGTAGGCGGCGATCATGAGGAGGCTGTGGCCGTGCTCGTTCGTGTGGTTGGGATCCATTCCCTGTTCGAGGAGCCCCTCCATGGCCTCGGTGTCGCCCCGGCGAGCAACCTCGTGGCCGTCGGCGTCCCGGGGCTCGGTGTCCTGCCCGTCGCCGGTGGGGGACGGGCTGTGGGGATCAGCGGACTCAGAATCGGACATGCGGTCGTGGGGGTGTTGGGAAACAGGTGCGAGTGCCAAACACGAAAGAGGGGCGAACGCGAGGTCCGCCCCTCTTCGGGCTGTCCATCCGTGACGGAAGCTAGCCCCCGTCATTCGGGGAACGGACGACCGTCTACTCAAGATCGAACCGGTCGAGGTTCATTACCTTCGTCCAGGCGTCTACGAAGTCGTCGACGAACTTCTCTTCCGCGTCGCCGGACCCGTAGACCTGCGACAGCGCCCGGAACCGGGAGTTGGACCCGAAGATCAGGTCCACGCGGGTGGCCTTCCACTTGACCTCACCGGTGTCCCGGTCTCGGATTTTGAAGTGCTGCTTGTCCTCCGAAACCGGATCCCACTCGTGATCCATGTCGAGCAGGTTCACGAAGTAGTCGTTGTTCAGCGTCTCCGGGCGGTCGGTGAAAACGCCGTACCCGTCGGCCTGCTCGTGGGTGGCGTCCAGCGCGCGCATGCCGCCGACGAGGACCGTGGTCTCGGCGGGCGTCAGGTTGAGCAGATCGGCCTTGTCCACCAGAAACTCCTCGGGGGTCCAGTCCTGCCACGGGTCGTCAGCGATGTAGTTGCGGAAGCCGTCCGCCTTCGGCTCGAGGTACTCAAACGCCTCGACGTCGGTCTGCTCCTGCGTGGCGTCGGTGCGGCCGGGGGTGAAGGGCACCTCCACGTCGTGGCCCGCGTCCGCCGCGGCCTTTTCGATGGCGGCGCTGCCGCCCAGGACGATCAGGTCGGCCAGCGACACCCGCACGTCGTCGGACCGCGCGTCGTTGAAGTTTTTCTGGATGCCCGTCAGCACCTCCAGGGCGTGGGCCAGCTGGGGCGGCTCGTTCGCCTCCCAGTTCCGGTGCGGCTCCAGGCGAATGCGCGCGCCATTCGCGCCTCCGCGCTTGTCGCTGTCCCGGTAGGTCGACGCCGACGCCCAGGCGGTTTTGACCAGGCGGGAGACGGACAGATCGGTCTCCAGGATCGCCTCCTTCAGCTCGGCGATCTCCTCGTCGCCGATCAGGTCGTGGTCGGCATCGGGCACGGGGTCCTGCCAGATCAGGTCTTCTTCCGGAACCTCCGGACCGAGGTATCGCTCCTTCGGGCCCATGTCGCGGTGCAGCAGCTTGAACCAGGCCCGTGCGAACGCGTCCTCAAACGCATCCGGGTTTTCGCGGAAGTCCTCGATGATTTCCCGGTAGTCCGGGTCCCGCTTCAGGGCCACGTCGGTCGTGAGCATCATGGGGTCTACCGTCTCCGACGCGTCGTGGGCGTCCGGCACGACCCCCTTCAGCTCATCGCTCTTCGGGCGCCACTGCCACGCGCCGCCGGGGCCCTTGTGGACCTCCCACTCGTAGTCGAGCAGGAAGTCGAGGTAGCCCATGTCCCACTCGGTCGGGGCGTCGGTCCAGGGGCCCTCGATGCCACTGGTAATCGTGTCGCCGCCCTTGCCGGAGCCGTGCTCGTTGTGCCAGCCGAGGCCCTGCTGTTCGATGGGAGCGGCCTCGGGCTCGGCCTGGAGGTGCTCGTCGGTGTCGGCGCCGTGGACCTTCCCGAATGTGTGCCCGCCGGCGATGAGGGCGGCCGTCTCCCGGTCGTTCATCGCCATCCGGCCGAAGGATTTACGGATCCGCTGGGCCGACCACTCCGGGTCCGGGGTGCTCTCCGGTCCCTCCGGATTTACGTAGATGAGGCCCATCACGGTTGCACCGAGCGGGTTGTCGAGTTCGTCTTCTTCGTTGAACCGCCCCCAGGTCTCCATCTCGTCTTCGGGCCCCCAGTCGATGGACTCGTCGGGCTTGAAGTCGTCCTCCCGGCCGCCGGCAAAGCCAAACGTCTCAAACCCCATCGATTCCATGGCGACGTTGCCGGCCAGCACCAGCAGGTCCGCCCAGGAGATCTTCCGCCCGTACTTCTGCTTGACGGGCCAGAGCAGCCGCCGGGCCTTGTCGAGGTTCGCGTTGTCGGGCCAGCTGTTGAGGGGGGCCAGGCGCTGACGGCCGCCGGACGAGCCCCCGCGCCCGTCGGTCGTGCGGTACGTGCCCGCGGCGTGCCACGACATCCGAATGAAGAGCGGCCCGTAGTGGCCGTAGTCGGCCGGCCACCAGTCCTTCGAGGTCGTCATGACCTCCTCGATGTCTTCCTTCAGGGCCTCGTAGTCGAGCTCCTGAAAGGCCTCTGCGTAGTCGAAGTCCCCATTCCAGGGACCGACGTCCTGCGCGTTCTGGTCGAGAATCTCAACGTCCAGGCTGCCGGGCCACCACTCGCGGCTCGTCTCGGGCATGCTGTCCCGCTGCTCCACCGAACCGTTGGACCCGTTGTGCATCACCGGGCACCCGTTGGTCCCGTTCGTGCTTTCGGTAGCGTGTTCTTCTGACATAGATCGACATGAGGGCGTTGCTGGGGGAATAGCGCGTCGTTACAGAAGGTACGCATCCGGAGTTGATTATTCAAATCGATCACCTCTATATTCTTGATAGTTTTCCTCTATCAAAGAGCCGGCCCTCCGTTCGATGACGCTCGCGCAGCTGCAGTATCTCGTGGCCCTCGATACGCACCGCCACTTTGGCGACGCGGCCGCGGCGTGCGACGTGACCCAACCCACCCTCAGCGGGCAACTGCAGCGGCTGGAGGAGGAGTTGGGGGTGGAGCTGATCGACCGGAGCCACCAGCCGGTGGTGCCCACGGCCGCCGGCGAGCCCATCGTGGAAGAGGCCCGGGCGGTGCTCGCCGCCCGGGACCGGCTTGCAACCACCGCGACGGAGGTGAAGGACCGCGTGACGGGCACCCTTCGCCTCGGCATGCTTCCCACGCTGTCGCCCTACCTCCTTCCCCTTCTTCTGCCCGCCCTGGACACGGCATTTCCCGAGGTCTCCCTCGTGCTGCGCGAGTGGCCCACGACCGAGATTCTCGATGCCCTCCGCACCGATGCCCTCGACGCCGCCCTGATCGCCACCAATCAGGCGGGCCCGGACCTCCACGACCGTGTGCTCTTCACGGAGCCCTTCGTGGGCTACGTTGCTCCGTCCCACCGCCTCGCCGACCGCGACGCGCTGGCGCCCGCGGCCCTCTCCATCGAAGACCTGTGGCTGCTGAGCGAGGGGCACTGCTTTCGCGACCAGGTGCTCCAGGTGTGCGGCCGCGCCCCGTCCGCCCCCCAGGCCGCCACCCAGTTCGAGAGCGGCTCCCTGGAGACGCTGGTCCGTCTGGTCCGGAACAGCGGCGGGATGACGCTCCTCCCCCGGCTCGCCACGCACCAGATGCCGGAGGCGGAGCGGTCCACGTTCGTCGTTCCCTTCGCCGACCCGGCGCCCACCCGCAACGTGCGGCTCGTCACCCGGCGGCGGCACAAGCAGCGCCTCGTCGACGCCGTCGTCAGCACGCTGTACGACGCCCTCCCGGACACCGTCACGCGCCGCTGACCGCTCCTCTCAGCCCTCCAGTACGTCGGCCGCCTCGTCGGCGAGGCCCGTCGCCTCCGCCACCTCGTACGTCGACGGGTCCTCCATGCGCGGCCGGATGATCATCTCGCCCAGCAGGCCCGTGGTGAACATCTGCGACCCGAACAGGATGAGCAGCACCCCGAACAGCAGCAGCGGGCGGTCCCCGATCGGGTGCCCCAGCACGAGCTTGTCGAACGACAGCCACAGGCTCACCAGAAAGCCGAGCGCAAACGCCACGGTGCCCATCGACCCGAAGAAGTGCATGGGCCGCACGGCGTAGCGGGTGAGAAAGACGACCGTGATGAGGTCGAGGAAGCCCTGGATGAAACGCTCGACCCCGAACTTGGTGGTGCCGTACTTGCGGGGGTGGTGTTGCACCTCCTTCTCGGCGACGCGGTCGTACCCCTCCCACTTGGCGAGGAGCGGGATGTAGCGGTGCAGCTCGCCGTAGACGTCGATGCTCTTCACGACCGGGCGGCGGTAGACCTTCAGGCCGCAGTTGAAGTCGTGCAGGGGGAGGCCGGAGAAGAGGCGCGTGACCCAGTTGAAAAAGCGGCTGGGCAGGGTTTTGCGGAGCGGGTCCTTGCGGTCTTTCTTCCATCCGCTGACGAGGTCGTGCCCCCCCTCCTCCAGCTTGTCGATCAGGGCCGGAATTTCGTCGGGGTCGTCCTGCAGGTCCGCGTCCATGGTCGCGACGTAGCGCCCCTGCACCCGGTCGAACCCCACGGCCAGCGCCGCGGACTTGCCGTAGTTACGGCGAAAGCGCACGCCGGCGACTCGCGGGTCGTCTTCGCAAAGCCCCCGCACCACCTCCCAGGTTTCGTCCCGCGACCCATCGTCGATGATCCACAGTCGGAACGAGAGCCCCGCTTCTTCACACGCCGCCCGCACCCCGTCGGCGAGCTCGGGGAGCGACTGGGCCTCCTCGTACGCCGGCACGACGATGGACAAGTCCGGGGTCCGAGAATCGGGCGGAGAATGTTGGGGAGCGGGTGCTTCCACGACCAGTGGGCACTATCCAGAGAAGTGGGGGCTTCGCGGTGCGCGTCGCGTGCGGCCGCCCCTCTGCCCCCTGCGCAGCGCGCACCACGCGACGCGCCCTACGCGTCGATCGTCGCGTACTTGGCGTTGCGCTCGATGAACTCGCGGCGGGGCTCCACCGAGTCGCCCATGAGGGTCGAAAACAGCCGGTCGGCCGCGGCGGCGTCCTGGATGGTCACCTGCTGAATCTTGCGCGTCTCCGGGTTCATGGTGGTGGTCCAGAGCTGCTCCGGGTTCATCTCGCCGAGGCCCTTGTAGCGCTGCATGCTGGGGCTGTTGCCGTCGGCCCGCAGCTCGGCCATGCGCGTCTGCATCTCCTCGTCGGACCAGCAGTAGATCTCCTGGCTGCCGTTCTGAATTCGGTAGAGCGGCGGCAGGGCGATGTAGATGTTGCCCTTCTCGATGAGGGGCCGCAGCTGGCGGTAGAAGAAGGTGAGGAGCAGCGCCCGGATGTGGGCCCCGTCCACGTCCGCGTCGGTCATCATCACGATCTTGTGGTACCGCATCTCGTTCATGTTGAACTCCTCCTCGGTGGACGTGAGGCCGGTCCCGAGGGCCGTGACGATGTTCTGGATCTGATCGTGCTCCAGGATGCGGTCGAGACGGGCCTTCTCCACGTTCAGGATCTTGCCGCGCAGGGGCAGGATGGCCTGGAAGTGGCGGTCGCGCGCCTGCTTGGCCGAGCCGCCCGCCGAGTCGCCCTCCACAAGATACA
>ERZ1034573.247-NODE-247-length-15784-cov-27.914108_pt1 | contig 15784 bp, 15 predicted proteins | sample MGYA00520641_ERZ1034573 | MGnify/ENA primary metagenome ERZ1034573 (study PRJEB33760, sample SAMEA4777724) | hypersaline lake metagenome | biome: hypersaline environment; feature: brines | place: Spain | collected 2014-08 | depth 0 m ...
CCGCGTTCATCGGACCGGGCGGCGCGGCGAGCGCCAGTCCGAAGACGACGCCCGCCCCGAGCGTGACGAGGGTACTCACACCGCCCGCAACGCCCGGTTTCGTGAAAAACCCCGCGACAGCAGCGCGCTCGGGAGTGGCCGCTTCCGGACGCCGCGACCGGGATCCGGACACCGAGCGCCAGATCCGCACACGCCCGGCGCGCAAGGGGCGACGGCCCGCGGGCGGGGACCGGCGAGCACGGCGGAGCGAGCGCGTCCGACCCGGGACGCTCCCGGGCTACACGTCTTGGAGTTCCGCCTCGCGCAGCGCCTCGTTGAGGTCCTCGCGGACGCGCTCGCCGGTCTCGCGGTCCATCGCCGTGGTGACGATCCGGTTCTCCTGAACGCTGGAGCCGTCCCGCAGGAGCAGCCGGACGTTGCCGTTGGTCCCCGCCCGCGTCGCCTTCGCGCGGAGGCCGGTCCGCGACCCCGTCCCGCCGGCGTCGATGGGCCCGGGGACGATCTTCTTGACGTGCGGGTGCTCCGCGACCGTCTGGACGGCCTTCCGACCCTTGCGGTCGCCGATGAGCGTCGAGTGCGACCCGCCGATCTTCTCGCGGGGCGGGGTCTCGACCACCGCCAGCGACCGGTCGCCCCGGCGGTCGAGGACCCACTGAACGACCGGGCTCGCGTCCGCTCCGTCGTCGTCGGGAGCGCCGTCCGTCGCCGCGTCGCCGTTCCCTCCGGACGCGCCTCCGCTTCCGGTCGCGCCGCCGTCGGGGACGCGGTAGAACTCGTGGTGGAGCTGCGCGCGCGTCTCGCGGAGGGGTTCGCGCTCGCCGGCGGCGTAGACGGTCTCCGGGCGCTTCCGCCGGATCTCGTCGGCGACGCGCCCCGCGAAGTTCCGCAGCTGGACCTCGGTCAGCCGCTCGGCGTCCTCCGGCCGCGTGGTGATCGTCGTCTCGCCGACGACGGCGTCCTCGTCCAGCATCGTCAGCCGCGCGCGGTCGGCGTCGAACTCGGCCACGACCGCGTCCGCGTTGGCGGTGTTACAGGTCAGACAGTAGTCCCCCGGCTTCTGTAACGGGGTCCCACACCGCCGGCAGTTCATACCGATCGAACGGTCGTGGAAGATAAAAGGGCGTCCGTTCGCCGCCCGTTTCGGACCCCTCCGGCGACTCGCCCGGAGTTCCCCGCCGATCCGGAGCGACACCTTATAATCCTCCCCGGCCCCCGTACCGGACATGGACGGAGACCGACGCCGCGACGCCGAGGCCGGCTCCGAGGCGGACGTCGGCGACGGGGAGTCCGGCGAGGACCTGGCCGGCACGCTCGGGGCCGTCGAAGACCGACTGACGCGGCTGGTCCGCGACGGTCGGCTCAACGCGGTCGCCGCGTGGGCGATGATCGCGGTCCTGGCCGGCGTCCTCGTCGAGAGCGCGATCGACTACGACGTGCTGTCGGCGGCCATCGCCGTCGGGCTCGGCGCGGTCGTGCTCGCGCCGACCGCGGCGGCCCGGGACTGGCGGGCGATGCTCCCGGCCGAGCTGGTCGGCCTCTCGCTGCTCCCGATCCTCGTGCGCGCGCTCTCGGGCGGCGAGTTGGGGACGTTCGCGACGTACGTCGCCATCGCGGCGCTGGCGCTCGTTATCGCCGTCGACCTCCACATGTTCACGACGCTGCGCCTCACCCACTGGTTCGCGGTCGCCTTCGTCGTGATGGCGACGCTGGCGACGGCGGCTGTGTGGACGGTGCTGCGCTGGAACCTCGACCAGCGGGCCGGCACTGCGTACCTGACGACGAACGACGCGCTGATGGTCGAGTGGATGTACGTCACGCTGGCCGGGCTCGCGGCCGGACTCCTCTTCGACGGCTACTTCCGGGGGCGGGGACGCCGCCTGCGTCGGGTCATCCGCCGGGTGGTGCGGCGATGACGCTGCTCCCGCGGCCGTCGCTCGCGTCGCAGCGCCGGCTCACGGGCGCGATGCAGGTGCTCCTCGTCGCCATCGTCATCTACGGGTACCTCGCGGGCGAGCAGAAGGCGATCAGCAACGGGATCATCGCGCTCCTCGTCACGCTGGTCCCGGCGACGCTCGAACGCCGGTACGACCTCCCGCTCGACCCGTGGCTCGCCCTGTGGATCACGACGGCCGTGTTCCTCCACACGGTCGGGTCGGCCGGATTCTACGCCCGCGTCGAGTGGTGGGACCACATGACCCACGCGCTGTCGGCCTCGCTGGTCGCCGCGGTCGGGTACACGACGCTCCGGGCGGTCGACCTCCACAGCGACGGGATCCGGATCCCGTCGCGGTTCGCGTTCGTCTTCATCGTGCTCATCGTCCTCGCGTTCGGCGTGCTCTGGGAGCTGTTCGAGTTCGGCTTAGACATCGTCGCGACCGAGACGGGCATCGACATGCCGCTCGCGCAGCACGGGCTCGACGACACCGTGCTCGACCTGATGTACAACACCGCGGGCGCGGTGCTCGTGGGGCTCTTCGGACAGGCGCACCTCACGGGCGTCGCGGAGTTAGTGCGGGACCGACTGCTGCGGAGCGCGGCCGAGTAAGGTCGGGGCGCGCCGGAGTCGGAGCGCTCAGTCCAGACAGGCCGCCACGACCCGCAGCGCGGTCTCGCCCCGCACCTCGTTCGCGAGCAGCGGGACCCGCTTCACCTCGCGGGCGCGGAACAGGTCGGTCGCCTCCCGGAGCGCGTTCTGTTGGACCTCCCACCGGCGCGCGCAGAACTCGCAGGTGTCGGGGTTCGGCTCGACCACCCAGTCGGGGTCGATCCCGGCCGCTCCGTCGCCGGTCACGTCGCCGACGCCCTCCATCACCCGGTTGACGACGAGCGTGTTCACCGGGATGCCGAACTCGTCGAGCCGCGCGACGAGCCGCTCGGACTCCACGACGCTCATCTCCTCAGGGATCATCACGACGCGGAAGTCGGTCTTCGCCGGGTCACGCAGGACCGCGCGGAGCCGCTCGATGCGCTCGCGCAGTTCCTCGAGGTCGGCCGAGGGGTCGGGGTCGTCGTCGCCGCCGCCGAACATCCCCTTGATCCCGTCCATCATCCCGGAGAAGCGCTGCCGGAGTTTCATCACGCGGCCGAGCATCGAGTCCATGATCTCCGGCAGCTGGAGCAGACGGAGCGTGTGGCCGGTCGGCGCGGTGTCGACGACGACGCGGTCGAACCGCGGGTCGTCGAGGTACTCCAGCAGCTGGCGCATCGCCGCGGCCTCGTCCGCGCCGGGCATCGTGCCGCCGAGGAGGCCGCCGAGCCCCTCTCCGTCCTCGCCCTCGGCGCCGCCCATCGGTCCATCGCCCCCCATCTCGCCCATCGCGTCGCCCATCTCGCCGAGGCCGCCGAGCGGGTCGCCGTCCGCCCCGAACATCCCCTCGTCGACCGCGGCGTCGGGGTCGATCTCGGCGGCGTACAGGGGCACGTCCTCGCGGATCCGCGCCGGCTCGGCCGGGATCTCGGTCTCGTAGGTGTCGGACAGCGAGTGGGCCGGGTCGGTCGAGACGACGAGCGTCCGGACGCCGCCCGCGGCCGAGGCGAGCCCCGTCGCGGCCGCCATCGTCGTCTTCCCGACGCCGCCCTTCCCGCCGTACAGCACGTAGTCGGGCGCGTCGACGCCAGCCGGGAGGTCGGCGAGATCGTCGTCGACGGTCAGTGCCTCGTCCGTCTCCGCGGGCTCGACTGCGCCCTCGTCTCCGGGCCCGTCGACGCGGTCGACGGGCTCGACGTCGATGTCGTCCATACGTGCGTGTCGTCCCGGCGGGCTTGTGTACCCGTCGGTCCGGGTTCGGGAGCGACCGCCTCACCGTGGAAGAGAACCGGGGAGCGCCGCGGTCGCGGTCAGCCGAGCCGCTTCATCGAGATCAGCGCCGTGGGGATCATGATCGGAATCGTGAGGATCGCGCCCGTGATCACGACGAACGGGGCGACCCCGGCGACCGGATACGCGAGCAGGTCGACCGCCAACAGGTCGACCGCGCTCACCGTCACGCTGTACGCGACCACGGTGAGCGTCACGATCGCCGAGAACACGACCCCGACGACGAGCGCCGCGTTCGGTCCCCCCTCGCTCACCGACGACTCACCGCTCATCCGCTATCGGCCACCATATAGTATTGTGTGTGTTGCGTACGTCTATAACGATTACCTTCCCCGCGCGTCGTCGCGCTCCATGTCCATCCCGAGGTCGGCCATCGCGTCGAAGAAGCCGGGGAACGAGACGTCGACGTGCTCCGCGCCCCGGACCGTCGTCGTCCCCTCCGCGGCGAGCGCGGCGACGGAGAGCGCCATCACGATCCGGTGGTCGGCGCGGCCGTCGACGGTCGCGCCGCGCAGGTCGCTCTCGCCGCCGCGGACCGTGAGCGCGTCCCGCTCCTCGGTCGTCTCGGCGCCCATCGCCGCCAGCTCCTCGGCCATCGCGGAGACGCGGTCGGTCTCCTTGTACCGGACGTGTTCGCAGTTCTCGATCCGCGTCTCGCCGTCCGCGACCGCGCCGAGCGCGGCGATCGTCGGGAGGAGGTCCGGCGTGTCGCCCACGTCGACCGTGACGCCGGAGAGGTCAGCACGCTCGACCGCGATCTCGCCGGCCTCGCGGTCCCAGTCGACCGTCGCGCCCATCTCCTCGACGACCTCGACGATCGCGGCGTCGCCCTGCGCGCTCGGTCGCGCGCCCTCGATCCGGACCGTCTCGCCGGGCGCGGCCGCGACCGCGCCCGCGCCGAGCAGGTACGAGATGGAGGAGAAGTCGCCGGGGACCGCGTACGTCCCGTCGCTCGGCGCGTACGACTGGCCGCCGGGGACGGTGAAGCCCGCGGCGCCCGCGGCCCCGTCGAGTGGGTCGCCCGCCTCGTCGACCGGCGTCGCCTCGACGCCGAAGTCGGCGAGCAGCTCGAGCGTGATGTCGACGTACGGCGCGGACTTGAGCGGCGTCGTGAGCTCGACCTCGACCCCTTCGCCGGTGACCGCGCCGGCCATCAGCAGGGCGGTGACGTACTGCGAGGAGACGTCGCCCGGGATCGCGACCTCGCCGCCGGCGAGGGGACCGGCGACGACGAGCGGGGCCCGCCCGTTCGACCGCGTCGACTCCGCGCGGACGCCGAGGTCGGCGAGCGCGTCGAGCAGGGGGCCCTGCGGCCGCGAGCGGAGCGACCCGTCGCCGGTGAGCACCGTCGTCCCGTCGGCGAGCGCGGCCGCGGCGGTGACGAGCCGCATCGTCGTCCCGGAGTTCGCGCAGTCGATCACGTCGTCGGGGACCGCGGGCCGGCCGGCGAACCCCTCGACCGCCAACGCGTCGGCGTCCGTCAGGTCGGGGTCGACCGCCTCGGTCGCCGCCGCGTCGTCCCCGGCACCGTCGGCCGGCGCGACGGACCCGCCGAAGGCGGCCACGGCTCGGGCGGTCGCCCGCGTGTCGGCGGAGACCAGCGGCGATTCGACGGTCGCGCCGTCGCTGTAGCCCGCCGCGAGCAGCGCGCGGTGGGTGTAGCTCTTCGACGGCGGCGCGCGGGCGGTCCCTCTGAGCGTCGAGCGCGTGACGTGGACGTCCATACGCCCCCTGCCGGCCGCGGCGACAAGTCGGTACCGACCGCGGCACGATTGCGACGGTCGCACCGCGGGGCCGCGGCACACCCTTTATACCACCGGGAGCGTTACCGTCGCGTATGCCCCAGTGTGAGATGTGCGGCGCCGAGGAGGCCTCGCTGACGACGACGAAGGTCGAAGGCGCCGAACTGGAGCTGTGTAGCTCGTGTACGGACTTCGGCACCGAGGTCCGCGACGAGTCGACGAGCTCCGGCGGCGGCAAGTACTCCACCAGCTCCAGCACCGGGAAGTCGTCCTCGTCGTCCGGCTCCTCCGGTTCCTCCGGCTCGTCGGGGAGTTCGACTCGCCCCCGGGACATGTTCGACGACATGGACGAGATCGCCACCGACTACGACGAGCTGATCCGCGAGGCGCGCGAGTCGCGGGGGCTGAGCCAGGAGGAGCTGGCCGACCAGCTCAACGAGAAGGCGAGCCTCATCCGCAAGCTCGAACGCGCCGACACGCTCCCGACCGACGAGGTCCAGCGCAAGCTCGAGCGCGCGCTCGACATCTCGCTGGTCGAGGGGCAGTCGACCGACGACGCCGACTGGGAGACGGACGACGCCGGGACGATGACGCTCGGCGACGTCGTCAAGCGGAAGGACTGAGCCGCGACGACGCTCCGGCCCCGCCGTACTCGTTATCCCCGGCTCAGACGGTCGCGCCGCCGTCGTCCGTCTGCTCCGACCCGCCGTACCGCTCCGTCAGGTAGTCGATGATGTAGTCGACGGTCTCGGGGTCGTAGCTCCAGAACCCGTAGAACTCGCCGGGCGCGCGCTCCTCGGCGAGCAGCGCGCACTTCGCGTCCTCGTAGCCGCCCCCGTCGTACGCGACGAACCACGTCTCGCGGATCTCGGCGGTCTCGCCGACGTGGACCGTGTAGGTGCCGACGTCCGGCGCGTCGCCCTCGGCGGCGGCGTACGCGTGGACGTCGAGCCGGTCCTTCTCGCCGAGCAGGTCGTAGGTGTCCGCCTCCCCGGTGAGGACGTCGAGGGTCTGGAACCCCGCGTGGAGCTCGCCGTCGCCGACCCGCCAGGCGCGGTCCTCGATCTCCCTCGAGGCGGCGACCATGTCCTCGCGGGAGTAGGAGGTGAACATCGTCTCGTCGAGGTGGTCCAACACCGGGCTCCCGACGCGCCCGCCGCTCCGCCGCCCGGTCTCGGACTCGTCGCCCCCCTTGGGCGACGCGGCCTCTCCGTCGTCGCCCCGCCCCGGGAGCAGCTCGTCGACGGTGACGCCCGTGACGAACTCGCCGTCCCGCGCCAGCACGGCGAACTCCTCCGGCCCGGAGGCGGTCTGGTCGTCGACGATCCGGACGTTGCGGTCGGCGAAATACTCCCGGAGCTCCTCCGTAACCGCCGGATCTGCGTTGAACACGGTCAGCGTAGCCTCGTGGGCTTCCACGCCGGCGATGAGCTCGATGAGGGACATCCCTTGCCGGACCCACAACAGCGGGGTATAAGGTCGTTTCTGCTCTCGGGGCCGCGAGCGCGCCTCGCGATCCGGGTCGCGCCGCGAACGTCGACGGGGAACGCGGCGCGAAGCACGAACATATTTGCGCCGCGCCGTCCGAGTGAGCGTATGTTCATCTTGGTGAACCTCAAGGCGTACCCGTGCGATCCGATCGAGGTAGCGACCGCGGCCCGCGACGTGGCCGAGGCGTCGGGCGCGCGCATCGCCGTCTCCCCGCAGGCGGCCGACCTCGCTCGCGTCGCCGAGACGGGGGTCGAGACGTGGGCGCAGCACGTCTCGCCGAACGAGCACGGCTCGCACACGGGGTCGACGCTCGCCGAGGCCGCGGCCGACAACGGCGCCGAGGGGACCCTGATCAACCACTCGGAGAAGCGCCTGAAGCTGGCCGACATCGACGGCTCCGTCCGGGCGGCGGAGCGCGCCGACCTCGAGACGATCGTCTGCGGGAACAACCCCGCGCAGATCGGCGCCGCCGCCGCCCTCGGTCCCGACGCGGTCGCCGTCGAGCCACCGGCGCTCATCGGCGGCGACGTCTCGGTCGCCACCGCCGACCCCGGGATCGTCGAGGACGCGGTCGCGGCCGCCGAGGCGGTCGACGACGACGTCGACGTGTTCTGCGGCGCGGGCGTCTCGACCGGCGAGGACGTCGCGGCCGCCGGCGACCTCGGCGCGGCCGGCGTCCTGCTGGCCTCCGGCGTCGCGAAGGCCGACGACCCGGCGGCCGTGCTCGAGGACCTCGTCTCCGGCATCTGAGCCGGCGATCGCGGGTCGGTTCGCGTCCGTGGTCCCGACCTGCCCGCGTCCGCGTTCCGGCCGCGACCTGCGCCGGTGAGGCCGGACCGGCGCTGCGTTTGCGGATCGGTATAAAAACATCGATGTGAGCGACTCACACGATCGAGAAACCGCACGACGGCGGCGGCTTTCTTCTCCCGGCGAGATCGCGGCGTCTAGTAACCTTTAACCGAAACAAGCCGCTATCTGTGACCAAGATGGCGAGCAACAAAATTCTCGGTATCGACCTCGGTACCACCAACTCCGCGTTCGCGGTGATGGAGGGCGACGAGCCCGAGATCATCGCCAACGCCGAGGGCGACCGGACGACGCCCTCGGTCGTCGCGTTCGCCGACGACGACGAGCGTCTCGTCGGCAAACCGGCGAAGAACCAGGCCGTCCAGAACCCCGACCGCACGATCCAGTCGATCAAGCGGCACATGGGCGACGGCGACTACACCGTCGAGATCGGCGACGAGGAGTACACCCCGGAGCAGGTCTCGGCGATGATCCTCCAGAAGATCAAACGCGACGCCGAGGAGTACCTCGGCGACGACGTCGAGAAGGCCGTAATCACGGTCCCCGCCTACTTCAACGATAAACAACGGCAGGCGACGAAAGACGCCGGCGAGATCGCGGGATTCGAGGTCGAACGCATCGTCAACGAGCCGACGGCCGCGTCGATGGCGTACGGACTCGACGACGAGTCAGATCAGACCGTCCTCGTCTACGACCTCGGCGGCGGGACCTTCGACGTGAGCGTCCTCGACCTGGGCGGTGGCGTCTACGAGGTCGTCGCCACGAACGGCGACAACGACCTCGGCGGCGACGACTGGGACGAGGCGCTCATCGACCACCTCGCCGACGAGTTCCAGAACGACCACGGGATCGACCTCCGAGACGACCGGCAGGCGCTCCAGCGCCTCAAGGACGCCGCCGAGGAGGCGAAGATCGAGCTGTCGAACAAGAAGGAGACCACGGTCAACCTCCCGTTCATCACCGCGACCGACAGCGGCCCGGTCCACCTCGAGCAGTCCGTCACCCGCGCGACGTTCGAGAACCTCACCTCCGACCTCATCGAGCGCACCGTCGAGCCGACCGAGCAGGCGCTCGCCGACGCCGACTACGCGAAGTCCGACATCGACGAGGTCATCCTCGTCGGCGGCTCGACCCGGATGCCGCAGGTCCAGGAGAAGGTCGAGGAGCTCGTCGGCCAGGAGCCGAAGAAGAACGTCAACCCCGACGAGGCGGTCGCGCTCGGCGCGGCGGTCCAGGGCGGCGTGCTCTCCGGCGACGTCGACGACATCGTGCTGCTCGACGTGACCCCGCTCTCGCTCGGGATCGAGGTGAAGGGCGGCCTCTTCGAGCGGCTCATCGAGAAGAACACCACGATCCCGACCGAGGAGTCGAAGGTGTTCACCACGGCCGCCGACAACCAGACCTCCGTCAACGTCCGCGTCTTCCAGGGCGAGCGCGAGATCGCCGAGGAGAACGAGCTGCTCGGCGCGTTCCAGCTCTCCGGCATCCCGCCGGCGCCGGCCGGGACCCCGCAGATCGAGGTCTCGTTCAACATCGACGAGAACGGCATCGTCAACGTCGAGGCCGAGGACCAGGGCTCGGGCAACGCCGAGTCGATCACCATCGAGGGCGGCGTCGGCCTCTCCGACGACGAGATCGAGGAGATGCAAGCGGAGGCCGAGAAGCACGCCGAGGAGGACGAGGCCCGCCGCGAGCGGATCGAGGCCCGCAACGAGGCCGAGACGACGATCCAGCGCGCCGAGACTCTCCTCGAAGAGAACGAGGAGGAGCTCGACGACGACGAGCTCGTCGCCGACATCGAAGCGGCCATCGAGGACGTCGAGGACGTGCTCGAAGACGAGGACGCCGAGACCGACGAGATCGAGTCCGTCACCGAGGCGCTCACCGAGGAGCTCCAGGAGATCGGCAAGCAGATGTACGAGGGACAGGCCGCGCAGGCCGGGCCGGGCGGCGCGGGCGGCGCCGGCCCCGGCGGCATGGGCGGCGCCGGCGGTCCGGGCGGTGCGGCGGGCCCCGGCGGCGCCGGTCCCGGCGCCGACGCTGACGACGAGGAGTACGTCGACGCCGACTTCGAGGACGTGGACGACGACGAGGAGTAACCCTCTCCGACCCGGTCCTCGGACGCCCGACCCTGCCGCTTAAACCGACCCGCCGATCAACACAACTCACCGAACGTAACGCATGACCGAAGATTTCTACGACGTCCTCGGCGTGTCGCGGGACGCCAGCGAGGAGGAGATCAAGAAGGCGTACCGCAAGCAGGCCGCAGAACACCACCCCGACGTCAGCGACGACGAGAACGCCGAGGAGCGGTTCAAGAAGATCCAGAAGGCCAAGGAGGTGCTCACCGACGAGCAGAAGCGCCAGCAGTACGACCAGATGGGCCACGACCGGTTCACGCAGGCCGACAAGCGCGGCGCGACCGGCGGCGGCGCCGGTCCGGGCGGCGCGGGCGGTCCCTTCGGCGGGGCCGGCGGCGCCGGCGGCGCCGGCGGGTTCGAGGACATCTTCAACCAGTTCTTCGGCGGCGGCGGTCGCGGCCGCGGCGGTGGCGGCGGCAACCGCCCGCGGCAGGGTCGCGACCTCAAGACCGGCCTGACGATCGACCTCGAAGAGGCGTTCCACGGCGCGACCAAGGAGGTCACGCTCACGCGCCCGACCGAGTGCGACACCTGCGACGGCGCGGGCCACCCCCCGGACGCCGACGTCGAGACGTGTCCGCAGTGTAACGGGCGCGGCCAGGTCCAGCAGGTCCAGCAGACGCCGCTCGGACGCGTCCAGCAGACGTCGACCTGCCCCCGCTGCGAGGGCGAGGGCGAGCTGTACAGCGAGGACTGCGCCGACTGCGGCGGCGACGGCGTCGTCCGCGAGGAGGCGACGCTGTCGGTCGAGATCCCGGCGGGGATCCGCTCCGGGCAGAGCCTCCGCATGGAGCGCGAGGGCGCGCCGGGCGAGAACGGCGGCCCGAAGGGCGACCTGCTCATCGAGGTCGACGTCGACGTCGGCGACCGGTTCGAGCGCGACGGCGACGACCTCCGCGTCAACGAGGCCATCTCCTTCCCGCAGGCCGTCTTCGGCGACACGGTCGAGGTGGAGACGGTCGACGGCACCGTGGAGATGGACGTCCCCGCCGGCACCCAGAGCGGCGAGACGTTCCGGCTCCAGGGGAAGGGGATGCCGCGGCTCCGCCGTCGCGGCCGCGGCGACCTCTACGTCCAGGTCGCCGTCGTCGTCCCCGAGTCGCTCAACGACGAACAGCGCGAGGCGCTGGAGGCGTTCGCGGAGGCCGGCGGCGAGGACATCGACGTCGGCGGCGGCTTCTTCGAGAAGTTGAAGAGCTCCTTCTGAGCGGCGTTGGCGGGACCGCGGCTCGCCTCCCTCGCCCCGTAGCTTTTCTGTCCCCCGCGACGACGGCCGACACATGGGCTACGACACGACGGCCTACGACGACGTGGAACCGCGCGCGCCCGGGATGTTCTTCCTCCGGGAGGCGCTCGACTGCGAGCGGCTCGGCGTGACCGTCGTCGAGGCCGACGACGGCTGGGAGGGGATGGAACACGACCACGCCGACGCCGACCACGAGGAGGTGTACCTGCTGCTCCACGGCGAGGCGACGCTCACCGTCGACGGTGACGCCGTCGACCTCGCGCCCGGGGACGCGGTTCGGGTCGACCCGGGGTCCGCCCGCGACCTCGCCTTCTCGGCCGACGGCTCGAAGATGGTGATCGCCGGCGCGCCCTGACGCCGCCCCGACGCGGTCCGGTCGGGCCGCGGCGCCGCCTCCGCGACGCCGTAGCGTTAAGACGCGCGGCGCCCGAAGATCGGACATGAACCTCGTCGGCGATCTCCTCGCGCGCGACCGGCGCACCCGCGACCCGGCGCTCGTGACGCCGGACGGCCGGGAGCGGACCCACCACGACCTGATCACGAACGGCTACAAGGCGGCGAACGTGCTCCGGTACCTCGGCGTCCGGGCCGGCGCGACCGTCGCCGTCGAGCCGACGGCCGGGTTTCACACGACCCTCGCGTTCCTCGGCGCCGCCGCCGTCGGCGCCCCCGTCCGGTTCGATCCGGCGGCGGGGATCGGCGCCGGCGACCGCGTCGTCCTCGCGCCGGTCGCGACCGCCGACGCGCTCGATCCGGCCCCCGGGACGAACCTCGCCGCGTTCGGCGGCCCGCCGGACCGCCCCGACACGACGCACTGGGAGAAGGAGCTGTGGAGCGAGAACCCGGGGATGCCGCCGAGCGACGTCGCCCCCGGCGACCCCGTCGTCCGCGGCGCGGACGGGGACGTCAGCCACCGCGACCTGTGTTCGCTCGCGGCCGCCGCGGTCGAGACCGCCGACATCGGCGACGAGACGCGCGTCGTCCTCAGGGCCCCGTTCTCCGACCCCTCGGCGCTCGCCGCTGGGCTCGTCGCCCCGCTCTCCGCCGGCGGAACGGCGGTGCTCGCGGCGACCGGCGACGGGGAAGCGAAGAGCGACGACCCCCGAGGCGACGTGGCGGTCGCCCCGGCGGCCGCGACGGTGCCGGAGCCGCGGCGGCTCGACCCCGCGTCGATCGCCCCGACGGTCGAGTGACCGGCCTCGACTCCGGCCGGCGTCGGATCAGTCGTCAGCCGGGTTCGGCTCCGCGGCCGCCTGTCCCTCGTGCCGGAGACAGGCGGACTCGTGGCCGGGCGCGTGGACCGTCTGTTCGGGTTCGCGCTCGGCGCACGGCGTCGTGATCGCGTCCGACAGGACGGAGCCGGCCCGCTCCGAATCGCCCTCGATCAGGAGATCGAGCGCCTCCGAGAGCGTCCGTTCGAGTTCCGGGTCGTCGACCGTCTCGCTGATGTCGAACTCCCGGCGGATCTCCGCTCGGACCTCGGAGTCGGTCGGCTCGGTCCCGGATCCGGCGATGTTCTCTCGCACCTGTTCGACGTCGACCTCGTCGATGCCGACCTTGTCGCGGAAGTTCAACAGCCCCCGCCAGTCGTCCTGATCGATGTCGAGCCCCTCGGGCTGGATCACCTTGTGACACCGCGTGTGGAACCGGCAGCCGCTCGGCGGGTTCGTCGGGCTGGGGACGGTGCCTTTCAGCTCGATGCCGCCGACGCTGGCCCGCGGGTCCGGGGTCGGAATCGAGGACAGCAGCGCCTCGGTGTAGGGGTGTTGCGGGTCGGTGAAGATCTCCTCGACCGGCCCGATCTCGACGATCTCGCCGAGGTACATCACCGCCACGCGGTCGCAGACCTGACGGATGACGGACATGTCGTGGCTGATGAACAGCAGCGACAGCCCGAACTCCTCCTGGAGGTCGTTGATGAGCGAGAGGATCTCCGCCTGGATGGAGACGTCGAGCGCGCTCACCGGCTCGTCGGCGATGATCAGGTCCGGGTTCAACACGAGCGCCCTGGCGAGCGCGATCCGCTGCTTCTGGCCGCCGGAGAACTCGTGCGGGTACCGGTCGAAGTCGTTCGCCGAGAGCCCCACGCGCTCGAGCAGGTCCTCGACGATGGCGCGACGCCGGTGACGGTCGCTCATCCCGTGGACCTTGAGGAGCTCGCCGACCGCGTTCCCCACGGACACCCGCGGGTCGAAGCTCGAGGAGGGGTCCTGGAAGATCATCTGGGCGCCCCGTCGGAACTCCATCATCTCGTCGTCGTCGAACTCCGTCACGTCGTTGGGGTGGGTGCCGTCCGGATCGCGGGTGGCACCCTGGCGACCGTTCCCGTTGAAGATAACCTCTCCCGCCGTCGGCTCCTCCAGGTGGATGACTGAGCTCGCGGCGGTCGACTTGCCGCAGCCGGACTCGCCGACGAGCCCGAGCGTCTCGCCCTCCTCGATGTCGAAGCTGATCCCGTCGACGGCGCGGGCGGCGCCGACCTTCCGGTTGAACAGCCCCTTCCGGATCGGGTAGTGCTTCTTCAGGTCGCGCACGGACAGCAGCGTATCAGTCATCTGCGGGACCCACCTCGCTGTCGCCGTCGACCGTCCCGGTGTCGTCGCCGGGACCGAGCCCCTCGCTGCGGACTATCGAGGGGTTGCCGCCCGGTCCGTAGTGGACGCAGGAGACCTCCTGACCCGGCGCGACCTCTATCTCCTCCGGCTGCTCGCCGGTGCGGCACGCCTCCTCGGCGTACTCGCAGCGGGGCGCGAACCGGCAGCCGTCCGGCGGGTCGTGCGGGTCGGGGAGCGTCCCCGGTATCCCGCCGCCCGTGCCGCCGAACTCCGGGAGACACTCCAACAGCTGCTGGGTGTACGGGTGTCCCGGGTGGTCGAAGATGTCGAGGACGTCGCCCCGCTCCATCACCTTCCCGGCGTACATCACGACGATGCGGTCGGCGATCTCCGCGACGACGCCGAGGTCGTGCGTGACGAACAGGACCCCCATCTCGAACTCCTCTTGGAGGTCGTCGAGGAGGCGCAGGATCTGCGCCTGAACCGTCACGTCGAGCGCGGTCGTCGGCTCGTCGGCGATGAGCAGGTCGGGGTCGCCGACGAGCGCCATCGCGATCATCACGCGCTGTTTCTGCCCGCCGGAGAACTCGTGCGGATAGTCGTCGAACCGCGAACTGGCGTTCGCGATCCCGACGCGGTCCATCAGGTCCACCGCCTTCGCGCGGGCCTCGTCGTCGGAGACGTCCTGGTGGATCTGGAGCGCCTCGGTGATCTGCCACCCGACGGTGTAGCAGTGGTTCATCGCCTCCTGCGGGTTCTGGAAGATGTGCGCGATCTCGTTGCCCCGGATCTGCCGGAGCTCCGACTCGGGCAGCGACAGTAGGTCGCGGCCCTTGTACCGGACGGTCCCCTCGATCTCCCCCGGCGGCGTGTTGATGATCTTGGTGATCGATTCCGTCGCGACCGTCTTGCCGGAGCCCGACTCGCCGACGATACAGACGGTCTCGCCGGTGTTGACGCTAAAGTCGACCCCGTCGACGGCGGTGAGGGTTCCGTTGTCGGTGCTGAACTTCGTCGTGAGGTTCTCGACCTCGAGTAGTGGTTGGTCGTCGGCCATTATTCGCTCTCAGCCTCCGCTTCTGGGTTCAGCGCGTCCAACAGCGCGTCGCCGAGGAAGTTGAACGCGAGGATGGTGAAGAACAGCACGATACCGGGCGCGAGCACGATCCACGGGGCGAAAGAGAGGTCGCTCCGGCCCGCGGAGATGAGCTGCCCCCACGAGGGGACCGCCGAGTCGCCGATCCCGAGGAAGGCGAGCTGCGCCTCGGCGAGCAGGAAGCCGGGGATGAGCAGCGTGAGCTGCGTGATGATACTGCTCGCCGCGTTCGGCACGACGTGCCCCCGGATCACCTGGTACGTGCTCGCGCCGCTGATGCGGCTCGCCTTGATGAACTCCTCCTCGGATATCGACAGCGACTTGCTCCGGATGTAGCGCGCGGTCCCGCCCCAGGCGAACAGCGAGAACACGACGATGAACATCCCGAGCCCCGCGCCGTAGATGTACAGGATGAGCAGGAACATCAGGAACGTCGGGAACGAGAGGATGATGTCGACGAACCGCATCATGATCTCGTCGATCCATCCGCCCGCGTACGCGCTCAGCGTCCCGAACGAGATCCCGATCGTGGCGACGATGGTCGTCGTGATGAACGCGATCTGCATGCTGATCGTCATGCCGTAGACGATCATCGTGAACACGTCTTTCCCGCCCTGCGTGGTCCCGAGCGGGTGCTGCCACGTGCCGAAACACCGCCCGTTCACGACGTCGCCGACGCAGGTCGCCGGCGTCGTGTCGACGACGGAGGTGAACACCGGCGGCTGGTAGCCGATGAGCAGTTGCTGCTGTGGCGGGTCCATGATCAGCGGCCCGACGAGCCCGCCGACGAACACGATGCCGAGCCAACCGAGGCTGACGACGGCCGGTCGGTTCCGCTTGAACTCCTTCCAGTAGTACCGCGTCATCCGCGGGTTCTGGTACAGCGGCA
>ERZ1034573.251-NODE-251-length-15664-cov-24.630277_pt1 | contig 15664 bp, 10 predicted proteins | sample MGYA00520641_ERZ1034573 | MGnify/ENA primary metagenome ERZ1034573 (study PRJEB33760, sample SAMEA4777724) | hypersaline lake metagenome | biome: hypersaline environment; feature: brines | place: Spain | collected 2014-08 | depth 0 m ...
ATGCGGAACTGCGCCGCCAGCTCGTCGAGCCGGGCGCGGGCCACGCTCAGGTCCAAGTTGGCCGCGAGGGCCGTGTCCACGAGGGCCGTAAGGGCCGGATCGCCGTACGCCGTCCACCAGCGGGTGGGATTGTAGCGCGCTGTGTCGGTGGCCGCGGCCGGCAGGGTGGTGTCGCCGGGCGCGGCTTCGAACCGATCGGGCAACTCCTGCTCCGCCTCCGGCGCAGGCATCGATGGCGTGAGCGAGCACCCGGACAGGGCGAACCCCCCGACCAGGAGGCTGAGAAGCAAGAAGCGAGAGAGGGTCATCGAAAAAACGTCTGAGCGTTGAGCGTTTGTCCGTCAGCCGCTACTCACGGGGGGCAAGGCCGTGGTAGATCAAATCGAACAGGTGATCTTTGCGGGCCTCCACGAAGGCCTCCCAGTCTTCCTCCGCCGGGGGGTGCATAATCTGAACCGTGGGCTGGGCGACAAAAAAGTAGAGGCAGGTGGAGATGACCGAGAGCACAGTGTGGTCGGGGTCCACCGGGCGAATTTCGCCCGCCTGTACGGCGTCCGCGATGGTCTCCACGAGAATCGTCGGCGGCGCGTCGCCCGATTCCGTGGCTTCCCGCATCTGCTTGCCGAGCAGCGTGCCCCCGGCCAGGTTCTCCTGCACCATCAGCCGCATGCACGCTTCATTGGAGCGCACGAAGTCGACGTACCCGTCAATGAACACACGGAGCGTCTCGGCAAAGGTGGGGGCTTCCTTCAGCGAGGCGTCGAACGACGCCATGAACTGGCAGGTGGTGTACGTGAACACCTCTTCGTACAGCGTTGCCTTGTCGCGGAAGTAGTAATGCAGCATCGCCTTGTTGATGTCGGCGGCATCGGCGATGGCCTGCATCCGGGCCCCACGGCGCCCCTCCCGGGCAAATACCCGAAGCGCCGCGTCAAAAATCTGGCGCTCTGTCTCGGAATACTCGGAAAGAGAGGCGGAAGGAGACATGTGGAGGACCGTCGTTGCGAAAGCAGGCGCTCCAACCGAAGGGGCAACTGCCTGGTTCAACCAAATGGTTAAAAAAGTGTAATCTGAGAGGTTCTGGCGCGCAAAAATTAACGAAAGAGCCGCGGGACAGGGCACGCCACCAAGACGCCCATCTCCCATCCCGAAAAAAGTAGCCGCCCTCCCCGCGCTCCTGCTCGCCCGCTTCAAAAAGCGGCTGGAAAAAAGGATGGCCGTGCTCGTGGGGCTATGAGCAGAGGCCAAACGAAACACCACGTCCGGACCGCCGTCGGACAGGCGCATTCACAATCGCTCTTTCTTCGATTTCTTCTCCCCTCTATGGCCGATCATCCGCAGTGGGACCATCCGCCCGACCTCCAGATCGACACGGACGCCGTCTACGAGGCCACCCTGGAGACCAGCAAGGGCACAATTGAAATTGAGCTTTATCCCGAGCACGCCCCCAACACCGTCAACAACTTCGCCTTCCTTGCCGACGAGGGCTTTTACGACGGCATCGCGTTTCACCGCGTCATTGAGGGGTTCATGGTACAGGGGGGCGATCCCACCGGGACGGGCCGCGGGGGGCCCGGGTACCAGTTCGACGACGAAATCGAGGGCAACCCGCTTACGCACGAGACGGGCGTCCTCTCGATGGCGAACGCCGGGCCCGATACGAACGGCAGCCAGTTTTTCATCACGCGGGCCCCGCAGTCACACCTCGACGGCAAGCACACTGTCTTTGGCGACGTGACAAGCGGACAGGACGTGGTCGACGCCATTGAAGAGGGCGACATGCTGGAGCAGGCGACTGTTGAGAAGCAGTAGGCCCCGTCACTGCTTCTTCACAAACTGAGCGTTGACATCGGCGAAGGCAGCGCCTACGGTTGTAGACAGATAACATTCCGGTAGTACCACATTCATCCAGAAGGGTGGAGGGAGCAGGCCCTCTGAAGCCCTGGCAACCGCCCCGACCCACGTTGGGGAAAGGTGCCCCGTCCTGCCCCGATTTGTCCGTGCCGACGCCTGTCGGTACCGTCGGGGAAAGATGAGATGGGAGCCATGACCCTTTGGGCATTGATCCCCATCCGCTTTCCTCGCGGCTGGGGATTTCTTATTGGATTCCAGCCGCGTGTCGGTCCGGTCAGCGCAGCCCTACGTGCTCGCTCGGCTCTTCTGGATGGCCTCGCTCCTCCTCATCCAGAGTGCCGATCTCTCCCATGAGCACCGAAAACGGAACGCCCGACGAGCACAACGAGCCCCGCTACGAAACCCTTCAGCTCCACGCGGGGCAGGAGCCGGACCCGGCCACCAACGCCCGGGCCGTGCCCATCTACGCGACCACCTCCTACACCTTCGACGATGCGGAGCACGGGGCCGACCTCTTCGCCCTCGAAGAGTTCGGCAACATCTACAGCCGCATCATGAACCCGACGAACGACGTCTTCGAGAAGCGGGTGGCCGCGCTCGAAGGCGGCGTCGCGGCCGTCGCCACCGCCAGTGGGCAGTCCGCCCAGTTCCTGGCCCTCGACACGCTCTGCGAGCACGGCGACAACATCGTCTCCACGAGCTACCTCTACGGCGGCACCTACAACCAGTTCAAGAACGCCTTCCCCCGCCGCGGCCTTAACGTCCACATCGCCGACGGCGACGATCCCGACTCGATCAAGAGCCTGATCGACGAAGACACGAAGGCGGTCTACCTGGAGACGCTCGGCAACCCGCGCTTCAACATCCCCGACTTCGAGCGGATCGCCGACATCGCCCACGCCCACGGTGTGCCCCTGGTGGTGGACAACACGTTCGGCGCGTGCGGCTACCTGGGGCGGCCCATCGACCACGGCGCCGACATTGTCACGGCCAGCGCCACGAAGTGGATTGGCGGGCACGGCACCACCATCGGCGGCGTCATCGTGGACGCCGGCACCTTCCCGTGGGACAACGGCCGCTTCCCCGAGTTCACCGAGCCGAACCCCAACTACCACGGCCTGCAGTTCTGGGAGACGTTCGGCCCGGACGGCGTGCTCGACACGAACGTCGCCTTCGCGATGCGGGCCCGGGTGGAGGGGCTACGCGACTTCGGCCCGGCCCAGAATCCGTTCGGCTCGTTCCTCCTGCTGCAGGGCCTCGAAACGCTCTCCCTGCGCGTGCAGCGGAGCTGCGACAACGCGCTCGAACTGGCCCGATGGCTCCGGGGGCAGGACGCGGTGGAGTGGGTGAGCTACCCCGGCCTGGAGGACCACCCCTACCACGAACGCGCCAATAAGTACCTCGACAACGGCTATGGTGCGGTGCTCACGTTTGGCGTCGAAGGCGGCGTTGAAGGCGGCAAGCGCTTCGTGGAGAACGTGGAGCTGGCCAGCCACCTCGCCAACGTAGGCGACGCGAAGACGCTCGTCATCCACCCCGCCTCCACCACCCACCAGCAGCTGACCGAGGAGGAACAGAAATCGTCCGGCGTCGAGCCCGACATGGTGCGCGTCTCCGTCGGCATCGAGCACATCGACGACATCAAGGCGGACTTCGACCAGGCGTTCGCGGCGCTTCCGGCGCCTACTGCCGCGTGATCGGGCCGTGATTCGTGAAGCGTGATGCGTGAGGGGACGTCTCGGCTCACGTTTCACTTCTCACGCATCACGTTCCTCCTATCCTGCTTGTGCTGTGCAGCCTTTTCCGCCTTATCCGATGCCAAAGACCCTCACCTTTCCCGAGTTCCCCCTCGAAGACGGGACGACATTGCGCGAGGTGCCCGTCGCCTACCAGACGTGGGGCACGCTCAACGCGGCGGGCACCAACGCCGTCGTCGTGTGTCACGCCCTCACCGGCACCCCCGACGTGGCGGACTGGTGGGACGGGCTTCTCGGCGCCGGGCGGGCACTCGACCCCACGGAGGATTTCGTGGTGTGCCTCAACGTGCCGGGCTCGCCCTACGGCTCCGTCTCTCCGCTCACCGAACACCCAGCGTCCGGGGCCCGCTACGGGGCGGATTTTCCAGGCTTCACGACCCGCGACACGGTGCGCCTGCACCGCCGCGCCCTGGAGCAACTGGGTGTGCGCCGCGTGCGCTGCGCCGTCGGCGGGTCGATGGGCGGCATGCACGTGCTGGAGTGGGCCTTCGAGACGACCGACGACGGAGCGCCGTTCGTCCAGGCGCTCGTGCCGATCGCCGTGGGCGGCCGCCACACGGCCTGGCAGATTGGGTGGAGCGAGGCGCAGCGACAGGCCATCACCACCGACCCGAAGTGGCGGGGCGGCGAATACCCGCTCGACGATCCGCCCACCGACGGGCTCGCCTCGGCCCGCATGATGGCGATGGTGTCGTACCGCTCCCAGCCGTCGTTCGACGGGCGCTTTGGCCGGGACGTAATGGCGGACCAGGACGGCGCCCCCTACGCCGTGGAGAGCTACCTGCGCTACCAGGGCGAAAAGCTCGTCGACCGCTTCGACCCCGGCTGCTACGTGGCGCTCACGCAGCAGATGGACACGCACGACGTGGCCCGCGGTCGGGGCGCGTACGAGGCCGTTCTGGAGTCCATCGAGCAGCCCGCGCTCGTCGTGGGCATCGACTCCGACGTGCTCTATCCGCTCTCCGAACAGCGGGAACTGGCCGCGCATCTGCCCCGGGCCACCCTGGAGGTGCTGTCGGCGCCACACGGGCACGACGCGTTCCTCATCGAACTGGATGCCCTGAACGAGACCATCGCGGCGTGGCGACGCGACGAACGCAGGCCAGTGACTGCTAAGAGCGTGGAGCCCTGACGGAGCGCGGGTGTCTGGGGGCATGAGCGGAGGTGCATCTGCCGCGGGCGTGGAGCCCCAGGGGGGTGCTACTCCGCTGCATTGGACGCCCGTGAAAGGGCTTCGAAGAGATCGTCCCGCTTGAGCGGCTTGCTCAGAAAGTCGTCGGCGCCGGCCTCCCGGCACTGCTGCCGGTCTTCTGGGGTCACCGCCGCGGTGAGGGCAATGACGTAGGGCTGTGCATCCGCTTTGCATTCCGCCCGGATGCGACGAGTGGCTTCCAGGCCGTCCATCTCGGGCATCTGCACGTCCATCAGCACCACGTCGTAGCGCGCGTCCCGCACCGCCGTCAGCGCCGCCCGCCCATTCGTCACCGTTTTCACCTCGTGCTCCTCCATGGCCAGCAGCCGGGCCGCCATCCGACGGCTCACGGTGTCGTCCTCAGCGAGCAAAACCCGCAGCTCGGCAGGCGGGGCGTGCGGGTTGGACGGCGCCTCCGCGACGGACGACGTTCCGAGAACTGTCGCCATCGCTTCGTAGAGGCGCGCCTGCTGCACCGGCTTGTGGACCTGTGTGTTGGCAAGGCCTGCGAGGTCGCCGCGCTCCTGCACCGAGTTCAGAACGACGATGGGGCGCTCCGTACGGTCCCGAAGACGAGACAGCCCGGGCCCGTTGCGGTCCGCAAGTCGTTCGTCCCACAGAACAACGTCGTAGTCGGCGTTTTGCAGGCGGTCCATCGCGGCCGAGGCGGTTGGCGCGGGGGTGGGCGTCATGCCCGCTTCGGATGCGAGGTGCTGAAGACGCGTGCGGGTTGTGGGGGACGCGACGGCGACGAGCACGCGGCGGTCGTGGAGGATAGAAGGAGGGAGGGGAACGAGCCGGTCCACCGCCTCCGGGGCGGCCGGGGCCCGGAAGGTAAAGTGGAACGTAGAGCCTTCGTCCAGCTCGCTCTCGACCCAGATCCTACCGCCCATTGCCTCCACAATCTGCTTCGCGATGGAGAGGCCAAGTCCCGTGCCGCCGTGTGTACGGGCGGTAGAGGAATCGGCCTGCTGAAACGATTCGAACAGCCCCTCCTGCTGGTCGGCGGGAATGCCGGGCCCTGTGTCGCGAACCTGTACGTGAAGTTCGTAGGGGGCGTCATCGGCGGCGGGCGCCTCGTTTGTCTCTACGTGCAGCGCTACCGTTCCGTCCTCCGTAAATTTGACGGCGTTGGACAAAAGGTTCAGGCACACCTGATGCAGCCGCGTCTCGTCGGTCCGGAGCACCGCTGGTACCTCTGGGGCAATCCGGTAGGTAAGTTCTACATCCTTCTCGGCGGCCGTCTTTGCGAGGGGCGACAGGGTTTCCTCCACGCAGGAGCGAAGCCGCACCGGCTGGCTCTCCAGTTCGGTTCGCCCGGCCTCCAACTTCGAAAAGTCGAGAACGTCGTCGATGATGGAGAGCAGGGTATCCCCGCTGCGCTGAATCGCGTCGACGAACTCTTGCTGCTCCGCGGTCAGGGGCGTGTCCTCCAGCAGTTCGGCAAAGCCGATGACCCCGTTCATGGGGGTACGAATTTCGTGGCTCATGTTGGCCAGAAACTCGCCTTTGGCCTTTGCCGCCGCCAGCGCGTCCTCCCGGGCGGCTTCGAGTTTCTTCGTGCGTTCGGCCACAGTCTCTTCGAGCTGCCGCTGCCGCCGCTTGAGCGCCCACGTGCGCCAGCGAATCACGCCGACGACGAGCCCGATGCCGCCCAGCGCGCAAAGGAGGTAAAACCAGCCCGTCTGCCAGAAGGGAGGGGCGATGGAGAACGAGAAGGTGGCCGGCGAAGAACTCCAGGGGCCGCTGCTGCTGCGGGCCTTCACCTTAAAGGTGTACGAACCGGGCGGGAGGTTAGAATAGGTGGCCCGCCGCTGGGCCTGGGTGGGCGACCACTGCGTGTCGAAGCCGTCCAGCTTGTACCGGTACCGCACCTCCGCAGGGGCGCGGTAGTGCAGGCCGGTGAACCGGAAAATGAGGTGGTTGCGGTCCGGGGGGAGGCGCAGCCCGACCGGGAGGCGGCTCCAGGGGGCCTGCCGGTCGGCGTAGGCGGACCCGTTGGAGACGCCGGAGAAGAACCGAAGCCCGTTCACGTACACTGTTGGGGCGGAAGCGACGGCGCGGTCTTGCGAGGGGACGTAGCGCGTGAGGCCGTCCCCCGTGCCAAACCACAGCGTGCCGTCTTTGGCGGCATAAGCGGCGTGCTGGGAGGCTTCCGTGCCCAGGAAGCCGTCCTCCGGGCCGTAGGTCCGAATCGGCATTGTGCCCGTGCGCTTGTAGGCCTGGATGTCGAGCCGGTTGACACCCTGCTCGGTGCCGGCCCAGAGGTGGCCGCGTGGGTCGAGAAGAAGGGACACGGTCGTCGACCCGCTGAGCCCGTCGCTGGGCGTGAACGAGGTCAGCGAGTCCGCCTCGGGACGACACAGGTACACGCCCCGCTGCGTCCCCAGCCAGGCGTCCCCGTCAGCGTCGACGGTCAGCGAGGCGATCGTCCCGGTTTGGAGGGCGTCAATCGTATCGGGAGATGTGAACCGCACGCCATCAAACCGCTGGAGGCTCTCCTGCAGGCCGATCCAGAGCGTGCCCTCCGGGCCTGTGGCAAGGGCACGCACACGGTTGCTCCGGAGGCCGTCGTCTGTCGTGTAGCGGGTGAAAGAGGACCCGTCGTAGCGGAGGAGGCCGCTCTGCAGCGTTGCAAACCAGAGAGCGCCGGACGGCGTCTCGGCAATGTCCACGGTGAGCCCCACCTGCTCACCCTCCACCGTGGAATGGGCGGTGTAGGTTCCGTTGCGGTAGGCAAAGAGCTGGCTCCGTGTGGCAATCCAGAGGGTGCCACTGCGGGCGTGGTGAAGCGACGGCAGTTCGCGGTCCAGGACGTCGTCGGGCCCCGTAACGCTCGTAAACGTGTCCCCGTCGTACCGGCCCAGCCCACTGCGCGTGGCCGCCCAGAGGTCGCCCTGCGGCCCCTCGGTCACGTCCCAGACCAGGTCGTGCGCGAGGCCGTCGGCGGTGGTAAAGTGCTGAAAGGGCGTGGGCGAGTGTCGCAGAATCCCCTCGCCATCGGTGGCAAGCCAGAGGTTGCGGCCTGTGTCTCGGAGGAGGCTTCGGACGACGACGTCGCGCAGGCGGTCGGAGAAGCGCTGTGGGGGGCGCCCGGCCGTTCGGCGGTAGAGTCCGTCCTGGGTGGCCATCCAGAGAGGGCCGTCGGGCGGGTCTAGCACGTCCAGCACCGTGAGCGAGCGCGTTCCGGGAAGGCGCTGGAACTGAGCCTCGTCGTGGCGGAAAAGGCCCTGCCGCGTACCCACCCACAAGCCCCCCTCGCTGCGGGGCACGAGGCTCCGAACGGGAGCGGTTGGGCCCCGGGTCGTGTCGACGAAGGCGGTGAGGCGTGTGCCGTCGTACCGGTACACACCGGCGCGGCCCCCAATCCACAAGGTATCGCCCCGCGCAGCGAGGGCCCGCGATGAGACTTCTGGAATCCGGTTGGGCGCTACGGCTTCGAAGGTGCCCTCCCGAAAGGCAAACACGCCGCTTGGCGTGCCAATCCAGAGCGTTCCGTCGCGGCTTTCGGCGAGCGCCTGCACGTGGTCGTCCGGCAGTCCGTCCGCCTCCGTAAACGACGTCATTGTGGTGCCGTCGTAGCGGGCCAGGCCGTTGCGCGTGCCGATCCAGAGCTGCCCCGAGGCGTCTTCGTGGAGCACCGTGGCGACGTTGCTGGGAAGCCCGTCCTCGACGGTGAACGTCGTGAAAGAGTGGCCGTCGAACCGGGCGAGGCCGCCCCCAAACACGGCCAGCCATAGGAAGCCCCGCGTGTCTTGCAGCACGTCCCGCACCTGCGATTGCGGAAGCCCCTCCTCCAGAGAGTAGCGCTCGAACGAGTGGCGCTGAGCCATGGACGCAGGCCCCAGTCCTGCGCTGCTCAGCAGAAAAGCCACCAGGACGAGCACCCGGCCGGCATGGGGGGCGCGCCGCGTCTGCAGGCCAGGGGAAGGCATCCGGTCGGGTTGTTTGTTCGGCCGCTGCGCACGGGCAAAACGAACACAGGCGTCTGTTTTCCCGAGAGGGCGCAAAAGGAAGGGCCAAGGGCCCCGCTCGACAACCGTACAGCTCTCGACAACTGTACAGCTGTTGTGGATGATGATGTTGTGCGGGAGGCGCCCAGAAAAACGACACCGGGCGGAGCGACGCTTTTGCCCTGGCAGAAGCGTCTACGCCTTGGTAGACGCCTGCGAGGTGGCCGCCTTACGCTTAAGAGCCGAGAGCCACCGCGTGATGTCGATGTCCTTGGGACAGGCCTCGTTGCAGTTGAAGATGGTGTAGCACTTCCAGAGGCCGTCCGGCGAGTCCACCACGTCAAGCCGCTCTTCGGCGCCGTCGTCGCGGCTGTCGAACGTGTAGCGGTACGCCTTCAGCATGGCCGCGGGGCCGAGGTAGTCGGGGTCGGCCCAGGTGGAGGGACAGGCGTGCGTGCAGGCGCCGCACATGATGCACTTCGTGGCGTCCTCGATCATGGCGTGCTCCTCGGGGCTCTGCTCCCGCTCCCGTTCCGGGGCGGGCCCGTCGGTGATGAGCCACGGCTTCACCTCCCGGTACTTCTCGAAGAAGCGGCTCTGGTCGATGATAAGGTCCTTCACCACCGGGGCGGAAGGGAGGGGGGCGTACGTGATCGTGTCCCCATCCTCGTCTACCAGATCCTGCACCAGCACCGAGCAGGCGAGCTTGTTCTCGCCGTTGATCTGCATGGCGTCGGACCCGCAGATGCCGTGCGCGCAGCTCTTGCGCAGCGAGAGGGTGCCGTCGATGTGCCACTTCACGTGGAGCAGGAGCGACAGGGCGCTGTCGAGCGGGTCGGCCGGCACCTCGTACGACTCCCAGTGCGGCTCGTCGTCCTCCTCGGGGTTGTACCGTTTGATTTCAAGATTGAGCTGCATCTCAGCCATAAGTCCAAAAACGCTGTGCGTGTGGAGACATCTGCGGAAACAGGGGGCGGGGCCGGATTGCCGGGCCCACGGTCGGGTCGAGTGCCCTAGTAGCTGCGCTCCTTCGGCTCGAACCGGGTAATGACGACCTCCTTGTCGTCGAACTCGTAGCTGCCGTTGGCGTCGCTGTGGAAGAGCGTGTGCTTGAGCCAGTCCTCGTCGTTGCGCTCCTCGTAGTCTTCGCGGGAGTGGGCCCCTCGGCTCTCCGTGCGGTGACGGGCCCCGGCGGCGATGGCCTCGGCGTAATCGACCATGAAGCCCACCTCCACCGCGTCCATCAGGTCGGTGTTAAACCGCTTGCTCTTGTCGTCCACGACCACGTTCTTCGCGCGCTTCCGGAGGCCCTGCAGGTCGTCGAGGGCCGTGGAGAGCGTGTCGTCGTTGCGGAAGACGGACACGTTCTCCATCATCGTCTCTTGCAGCTCGCTCCGCACGTTGACGATGGGCTCGCCCTCGTCGCGGGTGTTGGAGAGCAGGTCGTCGAGCATGTCGCGCGTGTCCGCCTCCGGCTTCTCGGGCAGCGGGGCGTAGTCCTTGCCCTGGCGCACCTGCTTGGCCATCTCGATGCCGGTGCGGCGGCCCATCACCACGAGCTCCAGGAGGGCGTTGGTGCCGAGGCGGTTGGCGCCGTGGATGCTCACGCAGGCGCACTCGCCCACCGCGTAGAGGCCCGGCACGTACTCGCCCCGTTCGCCCACCTCCACGTGGCCGTCCTCGTTGGCCGGAATGCCGCCCATCGCGTAGTGGCAGGTGGGCACCACCGGAATGGGCTCCTCCTTCGGGTCCACGCCCATGTAGGTGCGCGAAAACTCCGTCACCTCGGGCAGCTTCTTGTCGAGAATGGTGGGCTCGAGGTGGGTGAGGTCGAGGTGAACGTAGTTCTCGCCCTGGATGCCCCGGCCTTCCCGAATCTCCTTGTAGATGCACTGGCTCACCAGGTCGCGCGGGGCAAGGTCCTTCACCGTCGGGGCGTAGCGCTCCATGAATCGCTCCCCTTCGCTATTGCGCAGGATGCCGCCCTCGCCGCGAGCGCCCTCCGTGATGAGGATGCCGAGGCGATAGAGGCCGGTGGGGTGGAACTGCACGAACTCCATGTCCTCCAGCGGGATGCCGTTGCGCAGCATGATGCCCATGCCGTCGCCCGTGCCGGCGTGGGCGTTGGAGGTGGTCTCGAAGGCGCGGCCGTACCCGCCGGTGGCAAAGCAGACTTGCTTGGCGTGGAACGTGTGGATTTCGCCGGTGAGGATCTCGTACGCCACCACGCCGGCGCACTCGTCATCCTCCGTCATGATGAGGTCGAGCACCTGGAACTCGTCGTAGAACCGGACGCCCTGCTTTGTGCATTGGTCGTAGAGCGTATGCAAGATCGTGTGGCCGGTGCGGTCGGCGGCGTGGCAGGAGCGCTTTACGGGCGCCTCGCCGAAGTTGCGGGTGTGCCCGCCGAAGCGTCGCTGCGAGATCTTGCCCGCCTCGTTGCGGCTGAAGGGGACGCCGTAGTGCTCCAGTTCCACGATGGTGCGGGGCGCATCCTTGCAGAGCGCCTCGATCGCGTCCTGGTCGCCCACGTAGTCGCTGCCCTTTACCGTGTCGAAGGCGTGCCAGAGCCAGTGGTCCTCCTCCTCGTTGCCGAGGGCCGCCGCAATGCCGCCCTGTGCCGCCCCGGTGTGGGAGCGAAGCGGATGCAACTTGGAGACGACTCCTACGTCGGCGCCTCCTTCACGAGCGTACAGCGCGGCCATCAGCCCTGCCCCGCCCGCTCCAACGACAACAACATCGTGCTCGAAAGTCATGGTGGATAATGCGTGATGAGTGATGCGTGATGAGTAAAACGTGAGGCGCGACAAGGGAGACGTGAGACCGGAAGCCCTGTTGGGGCCGGGCCCGCGATCTCACGCATCACGATTCACGTTCCACGCTTTGCTGATGAGAAGCAGAGTCGACCCATTGTTCTCTTTTCTACGGACCTGCCATTCGTCACCACCCGGCCGTGATCACCGAGTACATGCCGATGATGAGCAGCCCGAGGGCCACCGTCCACGACAGGGCGCGTGCCACGAGACGCCCCATGGGATCGCGGATGTAATCGGTCATCACGTTGTTCAGGCCGTAGAATCCGTGGTGCAGGGCGACAATGAGAAAAAGAATGTTGAAGCCTTTCCAGAGCACCGCGTACACGGGGTCGGCCAAGCGTTGCATGACGACTTGGTAGGGCGTCACGTCTGCATCTGGGCCCAAGCGTGCCCGCACCCCTTCTTTCGCCTCTTCGGGGTAGTCCGGCATCTCGCCCTTTTCCGTAACCACCTCGTGGGTGACCGACGCGGCCTGGTGGTCGTAGTGCTGCACCCAGAAGTGGGTGATCAGCATAAAGATCAAGAATGTGCCGGTGATGCGGTGCAGAAACCAGTTGAGCGCGTTGGACTGAGCCATGGCAGCAGCAGGGAAGGGGCAGAGGACCTACGGGTGGGTGCGTGGACGGGGCAAGGCGGCTACAGGAAGAGCGTGGGCATCGAGCCGGGCCCAAAAAGCCACTCCCCCAAGGAGTAGATGGAGGGCCAACCGCCCACCAGAATGATGACGGCGGTGACGCCCCCGAGCGTCCAGAAGAGCTTCTTCTGCTTCGGGCTCCATCCCAGGAGGTCGATAAGCACAATCCGGAGGCCGTTCATCGCGTGGTAGGCCACCGCCACAAGCAGGGCGAACTCCCCGACCTTGAAGATGGGGCTGTGGTACTTGGCGATCAGGGCGTTGAACGTCTCCGGGTCGCTCAGCGATTTCAGGCCCCAAATGTGGATGATAAGGTAGACGACCAGCCCCACGCCCGTGAGGCGGTGCATCATCCAGGCAAACATGCCGGTTCGTATGCGATAGCGCTGGAACCGGCTCTCCTGCTCGGCGGTGGCGTCCGCCGTGGCAGCGGGGGCTGAGGGGCGGTCTTGGGTGTCAACAGCCATGGGACTGAAAGACTTGTAGGGAGGCGACACTATGGGCACTGCAGCCGGGCCGAAGCCCAAACCCGGGACGGTCGTTTTTGAGCCGAAATACTTCTTTCGTCTCACAAAGCAAAATAGCGGGGGCGGGCGGAGGTTTCAAGGCCCGTTAATTTGTTGTGGGAATTGAGCGGACGGCCCTCAGAGGCCCCCGTCTCTCCCCAGAAGGAGCTTTTCCCGAAAAGAGACGCCCCGAGCGTGCCCGGCCACCAGAGCGCTGGTTGCAGGGCGTGGTTATCGCTCGTCGATCGGGCGGACCGTCCGGTCCCGGGCTCCTACGTACTGGGCGCGGGGGCGAATGAGACGGTTGTCGGCCCACTGCTCCAGAAGGTGCGCCGTCCATCCGGCCGTGCGACTGAGAGCGAAGATCGTGGTGAAGAGGTCGGGGTCGAGGCCGAGCTGGTAGTAGATGGAGCCGCTGAAGAAGTCTACGTTGGGGGCAATGCCCGTTTCCGCCTCCATGGTCTCGTGGATGGCCGCGGTGTATTCGTACCACTTCATCTCGCCCGCCTCTTCGCTCAGTCCCCGCATCATGTCGCGCAGGATGGCCGCCCGCGGGTCCATGGTGTTGTAGACGCGGTGCCCGAAGCCCATCACGCGCTCGCCATCGTCCAGGCGCTCCTGCACGTACGCCGCGGGGTCTGCCCCCTTCTCGTCGATGTCCAGCAGCATGCGCATCACCTCTTGGTTGGCCCCGCCGTGCAGGGGGCCTTTGAGGGCGCCAATTGCGCCGGAAATGGACGAGTACATGTCCGACAGGGTGGAGCCGATCACGCGGCTGGTGAACGTGGAGGCGTTCAGGCCGTGGTCGGCGTGCAGCACGAGGCAGACGTCGAAGGTGTTCTCGGCCGCCTGGTGTGGCTCCTCGCCGTTCAACATGTAGAGGAAGTTGTGCGCCATCGACCCGTGGTCGAGCGGGGCAATCGGGTCTTTGCCCTTCCGCAGTCGATCGAACGCAGCGATGAGGGTCGGGATTTGTGCCAGGATGCGATCGGCCTTGCGGCAGTTGGCGTCCCGCTCCATGACGTCGGCCTCCTCGTCGTAGAGCCCGAGGGCAGAGACGCCCGTGCGAAGGACGGCCATGGGGTGCGCATCATCGGGCGCGTTGCGCAGGAGATCCAGCACCGGGGCGGGAAGGGCCCGCTCGCTGCGCAGATGCCCCGTGAAGTCGTCGAGTTGAGCCTGCGTTGGCAGGTCGCCATGACGGAGTAGGTAGATGACCTCTTCGTAGGTGGCGTGCTCGGCGAGGTCGTGGATGTCGTAGCCCCGGTAGATCAGCGTGCCCGTGTCCCCGTCGATCGACGAGAGCTCGGATTCAAGGGCAATCACTCCCTCAAGACCTCGTGCCTTGATGGGCGCGTTCTCTTTTGTCAACTCTGTTACAGTGTCTTCGTCAGACATATCGGTCAGGGTGTATGTAGGAGCCGAAGTGCATCGCGGAGTGCCCGGAAGGCAGGGCCTCCGAGGGGGAAAGGCCGCGGCGGAATTGTAGGGGTCGAAGAGACCTGCCGCGCCGTCAGGGCCTTGCGCAGGCCTTTATCTTTTGGAAACGCTTCGCACGCTACCAAAAGGCTTCGACGAGCGCGGGTTTCACTCCGGGCATGAGTTCTTCTTGGAGTTGGGGAGGTCGGGATAAGAGGGGGCGTGGGCCCGGGCGCACCGCTGTTGGGTTCCGTACGGGGAGGGGCGCAGGAGCGCAGCGGGTGTGGCGTCTCGCTTCCAGACGTCCGGATAGATTTATGCCGGGTAGATTTATGCGGCACTGTTAGATTTATGGATTTATGTGGCACTGTGAAGCCGTTTGGCGGCCTGTTTATGAACCCCTCTATGGCCACCTCTCCATTCTACACCTCTCCATTCTATAGTCCCCCTCCATGGTCCCCCGGTGAGTAGGTCCCCCGGTGAGTACTCTGTCGCTTGGCTCCCAGCGCCGCGACTTCGCGGATCTCGTGCCGCTCCGGGACGACTCGGTGGCTGCGTTCCCCACCCAGGACGGATTCTGCACGCGTCCGGCAGCTCACCAGGGACACGACCTTGCTTTCGCACGGCCCCCACTACAGGACTCGCACTACAGGACTCGTTTGGGCTTCATTCGCGCACATCGCCCGATGTACTTGCTCGGCTGCGCCCCGTCAGTTACTGCGCTCGTGTCGGCCAAATATTCGACCACCAAACAGCTTTTGCAGCTATAATTTTGCAATATAGGGGTTGGAAAAAAGCGCCGCGCGAATTTTGGTTTAAGGGTGCGCGGTCCTTCTGCGTAGAGGGAGTTCTGCGTGCGGGATCATTTGTATGGGAAAGCCGATACCTCTACGTGACATTTGCCATACATGCTGCCTTTCAGCAAAAACTGCCGGAAACTCTCCGGACAGGTCCATGCGGGCGGACCAGTTGCCCTGCATGGCTGGTGCGCGGCCGGTCGGTCCCCGCGTTTTGCATTGCACACGGGGCCTGGGACTGGCTGCGAAACCGGCCGAGCGGTTCCCTGAAGGCAGCACCCCCTATTCGTCCAAGCCGTTATTCACGAGTTAATCCGTGTCCCACCCCCAGGGTCGGCACGGGGCGCAGCGAGGGGCCGTACAGCGGCGCCTCACGGCAGCGTGGGCTGCACCGCAGCCCAGCCGGTCGCCCCGAAGGTCGCGCCGTTCGGTGTGTCCGTCGTTTATCGCCATCAAGCTATGCACTGAGTATTCGGTGGGCCCGAGCGCCGCCAACCGACGTGGGGAGGACGCCCCTTACTTCTACGTATGTCTAAAGAAATTGTCTTCAACGTCGGCAAGCAACAGACGCGCATCGCCATCGTCGAGGATGGCAAGCTCGTTGAGCTCTACATCGAAAACGCCGAGCACAAACGCACGATCGGCAACCTGTACCTCGGCCGCATCCGCAAGGTGATGCCGAGCATTCAGGCGGCCTTCGTGGACATCGGGCAGGAGCAGGACGCGTTTCTCCACT
>ERZ1034573.253-NODE-253-length-15613-cov-5.656768_pt1 | contig 15613 bp, 12 predicted proteins | sample MGYA00520641_ERZ1034573 | MGnify/ENA primary metagenome ERZ1034573 (study PRJEB33760, sample SAMEA4777724) | hypersaline lake metagenome | biome: hypersaline environment; feature: brines | place: Spain | collected 2014-08 | depth 0 m ...
ATTTGAAACGAAGGGTTCACACAAATACATATAAATACGTCTGATAACCTACTACATAAAGAGGTAAGGTAGATGTGAACATACTAATGCTGGGCTGGGAGTTTCCACCATTCTTCGCCGGCGGTGCCGGCATGGTGTGTAAAGAACTCACCCGGGCATTAAACGACCTCGGCGTCAACGTCACATTCGTGATGCCAAAAGGCCCCAAGGACGTATACCAAAGGGTCAACGAACAAACACCTGACAGTTTCGAAATACGAATCGCAGATTCTCATCGCAAAACAACGTTTGTACCTATCCAAAGCCTTCTCGGCGCGTATGATTCCCAGCAAAAGTACAGCGAGCGATATGACGAAGTCGAAGGAGCAGATAACGCTGAGGACACCTTGTACGGCGGTAACCTCGAAGAAGAAATGTATCGGTTCGCAAACGTCGTCACATCGATGTTTCACGATGAAGACTTCGACGTCATCCACGCCCACGACTGGGTAACACACCCTGCCGCCAAACAACTCAAAGAAGTCACAGGGAAACCTCTCATCACACACGTCCACATCACCGAGCACGACAAGAGCGGCGGTCTCGGCGTCGACCCATTCATCGAATCCATCGAGAAAGAAGGGGTGGACGCATCAGACCGTGTCATCACCGTGAGTCACAGGCTTAAAGAACGACTCATCGAATCCTACGACCAACCCGCTAACAAAATCGACGTCGTGCACAACGCTCCGTTACCCATGGACAAAGGCGAAGGGGCCAAGACATTCTTCCACGACCTCGACCAAAAAATCGTGCTCTTCGCCGGCAGAGTCACCTTGCAAAAGGGCCCTGAGTTCTTCGTCGACGCAGCCGCAGAAGCACTCCAACACGATGAATCCCTGCTATTCGTCGTCGCAGGCGACGGGGACATGCTCGGCGACGTCATGGAAAAAGCCGCTGAGCACGGTATCAGCAAGCACTTCCTTTTCACCGGGTTCTACACGAGAGAAGAAGCCAACGCCTTGTTCAGCATGGCCGACGTCTTCGTCATGCCCAGCGTGTCAGAACCATTCGGCATCGTCCCATACGAAGCCCAAACCATGGGGACACCGACAATCGTCAGCAAACAAAGCGGTATCAGCGAGGTCCTCAACCACACCTTCCTCGTTGACTTCTGGGACACCCGACGCATGGCCGAATACATGCTCAGCCTCGCACACTACGAGACCATGAACGACGTCATGGCGACGAATGGACAACAAGAAGTGGAAGAGCGCACATGGCACGGGCCCGCCGACGAGTGCAAAACCATCTACGAGGAGCTCAAAAGCCAATGGTGAGCGTCTGCTTGTATTTCCACGTCCACCAACCACACCGTCTTCGAAACTATCACGTCCTCGACATCGGCGAAGACAATGATTACTTCGACACCGAGGAAAACAAGCGCATACTACAACGAGTCACAGAGAAATGCTACTTACCGATGAACAACTTACTCCTCGACCTCATCGAAAACCACCCTGATCGCTTCAATGTCTCCTTCAGCATCAGCGGCACCGCAATCGAACAAATGGAAGCTCACGCTCCCAAAGCACTGCAAAGCTTCCAAGACCTAGCAGCCACAGGGAACGTCGAGTTTGTCAATGAAACCTATCATCACAGCCTCGCCTACCTGAACAGTAAAGACGAGTTCGACAAACAAGTACAGAAACACAGAGAAGCCCTCAACGAATACTTCAACTACGAACCCACCACGTTCCGCAACACCGAGCTCATCTTCAACAACGAACTCGCCGAATACGTAGAAAACAAAGGATACACGGCCTTGCTCGGCGAAGGCGCCGACCACCTCCTCGGATGGCGAGACCCCAACCACATTTACTCAACGCCGATCACAGACGACATCGACATCTTCCTCCGCAACTACGAATTAAGCGACGACATCGCCTTCCGCTTCAGCAACGAATCCTGGGAGCACCACCCCCTCGGAGCCGACACGTTCGCCGAGTGGATCGACGCTATCAACGGCGCCGGTGAAATTGTTAATTTGTTCATGGACTACGAGACCTTCGGCGAACACCAATGGGCTAGCACAGGCATCTTCGACTTCTTCGAGGCGATGGTCAACGACGTCCTCGACAACCGCGATAACGACTTCCTCACCATCGAGCAAGCATCAGATAGGTACCCGCAGCGAGGCGAAGTCGACGCTCACCACTACACGTCGTGGGCTGACGCCCGCCGTGACCTCGGCGCATGGCAAGGTAACGAACTCCAACGACAAGCCCACGACGAATTATACAAGCTAGAAGAATTCGTCAAAGAAAGCGATGACAACGACCTCATCGAAGCTTGGCGGCGTCTCACGACGTCAGACCACGTCTACTACATGTACACAGACGGCCGGAGTGACGGCGACGTCCACGACCACTTCTCCCCGTACGACTCACCGTACAAATCATACATGTTCTACATGAACGCGTTGAACGACGTCGCACGACGCCTCGGCACCACATCACAACAACGACCATTATCAGAGACACCGAGCACATTGCTCAACGACATACCAGAAGAAGAGGAGAGGATGCACTCATGACAGACGAAACCACACCAGACGCCAACACCGTTTTCGAAACAAGCTGGGAAGTATGCAACAAGGTAGGGGGCATATACAGCGTGCTCAGCAGCAAGAGTAGCTACATGCAAGACACGTACGACGAATACTACACCATCGGCCCCTACAAAGAAGATGAAGCAGACGACCATTTCGACGAAGAGCAAACACCGTCAAAGTTTGAAGGCGTCGCCGAAACACTAGCAAGCGAAGGCATCACCTTACACTTTGGGACATGGCGGGTGAACAACGACCCTAACTGCATACTCATCGAATACGACGGGCTCTGGGATGACCTAGACGACTACAAAGAATCACTGTGGGAATCACATAACGTCGACACACTGCACAGCGGGAGCGACGTCCACAACCCCCTCTTGTTCAGCCGAGCCGTCACACGACTCGTCGAGGCCGCAGCCGACCAGAACTGCGTCGACATAGAAGACACCGTCGTCCACTGCCATGAATGGCTCACCGGCTTCACCACGTTATTCCTCGACGACCACCCTGTACGCACAGCGTTCACCACGCACGCCACCACGCTCGGGCGGACGATGAGCGGTAGCGGCTACGACATCTACGACGTCCTCGACGACGTCAACGCCGATGAAGAAGCTAGAGAGCTCGGTGTTAGCGACAAACACAGTGCGGAAAAAGCAGCTGCTCACAACGCCGATGTCTTCACCACGGTCTCAAAGATTACTGGGAGAGAGTGCACAGCACTCCTTGACAAAGAACCAGACGTGTACACGTTGAACGGTTTAGACGTCGATCACTTTCCAAGCTTCGAAGAAGCAAGCATCGACCACCAAGAGCATCGGAGCACGATCAGAGAGTTCCTCAGCTACACGTTCTTCCCTCACTACACCTTTGACACATCACACAATCTTACCTTTCTCTACGCGGGACGCTACGAGTACAAAAACAAGGGCATAGATATCTTCCTCGAAGCCTTAGCCCGGTTAAACAACGAGCTCCGCGAACGAGACACGGATCGAACGATAAGTGTGTTCTTCTGCCTCGCCGCAGACAATAACGGACCAAAATACGAGCTCCTCCGAAACAAAAACATCTACTCTCACCTGGAAGACGAGATTCAAAGCCACAGCGAGGACGTCCTCGATCAAATGCTATACGACTTGATCAGCGGAGAGGACAAGACCGAACGAGAACTCCTCAGCGAATCCGCAATGCAAGACCTCCGTGAAACCCTGAACCGGTTCAACACCGAGGAATCACCGCCGCTGTGCAGTCACGAACTCGTCGGAGACGAAGCCGACCACCAAATCATCCAAGACTTCCACCGTCTCGGCCTCCGCAACAGAGAAGATGACCCTGTCAAAGTCATGTTGTACCCAGCATACCTTGACGGGAATGACAGCTTGCTCAACCTCAAATACTTCGAGATGATCAGCGGCTCCCATCTCGGCGTGTTCCCAAGCTACTACGAACCATGGGGGTACACGCCAGTCGAATCAGCCGCGATGTCCGTGCCCAGTGTCACCACAGACCTCGCCGGCTACGGCATCTACATGAAAGAGCAACTCGACGACCTCACCGAGAAACGCGGCGGGATATACGTCTCAGAACGAGATGGAAAATCAAAAGAAGAAAGCATCAACAACTTATACAACATCCTTGAAGACTACGCATCACTCACCCACGCAGAACGAGTCAAAGACAAGATGCGAGCCAAGATGCTCAGCGAAGTCACCGACTGGGACACATTCATCGACCGATACATACAAGCCCACAACAAAGCGATCAACGAGTAGCTCGTACGACGACGAAGTCATCGTCAACGACTCGCTCGACGCTGAAATGCTTTGCTAACAACTCATCAAATCCGACCGGGTCGTTAAACACAGCGTAGACAGCTCCCTCCTCGCGGAGACATATCTTACTACCCAGCACTATCTCCTCCAGGACGCCTTCCCCAGCGTGCGTCGGAGGATTCATGACGATCACATCAAACGAGTTCTCCGGGAAACCTGACAAGCAATCCCGAGCGACCACGTCAGCGTCAACACCGTTAGCGACGCAGTTACGACGTGCCAGGTGAACAGCGAGGACATCATCATCACTCATCGTCAACGACACCTCACGTTGCTTACCGAGGAACACGCCAATAGCTCCATACCCACAACACAGGTCAAGCACATCTCCTGACACACTAGTAGGTAACGCCTCGAGTAAGATCTCACTCCCTGCATCAAGCCCGGTGCTCGAAAACAATCCTTTCCACGTCGTAAACGAAGCAGTGACGTCATCAAATGACGCAGTGAACGACGAGGCCGGGTCCACACGCCTGTCAAGTGATTCACCTGTGACTTCGTAGACGATTACCTGGTAGGATTCATCCCGAGCGACCACGTCAGATCCTCCGGGCAAGCCATCTAAGAAGGACTTGTACCGGTTGAACCCGCTGCTAGTATCACCGGCTACACAGACCAACCCGTTAGGTTTTGTCGCCATAATAAGGTCTAAGAGCTCAGATTTCACCGTGTCCACAGATTCATACGGCCGGGGCGCGTACAAGGACGCGTCGAACCCGTCGTGCGGCGGCTGATATCCTAGTTCCACTGTGACGTTGGACAGATCGTTCTGGCTGACGTTGTGCTCCGCGAGCGCGACAGCCCGGGCGCTCCTATCTGTCATGGTCACTTCGCCATCGATAACCTCGTCAGCGAGGAGCACGGGGAGCACACCATAGTTACCCCTGTGAACGTATACGTTTCGAGCCGAACTGACGTCGACCGCGTCTGCTAGCAACGTCTCACTGCGTCGAAGGCTTTTCTTGCTATGAACACCGTCGGCAGAGGCGAATGAGAAAGCCGGGTCACTTCGTGGATGACTCGTTTCTAACTCGTACGCTGGTCGAACCATCGCTACTCGTCGTTGACAGCTCGTTTCACCGCGTACGGATCAGAAGCCACAACGTTTTCCCCACCATATACTTCCATGCCACCCATGTCAGTGGTCTTAGACTCTAGGCTCCCCCTGTCAACGATGCGGGCAACTACGGGGAGGTGCCATTCCTCATCGGAGCGTGGCGGGTAGTACACGCCAACGTTGAAACTCTGCACGCCGAGATCGTCGATGAATGTCCGCAGCACGGTGTGGACGGCGTCAGCCATGGCTTCACCACGATCATCCGCTGTGATAACCACTTCTTTTTCCTTACGAGGGGTGAGGTGAGCATATGCGTCGACCCCGTCAAGGTCGAGGCTTAAGCCGACTGTGTCGTGAGCCCTGTGTATGTCGTCGTAGAGGTCTCGTTCAAAACTCTCTTTGTATATCTTCGCCGACCGGTTAAGCCGATCAATACGCCTGTACGGTCGGCTCTTGGCGAGTAAGAGCTGCATGTGGCTGTGCACGATGCTCGCACCGCTTTTCCACAAGCAGTTCCACATCAAGAACGGGTATCGGTGCTTTTCGTCACTCGCCGCATCAAACCAATCATCTGCTAAGGCGAATCTACCGCGGAGATCGGCTTGGTCGAAGGATAATGGATCGACATCGTCTGCGATGATAAGGCCGTGACGGGCATCATACTTCGCTATGTTACTGGCTGAAACCGCGTACTTGTTTTCAACTCTGCCGAAGACATCTTCCGGCGTACCCGTCTTCGGCGTGCTGAACGGCCCGTCGCTGTGTTCTTCGATTAGATCGTCGACATCTACGCTCTCCTCGGCATCGATAGGTCGATTTGCTCTGAGGCCGTTGAACAAGGCAGCCTCATCCGTTAACCGATTAGCGATGCGAACAATACGTTGTTCTTCGACGTCGTCCACCTCGCCAAAGGTGTCTTCGACCCATCCTTGCATGTCTTCGGGAACCGTCAACCGCCCTGTGTCAGCGCTTACGTCGAAGATGCGTTGAAACAGGTGTTGCTGCTGTGGTGATAAATCTTTTATGAGACTTGGTAAGTCGGTGATAGCCCGCATACGTAGTACACGACACTCCACTATTTTATATGCTTAGGTCCCCTTAGAGTAACTGTGGATGTAGGCGAGCACGTCACGACCAGAAAACAACGCGGTAACTTCCCATACGTATCTCTACATAGCGGGTATTACCTCCACGCACAGCATTTCTCCAAATACCAAGGCTTGTTTCTACGACGCGAGGGATCACTGTTCAAGTACGTGGACGGTGTTCGCCTTGATGCCGACATTCACCACGTGCAACGAGGCCAGGACCAGGTCGTCCTCAACACTGAAAAAGCCCGAGTGACCCTGCACCGTACCGATAAGGGCCTCCGTATCACCGCGACAAACCCTGTCAACGCCGTCTTCGTATTCGACACGAGGTTCATAGACGACTACGACGACCAAGGACGAATATACAACGTTGATCACGACGACACCACTGTTCGAGTCAACTACCGTAAATACTGTAGTGGCGCTCTCGAAACCGTCGCCTATGACGCCTCGTTCTCAATACAAACAGATACGTGGGCCGCAATCGACGACTGGCAGCCAGTAGCACACTCCTATGATGAACGACGCGGCGACACCAGTAACAACTGGGTGTATCGAGCCGGCGAAGTAGAACTCTCTCCAGACAACCCTGTCAGTATCCACGTCTCCAAGACAGCTAAGAACGAACCAACTCCGATGAGCGAGTTTCTCTACGAAGACGAGGGGGACAAACGGGTCGCCGCCGGATACCCTTGGTTCTACGAAGCGTGGAGTCGCGATGAGATAATCAGCTTACACCCCATTATAACGTCGCAGCCACGCCTGGCTAAATCCATGTTGGTCAGAGCCGTCACGACAAATCAAGGGACAAGGAGTGTCGCCGGCAGCGACCTCTCCTCCGCGGACACACCAGGATGGATAGCGAAACGACTATCACAGCTCATCGAACAAGATGATATCGAACTCACTGATGACGAGGCAGAAGCCGTCATCGAGTACTTCGAGACGTATCTATCAACGCAGGTGTTTGACGACCGGTTAGTTGTCAATGACGACCTTGAAACATGGATGGATACCGCGGGCGGCACAGAGGACACGCGGCGCGGGAAACGCGTTGAGATCCAGGCCGGCCTGCTCGCCATCCTCACAGTCTTAGACGACTTATCCGATGAGGACTATCATCGACGGTACGTCAAGACCAAGCAGCACATACAACGCTGCCTCGTCGACGATGGCGTCCTACACGACGGTCACGTCGACGGCCATGTCGACCGAACCCGTCGTCCGAATGTATTTCTTGCCTACTACCTCCATGATGACATGGTGAAAGACGCAGTGTGGCGTCGTACCTTTGACCGAGTCATCGACGGCTGCTGGCTCAAATGGGGTGGTTTTAGCTCGATAGCACAAGATCACCGGTTATTCCACGGCCAGCACACAGGGGTAGACAATCGGAGTTATCACCGAGGAGATAGCTGGTACTACGTGAACAACATAGCCGCGCTAGCACTCCATGACCTTAACGCCTCACAGTATTTGAGATACATCGAGAAAATCCGCTCTGCCAGCCTCAACGATTATCGTTCAGAGCTCGCCGTAGGAGCGTGCAGTGAGATCAGTGACGCCGAGACACAACGCAGCGCGGGATGCGTGTCACAAGCATGGAGCTACGCAACCCTGTTAGAACTCTTGGAAGCTGTCTAAGCCGCGTCTGGGTCGAAGTCTTTCACATAGAACTGTATCATCAAGATACACACCGCTGTGATGACAGGGCCTACTATGAAGCCGATAAAGCCAAATACGTTAAGCCCCCCGAGAATGCTAAGGAGGACTAACAAGGGGTGCATCTTCGCCTCATCGCCGATGAGCTTTGGCTTGATCACATTGTCAATGTTCATGGTCAAGATCCCGTTGAACAAGAGGAACGCTACAGCGATAGTTGAATCAGTTGTGAACCAGAGGTACACAGCGGCAGGGAACCAGACCATGGGCGTCCCAATCAACGGTAAGAAAGCAACGATGGCTGTGACGAAACCCCAGAGGAAGTATCCTGACAGACCAAACAACCAGAAGCTCAGCCCTGTTAGGAACCCTTGTATGATGCTCACGACGAGCTGACCGTATAATGTTCCATATAGGACTTTATGGCCTCGCTCTTTGATCTTGTCCACGTAACCGTCTGCTATAGGTAGTAAGGAGAACATCGATTCTTTGAGCTTGTCACCTTCTTTGAACCCGTAGTATATGAGGAAAAACATGATGAACAAGTTGATGATGATGTTTGCAAAAGAGCCAATGATCGACGGTGCTTGCCGTGTCACCACGTTTTGCAGACTGGACAGGCCATCAAGTGCGATGGTCTCAAAATCTATGGATGTGCCTAAGTACTCATTGACGGTGTCTGAAGCAGTGGTGAGCTCGGTGTTTTGAACGAAGGTCCTCGCTGTGTCAATCTGCCCGCCGATACTGTATGCGATGGTTCCAAGTGGTATGAGGATGACCAATATGACTACGAACGTCATGAGCAATGACGAGACGATCCTGTTCGAGATGTACTCTTGGACGCGCTTATTCACAGGGTCCAGGAGGATGACAAGGATCGCGCCAAGGATGAGGAAGGTAAAGTATGATTTGAACAGGTATGCTAACGTGAATATTGCGCCTAAGTAGAGGATGAGGAACAAAAGAGATTTATTATCTCTAACCATGCAGTTATTACACTGTTTCCCTCGTTTTTATTCTGTTCGCAAAGCATCCACTGGGTCTAGTCGAGACGCTCGGTACGTCGGCACTGCTCCTGCGACTAAGCCGAGCACCATAGAACCTATGATCGCGCCCAGTATTAACTGCGGTGAGTAAGACACGGATATGAACTGTTCGGGGAGGAACTGTGAACCAACGTAGACTATGCCTTCTGACAAACCGAAGCCAGCTAGGACGCCTAGAAGGCCTCCTATCAATCCGAGAAAAGCAGACTCACTCGCGAAAATCCACAGGATGTCCGTGCGGCCCGCCCCAATGCTTTTCATCACCCCTATGTCTCGTTTGCGCTCTAGAACAGCGGTGTACATCGTGTTACCCACGCCGATAGCACCAACGACGAGGCTTATAGCTGCTATGCTGACAACGACTGTTTGCACAGCGGTGATAATGCCTAGAAAGCTATCAATCTGGTCTTGGACCGTTTCGACGCTAAATGTTTCGTCACCAGGGTCTTCATCACGGAACTCCCGTAGGTCTTGTTCTATGACATCGATAAACCCATCAAGGTCTGCTCCTTGCGGTGTTTCAGCGATGATATACGCATAATCATCATCGTTGAACAGCTCCTGATATTGATCTATAGGTAGGAATACGAGCTGGTTGTCAGCGCTGTTACCAAGGTCTTCATTCACACCGATTATTTCGAAAGACTCATTTCTCACGGTGAGGTCTTGTCCGACACGCTGGTTTTGGTCAAATTGATCACCGTTGACGTAAGCATTTCCGACGACTGTGACGAATCGTTCACCTGATCGCGGGGACCGGCCTTCTTCTATGTTAGCCCCCAAAGTGCTCCTACCAAGATCGCCCTCATCTCCTGTCGGAGATCCGATGATAGTGGCGATCGCTGACTCCTCTTCCCAGGTCACTTGCGCTGTGCTAGCCCCTAATGCAGCAACGCGTTGAATGCCTGAAACGCGTTCCACGACGTCAACATCGTCATCGCTTATCGTCGCGCTCTCGCCTTGTGGTTGGATGATGAGCCTGTTCGACCCGATGTCTGCGAACTGCGATGTCACTGCTTGCTCTAATCCCTGTCCGACGGTGACAAGGCTGAACACGCTCGCTACGCCGACGATGATCCCAAGCAAGGTCAATCCTGTGCGTAATAGGCGGTGAGTGAGATTAGCCTTGATTAACCTAGCAACAGTGGATAACGGGATCATCCTCTAAGAGCCTCCACTGGGTTTTTCTTGGCAGCTCGTCGCGCCGGGGCATACCCGCTGATAAGCCCGGTGCCAGCCGCGAAGACCACGCCGACAGCGAAAATCGTCGGTGATAAGAGTGCTTCAAAGAACGGTATGCCGAGACCTGAGCGTGCTAGTGACGCAATGACCTGCGCTAGGCCGAGGCCTACTGTCGACCCTATGATGCCGCCGATACCCCCTAGCAAGCCGGCCTCCGCCACAAACAGCAGGGTGATATCTCTTCGCTTGGCTCCAACACTTTTCATAACGCCTATCTCCTGGGTGCGTTGCAACACAGTCGTGTACATCGTGTTCATAATCGTTATGCCTCCAAGGACGAGGCTTATAGCTCCGATAGCTGCTAACACTCCTGATATGATTTGAAGCACTGAGGTAATGCTGGAAATAGCTTCTTTGTTGGTCTGCACATCAAAGGTCTCATCCCCTTCGTCGACACCTCTGTCGTCTCGCATCGCTCTCATTATGTTCTCTTTCACCGTTTGAACGTTTCCGCTGGGCTGGGCTATGATAACATCGTAGGCTGATGGCTTATTGTATACGTCTCGGGCGACGTCTTCGTTCATCACAATGCTTTGATCGACGACGAACTGGTCAGTTCGCTCCAGTATGCCGACTACCTCAAACTCCGTGCCTCTGATAGAGATGTCATCACGGACGCGCAGGATCTCTCCTAACACAGGGTCTTCCGCGTAGGATGCTCCAATCACAACCCCTGTTCTCTCACCAGGTTTGATGAACCGTCCTTCCTCGACTTCGTAGTTTAACTCTGTTGACACGATTTCGCGGCTCTCAGCGTTCTCTGGCATCGTCGCTACGAATCCATCGCCTTCTTCTTCACCGGTTTTGACCGTAGAGGGTTCTATGAGGCGACCCGCCGTCGCTGACACACCTCGTGTTCGACCAATGACATCTTGATCATCTTCTGTGATGCTAGCAACGGCGTTCTCCCCTGGTGGGCCGCCGGCGGTGCTTTTTGGGGTGATCTGAATAAGTGTTCCTCCACTTCGTTCAAACTGTGATTCTATGCTTTGTTGCAAGCCCAGGCCCAGGCTGGCTAAGGCCGTTATGGCCATCGTGCCTAGGATGATGCCGATGATAGCAAGGAAGCTTCGTAGCTTATTCCGCTTTAAATTTCGAAATGCTAGGGTGACCGTGTTGACCATGTCAACTGCGTCGTCGGTACCACCAGATACCACCGGCGAGAAGCGCCGCGATGATGACGTATAAGGTGATGTTCGACGATGTCTGGCCCTCTGGTAGGGTGTACGTGGCTGTGCGCGTCACGGTTCGTTCTTCATTGAACGCTGTGCGGTAGGTGAGCTGAACGGGTATGTTCAATGTGTTGTTTTGAGCCTGGGCGTTGAATGATATGACGTCGAAGTCATCACTTTCGATGTCGCCGAGATAGTAAGAATCAGTGTCCTCCAGGACGTATGAGTCATCTTCGAGGAGCTGAGCTTGAGCCAGCTTCATCTTCGCTAGGCCTCTATTGATAACGCTCACACTTACTTCCGCTTCGCGACTTGTCGTCGTAAGATCTGTGTCTCTAACCGTTGTTATGAATCTTGGTTCAGCCTCTATTCGGATACCTGTTTCGACTGTTTTCTCCACGGATTCACCGGAGGTGTCATCGTAGGAAACCGTGAATGGTATTTCATAGAGCGCAGTCTCTGATCCTGGACGGCTTGTGACTTGGAAGGCTGTCGTCGTTGACTCACCGGCGAGGATTTGATCAACACTCTTCGTATTTGTTTCTCCTACTGGTAGTAACCCGGTCTTCGTCGTGTCCATCGACACGTCTATGTTTTCAACCGCCCTGTTCCCTTGATTGACGAGGGAGAGCGATACTTGAGCTTGTTGTCCTGGTCGAAGCGGGGATGGAGAAACGGTCACGTCGGTAAGGTCCAATGATGGGGTTTCTGGTTTTATCTCAACGCTTACCTGCTTACTGACTGTTCCTTGCATGTTACTGGCTTCTAGTGTGAAGGGCAACGAGTATGTACCTTGAGGAGCGTTCTCCGGCACGGTCACATCGTATTTTAAGGTGAGATCTTCTCGGCTTCCTAAGAGCGACCTCGTTGTCACTTCGTCATCTGGCTGTAGTAAGTTGAATAATCTGTGACCGTTATATGTCACTCGCAAGTTTTCGGCTTTGTCATCGGCGTTGTTTTGAACTGAGATGTACAACGTGGCTGTATCTCCTGGCTTAACGGGTTGGGGGTCTGTACTCACCGTGTCTATGTTGAGGTTTGGCGCCGCGGCCGCTGTTGCTGCTGTGAGGACAAGGAACACTGTGAAAATAGTAATTCGCTTCATTGTATTCTCCCGTCTTGTAAGTGGAACTGTCTTGTCCCTAGATCCTCCATTTTCACGTCGTGTGTCACTATAATAATTGTTTTGTCCTCATCTTTATTAAGCCGTTGCAGCAAGTCAATGATTTTCTGCCCTGTATCCGTATCCAGGTTGCCTGTCGGCTCATCTGCTAGGATGATAGGAGGATCGTTGACCAGGCTGCGAGCGATAGCTACACGTTGCTGTTGACCACCGCTCAACTCTGACGGCAGGTGGTGTAATCTATCCCCCAGACCGACTTCTTCTAAGTACTTCGTTGCGATACGTTCTTGATCGCTTCGCGATGTCTCTTGGAATGTCAAGGGTAACGCAACGTTTTCTAACGCTGTGAGAGACGGTATGAGGTTGAACTGTTGGAAGATGAACCCGATCGTCTTCCCACGAATCCTCGCTAACTCATCCTCATGTAATTCTTTCACATCGTTGTCACGAAGTGTTAATGAGCCTTCTGTCGGTGTGTCAAGACACCCTATCATGTTCATCAACGTGCTCTTCCCTGAGCCACTCGGCCCCATGATGATAATGAACTCTCCTGCATCGATATCCACTGAGACCTTATCCAGAGCAGTCACCGTGTTTTCCCCCATCTTGTATGTCTTGACTACGTCTCGGAGTTCAATGATTGCCACGTCTACCACCTAACCTGTCGAACAAAGCGGTCTCCACGCGTTGAAGATCACGGTGATCGCCGTCGTCGCACGAGTTGAACAGTTGCTCCTGGTCGTTCAAGACCCGCTTCTTGTCCAACAATCGCATGACCACCCCAGGGTAGTTCTCGGCGAACTGTCTCGGACGATTATTCGCGACCTCAAATGCTTCGTCGGTGTACTTCTGGCCAGCTTGCAAGAATGTTTCTACAAGGAACCGACGTTCATCCATTGAGAGATCACGATCTAAGTCCTGTGAGGTTTCTAAAGCAGTAGCCGCCAAGTCCTCCCACTCTTCATCGTCGCCCTCGTCTAATGACCGTGCCTCACGGTTTAACGGCTCGAACTCCGTGTACACTGCTGGTAACTGACGGACCTGCACCCTGCCAGGGAAAGCTTCTAACAAGTATTGGATGTAGTGTTTGTGACTGACACCCAACGCTGTTGACTCCATGATTGAAGTAAAGTAGGATTTTATCTGCTGTAATCGTTGCTTCACTGACTCGGCGTAATGCTCGTCAGTCGTGCGTAGCGTGCTCGGCCCGATAACAGCATCTGATTCAGCGCCGTGTAGCTCCAAAGACCCAAGCTGTATCGTCGTCGCCTCATCTGATGCATGGTAAACCCTTCTGTCTCCGACCACATCGAATGTTTGGAAGGGTAAGGAGTCATGATCTAAATAGCTTATACCGAGACGGCTGAGGATGTGATCAAACAACTCCTCTGAACTAAACCTTTCCGGTATCCGCGGATTTTGCAACGCCACGCCAGGAGCCTCATCGTTTCCGCGCTCGGTGATAACAGCATCGGTGAACCGTGGTTGGTACTTGTCCGGTCCAACGACGACGCTGTGGAGTTGAGCGAAGCTAAAAAGACGGTCGTGCTTTATGTATGATTGAAACTGCGACGTGTAATTTGGAAACACATCAAACCCCACCTCTAATGTATTCACAGACATAGTGTATATGCAAAGGCGGTTGGAGTATATGAAGTTTCGGAACGACCACCCAGCTTTGTGCAAAAAACTGTTTGTGCCAAAAAAAGAAGGTAGCTTTGCATAAACCACTGCTAAAATACAAAAAGTCGTCTCCCTCTACCAAAATTTATATAGGTTGTGACTTCTCAATAGTACCAAAATTGTGACTAATCAACCAGTAACTGACCAGAATATCAACGACAATCGTCTCGAAACTTACAGACTGAAGACTTTGGGGAAGACCAGCAAAAAACATAGTCTAGCACCAGTCTCTCATGAACATTTCGATGCTGATGACATAGATATAGCTCTAACTATCGAACACATCTCCTATAACAGCGACGAGCCCTTCTACGCTGATAGCCAAACGGCCTACCTTGGTACAATCGCCGCCCCTAAAATCACAACGTCTGGGCCCACTAGCCTCACAGGGGACATTACAGCCAACGAAATCCGGGGCGAGGGAGACCTCATCATCAACGGGGCCTACACTGAGGGAGACCAAATCATCAACGCCGACGGCAAAGTCTCTGGTACCAACATTCACGCCACCCAAAACCAAAAAATCAAAGCAAAAAGAGGCCTAGAGCTCGGCACAATAACTGCCCAAAACGACCAAACTCTTCGCACCTACGGCCAGAAAACTACTATCTCAACTGCTATCGCCGGAGGCGACCAACAAATCTACTGTCAGTCAGGGGATGTCGATGTTCACATCGCTGTTGCTCAGGGACATCAAGGAATCGGGGACTTTTCTAGTAATGTGTGTGTCCATAAAGCTTTAGCGGGAGAAACACAAGGTATCGGTGACCATGCGGATGATGTCAGTGTCCACAAAGCTGTTGGTAAAGGCCAATCAATCGGGTATAAGGCTGATAATGTGACTGTCTCCAATGCCTTCGCCGAGAGGAAGCAAAAGATAGGATCTCATGCTGATAAAGTTAGTTTGATAGGACTTGTCTTCTCTCAGGAGGACCAGCACATCGGTGACGACCCAAGATGGATGGATGCTCAAGCTGGTGAGGTAAACTTGATAGGAGATGTTCTTGCTCACGGAAAACAATATATCGCTTCCGAGACTGACAGGGTTACTGCCTTAGGACGATATAACCCTAGTGACCGTCAATGGTTAGATCCAGACAATTACTTAG
>ERZ1034573.254-NODE-254-length-15594-cov-10.937190_pt1 | contig 15594 bp, 15 predicted proteins | sample MGYA00520641_ERZ1034573 | MGnify/ENA primary metagenome ERZ1034573 (study PRJEB33760, sample SAMEA4777724) | hypersaline lake metagenome | biome: hypersaline environment; feature: brines | place: Spain | collected 2014-08 | depth 0 m ...
GTGCGAGGGCGAGGGGGAGGGGTGGCAGGGCTGGCGGTGGCTGGGGCGGGGGCGGTATAGGGAGGCCCGATGTGCCGCGGGCCGCGTCTGCTGCGGCGGTTCGGATGGCGTGCGGTGTGGCCCGGGGCGCTGCTGGGGGCGCTGCTGGGGGGGCCGTACGCGGCGGCGTATGTGCTTCCGCACGTAACTGCGTCCGTTGATCTCTTTGCCCGGCTCTTTGAGTTCAACGCAGGGCTTTACTACCTGGTAAAACACGGGTTCTGGCTGGCCACGGGGAGCGACTGGAGCAAGACGCTTGGGCCGCTCTTTCGGGGAGTCTTCCTGTCAGGACTGCCGGTGCTCTATGTGGTGGAGGCGCGCTGGGACTGGTCTTTTCGGCGGGCAAGCCTGTGGGGCGTGGGCGGGCTGTTTGTACTAAGCACGACGGTGCACCCGTGGTACCTGGTGCCAGTGGTAGCGCTGGCTGTGCTGGGAGCACGTCCGAACTGGCCCTGGCTCTGGCTGAGCCTCTGTTCGGTAGGCACGTACCTATTTTACGTAGACGGTCCGTACTGGGTGTGGATTGTGCTGGGATGGGGCGGAGCGGCCCTTCTGGCAGGAAGATGGGTGTGGAGACGGGAGCATTCAGGAGAATGTTCGTAACTCCTCCACCAGATCGGCCGCGGTGGTCTGCGGGGCGTCGCGCCACTGGTACTCCTCGTACCGCCGAAACCACGTGAGCTGTCGCTTGGCGTAGCGTCGCGTGTTTCGCTTTACGAGACGGACCATCTCGTCGTGGTCCATCTCTCCCCGAAGGTATTGAATCGGCTCCCGGTATCCAATGGTGCTGAGGGGCGGTGTGTCGAGCTGTACCCCGTCCGTGTCCATGACCGCTCGCACCTCGTCGAGCAGTCCGGCGTCAAGCATCTGATCGACCCGACGGTTAATGCGGTCGTAGAGGCGCTGGCGCTCTCGGTTCAGCACCACCGTCACGTAGTCAAACGGCGGCTCAGGCTGTTGTTCGTAGTAGTGCGAGAGGGGCCGGCCGGTGCCGTGGTACACCTCCAGGGCGCGGAGGACGCGTTGGGTTTTGGTGGGATCCATCTTGGCGGCCTGCGCGGGGTCGACCTCGGTGAGCTCGTCGTACAGGGCCTGCTTGCCGTCCGTCTTCAAGCGGGTTTGGAGGCGTTCTCGCACTGCCTCGTCCACGTCGGGGATGTCGGCAAGGCCGTACTGGAGGGCATGCAGGTATAGTGTGCCTCCCCCTACCACCAGCGGCTGCTTGCCACGCGCACGGATGTCCGCGATGCGGTTGTTTGCTGCGTCGGCGTATGCCCCGGCGGAAAGGGGCTCGTCCAGCGTCCGTTCTCCAATGAAGTGGTGGGGCACGCGCGCCTGGGCCTCCGGCGATGGTTTGGCCGTGCCGATGGTGAGCTCTTCGTACACCTGCCGGCTATCGACCGAGACGATTTCGGCGTTCAATGCCTCGGCGGCAGCGAGGCTGAGCTCGGTTTTTCCAACGGCCGTTGGGCCGGTGAGGGTCAAGATAGGAGCGGTGGGCACTGGACGGGGGCGGATTGGGAAAACGGTGGGCGCAGTATGATCGGCGCGGTATTGTGGGCGCAGTATGACCGGCGCCCCTCAATAGGCTCCGATATAGTCCCCGATGCGCAACAGTTCCGTGGTGGGAAGGGGCAGACGGGGCCACAAAAAACCCCACCGCCAGCAAGCCGACGGTGGGGCATGTTGGTGCGTCCTCGTATAGGGAGAACGCCAACCAGCTACGCAACGATGCGCTTAAGCGGTCGCCGTGGCCGGCTGTGCCATTTCGTCCACGTTGAAGCCCTCTTCCTCGGACTTCGCTTTGGCGATGTTGTAGATCAGCACGCCGTATCCGGCCTTCGCCAGCACGTCAGCAATGGTGTAGCCGACCTGCAGGGCGACGATGGTGCCCGGAGTGTTGGTCGGGAAGGCCTCGGGGTAGACCATCGGAATCATGTACGCAATGGGGTAGAAGCCCCAGGTGGCCAGCAGGAGCAGGCGTGCGTTGCCCAAGAGGGTGGACACGCGGCTGCTCTGGCGCTGAATGGTGTCGCCAAGCTGGGTAAACAGAATGTACAGGATCCAGACGAAGGGAATGGTGCTGAGGAAGCCCCAGAGGCCACGCGCGCCGAAGAGGCTGGCATCGCCACTGATTTCACCGGGGTAGCCCAGCACAATCATCGCAGCGGCGAGGAAGCCAAGCTTCGCAGCGAGGGGGCCGCGCTCATTCTTCGGTAGGCCCATCACAAGCACGAGCTCAACCGTCAGTAGCGGCACCGTGAGGAGCCAGTCCACGTAGCGGTAAGCGTCGTTGAAGAGGTCACCGGTCGGCTCGTACATTCCGGCGGTTGCGTTGAGGGCGTAGGCTGCCTCCCAACTGCTGGTGATCCGGAAGTAGTGATAACCGGCGATGAAAACCACAAGCGCCGAGACCATCATGGAGATCCGGTACTTTGGCGCCAGGTTCTTGCGGGCCATGACGAAGAAGACGAACGACGCCGTCATGGTGGCGACCGTAAACGAGAACATGTTGAACACCAGGCTATACTGGCCCGGCGTCAACGCAGGGAGTTCTTGTAGCATGGGTTGGGTTGGGTTGGGTGATAATGTTCGCGAGGGTGAGCCTCGGGAGGAGGTTCGGGAACCATTCTCCCCAAGTGCCCACGTCGTTGTGCATTATTACTGACGTGAGCGGTGGGTGTACGTGTTCTGTTCTGCCGAGTGGAGAACGAGTGATTGACAGCGCTTCCAAAGGTACTAACTGTGTTGGAGGCAGAACGGTGTCAATGTAAGAGAAAGTAGTCGGTGGTGTCAACCCCGCACCGTCCTGGGAGGGTACAGATTGTGAGGTCCAAGTTATAAGTGGGAGGGTTGCTCTGATTTTTTTCACTTGCGCCTCTCCTCATATCGGGGATGCAGTATATTGGGGGCGCAGCCTTTCCTATATTGGGGGCGCAGCTTTTCCTTGTTCTGCCCGGCAACATCACGCTGTTGTCTTCTTAGGTGTAACGGCCTCGTGCGATCCATACAAGAGAAGCAGCACTCCCTGTACCACCAGCAGGTTGGTAAGGAGGAAGAAAGAGGCCTCTTCGATGGGGAGGCCGAAGAACTCCCAACCGGTGGTGTATTCAGGGGAGATGGTCCAGATGCCGCTGTGGATGGCGACGGCATCGGCCACCCATAGGTACAGTGTAGGAATGCCGGTGGCGGCAAGGACGGTAGAGCGAAGCGCCCAGAGGGTTTCGCCGTCGTAGAGCCACATTCCCGCCAGAACGGGAGGGGCCCATGCCAGGATGAGGCCGAGGTAGAGTCCGCGGTCTCCGCCCCAAAGCAAGAGCCCCGCGCCCAGCGCCGTTAAGGCCCCGAAGGCAAGCGTGCCCCCCCACGGTGCCCGCGTGTGGTCGGTGGTGGGCTGCACAGTGACACGGCCGAGGTACTGGTACAGAAACAGCCCGGCCAGAATGGGCTGCAACACAAAGAATAGGTACTCCTCAACAGGTACATAGCCGATGGTCCCAACGACGCGGTTGGGGCCGTACCACCACACTTCGCGGGCAACGAGGTAGTTGTCCCACGGCGTGGTGTACGTGAACGCAATCACGCAGATCAGCGGGATGGCCCATCGCACGCGCCAATCGCCTTCCAGCCCATGCGGCTGTCGGAAGGCAGCTGCCATCAGGGCGATGGGGGGCAGTAGAAAAACATAGTGAAACGTGAGGTAGCTCATGGCGGCGGCAGAGTGGGCACGGGAAGTCGGCGAGAAGACGGCTACATCGATGTTAGGATCACGCCGGCGGCATTGCGGCCGGAAGCGCCCATGATGCCGCCGCCCGGGTGTGTACTGGCCCCTGCCAGGAAAAGATCGTCGACGGGTCCCTTGTAGTTAGAGGCGCCAAAGGTCGGCCGTGCGGAGAACATCTGGTCGAGGCTCATTTCGAGGTGCATGACGTTGCCGCGGTACAGCGCCAGGTTTTTCTCAAGCCACTCGGGGTGTTGAAACAGTTGCCCCACAATGGAGGAGCGGACGCCGGGCGCGTACTGTTCGAACTGGGTGATGAGCGTGTCCGCCACGGTGTCGGCAATGCCGCTCCAGGTTTGCGCACCTGCCAGTTCGTACGGAAAGTACTGGCCCCAGAGCCACAGCACCTCCCCGCCCGGCGGGGCAAGGGTATCGTCGACCGCAGAGAAGGTCATGGCAACGAGGGGAGGGTCCGACGACGGATTGTCTGACAAGTACTCTCCGTAGGCCCCGCGCAGTTGCGTAAGGTCGCGACACAGCAACTGCAGCCCCACGCGCGCATCCGGCTCGGGCGCCATGCGGTACGAAACGGGCTCGTCGAGGGCAAGCCGGAGCATCGCCCCAAAGCCATTCCCAATGCGCAGGCCGTCGGCCGCATCGGGGCGGTGGGCGGCAGGCAGCAGGTGGTCGAAGGTCTCTTTGGCGTGGGTGGCGGAGCAGACGGACCGGCTGGTATATACTTGGTCGTTCACACGGATGCCCTTCGTGCGACTGCCCTCCACGAGAATTTCGTGGACGGGAGCATCGGTGTAAATATCGCCCCCGTGTGCTTCGATGTGGCGGCGGAGGGCTTGGGTGAGCTCCCCGGAGCCGCCGCGGGGCCGAGCCACTCCACCCTCGTGGTAGAGGGGATGCCACAAGGCAAATGGCCCGGTGAGAGGTTCGGTGGGAGGAGGGCCCGACTGTGCCGCCATCCAGGCAATGGCGGTGCGGATCTTTTCCTCCTCGAAGTACGAACGCAGTACCTCCTGATACGGCCGTAGGATGTGGCGGAGCTCCTCCTGCCATGGCAGCGCCGACCCAGAGCCGCTGATCATGTTCTTGCCAATGGCGAGGGGACTTGGGGGCGACAAAAACGTATCCCGCATGGTCCGGGCGAATCCGATCCAGTCCGTCACAAACGTGCGGTATGCCTCGCCCTGCCCCGGAAAAAGCGACTCCAGGTGGTCGACGGTACGATCCAGGTCGCGGTAAAAGTAGATCACGTCTCCATCTGGAAACGGCGCGACAAACATAGGATCGAGCTCCAGGTACGTAAGCCCGTACTGCTCCAGCTCCAACTCCTCAACGATTGGCGTTTGCCGGATGAGAATGTGTGCGCTGCCGCCCAGGTCGATCTGATAGCCGGGAAACAGCTCCTTGGTCGACACGGCGCCGCCCACCATCTCCCGTTGCTCAAAAACGCCAACCCGATATCCGGCCTGCGCAACATACGCACTGGCAATGAGTCCGTTATGACCGGCGCCAACGGTAATCAGATCGTAGTCGGTACCCATGAGACGAGTGTGCTGCGAGCAGGACAACAGAGGGAAAAGTCTATCCATATAAAACAAAACAGCGACGCCATTTTCACGGGCTGGACTGTTGAGTTTCCGAAACTGTTTCTCCGCTTCGTCGTGAACATTAAAGCGCAGTGAAGGCGTCTTGCAAGTGCTCTTTGGCCACGTGACGACTGGCGCTCGCTCACGGCTCTCTTCCCACGGTTTTCCCCTCAGCCGGCCATGAACTGGATCTATCAGGTTCTTAGCTTTTTTGTTGCGTTCGGTCCCATCATTCTCGGCACGCTCCTCTGGCACTTCATCTGGAGTGACGATTCGGGCTCGTCCGGCGGGCCGCCTGGCGGGCCGGGCTATGATCCGGTGCCGCCCTCGCCCTCGTTCTCCGGCGACCGCCGTCCACAACGCGATGCCCCGGTGCGGACTCCCGATCTCCCCGAACGCGAACACGCATAGCCTGCATGGCTCTCATTGACATCTCGCGGCCCATTGCTCCCGACACGGCGGTTTGGCCCGGCGACCAGCCTGTGGAATGGCGCTGGACAACGCGTCTGCATGCTCCGGACGGACCGGCCGTGAACCTTGGGGCCCTTCGGATGAGCACTCACACGGCCACCCACGCGGACGCTCCGCTCCACACGGAAGCGGACGGGGCCTCTATCGATGCGCTCCCGCTGTCGTCGTTCGTGGGGCCGGCGCAGGTGGTGGACGTGGGGGCTGCCTCGGAGATCCGCCCGGAGCATGTGCCCGCCTCTTGTGCGGAGCGCCTTCTTTTCCGAACCCGTGCCAGCGCCCTCGCTCCCGAGGAGTGGCCAGAACACATTGCCCCGCTTCTACCTACTACCGTCGAGCGCTGTGCCGACTGCGGGGTCTGCCTTGTCGGCACCGATGCCCCGTCTGTGGACCCATTGTCCAGTTCTACACTCCCGGCCCATCACGCCCTGATTGATGCTGAAATTGTAAACTTGGAAGGGCTTCGCCTCCATGCTGTCTCTCCTGGGGCGTACACCCTTTTGGCCCTGCCGCTCAATATTCCCGGGGGGGACGCGGCGCCGGTCCGTGCGGTGCTTCAGCCCCCGGCGTAAACGAAAAGGCACGGCCGCAGCAAGGCACGGCCGCAGCTCGGTGCCTGATTGTCGGCAGCACTCTTGCTCTCTGTTTCATCCGTCCAATCCGCTTTGACTATGGACCTCTTCAACCGTGAAGAACTCCAACGCCTCGCAGAGCTGCAGGACGATCTCTGCATCTCCATCTTCATGCCCACGCACCCGTTTCGGTCCGACTGGTCGCAAAACCCGACACGCTTTAAGAATCTGCTTCGAGAGGTTCGCGACCAGCTCCGTGAGCAGGATGTGCGTGCGTCCGAGATTGATGCGCTTCTGGAAGAGGGCCGCCGACTGCTTGACCGTCCCGGCTTTTGGCGTGGTCTGAGCGAGGGGCTTGCGGTGTTCGTTACGCCGGGGTCGTTTCACGCCTACCGCCTGCCGTTGCCATTCGATGATGTGGCGATCGTGGAGGATCGGTTCCACCTGAAGCCGCTGTTTCCGCTGATCGCTGCAAACCGTCGCTACTACCTCTTGGCCCTAAGCCAAAACGATGTGCGGTTGTACCAGGGGACTCACCAGGCTATCAGTGAGGTGGAAGCGGCCGAAATCCCGTCCGACATCGTCTCGGCGGTGCAGCAGTACGAGGAGCCGCCCGAGCAAGGCCTGCAGTCTCATACTCAGCGGCAAGACTCTCCCTCGGCCGGTGGACGCGGCTCGGATCAGAAGCAGCACGGACACGGATCGTCGGAAGACCAGAGCCGGGAGCCGCAAGATCAAATCAAGCGCTTCTTTCGCCGCATCAATAAGAGCGTAGTCGACTACATCGGGGGCGAGGACGTGCCGCTTGTGCTCGCGGGCGTCTCTGAGTACCTGCCCATCTATGAGTCGCTGAATAGCTACCCGCACCTCGTGGATCACGATTTGGTGTCGGGCAATCCTGAGCACCTGGACCGTGCGGAGCTGCACGAGAAGGCATGGGGCGTGGTGCGTGCGGTGCTGGCGGAGACGCTGGAAGACGAGCTGGAGCGGTTCGAAGACCTCTACTTCGAAAATAAAGAGCTGGCCTCCGACGATTTCCACGAGATCATTCCGGCCTGTGCGTATGGGCGGGTCGAGACGCTTTTTGTGCCCCAGGGGCAGTACCGCTGGGGGCGGTTCGATGCAGACACGAACACTGTAGCTGTCCACGAATCGCAACAGCCCGGCGACGGGGACCTCTTGAATTACGCGGCGCTGCAGTCGTACCTAAATGGGGCGACGGTGCATGTGCTGCCCCCGGAGGATATGCCAGGGGGGCGCGACGTGGCCGCGACGTTTCGGTACCCCGCAGACGTGACGGCCTCGGAGACGGGATAGGAGAGATGGGCGGAGTGCTGCCCCGAAAGAGATTCGTCCCCGTAGGAGATCCTTGCCCCTCCCGGCTGCTCGAAGAGCCCTCCTCCGGAGCACCTCCGGGGCAAAGCCGGGAGATTCTTGGCGGGTCAGCCCGCCTCTCACGAGTCAACTCCAGTCCCACCGAAAGGAGGGACCTTTAAAAGGAGGGACCTTTACTGCGCTGCGAAGTGAGTGCTTGCAGGGTGCTCTTCTCGCGCTCTACTCAATACTGTAAAGGGACGAATGACCAGTCTGGCAACCAGTGCTTTTCGAACCTGCAATGGTTCTTTTGTGACTGCGGATAAATTTACATATCAATTGAGACGATCGCCTATCTACGCTCTGATAACTTTATTTATCAATAGTTATGGATGATCCAGACTTGGTGGACCGCTTTGTGCAGACACTCTCGTCGGCGCACACTCGGCGGGCGTATCGCACTGACCTTCGGCGGTTCTTTGAGAATAGTGCGGTGAGACATGCGGAGGTGCAACCGATCGATGCGTCGGGCATCCAGGCGTTTGTGCGAGGAATGCGCCGCCGCCGAAAGTCGCTATCTACTCAACGGCGGCGCCTTTCGGCTCTGCGAGCGTTTTTCGACTGGCTGGTGGCATCGGATCTGCTCCCATACAATCCGGCACGGCACCCCACGGTCTCGCCACTGCCGCCCGACTCGGAGGACGATGCCTCGGATGCCCTCGGCCGTGCGCAAGTGCAGAAGCTCGTAAAAGTGGCAACGGCAATGCCTCGCACTGGGCCTCGTGACCGAGCACTCATCACTACGATTGTGTTTGGGGCTTTGCGGCGACGAGAGGTGGCTGCGCTGCGCGTACAGGACGTCCGGCCGCTGGGCCGGTACTGGGTGCTGGATCTCCCGGACGATGCCACGGGGCGATACGTGCAGATTCCCGATGCGGTCGTTGAAGAGATTGAGGCGTTACAGGAGGCATACGACATCCAGAGCGGTCCGTTGTGGCGGTCCGTCAGCCGACAGAATGCCGGCGCGCCGCTCACACCGGATGGTGTCTACAAATCCGTGCGGCGCGTGGGGCGACAAGCGGGGGTTGTAGGTGTCACGATTGATTCACTTCGCCAGGCGGGACTGTGGCTTGCCCTGGACGGTGGTGCGGACCTCGCACAGGTACAAGCGCACGGTCGCTTTTCGAGCGCGCCGGGGGCGGCTCGTCTGCACCGGAACGCAGAGACTGCTGGGACGCTCGGTGATGGCGCCGCGGCGTACATCCAGTTGGACCTACCGCCCGATTGACACGGCGCTACAGGAGGTCAGCCCCTGTCAAAAAAACGCAACATAACTGCCCTTATGTTGCTTTTTTGGTGTCGCGCTTATTTCTTTGTCTCTCGCACTGATTTTTTGTCCTCCTGCCAGCTCTGATGAGCGATTCTTCTTCCGATCCTTCCAACGTCCCGCACCTGTCGACGCCCACATCCGACTCCGTGTCCGACCCGACTGCGGACGAAGCATCTCCTGAGTACTTGGCAACCGGGCGCGACCAACGAAACCTGCCGTACAATGCCCCGAGCGATACGGACTGTCCCATTGCGTCCGACCGCATCCTCATCCAGCGCTGGCTCGCGGAAAAAAGCGCAAACACTCAGAGCGCGTATGCGCGCGACATCGAGCAATTCGTCAACGTTGTGGACCTTCCGCTGCGGTACATCACCCTTGGGCACCTGCAGGAATATCGTGCTCACCTTGCCGACCAAGACTACGCGCCCTCGTCTCGACAGCGCAAATTATCGGCAGTGAAGAGCCTCTTTACCTTTGGCACCACACTGCGCTATTTTGCCCATAACGTCGGCGCCGCCCTCGGCACTCCGTCAGTCCGCAACAATCGCGCCCAGCGAATTTTGTCGGAGGCGGAGCTTTGGGCCATCCTACGAGACGAAAAAAATCTTCGCAATCATGTACTGCTTCGAATGTTTTACGCCTCCGGCGGTCGGGTTTCCGATCTTGTCGGACTCCGCTGGGCCGACCTCAAGAATCGCCCAGACCTGGAAGGGCCCGACGGCCGCTCGGGCGGACAGGTCACCTTTTTCGGAAAGGGCGGCAAGACACGCGCCGTGACGCTCTATAGCAAGGTCTGGACCCTGATACGTCGGCTAAAGGCTGAGGAAATGGCGGCAGACCGCGGGGACCCGGAGGATCCGGTCTTTCGGTCTCAAAAAGGAGGCCCACTCTCCCGCACCCAAATCTGGCGGGTGGTCAAACAAGCGGCGACCCGAGCGAACGTAAAACAGACGCAGCAGACGGATGCAAGCGGCACCGTAAAGCGCGACGAAGAGGGCGCTCCCATCATGACGTCCAAGGTCTCCCCCCACTGGTTTCGTCACGCTCACGCGTCCCACGCACTGCAGAAGGGCGCCGATCTAGAACTGGTGCGAGAAACCCTTGGGCACGAAAACATAGAGACCACGAAGACCTACCTCCACGCCCAGCCCGGAAAATCCTCATCGTACTACGTGGATGAAGCACCTGGCTTTAACGGTTGACTTCTCCCCTGGATGAATCGAGGGGATTCTTCCTCACGGAAACGACTTCCTGCTTCGCGGGGCCTGCTTGAAGTTCTTTCACTTCAGGTCCTACATGCCCCTCCGCCACTCAATACTATAAACGCAGCGATATACCAGCCCGGGTTACGCAGCGAGCACGTCCAGCTGATGAGCAATGTACACGAGGGTGCCGCGCTCCACCTGACGGTGGCGCGTCTCCGACCATTCAGCAAGTGCCTTGGCCGAAAGAGCGGGGTGCCCTTGTAGCTCTGTCTCTACGAAGTGAAGGACGTGATGCAGAAAATAGCCCTCCGCACCGGGATATCCGTCCGCCGTGGGGTGCACCACCCAGTCCGAGCCGCCTGCTGCTACAATGTCGGCACCGGCCGCGGGGAGTTGCGTGAGCAGGCGGCGCCCACTGTGCACACCGTCGCCCATGCTCTCGTGGTAGAGGCGCTCAATCGTCGCATCCAGTCCCCCATCGAGCCGCGGCTCGAATGCCGTGATACCGTCAAAGTGAATCGGCAGGTACCAGAGCCCATCGGCACGGACCGAAGGGCGGAGCGCCTCCAGCGCCACGGGTACGTCCAGCAAGTCGAACACGGCTTGGCCAATGAGGGCGTCGCAGGGCGTATCGGTTGTCACGTCGTGCAGATCGGCGTGCACCAGACGCAAGGATACCGAAAGCGCCTCGCTGCGCCATTCCTGCTGCGCTCCGCGGCCCGTGACCGCATACCCGCGCCCGTCGGCCCAGTCGCACAGCGTAGACGCGGCAGTATGGAGGTTCTCTTCGGTGACATCGACGAGCGTGTACGTGACCTGCGCCACCGCCCGGGCCTCCAGCGCAGCAATCAGTCGCTCGGCCGTAGCGCCTACGCCCCCTCCTACCTCCAGCACACGGAGCGACGTCCCCCGTGCGGACAATCGCTCCAGAAAGTGACGCCAAACGCACGTATTGAGGGCCCGTGCATCGACAGTCTTCTTTGCCAGGAGGTAGCGCGGATAGCTATACGTATCAGGGGTAAGCACAGGAGCAGGCAGCACGTGCGACTGATGAAAACAGGACATTCGAGACTACAGTGAGTAGGACGCCCAAGCGTCTTCGTCCTCCCAGATTTTTACCGTGATCGACTCCAGTGCCGCGGCCGAGAGGCAGTCGCGGAGCGACATGCATACGATGCGAGAAAAATGCTCAATGCTGGGGTTCAAGCCCTCAAACTCCGGCAGATCGTTCAGCGTGGCGTCTCGATATCGGTTCACAATGCCGTCCAGCGCTGCTTCCACCTCCGTGATATCGACTAAGTATCCATGCTCGGTCAGCTCCGGCCCCTCCAGCAAGACCTCCATCTCGAAGTGGTGGGAGTGCCACTCATTCTCCGGACCGCAATTGGGAACCGTCAGAAAGTGCTGTGCGACAAAATCGCGGCGGACCATCAACTCGTACATACGGAGGACGAGACATCTGATGAAGAAAAGAGCAGAGACGTAGCGCCAGTGAAGCGCGAAAGCAGTCAGTCGTAGACAAAAATAGGTTGGAGCATCGACGTCCCCCCGGCCAACTCTTCGTAGAGAGCTGCGGCGTCCTGAATGTCCCATTCGTCAGAGATCAGACGGCTCGGCTGAACCTCCGAGAGAGCATCGACCACCACGCCCAGGCGGCGCTCTTTGGTCCAGCGCCCGCGGTGCTGCGGCGCAATCGTGCTGACCTGACTGGAGACAATCTGCATGCGAGAGCGATGAAAATGCCCCCCAAGGCCCAGCGATGCCCGTTTGGTGCCGTACCACGACCCCACGACCAGCCGCCCGCCGTACCCCGTCTGCGCCACCGCCTCGTCCAGAACAGACGGCGATCCTGTAAGCTCGTAGACGAGATCTGCACGCCCCGGAGCTGCATCCGCGTCCTCCGCGTCGCGGTTCAGCGCGTTGGACGAAGCCAGGGCCCGGGCCCCCATCGACGCCGCCAGCGCCCGACGCGCCGCGACCGGTTCCACGGCCGTCACCGAAAGCAACGGCCGACGCGTGAGCAGCGCCGTCGTCAGCAACCCCACCACGCCCTGCCCAAACACCACGACCGACGCCCCCGGTAACGGGTGGCCATCCATTACAAGCGTAACGGCGGTTTCCATCGATGGAATGAGCACCGCGTCCCGGAGGGGCGTCGCTTCTGGGAGGCGCAGTAGGGCATCCGGCGGGGCAACGAAGTGAGAGGCATGCGGATGGAAGGCAAAGACAGACGCTCCTTTCCAATTGGGCGGCACCTCCACCCCGACCGCATCCACCGTTCCTACGCACGCGTAGCCGTACGAGAGGGGGTACGAGAAATCCCCTTCCAGCGCATCGATAGAGGCATCGGCGGCTAACCCACGAGGCACATTGCCCTCGTAGACCAGCCGCTCAGTGCCCGGGCTCACCGCCGAGTATTGGGTGCGCACCCGCACCTCGTCATCTGCAGGAACAGGCCGCGGCTCCGTACGCACCTCCGCCTGCCCGGGCGCCGTGAACTGTACGCGGTAGCGAGTCGACACAGCAGAAAAAAGACGATAGATGCGGGACAGCGAGACGTACAGACAGGCCTTGTTAGTCCGTCGGCCAGACGGGATCTCCCTCCAGCACCAAATCCTCCCCGTACCAGCGCTGCTGGAGGTTGGTGAGGCGCGGGAAATCGAGCGCGTCGCCCGAAGAAAGCGTCTCAACGGCCGACGTGCCGCCCACAAACATGGGAGACACCGTGACGATCACCCGGTGCGCCTGCTGCTCACGCAGGAACGCGGTGAGAACTTGCTGCCCGCCCTCCACCATTACCCCTTCCAGCCCGCGCTCGCCCAGAGAATGAAGGAGAGCATCGAGGCAAATGCCGCGGCCGGGGACGCACGGCAATTCCATCACATCTGCCCCCTGCGCCTCCAGAGCCGAACACCGCTGCCCGTCCGCCTCAGGACCTGTCAGAATGAGAGGATCCGGGCCGTCGCACGTAAGAAGGCGCGCGTCCAAAGGAAAGCGGAGCGAGGAATCCAGGACAATAGGCATTGGGTGAGAGTCACTCTCCCCCCGCCGCACATTCAGTCGTGGGTCGTCAGAAAGCACCGTCCCAATGCCCACCAGAATTCCATCGTGCACAGATCGCAGAGTATGAGTAAAGCGGAGCGAGGCCTCGCCACTAATCGACAACGGGCGGCCGCTGGGCCCCGCAATCGAGCCATCGAGGCTCTGGGCGTACGTGAGCGTGACGAAGGGAGTCTCGTGGCGATCGTAGTGGCGATTCATGCGCTGCCGGAGCGCCTGCAGCGAGCTATCGTGCGCATTGGAATGATGGCCGTTTTGGCGGCCGAGGTCCAAGATGTGGCGCATGCGGTCCACCTTGGTCCGCAAATAGTCCGCATTGTGGCGATTGACGTGCGGTTCCAAAGGCTCACGCTCCGCAATCTGGATGCCATGCTCCTCCAGGCTTTCAATCTTCTGCGGATTGTTGGTCAGCAGACGCACCGAAGACACCCCAAGGTCCTCCAAGATAGTCGCGGCGACTGCATAATCGCGCTCGTCCGCGCCGTGCCCCAACATTCGGTTGGCCTCCACCGTGTCGTAGCCCTCATCCTGCAGGTTGTACGCCTTTAGCTTACTAAGCAACCCGATGCCGCGTCCCTCCTGTCGCAGATACAAGATAATACCACGTCCTTGCTGTGCGACCCTGCGCATCGACGTATTGAGCTGCTCCCCGCAGTCGCACCGGAGCGATCCCAAGACATCCCCCGTAAAACATTCTGAGTGCACACGTACCAGTACGTCTTCTTCCTCATGCACTTCCCCACAGACCAGCGCCAAATGCTCTTTGTCGTCGCGGCTGTTTTCGTACAGGGAGAGCGCAAATTCACCATCGACGGTAGGAATCCGTGCGCTGGTAAGCCGACGGACTGAAGGAATGTCCATGCCGAGGCGGCAACTGAAAGCAGAAACGAACGAGCAAAAGCAGACTGAGCAGTGAGACACTCACGACCAGGGCCGAAAAGCGTCAACTGTGCGAAAAGTCGGAATGACCAGCGGACAACTGTTGTTTCTTTGAAAGAGAGCTGTTGCAGCAACGCTACGGTTGGGGCACCCAGAACGAGGCGTCCCAGAGCAGCCCATTCTGCCATCTGCAGAGAGAGGTTTAGCCCGACCGACTATCGCGAAGAAATTCGGCTCAGGTTGTTGCGGAAGCTATGCCTCTTTAGAGAGCTCTGTTTCGTCAAATCCGTTTGGCCCTGCGGGCCGATAGTCCTCCTTTGAAGTGTAAAATTTTATTTTCAATAACAGACATAAAAGAGAATCAGAGCGTTTTATGAATAATAACGGAATCTTCGAAGAGGTCCCGACTGAATCGCCGAACGAGCGAATGTTGCCCAAACGATGTGGTAGGCGCATCGGTTATGATCTTTCAATTCACCCTATTGCTCCTTCTTTGGTCGTAAGTGCAACTTCATGCGGTTCCATCCACTGGTGGTCGGTGCGCTCTACCCTGGCATCGCTCGCGGATTGAAGGCCGACCTTCTCTCAGCACAGGCGCTGTCTGGCACGGCGCACCCCACTTGCACGGCTCACGTCGTCGCTGGGCACGGCATCGTGACCGATGTGCTCAATGTGCCTTCCGATACCGTGGCGGCTCAACTGGAACACGTATTTGAGACGCAACACCCCACGGCGGCCAAGGTTGGAATTATCGGGGACGCCGCAGCGGCAAACCACGTCTTCGAGCACCTGTCGACGCTGGATGGCCCCGTGGTCTACGACCTGACGGTGAGTGGCCCCAGCGGCGAAGATGTACTGGGGCAACGCGGCCTCGAGGCGGCAACGTCGCATCTTGAGGTTCCCGACTTGGTCACCCTCCGCCGCCAAGACGCCGCCCTCGTAGCGGGCATGGAGATCCCCAGTCTGGACGACGCCCAGGTAGCTGCCCAGCGCGTGGCGCAGCAAGGCGCCGCCCAGGTGCTCCTCCGCTGCGGCAAGCTGCCCACCCACTTCTACGAAACAGACAATACCCCTCCCGACTACGCCCTCGACCTGTTCTTCGATGGCGAGGACTTTGCCCTGTTCGAGGCGCCGCGCTTATCCAACCTCGATGCTCTCCACGGCGCCTCCAGCGGGCTGCTCCTCCCCGTCCTGCGCAACCTCCAGGCCGGCGACGCCCACGAAGAGGCCCTGCAAAAAGCCAAAGGCCGCGTCTCAGAAGCCCTCCGCACCGCCGATCAGCATCCTCCGGCGCACCAGTCGTCAACCTTTTTTGATGCCCTACAGAACGCGCCGACACTCTCAGAGGTACAGGAGAATTGACTTTCCCCTTGGCTTAACGCCTGCCTCGCGCTCAACCCAATGC
>ERZ1034573.255-NODE-255-length-15586-cov-49.428562_pt1 | contig 15586 bp, 11 predicted proteins | sample MGYA00520641_ERZ1034573 | MGnify/ENA primary metagenome ERZ1034573 (study PRJEB33760, sample SAMEA4777724) | hypersaline lake metagenome | biome: hypersaline environment; feature: brines | place: Spain | collected 2014-08 | depth 0 m ...
AAACGGCACCACGAACACCCGTCCCGCGGCCTCTTTCGCGTCGTCCACGTCCCCTCCTGGCTCCGACGCTCCGGGCGCCCCGTTGAAGAGCCCGAGCGCGTAGTGCAGCCGCCCCGCCCCCACATCGCCCGCAAGCATGACGCCCACATCGCGCTCCGGGACGAGCCCCGCCGGAAACCCCCGCTCAACGTGCATCAGGCCCGTCGACGACGATAGGACTTCCAGCCCCACCGGCACGTTGAACCGCCCCATGCGCAGCCGAAGGGCCGGGGCAAACCGGGCCTCGACGAACGCGTCGTCAATCTCGGGACCGCCGATCCCGAAGTCGCTCCGGATGCTGAACGCAAACCGGTCGTAGACGCGTCCTTGAAGGCGGGGCCGGGCACGCCGGAGGAAAAAGCGCTCGGCCCCCGCCGGCTCCGTCGTACCGGGGAAGAAGCGCGCGTCGGCGTAGAGGTCGCCCCGGAGGCGAAGTGCAAACGCGCCGTCGCCGGACACCACCCGAAACCCCTCCTTTCCTGCCTGCACGTCCCCGCCCACTCCCGACGCACCGCCCGTCTGCGCCATTCCCAGATTCCCGATCCCGACTCCCCCTAGGACCGCGAGCAGAACGACGAACAGACGTGGGCGGGCGGTACTCATACGGGAGATATCGAACCGGAACGTCGAGCGGCGGCTGCAAGGTTACGAAACTGTTAACCGAACCTACCGACCACGGCTAAGAATATCATCCGCTCTTGTTTGCACGAACAGAGAAAATACGGCAAGACCGTGTAGACTCAGAACGGCAGCGCCGTCTGCACGCGGTAGTAGAGCTGCACCTCGTCGCGCGTCCCCACCTGCGCGGCCGGCTGCGCCACCCCCAGGGCGTGCCCGACGCGCACGCCGAACAGGCGCAGGGCGTTTTTGACCTCTACGCCTGTCCCGAGCTGCCGCGTCCCGCCCCGGAGGTCGGCGTCCCGCCACACCATGCCCCCATCCACAAACGCCGAGAGCGTCGTGTGCCCGAGGCCGATGACCCCGAGCACATTGGTTTGCAGACTGGAGGCAACGGGCACGCGGTACTCGGCGCGCCCGAAGGCCGCCCGGGTGCCCAGCACGTACCGCCGGTAGCCGCGCACCCGCTCGGCGTCGCCCAACGAGACCGGCACAGCGCCGGGCAGGGGCAGGTCGATCGCGTCGTAGCGCGAGAAGCCAATGTAGTCTTGCGGGAACGACGCTCCGGTCTGGGCCTGCAGCCGCCCGTAGAGGAAAACCCGGTGGTCTCCGATGCTCGGATACACGGCGTATCCCGCCACGTCCCCGCGCAGGAACGAGCGGTCGCCGCCCAGCACCTCGGCCGCGCCGGTGGCCCGGAGCCGGAGGCCCCACCCGTCCAGCGGGTGCACGAGGGTGTGCCGGGACGGCGGTTTCTTGCGGCGCAGAACCTGGAGACGCACGCTCGCTTGCTGCCCGGCCTGAGGAGGGGAGAGGGGCCCGAGGGCCGTAAAATCGTCCGGGTCGAGCGGGTCAAGGTCGGCGTAGCGCAGTCGGGTGGAAAACGAGGTCGAGACGTAGGGCGCCACGCGCCAGTCGAGCGGCCACCGCACCGTGAGGGCGCCCCCCGTTCGGTCCTCCACGAGCAGGTCGTTCCCGTAGATGCGGCCCGACGAGGAGGCGCTAAACAGGCTGAGGCCAATCGTGGGGCGTAGCTGCCGGTTCAGGTACGTCGCCACGACCTCGCTCTTCTCGTCCGGGTCGGTGAAGGAGACGCTGCCCGCCGCGTTGAACGTGTGTGTGCCCAGCGGCTCGGTCCAGGACGTCACCCCCGCAATGCCAAAATTGTCGGTGGACGTGTAGTACGGCAGCGCCCCCGACGCCCGGTGCGTGAGGTTGGAGAGGGCGTCGTAGTCGCCCTGAGACTCAATGAGCGAGGGATCGGGGGCCAATTGCTGCGGGATGGTGCGGGGCGGCCGGGTCGTCGTCCAGTCGTCGTACTGCCCCGGCACCGCGGGGGCGACCGACCGCGCCGTGCGGTGGGCAGGAAGGCGGAAGGCCCCGTCGCGCGCCTTCGAGAGGGCCGTAGAGGTCACGAGCGCCCCCTCCGGAGCGGCACGGCTCGACTCGGCCCCGAAGGCCGAGTCGGCGGGCACCCAGTCGTGCACCGTGGCGCCGCGGACGAGGTGGGTGGCGCGGCGGTGCGTGTGGGTTGACAGGTCGTAGACGAAGGCGTTGGGGACGCCGTCGCGGAGGGAGGTGTAGGCCAGCTGCGAGCCGTCGGGGCTCCACACGGGCCGCCGGTCGTCGGTCGCGGGATCGGTGAGGGCGGTCGACGCCCCCGTGTCCAGGTCGTAGAGGACCAGTTCACGCTCGGCCTCGGAAACGCGGGCGAAGGCCAGGGTGTCCTGCGTGGGGTGCCACCGGAGCGCCGTGATCTGCACGTCGCCCTCGTAGTCCGTCACCCGCGTCGTCCCGCCCGTCTTCAGGGCCCGCAGGTGGACGTTGGCCGTGCCGCCCTCGGTTGCCACGAACGCAAGGCGGTCCCCGTCCGGCCCAAACGTGGGGGCCGAGGTGCGGCGGCCGTGTGTGAGGCGGCGCTCGTCGGTCCCGTCCGCATCGACCACGAACACATCGTCCACGAGCGAGCCGTGCGCGGCCCGCGTCCGCCGACTAAACGCGATCCGCTCGCCGCTGGGATGCCACGCCACGGGCGGCTCGATCGCGCCTTCCGCCCCCCTCGTCACGGCGCCGGTCGACCGGTCGATCACGTGCAGGCGGCGCACCGGCCGGGCCGGCGAATGCTGGGTGAGCGCGGCGATGCGCGACGTGTCGGGGCTGTATGCCAGGCCGTCCACGTACCGCCCCGGCACCGCAAGCGTGTCGGTCTGGAGCGAGTCGAGGGTTTCGAGCTGGCTCGCGAGCGTGTTGTAGTAGACGTTCACGTCGCGCCGCCACTGCTCGTAGAACGTCTCGTAGGACTGCCCGGCGGTCGCCCGAAACGCCGCCTCGAAGTCGTGCACCTCGGCGAGCCCGAACAGCACGTCCGTCTTGTGGTGGAGCAGGTCCGTGAGCGTCGAGTCGCCGTGCTGCTGGGCGAAGTAGCGCACCTGGCTGTGGCCGGAGGCGTAGAGGAGGCGCCCGTTCCAGAGCGACCGGCCGTCGTCGTAGGCGAGGGCGTCGTCGAGGACGGCGGCGCGGAGCCAGCGCTCGCCCCGTTGCGCGTTCCACGTCTCCGCCTGGTACTGCGCGAGGCCCTCCGTCCAGACGCGCGGAAACGAGCCGCCGAGCGCGAGCGCCCAGACGCCCAGGCCCGACCGCGCCGCCTCGTAGTGGAAGATGTGGGTCAGCTCGTGGGCGAGCACGAGACGGAGCCAGGAGGTGGCTCCCGAAAAGGAGGCGGCCCAGTCGTTGGTATTGACCCAGATGTCGGTATAGCCGGTGCCGAACGGGACCGCAAAGCCATTGACGATGGCATCCTGGTCGCTCAGATAGACACGGATCCGCTCATCGAACGCCACGTCCAGGGTGGCCGAGAGCGTGTCGTAGGTCGCCTCCGCGATCGGCGCGGCCTCGGCGGCGATGTCGCCGAGGCGGGCGGGGTGGACGACCTCGAAGTGCTCCGTCGTCGCCACACGCCAGTCGATCTCGGGGTGATTGCGGCCGGTCACCGTGCTGAAGCTCTGGGCCTGCACCGGGAGGCTGATCGCTCCGCAGAGCAGGAGGACACAGAGGGCGTAGCGGGGCGTCATTGCGCGTTTGCGTGTCGGCGTTTGGGCCATATTGGGAGGCGTGCAGTCCGATGGGCTCGGTGCGTCGGGACGCCCGCCCCGACGACCGATCCGTTTTCCCGGCCGCCGCCGCAGCGGTCAAGCCCCCAGCCGTCCGCGTGGGCGTGGTCGGGGCCTGCCCCCTCTTTCGGCATGAGCAGACGGGCTGGGCGGCCCGCCCCTTCTTCGGGACAGAAGCGGGCTCACAGACTGAGCTGCTCGCGGAACGCACGGGACCGGCGGCGCGACAGCTCCACCTCGGTCCCGTCCTCCAGCGTGGCCTTCAGCTTATCCGTCGCCCACGGCGTCACGTCGGCGACCCACCGCAGGTTGAGGATGTGCTGGCGGCTGGCCCGAAAGAAGCGGTCGGGGTCGAGTCGTTCTTCGAGGTAGCTGAGGGAGCGATGGGTGAGCGGCTCCTCCCCGTCGAAGTAGAGCCGCGTGTAGTTCCCCGCCGCCTCAAACAGGCGCACGTCCGCCAGCCGCACGAACCAGCACCGCTCCCCGTCCTTCACGAACACCTGGTCTTCGGCCGTGAGGGGAGATCGGGACTCCTCGTCGCCCGCCCCTGCGGCCTGCGGCCCGTCCTCGGCGGCCCGCGCCTGCACCGTCTCGATCGCCTGCGCCAGGCGCTCCGGCTCCACCGGCTTCACGAGGTAGTCCAGCGCGTTGACCTTGAAGGCGCGGATGGCGTACTCGTCGTAGGCGGTTACGAACACAACGTGCGGCACCGCATCGAGCCGCGTCAGCAGGTCGAACCCGCTGTCGCCCGGCATCTGCACGTCGAGCAGCAGCAGGTCGGGATTCTTCTCGTGGACGGCGGCCTCTGCCGCGTCGGCGTTGGCGGCCTCGCCGGCCACCGTCACGGCCTCGTGGGGCTCCAGCAGGCGCCGAAGCTCTCGGCGCGCCAGGCGCTCATCGTCCACGATGAGGGTACGGAGCACAGGGGGAGACGCCATGCCGGATGCTACGGGGTTGTGCGGTCGTATAGCATGTCGGAGCCGGGCTTCGTTCTCTGGTCAGTCGCGGGCCGCAAGGGAGACCTTCCCCTGCACCACGGTCGATTCGGGGACGGCCCGGACCGGAAGCACCGCGGTCGCGGAGACGGTCTCGGCGTCCGCATTTTCTACGGTCAGCGACGCCTCCGTCCCGAAGAGCAACCGCAGGCGCTCGCGGGCATTGTCCAGCCCAGTTCCGCCCTCCTCCGTGTCGAGGGTCCCGGGATTGGTCACGCGGATGTGAAGGGCCCCGTCCACCACCCTGCCCCGGACCGTGATGACGCCGCCCTCCTGGCAGCACGCCACCCCGTGCTTGATCCCGTTCTCCACGAGCGTCTGCACCAGCATGAACGGGACCGGGTGCGAGCGTGCCTCGTCGTCCACCTCAATTCGGTGACGGAGCCGGTCCTCGAAGCGCACCTTCTCGAGCTTCAGGTACGTGCGCACGGTCGACAGCTCCTCCTCCAGCGGTACGGTTTTCATGTCGTCGGCCTGAAGGGTGCTCCGGAGCAGGCGGGCCAGACGCGTCACCATGCGCTGTGCGCCGTCCGGATCTTCGGCGATTAGGGCCCGGACGCTATTGAGGCTGTTGAAGAAGAAGTGGGGGTTCAGCTGCAGCTTCAGGGCCTTGAGCCGGGCCGTCTCGGCCTGGGCCTCCAGCTTCCACTTGTCCACCTCGGCCTGCCGGTAGCTCCAGAAGTAGTGGACGCCGAAGTAGATGAGCGACCACAGCATCAACAGAATCCACATGTTTACGACGGAGGCCAACAGCATCCCGACTTCCGATTGGACCTCCTCGTAGAAGTCCAGCTCCAGCACGTAGCGCCCCACGCCGTCCATCGTGAGGTGCAACAGGAGGGCAACCGTGAGGGTCGCCCCTACGACGCGTGGCGCCAACTGGCCCAGCGACATCTGCGTCCACTCGCGGCGCTTCGCGAGGCGCCGGTAAAGATGGGTGTACAGCACCCCTGCCGCAATGAACACGGCGTACGACACGCCCCACTTCCAGGTAATGGTCTGGAAGAACGAGTACAGGGTGAGGCGCATCACCGAGTATCCGGTCCACCCGCCGAGCTGACAAATCCAGTAGGCGTGTCTCCGAGACATCGTCGGGGGGATCGTCGGGAGGGTGTCGGCTCGAACGAGGGTGTTCACAAACGGGTCGAGTGGGCCGTCAGGTTCGGAGGGGCGTCGGCACCACGTGACGGGGTCAGCATGCCGGCACCGACGGGGAGATGGCCCCCTTCAATGAGCGGGGCGAGGCTTCGCTGGGTAGGCGTCACGGCCGGGGCCGTCCGTCGTCCCGCCCTCGACCACGAGGGAAGATCAAAAGACGAGACGCGACTGCGTCCGGGCATCATCGTTCGTCGGGCCATTCCTCCGCTCATCGACCGCAGTCCCCATTCGTCGAAGCCTCCTTGCGCTGGCCGAAAATGGCACGTATGCTTATGGATCCAGCTTCTGCGGTGTCCCCGGGCGTCCGGCGGCCCAACGTTCATCGAGGACGGCTGTACGCATCCACACAGACTTTTCGAGCGGTGGGGCCCCGAAGTGCCCCGGTCGACGGTTGACCGGGGACTTCGGGTCCTTATTTTTTGGGTCCGGGCCGGCAGTTCGGAGGCCGAACGGAATCTCGCGGCCCGTCCCCCCGTACGAGCAGGGGTTCGTCGGTTTTTGCCTCCCCGTGTCCCGCAACGTGCCCGACCTCACATCCTGCTCCGCCGTTGAGTTGGCCCGTCGCATTCGTGCCCGCGAGGTCTCCGCCGTCGAGGTACTGGAGGCGCACCTGGACCGCATCGAGCGCCAAAATCCGGCCGTCAACGCCGTGGTGACCCTCGACGCGGAGCGGGCCCGCGCCCGGGCGAACGCCGCCGACGCGGCCCTGGCCCGGGACGAGGTGTGGGGCCCCCTCCACGGCGTCCCGTTCACCGTCAAGGACCAGTTCTCGACGGCCGGCCTGCGCACCACGTACGCCCTGCCCCACTACGCCGACTTTGTGCCCGCCGCGGACGCCCCGCAGGTGGCCTGCTTGAAGGAGGCCGGGGGCGTCCTGATGGGCAAGACGAACCTGCCCCTGGCGGCCTACGACTGGCAGTGCGACCATCCAAATTTTGGCCGTGCCAACAACCCATGGGCGCTCGACTGTACGCCCGGTGGCAGCTCGGGCGGCTCCGCGGCGGCCCTCGCGGCGGGCCTCACGCCGCTGGAGCTGGGGGCGGACGTGGCCGGCTCGATCCGCATTCCGTCCCACTTCTGCGGCGTGGCGGGCCTGCGTCCAACCGAGGACGGGCCCCTCCGGGGCATCCGCCCGCCCGACCGCCCGGCCACCGTGCGCCACATTGCCGTCGCTGGGCCCATGGCCCGCACGGTAGAGGACCTGCAGCTGGAGTGGGCGGCGCTCTGTGGGGCCGACCCGGCAGCGTCCGCACCGGCGACACCGTCCCCCGATGCCCTCCGCATCGCCGTAACGCCGGAGCTGGGCGGCGTCCCCGCTGACACCGACACCCAGCGTGTGCTCCGCGACGCCACCACCGCCTGGCGCGCCGCCGGGTGCGAGGTCAAGCGCCGGCCCGCTCCGTTCGACGTGGAGGACGCGTTTGACACCTGGGCCCGCATCCAGGGCTTCGAGCTCACGGCCGGCCTGCCCGCCCCCCTGCGCACCCCGCCGTTGAAGCAGCTCGTGTGGCAGGGCTACGTCCGGTCCAAGTTCGGCTCGCTCGCCGGACGCATGGCGAAGGGCGCCTCGCTCGGCCCCCGCGGCTACTTTCGGGCCCTCGACCGCAGGGCCGCCCTCGCCGACGGCCTCGACGCCTTCTTCGACGACTGGGACCTGTGGGTGACGCCCGTGGCCGCCACCCCCACCTTCACGCACCGCCCCACCGGGGCCGCCCGAACCCTTGAGGGCGTCTCGGTGCCCTACGCCCTCCCCATCGCCCCCTACAACTGCCCGACCGCCGTCCTGGGCCACCCCATCCTCACCCTGCCCGCCGGACGCACGCCGACCGGGCGGCCCATCGGCCTCCAGGTGCACGCCCGCCACGGAGCGGACGCAGCACTCCTCGCGGCGGGCCGACGCCTGGAAGCAGTACTAGGCTGTGACCCGGCCCCTGCGTCCCTCGCCGAGGCGCCCCGTACCGACGACAGCGCCTGAATGGCGTTCTCTTCCGCTTCTCTTCCAACCTTTGATCTTGCCGCTGCCCTCATGCCCGAGCTCGTCATCATCGCCGCCGTCGCCGAAGACAACCGGGTCATCGGTCAGGACAAAGACCTGCCCTGGCACATCCCGGAGGACCTGAAGCGCTTCAAGCAACTCACCACCGGGCACCCCCTCTTGATGGGCCGCCGCACGTTCGAGTCCATCGTGCACCAGTTCGGCGGCCCGCTGCCCGACCGAAAGATGGTGGTCCTCACCACGCAGGACGACTACGAGGCGTACCCCGAGGTCGACACCTACGCGTCCGTCGACGCGGCCCTGGCGGCCCTGCCCGACGACGCCACCGTCTTCATCGGCGGGGGCGAGTCCGTCTACGAACAGTTTCTCCCGCACGCCGACCGGCTCGAGCTCACCCTGGTGGAGGGCGCGTACGAGGGCGACACCTTCTTCCCCCCGTTCGAGCACCTCATCGGGGACGTGTTTGAGGAGACCGCCGTGGACGCCCGGGACGGCTTCCGCTTCGTCACCTACGAGCGGAAGAACGTGGACGTGGACTGATCGACCGGCTCCCGCGCGAAGAAGGCCTCGATGCGGTCGTGCTGGCGCCGCGCGTCGTTGTATCCGATCTCGAGGAGGCGGTCCAGATAGTCGGGCTGAAAGAGCAGCATGCTCCACCAGTCGGGCGGGGGATCGGTGCGCCACTGGACGGAAGACAGAAGCGTCCCCATGGCGCCGCCGAGGTCCATCTGGTAGTCGCCCGCCAGGGCCCCGAGGTCGACCGACGGCCGCAGGACGAGCAGGTCGATGGGCCGCAGCGGCTCGTGCGTCCCGGGGCGCAGCTTCCGCACGAGGCGGTTGATGCGGCGCAGCACGGCGGCGTCGTGCTCCAGCACGTCGAGCATGAGCACGTTGGCAAGAATGCCCATCATCTGGAAGAGCGACGGGTAGGCCGGCGTGCGGGCCGACCGGTTGGCCTCGGCCTGGGACCGCTCGTAGCGGGTCGAGACGACGAAGAGGCGATCCGCCCCCAGGTGGACGGCCGGCGCGAGGGGATCGAGCATGCGAAGCCCCCCGTCGCCGTACCAGGCGTCGTCGAGGCGCACCGCCGGAAACACCATGGGCAGGGCCGTGGAGGCCATCACGTGGTCGAGGCCGAGGCGTGCCCGGCGCCCAACCCGGTTGGGCCGCTCCCAGTCGTGCATCGAGCAGCCCTGCACCCACGTTACCGTCTGGAGGGTGGCGTAGTTGGAGGTGGAGATGGCAAGGCCCTTGAGGCGCCCCGCCTCCAGGTTGTCGGCCACGCCCGTGAGCCGCCCCGCGTCGTCCGTCGGCAGGCGCCGGTCGAGGTAGGCGCGGAGGGGGGATGTGTCCAGAAGGGTTTGTGTTTTGCTTGGCCTCCCCCACAGCATCGACCGCGCAATCGCCCAGGGGGAGCGCGGCGCAAATACATCGTCCGCCGTCAGGCCCTCCCAGTAGCGCACGAGCCGTGCGGTGCGGGCCTTCCACGGCCCGGGGTCGGCCGCGAGGTGGGCCGCGTTGATGGACCCCGCCGACACGCCCGTCATGAGCGGCATCGACGCGTCCGGGAACGCCTCCCCCACGTAGTGAAGGACGCCGGTCTGGTAGGCGGCCCGGGCTCCGCCCCCGCCCAGCACGAGCGCCGCGGGCGCCTCCGCCGAGCCGTTGGGGTCCGGATCCACGGTCCCGTCGGACGATTCTTCGCTCATCGAAGGGAAGGGGGGATGCGAGCTTGCGTTGAGGCACCAGGTCTACCGCGGGTGGTGTCCACGGCGTTGCGTCTCCTCCCACGCCCGACCGGCCTTCGGGTTCAGGAGGTGTGCCATCGATACCGACGCAGGACCTCGGGGTCCCGCGTGCGCTTCATCACCGTGCCGCACTCCTCACAGTAGAACACGACCTCCCGCAGGGGCGCCGAGACCCCGAGCATGAAGAAGAAGCCCGCGCTCCATCCGTACTGGGGCTCCACGGCCACGCGGGGATGGGTCAGGTCGTGGCCGCACGCACACGGCTCCTCGTCCACACGCTCGGCGAGGACCTCCTTCGTGCTCGTCGCCGACGCCGAGGCCACGGCCACCCCGCCCCCATTTTCCGTGGGCTCGGGACCGGGCTTCCGCTCAAAGTCTTCGTCGCGCCACCAAAGCTCCGGGGCTTCGTCCTGCAGCTCCGGCTCCCGCTCAAAAACGTACCGGTCGGCCGACCACTCGCCGGGCCCGAAGACGAACACAATCAGAAGCAAAACGAATACGAGGGCCGAAAACTCAAGGGACTGGTTGGCCGACAGGAGGCCCTGCTCCAGGTGGACCAGAAAAACGGCCCCGGCCAGGATGGGAATCTGCACGAGCGCCGCAAGGCGGGTGAGCAGTCCCGCGGCCAGCAGGAGCCCCCCCACCAGATGCGCGAACGTCACGTAGTGGGCAAGCGCCGCCGAGGCGAACGAAAACGCCGACAGGTCCACGAGGGCCCCTACGCCCTGACTCTCGTACGCAAACAGCACCCCGCGGACGAAGAGCCCGATGCCGAGATAGACGCGGACGAGATCAAGGGCGACCGTCCGGTGCTCGTTGATCCAGTCGACGACGTCACGATAGCGAGACATGGCTGGAACGGTGCATTTTACGCAGGGCGCGAACAGATCGTCACTCGGAGGGTGTTTGTGAGCGGCCCTCCATCTGCGTTTCACTTTTCTTTTTCTTCACATAAACATGACGGGAGCGGCCCGTCCTCGTTCCCCCGGCCCTGTGGGGCCCCGTGCCCCCCACAAACAACTGACCGGGTCCAGCTTACAAGAACGACACGCCCGCTTCTTTTCCCCGTCCCCTCTGCGCCCCATGGCCGACCCGCCCGCCTTCTCCGCCCTTCCGGACGACGCGCGCCTCTGGATCCACGCGACCGCCGCGCCGCTCGACGACGCCACACAATCGGCCCTGCTCGACCGGCTCTCGGCGTTCATGGACGGGTGGACCTCTCACCAACAGCCCGTAGAGGGGGCCGCGACCATTCTCGACGACCGGTTTCTGGTTGTCGCCGCCGCCCCGGTTGGAGGGGGCGACATCTCTGGGTGCGGCATCGACGACCTGGCCCACGCGATCGACGACGCGGCGTCGGCCCTGGACGTCGACTGGGTCCCCTCGCTGCACGTGCTGTACCGCACCGCCGACGGGGGCGTCGCCGCCGTCTCCCGCCGCACCTTTCAACAGCGTGCCGGCGACGGCGCCGTGACGGCGGACACGCCTGTGTTCGACCCGAGCCTCACCACGCTGGGTGCCCTCCGCGAGGGGGCGTTCGAGGCGCCCGCCCGCGAGTCGTGGCACGCCCAGCTGCTGGGCACGCCGGCCGCGAGCTAGAACGCCAGCGTCCCGCCGGTGCAGCGCGGGCCCCAGCCCTGCACCGGACACTCGTCGTGCGGGTTTTGTGTTGCGTGGCGCGCAGCATCGCGCGGTGCGCGAAGAAGGAAACCAAACAATCCGCCGTACGACACACGCAATGCCTGGGGCGCCCCCTCTCCACTGCTCTCGCCCGCCCCCTCGACGCTCACGCCCGACCGTCTCATGGCCTTCATTCGGACCCCGTGGGAGGCCCTGATTTCGTGGCTGGCGCGGATGGAGCCGTCCCGCCGCGAGATCTTTCTGGCGGCCCTGGCGCTGGTGCTTCTGTTTGCCGTCGGCACTGCGGGCTACGTCCTGCTCGAGGGGTGGTCGGTGGCCGACGGGTTCTACATGACGTTCATCACCCTCTCGACCATCGGATTTCAGGAGGTGAGTCCCCTGTCCGATGTCGGTCGGTTTTTTACCTTCGGGCTCGGGACCACCGGCATCGGGATCCTCAGCTTCGTCGCCGTCCGCTCCGCCCAGCTTCTTCTCGTTAGCGACCGCCTCCGAGAACGCCGCATCATGAAACGAATCGACGCGCTTTCGGGCCACTACGTCGTCTGCGGATACGGACGGGTTGGGGAGCGACTCACCGAGGACCTGATTCGGGAAGGGGAGACGGTGGTGGTGGTCGACACCGACGAGGAGATTTGCGCCTCGCTGTCTGAAGCCGAGCGCCTGCACGTGCAGGGCGACGCCGAGGACGAGGGAACCCTCCGTGCCGCCGGAATCGAGCGGGCGCGGGGCCTGATCCTCACCCTCCCCGAGGACAGCAGCAACGTCTTCGTGGCCCTTACGGCCCGGGAGATGAACCCCGACCTCTTCGTCCTGGCCCGCACCATCGACCACGACAACCGGAGCAAGCTGCGCAACGCCGGGGCGGACAAGGTGATTGCCCCGAGCGAGGTGGGCGCCGACCGCATGGCACAGGTCGTGCTGCGCCCGCACACCGACGATTTTCTGGAGCGCGTCCTCCACACCAGTGCGCTGAGCCGCCAGATCGACGAGGTGCAGATTCATAAAAACGCGCCCTTGGCCGGACAGACCCTGGCCGAGAGCAATTTCCGCCAGCAGTTCGACGCCATCGTCATCGGCATCATCGATGCCGACACCGGTGCCATGACGTTCAATCCCTCCCCCACCGAGCGCATCGACGCCGGGGACATTCTCATCGTACTGGGCGAGACCGAGATTATCGACGCCCTCCGCGAACGCGTGTGTCTTCCGTAGTTGCCGGGCCCGCCGTGGAGAAACGGACCGTCCCGGCGCAGGTACACGTTCTCATCTTTTCGGCACAGCTCCTCTCCGATCCATGCACGCGCACAGGACGTTGCTCCTCGTCGGTCTCGGCGTGCTCCTGTTCCTGACGGGCCTATCCTCCCCGGCCGCGGCGCAGGGGTACTTCGACCAGTACGCCATCGAGAACATTCTGGCCCGGCAGGCCGACAATCTCAATGACCTGCCGGAGGTGTACTACGAGTACGCCGTGCTCGACGACCCGAGCGGCAACAGCGTGGTGGCCCGCGATCGGTTCTACCAGCGCATCGGGGAGGGAAGCTCCGAGACGGGCCGCAAGCGGTCCCAGCTCGTCGAGCTGCTCAACCGACAGACCGTCGAGAACACGCCCCTCGGCGACACGCTCGTCGTCCCCACCGAGTTTGGCCTCGACTTCCGGGCCTACTCCCCCTTTCCCCGCTACTACCCGGAGGCCCACCGCATCAAGAAGCTGTTCGTCATCCACAAGACGGTGCAGGCCTTCGCCGCCTACGAATACGGCCGGCTTGCGCGCTGGGGCATCGTAAACACCGGCAACCCCGACTCCACGGCCACGCCGACCGGCCGGTTCAACTTTAACTGGAAGGAGAAAGAGCGCGTCTCGACGATGAGCCCGCCCGGCGAAGAGTGGACGATGCGCTGGGTCTTCAACTTTCACGCGGCCCGCGGCATCCACATCCACCAGTACTCGATGCCCACGGGCGGCCCCACGAGCCACGGCTGCGTGCGCCTCGTCGACGCCGACGCCGAATGGATTTACGACTGGGCCGAGCCCTGGCAGACGACAAAGGGGCACATGGGCCCGTCGTCCGGACGGGGCAGGCTCATAGAGCCCGGCACCATGGTGCTCGTGGTGGGCGACGACCCGGAGGGCTCCCCGCGGCCGTTCGAGTACAGGGCCCAGTACCCGGTGCTGAAGCGCGTGGAGTTGCCGAGCAGTCCCTACGACGTGCCGGCCGGCACCAATCAGCAGGAAATGTGGGACCGGCTGCGGGAGCAGCGTGCCTCTCGGTGAGCGGGCCCCCACACCGGAACGTTCGGGGCAAGGGAAACCCATCAAGGCCCGTCCCCGCGGTTCTCAGCGCGCGGGGAACCGGTCCGTGACCACCGGCGGGCGGGCCCTTGACGACGAGTCGGGCAGGGGAACGCCGGCCGTCTGGCCCCCGGACAGCTCATTCATGACCGGCTGTTCACGAAAAACGCCGGCGTCCGCAATGGGGCGCAGGATGCGCCCGAAGCGCGGGAGCCATGCCTCGTGGTCCCACGAGAAGTACGTGAGGACGGCCTTGCCCACGACGTGATCCATGGGCACGAAGCCCCAGAACCGGCTGTCCTGCGAGTTGTCCCGGTTGTCGCCCATCGCGAAGAAGTAGTCCTGCTGAAACGTGTAGGTGGACGTGCGGGCCCCATCGATGGCAAAGGTGGAGTCCGTCATCTGGCGCGCGTCGTGCCCCTCGTACCGCACGATGACCGGCCTGTAGAGGGCCCAGTTCCGGTCCGTGAGTTTCACGGTGGTCCCTTTCGCCGGAATGTGAACGGGCCCGTAGTTGTCCGGCGTGTACCCTCGCCCGGAGGGGTACATGAGGTCGTTGTACTCGTCGCTGTTCAGAACGTAGGGCTCGATGGAGCGTACCCACGAGCGCTGGCGCATTTGCTTCGCTCCCTCGGGCGTCGCCAGCACGCGCACCGTCTCCGCGCGGTTGGTCCGTCGCACCTCGCTGATGCCCATCTCCTCCATGCGTCTCCGCGGGATCTGGTAGCGCGCGTCGCTCTTGGTGACGGTCCAGTACTGCTGCATGCCACGCCCCAGGGGCAGGGGATCCCCGTCGATGTGTACGAGCTTGTCCCGTACCGACAGGGTGTCGCCCGGCATGCCGATGACCCGCTTCACGTAGTGCACCTTGCGGTCGATCGGCTCGTCGTCCGGCGGATAGTTGAACACGATTGGGTCGCCCCGCTGCACTTTAGAAAACCCGGGCAGGCGGTGGTACGGGAACGTGACGCCCGGGAGGTGAATGGACGTCAGCGGGATGCCCAGCGAGACCGGCGTCCGGGGCCCGTAGTGCAGCTTCGAGACGACGAGGTAGTCCCCCACGAGGAGGTTTTCCTCCATCGAGGGGGTCGGAATGCGGAAGAGGTCAAACAGGAGCGACCGCACGATGAGGACGATCACGACGGCCACGACGAGGGACTCGCCCCATTGTCGAAGCTCGCTCTTGCGCGCGTCGGCGTCCCGGCTCGAATCGTCGGTCGACATACTGGTGTGGGGGTGGAATGAGGTGGAGTGTGGTTCAGCCCGCCCGCCGTCCGGTTACGGCGATGGCGGGGACGACGCGGAGGCGTCTGAGGTGCGTGTCGTATCCAGACGCGGACGGCGCCCCGGCACGATGGCGCCGCGCGAGATGGGGGTGAGGAAGAACGATCGGCCGTCGTACCCGGTGCGGTACCACCGCCTGCGACGCTCGTCGTAGTAGTAGTCCACGTGCGGCGCCGGCCCCGCGTCTTGAAGGGGAGCAAGCAGGGTGTCCCGCAGTCCCCGCAGCCGATGCCGATACGCCCGGTCCGCCGCTACGATGAGGCCGCGCCCCTGGGGCCCTCGCCCGTCCATCACCTGTACCGGAATGGAGTCGTTGACCACGAACCAGTATTCGAACTGGGGCCGGCCCGCCAGCGAATCCTCGATCGGGGCGTCGGCGAGCGTCTGCGTCGGGTCCCCAAACTCGGCCTGGAGGCGTGCCCGCAGGGCCGGGGTCCGGGTCGTGTCGAGGAAGGTGTAGTCGGCGGTCCCGCCCAGGAAGGCCCACTCGGCGTCCGCAAATCGCGACCGGAACCACTCTCGTTCCAGGTGCCGCACCGGACGCACGTCGTCGAGGGGGAACGATGGGAGCTGGGCCGTCGGGGACGGGGCGGACGGGCGGACGAGGTGGAGCGAGTCGGTGGGGGTCGGAAGCTGCACGGGCGGGTGCGCGGGCCATGTCCCCTTCTGGCGCAGGTGGCGGCGCGCCAGGGCGCGGTACCGCTCGT
>ERZ1034573.256-NODE-256-length-15542-cov-16.554336_pt1 | contig 15542 bp, 11 predicted proteins | sample MGYA00520641_ERZ1034573 | MGnify/ENA primary metagenome ERZ1034573 (study PRJEB33760, sample SAMEA4777724) | hypersaline lake metagenome | biome: hypersaline environment; feature: brines | place: Spain | collected 2014-08 | depth 0 m ...
CGCCACATTCACAGACGGAGACACCGAGGTCGTCGTACACCCGTACAGCCCGGACAACCACCTGCCCGGTCACGCACAAGCACACATGGTCCGCAACGACACACTCGAAACCATCGACAAAGGCACCAACACATGCCAAGGACCCAAGGACGCACTCCAGACTGCCATCCAACACATCTGCGGGCTCTAGCACCTAGGCACATATCGCTGAGTTATTCCACGGATTCATCGACGTGGAAGTGGGACGGCGCTGATTGAGTTCGACTAGTTCGTCCCCCACCTTTTGCTCCGGGGTTTTTCTCTCTGTTAGGCACTTAGGCGTAGTTATCGCCGGTTTTCCGGTCAAATATATTTGTTTTTGTTCTGTTTTTGTGTTGTACAAGTGGATTTGTCGCGGAGGGAGGTGGTGAAGTACAGTTCCTTGGGTCTTCTCGGGGCGGCGTTCCTTGGAAAAGAGGTTCAGGACCGTTTTGAGATGTCAGAGGAGGTTACGAGGAGGTTGGTCTCCGACCGGGAGTATGCCCTTCAGCAGATTGAGGAGTTGGAGAACTCGTACCGCGAGGGGGTTAGTGGCAGGGAAGGTAGTGGGGAGTTTCTTGAGCTCGCTTCGCCGTTTGTTGGGAACCCGAATCGCTTCGACGACAACGCTCGGGAGGGTTTTGTACCTGATACTGAGAGCCTTCTGGAGGATCGCTCTCCGGAGAGGGCGTTCAGAGCATATGTTGAGAACGGTGCGGATATGCCTCTTACGTCTACGCAGGTGTCGCTTCTGCTGGATCAAGAGCTGGACTTGGACCTGGTATATTTGGATCAGGGAAGGGATGCAGCTGGTTTGCTGTCGAACGGTGTGGAGACGGTGGAAGCCGAGGTAGGTCGGGTGTTGCCAGAGTCATATGAGTTTTCAGTGGGGTCGCGGGTTGTTGAACCGGATTCTGAGGTTGAGGATGTTCTCAGGTCTGTGAGTGAGGAAAGAAAGCAGGGTGTGAAGGAGTTGAATGAGGAGTGCGGCTACGATGAGGGTTCGACACTTCCAGTGTATGTGTATGATGCTCGGGAGCTTGATCGTCTGTCTTCGCTTGCTGGTTTGGATTTCAGTGAGATGTGGGCGGGTTCTGGTTCGTCTGATGGATCGATTCTTGCGTTGCCGTCTGCGGTTCTGGGTATCAGTGAGGATGAGTTCTACAGCACCTTGGTGCATGAAATCGGGCACTCGGTGTTTGAGCTCCCGCATTCAACGGTTCGAGATGATGTGATGACGTACAATACTGAGGCGGATAATCCTACAGGCTTCACGAGTTCGGAGCCGTTGATACATTCGTACATTAATTCCTGTATTGAGATTAGGGAGGAGGAGAGAGATGGTGAGCGGGGTGTGTACTTCAGCCAGAGACCTGAGACAATACCCCGTGGTGAGGCGGTGGACAACTTTCTTGCAGGTCTTGACTCGTATCTCACTGATATGATAGAGGAGTTCGATCTAGATGTCGATATGTTCGATGAGGTTGGTTACCGGGAGGAGGGCGGTGTTGACGTAGCATTGTATCGGGACTATGACGGGACTGGTGTGGACATGAGGATCACGGCTGACGGACATATACGTAGTATACAGGCATCAGCGGGCTGATCGCCAGACCGATTTCCGTAGTTCGGAGGTTTGGTTCCTCATGTTATTTGAGTCTGTGTGGGGTGGTGTTGTTGTGTGGCTGTGTGGAGGTGTTGTGTTGTTTGAAGCCGGGTGATGTGCTTGCGAAGTATTCGCTTAGTGAGGAGGTTGCGGCGGGGTATGTTCATTTGATTACGTATCGGAATCAGACTGAGACGGCGGAGGAGTTGGATGTGTCGCGTGATACTGTGAATCGTTACAAGAACAGTTTTGCGGAGATGAGTGCGGAGGAGCGCCTGCTCCTGATATCTGCGTTCGCCCAGGACCAACTCCTCGATGAGGCGACCTCCGAGAAACAATGACGCAGGAAGCTTCAGCCTTCCAGGTCGGTGACCGGGTGAAGCTGGTTCTTGACAAGGAGCGCAGCCCGGACAACCAGCTCCACGGCAGGACCGGAGAGATCACCGACATAGAGTTCGACGACCTCGGAGAAACCACAGGCAAACCCGAGGACAGTTTCATCTATACGGTCGAGCTTGACGGCGGCAGGATCCCGGACATCCATTTCCGGAGGCATGATTTGGTGTTGGTGGGTTCAGAGTAGTCTGGAGAGGAGTCCGTTGCTTTCTGTTGTCTGGTTGTTGTTTTGGTCTGCTTTGGTTTTGATTTCGAAGGGGAACCAGTTTTTGACGGCGTTTTCGTCCCTGATTTTGATTTTGTGGCCGTCTTGTCGGGGTCGTGCTTCTTTGGGTAGGCTGCGGGAGTACTGTCGGACGCTTCCGTATACGCTGAGTGATTCGTCGAATTCTGCGATGAGGTTGCCGTTGCGTCGGGTGAAGTCGACGATCTGCCCGGAGTAGGCATCTTCCCATTCCCGGCGACCGATGTCGTGTTCTTTTTCTGCGGGTTGTTCTGGGAAGTAGTCGGGGAGTGGTCGGTCTGCCATCTGGTAGAGTTGTTTGAATATGTTGCGTGCTTCGGCGAGTGTGTCGGAGTCGTCGCTTCGCATGATTACTTCGCGGTCGGCGAATAGGTGTGCGAACCAGGTGAACAGCGGGTTGGAGCGTTCGGTTAGGTCGTGGATGTATTTGGCTGCGTGGTGTGTGTCTTCGAACTGTATGTCGAGGTTGAGGACTTTTGTTCGGCGTTGGATTCGTTTTCTGGGGAGGGTGTCGTTGCTGATGAAGGCGAGGGCGGGGATGTTGATTTCTTGGGTCCAGTGTTTTTGTCTGAAGTTGAGGAAGGCTTCGGTATCGAGGTCGTTGGGGTCGATGTCGTCGAAGACGACTGGGAAGTTTGAGTCGACGTTTCTGACGTTGCGGAGACGGGTTGTGGTCAGGGTGTCGCCGTCTTCGGGTTCTGTTATGTGTCCGTCGGAGAGGAGGTGGAATGCGTAGCGTGCGAGGGTTCCTTTGCCGCTGTCGGGTTCGCCGTATATGTAGAGGCTGGGCAGGTATTTGTCGAGGTCGATGCCTTGTTCTCTGTATACGGCGGCGTATTTGTTGATGAATGGAGCCCAGAAGAACCAGATTAGTGCTTCCCACATTTGGGCTTTGACAGATTCTTTGTAGCCTGAGGTTCCGAACCTGTCGGCTGTTTGGAAGTATTCTTCTAGGTGTTGGAGGGCTTTGTTGATGGGTTCTGGTTTGTTGGGTGGTTTGCGGGTTAGGTCGAGTTGGATGTCTTCGGGTGTCTGTAGAATGAGGTTGTCTTTGGAGTCGAACCACATTTTGGGTGCGCCGAACTTGGCTTTGGAGTGTTCGCTGATCGCTCCTGGTGATGCTCGTAGGGTTGTGCCGTTGATGGAGGCGTCGATGCTTCGTGTTTCCTCGCGTAGGTCGGTGATGTAGTTATCGAATCCGTCGAGGGATTGGTTGATGGTGAGATCGGGGCTGAGGTTTCCGTCTGTGATGGCGACGGTGGTGTCGGGGTCTTCCCATTCGCCAACGATGTTGAGTTTGTCTACGTTGAGGTCTTGTAGTTGGTCGGTGATGTTCTGTTCGAATTCTGCTTCTTCTGTTTGTGAGGTGTTGCGGCCGTCTATCCAGGCGTGGATTACGTCTTCTCGTTGTGTTTTGTCGTCTGTGTTTTCTATCTGCTTGGATAGATCTTTCATGAATTGTTTGCCGTATTCGCGGTGTTCACGATACCAGCTGTTGAATACTTTGTCGAGCGCTTGGTTTCCTGATGTGTGGAATGTGGCGATTGCGTTTTTTTGTCGGGAGTTGCCCCATCCTTGTTCGCTGAGGTTGGGTGAGCCGAGGATGTTGGTTCGGGTGCCGTCTTTGTGGTGTAGTATGTAGAGTTTGGTGTGGACTTCGTTGTTGTTTTTGCTGGTGAGGAATATTTTGAGTTGGTTTTGGCGTTGTAGTTTTTCGAGTCGGGTTGCGAGTTGGTTTTTGCCGCGGAGTTTTTTGCGGTAGTCTATTGTGTTGTCGCCGATGACGACTTCGAGTTTGAGGTCGTTGGTTCCGGTGTTGTCGAGTATGTGGAGGAGGGTTTCGGGTGAGTCGGAGTATGTGATGGCTTGTATGTGGGTGATGTCGTCGGTGAAGTAGGTCTCGAAGTTGTTTCTGGTTTTGAGTGTGGCGAGTTCGAGTTCGGCTTGTTCGTTGGTTTGGTTGAACTGTACTTTGGAGTCGAAGATTGTGTTTGGGTTTTCGGTCATTGTGTTTGTGGGCAGGGGGTTTCGTGTTTTGTGCCCTTGATATTCGATATATTTGAAAGGTTTTATCAGTTTTGTGTGTGAATAATAGTTTGATGAGCTGGTGGTTGTTTGGATGAGTGATGGTTCTGATAGGCTGGACCGGTTCAGACAGGCGTTTGAGCGCGGTGAACAGGGCGAGGTCAATGATTATCGTGAGTGGCTTCAGGAGAGGGGTTTCAGACCTGAGCGGGTTACTGATGAGGACTGGGTGGCGGAGTATTTCCGGGATAACCCGGATTTGTCCGCTAATCATGATAGACAGCTTGAGTCTGCTGCGGAGTACATTGGTTTCTTCTCTAGGAAAGGTGGCTGCCGGCATCTTCCTGTGGTGGGGGTGAGCGGTATCGGGAAGACACTGTTCCTGCATACTGTTCAGCACGCTGTGGGCGAGCTCCCGGTTGATATTCCTGTGGAGTTCGTGGATGCGGGTACGCTTGATGAGGAGACGGAGGATAACCGGTTCAGGCTGAGGTCTTTGGAGGATAGGCTGTATGAGAACGATCAAACAGTTGTTTTGGTTGATAATTGTAGGCAGGATCGAGATGTGGTTCGTTCGTTGGAATCGATAGGTGATGCGGCGGGTGATGTGCTGGTTCTGTCTGCGTGGTCTCCGGAGTGGTGGCATCACCACTGCAACGATGTGGAGGCTGTGCTTCCGGTTACAGATGAGATTCACTTGGAGGAGTTCAGCGAGGATGATATGGCGGCGGCGGTGAATGCTGTGTTCTCGGCTTTGTCTGGCGGTCAGGTTGTGCCGGACAGGGATTATGTTGAGGAGGTCGTGGGTTGGAGTCATGGAGTTCCGAGGATTGCGGTAGCTGTTGTGTACCGGTCGTTGGAGGAGGCTTTTCGATCCGGGAAGGCGGTTGACGGTGATGCGGTCGTGGCGGCGGCAGAGAAGCTGGGTCTTGAGGGGATAGAGGAAGAGGTTTACAGTATTCCGGAGTCCCGGCTGACTGTTCTTACTCGGATGTTGTTGGATACGGATGAGCGCGGGATGCAGCCATCGAAGTTGGTGGATCTGTTGAACAGGGACAAGTCGACGGTGTCATATCATCTTCGGGAGCTCAGAGATGCGGGAATTGTGGAGTCGGAGCGGTCTGGACGGAGGGCTTTCTACAGTATCAGGGAGCCGGTGAAGCCGGTTGTGCAGGGCAGAGTTGTACAGCAAGGTGAGATTCATGGCTAGTTACAGAATTATTCCATTACAGGACGACAGCGGTGTTGACACAGAAACGCTTGAGGAGCGAGTTGAGGCTGAGTCGCCGCTTGACCAGCCGGATCCTCGGGAGTGTGATGCTCCGTTGAGGAGTGGTCCGCTTCCGTGGACGATGGAGTCGTTTGGTCGTGGTGTCGCTGCTTTTGAATACGGTTTTGAGGTCGAGAGCACCAGCGAGGCTTTGGATGGGTCCGAGCAGGTGAATATTGTTACTGAGAAGGTGCCGGTGGTGTTTCTTGGAAATGGGTATGTGGCGATTGATGCTTACTGCAGTTCGGGTGTGAAACGGGAGCTCGGTGATTTGCTGAACGATCTTCTCAGGAACGAGATTAGGTACGAGACTGTGAGTTTTGGGGAGGAGACTCTTCGGAAGGTTATCAGGCAGGCGGAGACTGTTGAGAAGGCGGATTTCGATCCTGAGAAGAATGGTTTTCCTGACAGGGTTTCGGGCACGCACCGGTCGGGTCTTCGGGATACCAGTATGTGGGATGATTACAAGGATGCGCCTATTCAGAAGGTGAAGGTTTCGCTTCCGGACCGTCCATTCAGGCAGAATGTCGGATTTAAGGAGAGTGGGATTGTCACGATCTATGGACGGGATCTGGATTCGAGTCTTTGTGGGATGGTTCTTCGACATGTCACGGATGAGGTGGTGTCGAATCTGGATGTCGATAGTTTCCAGAGGAAGTTGGGGGGTGTTGGTCAGTGATTTTTACGAATGTGTTTCAGGTGAAGGGTTTCGATAGCGGTGTTTCTGCCACTCCTGTTTCGTTGAGTGGTTTGCCTGATGACAGTCGAGAGCGGTATGGTGCTGTCCAGGGAATTGTGTCTGGTCTTTCGGACAAGAATCTTGATGCGACTGCGGCTTCGAGGGGTAGGGATGCCGATGTTGTGTTGGTCAATTCGACGGATCTGCAGGAGAACATGGTTGCTGGGCTTTACGGTGGTATGGATCCGGAGTTTGGTTCCTCTCGACCTGCCACCGAGTTCGAGCTTCAGGGTGCTTGGGAGAACTGTGTGCGGACTTTTCTGTCGAATAATGGGTTTCAGCGTGTTGGTCGGAAGTATGTGGTTGAGTCTGATCTGTTGGATGGGTCGACTGATTTCAAGGAGGCGTTTGAGGTACAGGCGGATGTTATTGGGGGGACGCCGTCTGTTGCGTTGGATCCTTGTACGCGTGTGATGGAGAGTTTGACTGGTGAGATGATTCGTGGTTCTGGGGATGATAGTGAGGTTGAGGTCAGGGTTCTGCCGAAGTGGAGGGAGGGCGTGCTCCGTGGCTTTTCCGGTGAGAGGGCGTGTGAGGTGAGTTTTGAGCATCGTGGAACGAAGAAGGCTGTTCCGCAGTACTGGGAGGATCGGCATGGTGTTGGTTTTGTTGAGGGTTCTGAGGAAATGGTTGATGTGTATGTTCCGTCGTTTGATAAGGAGTTGAGCTATCCGCGGTCCTGTGTGTTCGGTAGTTTCACTCGGGGCCGGTCTTTGCCTGATGGCCTGAAGAAATCGCCGAGAGAAAGGGTTTCAGAGGCGGTCAGTGCTGTGCAGGATTATTTTGAGTCGATGACTTTTGCACGGAGCAAGGTTTCGTTTACGAGGGCGAAGTCGGCTGAGGTGTTGGGTCAGGAGGTGCATGACTTCGGTGGGGAGAAGCGGTTTGATGTCGAGTTGGGTGGTGGTGTGAGGCGCCGGGTTACTGGAATTCACAAAGGCTTGAAGCAGACCGGTCCGTACGGCGGGGCGGTTGATGGGGAGTATGTTGTTGTGGCTCCTGAGAGTAGTCGGCGGCTTCGGGAGGGGTTTGATGAGTTGGAGGGTATCTATGATGAGTTGAATCTCGGTGAGTTGAGTCGGAAGGGTTCGGTTGGGGATGATGGTGTTATTGAGGTCGGTAGTTCTCACGGGAGTGCGTTTGCGAACAGGATTACCGAGGTTCGCCCTGAGTTGGATGGTTCGGATAATCTGATTGTGTTTGTTGTGCTTCCGGATCAGTATCAGTCGGAGGTGTATTTTCAGGCTCGTGGGAAGTTGTTTGAGCGGTTGTTTGGCAACCAGCCGGTATCAGCTCAGGCTGTGCAGCAGCAGAATGTTTTCGGTTTGACTGGCAGCAGCGGTTATTTTACCGGGGTGAACATTGCGTCTCAGACGTATGTCAAGCTCGGTGATGTTGGGTCGGCGGTTTGGATACTTGATGAGCCTGCTGACTCTCATATTTCTGGTGTGACGCCGGGAGGTACTTGTTATGCGTATCATGATGTCTCGCGTCGACCTGAGAAGGATGCGGCGTCTACTGCGTACAGCGCTACCACTGATTCGTATGGGAGGTATATTGCGACAGGGGCGAAGCCGAATGGTGGCGAGCGGTTGACGGATGAGGTTTTTCACGATATTATTGTTGAGTTGTTGCGGAAGGTTTCGGCGTTTCATCGCCGTCAGGAGTCGGAGGGCGAGATGGAGTTCCATTTTGAGCGGTTGGTGTTTGCGAAGGATGGTCGGGTTACGCGGCAGGAGCGTGATATGATGAAGCAGGTGATCCGTCAGGGAATCCCTCAGAAGGGGAGGCGTCCGGTTGGTGAGATCTTGGAGTCCAGTGGTCTTCTGCCGGATGACATGTTGATTGATGTTGTTTCTGTGAATAAGTCGGCTAATCGGCGGTTGATTCAGCGGAGGGATTCCGGCTTCGGGAATGTCGATGGTGGGACTGCGGTGACCTATGACAGTGAGGAGGGTTTGTTGGTGTCGCACAAGCCGGATCGCGGTACTGCACAGCCTTTGAAGATTACTTTGCAGGATCATGTCTCGTTGAATCGCGGTGAGGTTGATTCGCCGACTGCAGAGGAGTTGTTGAGGGAGTACTACAGTTTGAGTTGCTTGAATTGGTCTTCGGTTTTCAATCAGGGCAAGTATGCTCTGCCGCAGATTCTGACGCAAAATCTGGGTGAGAACCTGTCCGCGGGCATTGATGTCCCGGACAACATGCCGATGATATAGATAATACGGAGTTTAGATACAATGAGTTCAAAACAAAACACGACGTTTGCACACGTTTCGGACGCACATATTGGGCATCGACAGTACAATGTGAAGAAGCGGTTGGATGACATGCAGTTGTCGTTCCTGTCTGCTGCCTCGGAGGCGGCGGATCAGGGCGTGGATTTCGCGGTTTTTTCGGGTGACCTGTTTCACAACAAGGATGTGGATGCGTTGACGTTGAGTGATGCGGAGAAGTGCCTGGATAGGTTCCAGGAGGAGGATATCCCTGTTGCTGCGATTCAGGGGAATCACGACGATAATCTGTATAAGGAGGATTTGAATTGGTTGGAGTATCTCCATCAGCGCGGCAAGCTGATTCTTCTTGAAGCGAACTTCGATGATGGCGAGACCTTCGAGCCGCACGAACCGGATTCAACTGAACGTGGAACGTCCGCAGGGTTCGTTGACTTTGGTGGGATTCGGGTGTTTGGGGTTCAGTATATTGGTCGTGGTCTGGAGAACAGGCTGGGGGATGTTGTGGAGGGTATTCGGGCAGCGAATGAGAGGTATGGGGAGCCGGAGCACACGGTTTTGCTCGGGCATTTCGGTATTGAGGGGCAGGTGCCGAAGATGTCTGGTTTGGAGTACAGTAAGTTGGAGCCGCTTCGGGATGTGGTGGACTACTTCGGTGTCGGGCATCTGCACAAGCAGTATTCGATTGCGGATTGGGTGTACAGTCCTGGTTCGCTTGAGGTTCACAATATTCGGGAGGACAGCAATGATCTTGGGTACTACACTGTCGAGGTCACTGATGATGGCTTGGATCCGGAGCATCATTTGGCGAAGCGGCGGCCGTTCTTTACTGTTGAGTTCAGTGTGGATGGCTATGAGGATCCTGAGTCGCTTGAAGGCGGGTTGGAGGACAGGGTTGAGGAGCTTGTTCCTAAGCTCAGGGAGAAGCAGGATAGGGAGATATACCGGGGTGGTGGTGATCGCCGGCAGCCGGTTGTTTACCTCAGGTTGACTGGTTTGTTGGAGTTCAGTCGCAGCCGCCTGGATGTGGATACTCTCCAAAGCATCGTTGAGGAGGCTATGGATCCGGTTCATATCCAGGTCCGGGATACGACTGAGACGAAGGACGCGATTAGTATTTTGGAGGAGATTGGTGAGGGTCGGGCTGAGGTTATCGGTGAGCACGGGCAGATTGACCGCGATAAGTTAGAGGTAAAGGTGTTTGAGCAGTTGGCGGAGTCCCATCCGGAGTACGGCGAGGAGAGTTCGGAGGTTGCAGGTCTGTTGCGAAGTGTGAAGTCTGATATCCTTTCTGAGGAGCCTGTGGATGCTGTCGCTGATGTGATCCAGGGTGAGCGCCGTGAGCTGTTTGCAGATGCTGGGGGTGAGGGTGAATGAGGATTGAGTCGGTTCAGTTGTCGGATATCAAGAGCTATGATGACTCCGGTACGGAGATTGAGTTCACTGAGGGTGTTAATGCGGTTGTTGGTCAGAACGGGGCTGGGAAGTCCACGGTTCAGGAGGCGATTGGGTTTGCTTTGTTTGATCATCTCAGTGTCTCCAGTCAGGACAGCTTTGTGCGGAATGGTGAGAGTTCGGGTTGGGTGAGGGTGACCTTTGTCTCGAACAAGGATGGGAGGAGGTACACGGTTGAGCGGTATGCTGGTCGATCCCGTCATCGGATTATTGATGCCGGGACCAACGAGGTGTTGGATTTTAGCGGTAAGGAGGGGAGGGTTCGGTGGTTGAAGGAGCATCTCGGGGTTCATGAGACCACGGATCTGGATACTGTCTGGAAGTCCAGTGTCGGGGTGCCGCAGAACGAGTTTGTCGATGATTTTGAGAGGACGCCGGCTCAGCGGGAGGATGTCTTTGATCCACTGCTTGAGTTGGATGTGTATGATGAGGTTTCCAGCACCAGCAAGTCCCGACCTGATCTGTTGGCGGTGAAGAAGAGCTTGGAGGAGGAGAAAAATGAGTTGGAGCAGGAGATTGAGCGGCTTCGAGGCGAGGTTGAGGACATAGATGAGAAGGAAGAGAAGCAGGACGAACTCAGTTCAACGGTTGAGAGCCTGAACGAGGAGATCAGCGAGAAGTCGGAACGGCTTGAAGAGCTGGAAGAGCGTGAAGAAGAGCTTGAAGGGTTAGAGGATGATATCTCCGATCTCCAGTCTTCGATACAGAGTCTTAAGGACCGTATTGGGGACAAGGAGGACGTCGTGGATGATGCCGAGGGAGAGTTTGAGGATGCGAAGGAGGCGAAGAAGCGGGTTGATGAACTCCGCAGCCGGTACGAGGAGTACCAGGAGAAGTCTGAGGAATTAGATAAGCTTGAGGAGAGAAAAGGTGAGCGGCAGGAGGTACAGAGCGAACTTTCTACCCTCCAGCAGAATATCTCCGGTAAACAAGAAGAAGTAGGGAACTTTGAGGAAGCGGTTGAGAAAGCCGAAAAAGCCGAACAGCGAATGGAGGAGCTTGAGGACGCGAAGGAACGTCAGGAGGAGTTAGATGAGAGATTGGGTGATATTGAGACCGCGGAAGAAGAGCTGGAAAGGCTGCGCGGGGAACTTCAAGAGGAGCAAGAAAGGCTGGAGAAACGAAAGAGCAGACATGGAGAGCTGGAGGAGGAAATTGAGAGCATTGAGTCGCTGGAGCCGAAGGCAGAGCAGCTAGACGGTCTCCAGGAGGATGACCAGGAGCTTCGAGATGATATTTCTGCGAAGAACGCCCGGATCCAGGACCTGAAGGAGTCTATTGAGGCGTTGGAGGACGCAGAAAATCCTGTCTGTCCTACCTGTGGTCAGGACCTGACTGAGGATGAACGGCTGGAGGAGATTGAAGATTGTCGCAGCGAGATCCAGTCACTGAAGAATGAAAAGCAGGAGCTGGAAGGAGAACTCTCCGACCTACAGGGTGACATAGAGGAAGCTCAGGAGGCTAGCGACCAGGTCGCTCGACTGGATGATCTGCAAGAGAGATTATCCAGTAGAGAGGATGCGGTTGAGGAATCCGAAGAGGCGGTTGCGGAGATTGAAGAGAAAATGCAGGGTCTGAAAGAGGTGGTCGCGGATAGGGATGAGGTTGAGTCAGAGCTGGAAGAGCTCGGTGACCCTCGCCGCGAGTATCAAGAGCAGAGGGGTATCTACCGGACCAACAAGGATGCTGAACAGGACTTGGAAGAAGCCCAGAGCGAGTTATCCGATCTCAAAGACAGGGAAGCAGAATTGAAAGAGGAGCTGAATGAGTTCGAGGGTCTGGATGATGAGATAGAGTCCGTTGAGGACAGACTGGATGAGCTGCAGGAGGATCGGGACGAGTTCCTCAGGAAACAGGAAGCTGCTGAGAAGTTTGATGATAGGAAGGAGGCGTTGGAGACCGCTCGTGGAGAGCTAGAAGATCTTGAAGAGGAGAAGAGCGGTAAAGAAGACAAGCTGGAGGAACTTGAGGAAGCGTTCGACGAGGAAGAGTATGAGAGTGTTGTTGAAGAGGCGAGCGGTCTACGGGAGGAGATTCCGGGGCTCGAAGCCACCCGGACAGAGAAGGAGAACCGGTTGGAAGAACTTACCGAGGAGCTGGAAGAGCTTCGGGAGAAGGCGGAGAAATTGGAGGAACGTGAGAGCGAGGCGGAGCGGTTGGAGGCTGATATCGGCTTTGTGCAGTTCCTCCGGGATACTGTTGAGGATGCTGGTGGGCAGATGGCTGAGGTCCTGATTAAGGAGATCAGTGACCGTGCGGACTCGTTGTTCCGCCAGCTCCGTGGTCGTCCTTCTGAGGAGTTGGAGTGGCGGAAGGATTACCAGGTTGTTGTCACGGAGAATGGTGAGGATAAGGAGTTCGAGAAGCTCTCCGGCGGGGAGAAGATGGGTGCTGCGCTGGCAATCAGACTGGCTATTTTGAATGTCCTCAGCGATGTCGATGTTGTGTTCTTGGATGAGCCGACCACTAATCTGGACGGCGAGAAACGAGGAAACCTCGTTGACCAGATTCAGAATCTCCCCGGCTTCGAGCAGTTGACCGTTGTCAGCCATGATGACACGTTTGAGAGCCTGACCGAGAACGCGATCACGTTGGAAAAGCAAGACGGTGCGACTCGGGTGGTGAACCAGTAATGCCTCTGTATCGTGACAAGGTAGCGAGAGAGCTTGAGCGGAGTAAGGCTGAGTTCAGCGATCCTGAGGATAGAAAGCGTGCTGTTGAGGCTTACAGAACTGCTTCTGAGGATATTCATGAGAGGAGCACAAAGGGCGAGATTGAGGTCCGCCTGGGGGAGTACGAGCAGCCGGGTGCGTTGCCGACTGGTGAATTCGATGAGTTTGATGATCTGTGTGTGCCGTTCGGGCAGACCTGGGAGTCACATGAGGCGGTGAATGAGTGGGCTCGGGAGTGCTTGGAGGACCGTGCGGTGATTGCTGCTGATGGGTCGCAAATTGACCCGGTTCGGGAGTTTGATAGACCGGTTGGGCTTGTCCAAGCTCTGTGGCTGGTTAACCATCACTCGAACAAGCGTGAGTTTGAGAGAGATGTCGAGGTTGAGGTTCTGACACCAGAGGATTTGCTCATGGATGACAGTGACTCAGGTTACATGCGAGTTGATACTGAGGAGGTTGCTGTGGCGCGGTTCGAGCTTGAGATGCAGGTTCTCGGGGAATTGATTGAGGAGTACTCCGATGTGGAGCCGACGCCGGTTGCAATGTATGATGGTCCGTTGACATTGTCGTTCGCTCAGATGTTTGACCAGGAGCGGCGGGATCGATATGCGGAGGCGTTGTCAAAGGTCTTGGCTGCGAGTGAGTGCCATGAGGTTCCGTTTGTTGGTTTCACCTCTGGTTCGAAGGCTGGTGATATCGGGACTATGTTAGACCGTCTTGGTGAGATTTCTGTGTCGCAGAAGGTGCAGGACTTCCGGATGCTTCTTCCGTATGTTGAGAACTGGGGTGATCGATCCCAGTTGTATGTGTGTCGGCGGGATAGCTCGCTTGATTGGCTGTCGACGAGCTACAGAGGCGAGACATATGATTTCAGTGAGGATATTGCCTTCTGTTATATGAATACAGGTTCTGGATTTGCGTTAGACCGCGTCGACATGCCGAGGTGGATAATAGATAGTGGGTTTTCCGAGGAGGTGCTCAGAGTCGTGAGAGCAGAGGCTGCGGTTGGTCGTGGATATCCAGAAATTCTCTCGGCGGCGGATACGGATGCCGTTATTAGCCGTGAAGATCGGGAGTACTTCTTGGATATGTATCAGGATTTTGCGGAGGAAAACGATATTCAGCTGCGGTGGATGGACAAGGCATTGAGCAAGAAACGGAGGCGGCGGTAAGCAATGATTGACGACTCAAATATGGAAATTGGTCAGATTGTACAGTCGAGTTCGCATATTGACTACCAGTGTGAGGTGTACGCCGAAGCAGACCGGCGGAGTCCTCCTGGGGCTGAGGACCATGAGTTCGGTCAGTTCGTGTATGTTCAGAAGAAAATCGCGGGAGAGGAACGGGTGTTTGTCGGTGTGATTTATGACACGAAGCTGGTTGATCCAGAGCAGGGTCGGGCAGGTCCCAGCCTCTCTCAGCCGGATAATCAAGAGCTGTTTAATCCAAGCTATGTTGAGGAACGTAAGGTAATCGTTGGAGTCGTGCTGCTGGGGCGTGCACAGGTCGTAGATGGTGAGTTGGTAGATGTATCGCATTCGATTCCTCGACAGTCTCTCGAGGTCGATGATGTGGTTCGGAAGTTGCCTGATGATGGGTTTGATTCGTTCCATCAAATATGTGGCGAGGTGCAGTTACAGTATTATCAGCGGGTGTTGGATGTGGCAGGTGGATTCGCTGAGGATATTCTCTCACAGATCTTGGACCGTTTGAAGCAGTCCTTCAGCGAGGAGCGGGAGGCGTTGGATGTGATTCAGCGTAATCTTGAGTGGGAGACGAAGATGCGAGGTGTTGAGAGATGACTGTCGGTATTGTCTCGGGTCCAGGGGAGACAGCCAACGAGTTCGTGTTCGTGACCCCGGATAGTACTGAAATCAAGACCGGCGAGTTCATCTATTATCGAAGTGAGGTCACGGTTGAGACTGAAGAAGGCGTGGTGGAGGAGTATCGGGATATCTATGCTCGGGTTACGGGTCGTGAGCAGGAGCGTGGGTATCCGGATCAGTTCATGGCGAATCCGGATGTTGCGCCGGATGCGGTGGCTTCAAAGCTGGGGATTGCGTCTGAGGGCGTTGACTTGTATCGGGTGACTGCGAGCATTATTGGATATTTTGATGGGCAGATGGGTGACTTTGCGAATCCGCGGGTGGCGCCAGACCCGGGTAAGGAGGTGCGGATGGCGGATGCGGATGAGTTGGAGTCTGTTTTGACGGATGTGGATCCTGAGAGCGAGGGTTCGGCGCACATAGGTGAGCTTCTGCATCGAGACCCTGGGGAGGTTGATGTTCACTTGCCGGTGGATAGTTTTGCAGCGACTCACCTGTCGATCTTGGCTTCTACGGGCAGCGGGAAGTCGTATACTGCTTCTGTGTTGATTGAGGAGATGATGAAGCCGGATTCTCGTGCTGCGGTCTTGGTGTTGGATCCGCATGGGGAGTATGGGACGCTGCAGCAGATGCAGGGTATTGATGAATTTGAGTCGGGCGGGTATTCGCCCGAGGTTGAGATCAAGCGACCTGATGATCTGAAGCTTAGAATCTCCGAACTAAGCTTCACTGACCTGATGTCCGTTCTCTCCAATCCATCGGATGCGCAGGAGGCAGCACTGTCGGAGGCTTGGAACAACTTGGATGACACACATCTGTCGGCGCAGAACATCATTGAGCAGGTTGGGGAGTGTGCCGATAATGACAGCGTGGTTAATGCGTTGGAGTGGCGGTTGCGTACGGCTCTGGGCCGGGATATTTTTGATGAGAGCCAGAATGTTCCGTTGACGGATATCCTGTCGCCTGGACAGTGTAGTGTGCTTCAGATGGATACGATGGACTTGGTTGACCAGCGAATGGTTGCGACGGTGTTGCTGCGTCGTATCAATGAGGAGCG
>ERZ1034573.258-NODE-258-length-15498-cov-9.422003_pt1 | contig 15498 bp, 12 predicted proteins | sample MGYA00520641_ERZ1034573 | MGnify/ENA primary metagenome ERZ1034573 (study PRJEB33760, sample SAMEA4777724) | hypersaline lake metagenome | biome: hypersaline environment; feature: brines | place: Spain | collected 2014-08 | depth 0 m ...
TGGTCCGGACCAGACACTCGAAGGCGTCGGTGCCGCCGTAGGTCTTCTGCCAGTAGCGGTCGCCGAGTTCGTCGACGACGGCCTCCGCGCGGGTCCCCGCGGCGCCGGGGTCGAACGCCGCCCGGGTTGCGGTCTCGCCGGCGATGTTCTCCGGTGGTTCCTCGGGCATACCTCCAGGTTGTGCCGGGTGCGTCAAAAGCCGTCGGGCCGACCCGTTCCGTGAGGTCTCCGGCAACGGGACCCCGAGACCCCTACTCCGCGTCGAGCGCGAACGACGACATCTCCAGGAACGCGGTCTCGTACCCGACGTGACGCGCGACCTGCGGGGGGACATCGACCGTGATCTCGACGTCGCTCGACGACGTGAGGTCCGCGACCGTCCGACCGTAGTGAAACCCGAGTTCGGGGTCGATCGCCGCGTCGAGCCGGATCGGATCGGCACCGTTCACCGACGCCGACAGCCCCATCCCGGGGATCACCAGCCCGTTGTACGGCGTGCGCGCCGAGACGACCAGATACGGGTCCGATCCGAAGCGGCCGTCGGTGACGACACTCCCTAGGAACACCGCGTCCCCGCTGGTCCCCCGACCGACCGTCGCTCCCGGGAGCGGCTCGGGTGCGTACCCGGTCGGCAGCGCCGCCATCGACATCGGCTCCACGGCGCCGGGCTGGAACCGCCGGTCGTCGATCCCCCGGTACGGGATGTCCGAGAGCGCGTCCGACGAGAACTCGAGCGGGACCGTCGCCTCGGCGGCCGCGCCCAGTCGTCCCTCGAAGGCGCCGTACCGGGGAATCGACAGTCCGCCGACGCTCACGGTCACCTCGTAGGTTCCGTCGCCGTCGAGCGGGACGTTCGCGCCGTAGTGAAACCCCATCCGCTGGGACAGCATCGGGTAGATGACCTCCTGGCTCACGAGGGTGCCGTCGCGGGAGACCTCGACCGAGAGCCCGGTGTTTGGCAGCACCAGTCCGGTCTCGGCGTCCCACGGGACTGCCATCAGATGAACCGCGTCGTCGTCTTTGATGTCGATCCGATTCGTGACGTAGGCGTCGCTCTCGCGTTCGACGGTCCAAAACCGGTGCGGATAGGAGTAGGTCACGCCCACCCGGAGGTCCCCGAGCGACGCCGTCCCGACCGTCTCCATCCCCTCGACGTGGTCGGGGACGTAGACGCCGTCGGGTGTCGGCCGCGCGAACACCCCCGAGACGCTCGAACAGCCCGCAATGGACGCGACCGCGGCCGTTCCCGCGCCTGCAAGCACCCCGCGACGCTTCATACCGCCCGGTAAGCGACGCGCGTTAAAACGGGTTCCGATCCGGCTTGTCGGTCGTTCCGGTCGTCGGAATCCCCAGCGGGAGGCGTATCCGGCCTGACGACCCGACCGTCGGCGTACATCACGAACGCCTCCTGTGCGCCGTCGCCGTTGCCGGCCGCGAGCGTTGCGTGAGTAACGGTCGGCACCTCCCGGGTGTGATCGAGACCACGTCAGCAGAGCACTGCCTGTAGCCACAGTGCAGAACCGACGGGATGTTTCGACTGATTCCGACGAAGAGAATCTCGATACTCACCGTTTTCTTGTGTGTACTAACAGCATCGTGTCCGACTCAACCGTAGCGTACAGCCAATACTGCTCGGCTCGAGTTGGACGTGGTCTCGTCAACCGCAACGTGCGTTGGGTTGGCACCGGCTGTGGGCTGTGAATCGGCCTTCTGCGTCCAGTTGCGGAGGATGAGTCGACGACCTCCGTACACGAAATACGAAACTCCAATATGATAGATATAATATAACTAAGAGAATAAGACACTGTCCTCCTCGATCACTCGGGTGCCTCTCGCCTCACAGGTCCGAATCCGAAGCGGTCGCTACCACGGTTGAACTCGACAGTTCTGAGCACGGAGCACTCGAAGACCGCACCCTTACCTCTGTCATCCCTCTCTGATACTGCTTACCGGCCGTTCCCGTGCTGGTGGTGGTTCGTTCGCAGTACGCCTCAGACAACCCTGTTGGCCCGAGTCACGCGCCGAGCAATCAATTAGTATCGGTTATAGAAGTTTCATACCCTCGAAAGATATAATTACTTAGGTGTAGAGGTACCTGCCGATGACGGAGACAACTGTACTCTTGGTCGGCGAGGCATGGCAGAGCTTACAGTTCGACATCAAGGGATTTGACTTCTTCTCGCGCTCGACGTATCACGAGTCCATCGAACCCTTGCGGAACGCGCTCGATACGAACGGCGTTACAACCGAGTACATCCCTACGACGCGGGCAGCACGCGAGTTCCCGACGTCAGCAGACGAAATAGCGGAGTTCGATGTGGTCGTTCTCAGTGATGTCGGGTACAACACGCTGTCACTTCCTCCAGCGACCTTCGACGAGTTTGAGCAGGTTCCGAACCGGCTCCAACTCCTCTCGGACTTCGTCTATGCCGGTGGCGGGCTGATAATGATCGGCGGCTACCTCTCCTTCCAGGGAATCAACGGGAAGGCCAATTACAAGGACACGCCGATCGAAGCCGCACTCCCGGTGACGATGCAACCCTACGACGACCGAGTCGAACGGTCGGATGGCGTGACACCAGTCGTCTCCGAGGGGGCACACACTATCGTCGATGGCCTCCCCGAGGAGTGGCCAGCATTGTTAGGGTACAACCGTGTTGCTCCCGATAGCGATGCCACGGAACTTGTCCGTGTCGACGACGACCCGCTCGTGGTCGTCGGGAGCCACGGTGAGGGGCGCTCGGCTGCGTTCACCAGCGACTGCGCCCCCCACTGGGCTGCGCCACGTTTCACCGACTGGAAGCACTACGACGCGTTCTGGGCTGCTCTCGTCGACTGGGTCGCGCGCGAGTGACACGGATCGTCGTACGTGACCGTCCCCGGTCCGTACGACAGCGACGGTGTCTTCCACGTTGGAACAGCCGTCTCCGATGTCGTTACGATGAACTCCCCGGTTCCCGGTAGCGGATAGTGCCAAGCCGCTCGGCTCCCGAACCCCGAGCGGCGCATCAAATCTTCCCGTAGATCCCCTGCCAGGGTCGCTCACGTTCGATTGCGGCGCTCGCGGCCAGCACCGTATCGTCTGCGAACCGCCTACCGACGAGTTGCATCCCAACCGGCAATCCTTCGTCGTCGAGCCCGGCCGGTACCGAGGCTGACGGGTTCGGGATCAGATTGAACGGGTACGTAAGACACCAGCCGATGGGGGAGCCGACGAACTTCCCCTCGACGGTCTCCGGACCGATGGTTTCTTGATCGTTCTCGATGGGCCGGCGGGTCAGCGTCGACGTAACGAGCAGGTCGTAGTCGTCGTGGACCGCTTGGATCGCGTCAGCGACCGAGCTCCGGACACGGTTGGCCCGCTTGAGCTCGGGGACGGTCAGTGCAAGTCCCTCCTCAACGATATCGGCAAAGGCGGGGCTGAGTTGGTCACGGTTTTCGACGAAATCCGTCCCCTCGACCCGAAACCCCTCAGCCAGCCCAGCGTAGATCGCCCGCCAGGTCGTCTTCCAGGCCTCGAATATCTCCCTGAGTGAGTGCTCAAACGGCGGATCAACCCGAGTGACATCCGCGCCTGCTACCGCCAGTGCACCGACGGCATCATCGAGAATCTCTTGGACGGGGTCAGCCAGCGGGAACAACCCGAGGTCGGGGCTATAGGCTACCGAGACGTCGTCGACCGGTCGATCAGTTGCAGGTAGGAAGTTCTCGTCAGTGTCGGGAAGCGCGAACAGATCACGGGGATCAGCACCCGAAAGCACGTCCAGCAGCAACGCTGCGTCCTTCACTGTCCGAGTCAGTGGGCCACGACGGACGAACGGTGTGTGTTCGTTGAACGCGTCGGGGCGAGCCAGTTGGGGAATGCGCCCGAACGAGGGGTTGAGCCCATAAACACCACAGCAAGCCGCCGGGATACGGATCGAACCGCCGCCGTCTCCGCCGTGTGCAAGCGGCGCGAGGCCGTCGGCGACTGCGGCCGCGCTCCCCCCGGAGGATCCCCCGGCATTCCGGTCAAGATCAAACGGGGTCGAGGTCGGACCGAACAGCGCGTTGTCGGTTGTTCCCTTGTGACCGAACTCGCAGGCGTTGGTCTTACCGATCGGTATCGCCCCGGCGGCTTCGAGACGTTCGACCAGAATCGCGTCCGTTTCCGCGATATTATCCGCAAAGAGCTCCGAGCCGAAGGTCGTCCGTACGCCGGCCATCGGCGCGAGATCCTTGATCGCAACGGGAACGCCGGCCAGCGGGCCTCGCTCGTCGCCATCGGCCACGGCGTTCGCTATCTCTTCGGCTTGCTCGCGTGCGCGGTCCTCAAGAACGGTCACGTAGGCGTTGGTCCGGTCGTTTCGTCGGCCGATCCGGTCGAGATACGCGTCAACGACCGTGACCGGGGAATACTCGCCCGCTGCGATACCGGCCGCCAGGTCGGTCGCCGGGAGATCGTGAAGTTGACTGCTCATCGACACTCGGTGGTTCGGTATCGTGTTAAATAAAATACTGTGTCGATCCGACAGGGAATCCCAAAACTACCGGAGCCTGCCACAAGTACTAAGTAATACTATGTAAGCAGAGGCACATATGGTTGATAACTCCAGCCATGGTAAGCGATCGCAAAAAACCAGAGCGCACGTCAGTCCCGTAGAGAATTCATACTGGCGACAGGGGCACTCGGCATAGCCGGGGTTGCGGGGTGTTCGGGTAATAGCGGGAACGGCGGTGGCGGAACGGGGGTTTCGCCGGAGGAGATCGATCTCTCAGTCATAAACCCGGACGGTCCGATCGGCGACGGACCGACGGGAACCGAACCCCAGCCACCGTCGACCCTCCAGATGAGCGACGATCAGATACAGGCTGCCCGCGATGAAGACATAACAGTGTCGGTGGTGTTTCAGTATCTCCAAAGCGACTGGGTCCGACTCGTCCGCCGGGGCCTCCAGACGCAGTTTGTCAACTTGGAGGTTGACGTCGAAGGGGTCTACGGTGTGAATTTCGACGCTGCGGAGCAGGTAGACCTACTGGAAACGTTAGCCTCGAAATCAGACCAACTCGATGCGGTCATCGTCTATCCGGTTGATCCCGACGCGTCGGTCGAACCGATCAGACAGCTCCGTTCGGAGGGCGTCGAGATCGTCGTCATCACCAACACGCCACCCGACTTGGAGCATCGTGAGGACTTCGCCGGGATGGTCACTGTCGACAACTACGGGCTCGGGCTCGTTGCGGGCCGGCTACTTCGGGAGATGGTCGGGGAAGGGACAGTAGGGATGATCGAGCAGGAACCCCAACTCTACGTCATTGACGAGCGGGAACGAGCCGTCAGAGAGGTACTGAACGAGGCCGAAGACATCGAATTAGTCACGAACTCGTTCAACGAAGCGAGCGAAACCTTCGATCTCACACAGAATATGCTGACCGCAAACCCGGACATGGCCGGACTGTGGTCGCCGTGGGCGAGTCCTCCCGCCAACGAAGCCGTCTCGGCGATCAGCGACTCGGGGCGGGACGACATCGTCCATACGACTGTGGACCTGAACCAGCAGCAGGCCAGTATCATGTCCGAACAGGGCGTGACGAGGGGGGTCGGGGTCGGCGGCCCGTTCGTCATCGGGGAGAACCTCGTCAAGATGACCGCTCACGCGATCCTCGGCAACGAGACTCCCGCCTACGTCGGCATCGGTGCCAGTGCCGTCATCAGGCCCAATCTGCTTGAGATGTACGAGGAGATACTTCGCGAAGATCCGCCCGAAGACGTCACCGAGCACTTCGAGTAACAGCAGAACTCATGCCAACAAACTCACTCACGGACGTAGAGTTCGTGCAGTCCGCACTCGATCAGGTTAATTGGCAGGACAACATCATCGTCCTTGCTCTGTTTGTACTCGGTGGCGTCTTTAGTATAACTAGTCCGTATTTTTTACTCGCAGAGAATCTTATCAACATCCTCAGACAGACCGCCATCGTGAGCATCTTGGGGGTGGGAATGACGTTTGCCATCATTAGCGCCGAAATAGACATTTCGATCGGCGGGATCACCGCCATCAGCGCGATGCTGGCAGCGATGACACTCGGCGCCGGATACCCGTGGTTCGTTGGCGTCGCGGTCTGTCTCGGTGTCGGACTCGGATTCGGTCTTCTTAACGGTCTCATCACGGCCCGGATGGGCATTCCTTCGTTCTTAGTCACGCTGGGAATGCTGGGCGTGACGTCAGGGCTCGCACTGATCGTCACCAATACCCAACCAGTCAGGGTCCAGGCGACGGGAGTATTTACGCTCTTCAGCGGCCAGATTGGTCCGATCCCGATCATCGTCGTCTGGGCGGTGGTGATCGTGGCTGTCGGCCATCTCATCCTCTCACGAACCAGGTTCGGACGGCACGTCTACGCCACCGGTGACGACACGCAGGCCGCCCGATATACGGGCATTGACACGGATCGAATCAAGATCCTCACGCTGATGCTGTCCGGCCTCGCCGCCGGGATCGCCGGAATCCTTCTGATGGCCCGCCTCAGCGTCGCCCGTCCGACTATGGGCGACGGTCTCATGTTGCCAACGATCGCCGCGGTTATTCTCGGCGGGACATCGCTGTTTGGCGGGCGGGGTTGGATCCCCGGAACGGTCCTGGGTGCGATCCTGATGAGTACCATCGACAACGGGCTGGTGCTAAACGGGTTCGGATCCAGTTTCCAAGAACTGATCCGCGGGATGGTCATAATCGTCGCCGTCGCCTTCAGGAAACAGGAGGGTGAGGGATGGATCTCCGGCTGATCGGTGTTGACCTGGATGGCCGGGAGGGTGAGCCGCGGTGAGCATCAACGAAGTAATACAGTTTGACGACATCTCGAAGTCCTTCGGATCCGTCCAAGCACTCGAATCAGTTTCGTTTGCGGTTCGAGAGAACGAGGTACTCGCGCTTATGGGCGATAACGGTGCCGGCAAGTCGACGCTGATGAAGATCCTCTCAGGCGTTTTACAGCCCACTGAGGGGAGCATTCTCTTCAGGGGAGAACCCGCCGACTTCGATAGCCACATCCAAGCGCGCAGTGCAGGAATCGAGACGGTCTATCAAGACCTTGCGGTCGCCCCTAACCGAGCAGTCTGGGAGAACATCTTTCTCGGGAAGGAACCCATAAGACAGACGCGGGTCGGGCGAGTCTTCAAACTCATCGACGAGGAACGGATGCGCCGCGAGAGCAGGTCCGTTCTCGACCGACTCGGTATGGATCTTGACCCGGCGTCGAAAGTGAAGGATCTCTCCGGAGGTCAACAGCAGGCAGTCGCGGTCGCACGGGCAGTCCAGTCGGATCCTTCGATTATCATTATGGATGAGCCCACCAGTGCACTCTCGGTCGAGGCGGCACAGCGGATCTTGGACCTCATCGAGGAACTCCGTCGGAGTGGGATGACGATCATCCTCGTCGATCACAACATCGACGAGGTGTTTAAAATCGCCGACAGAATGACGATCCTCGCCTCCGGACGGGTAATGGGAGTCCAACCGGCAGAGCAACTCACCGAAGATCGAGTAGTACAGATGATGATGGGTGCTACTAAGAGCTCGTCTGACTCAAGCCAGGCCTGAAACGACGACCGTCGGCCGCTGGTAACCGAGATTGAACCCGTTGCTGTCTCCCCCGACATCCGGGATCGGATAGCTGAACTCGACACGCTCGGTTTTGACGATCTCCGGAAGCAGACCACCACGGTCTACCAGTATAATATACGTTCGTTTGATCTTGCGTTCGCTTCACTGGCACTCTCCGCACGGACGTCAGCCCGAAAGTCTCGGTTCGCCCGCTACGAGAACTCTCTGCTGCGACTGAGCCCTGCTGTACGAGATGTTTGAACGGTTGTACGATCCAAATTTGTGATACGATACTCGCTAGAAATCCACCCTGCTGCGTGGTATCGGAGTATCGAACTGGGCATCCAACAGCGTTGGATCACGGTCATCGGTTGCACCTCGCGTATGCGCTTGAAAATAACATATGTACATACATTATTTTTTGAGTCTGTCCTACCGTCGTCGGATCTTCTGTACAATATAACTGAACGACGACGCTCGCGAGAAACATATATCAATCGTTCGAATATATGTGTGACCAATGACTGACGCAGCCTCCCCGGATGACGATACGGATTCGCTCGTGGTTTTGCAGCGAGCGTTCAGGATACTCGAACACCTTGCGAACGTAGAAGAGACAGGTGTAACCGAGTTAGCGGACGAACTGGATGTTCCCAAGTCGACGGCCCACTCCTACCTGAAATCTCTCGAGAGCACCGGGTATGCGATCAACGATAACGGAACCTATCACCTGTCGCTCCGAATCATCCTACACGCAGGGCGTCTCCGACATTCGTCCGCCCTCTATCAGGTGAGTCGATCCCAAGTTGACAGACTCGCCCGTGAGACCGGTGAGGCGGTGAATCTGGGCGTTGCCGAGAGTGGCGAACGGGTCATTATCTACGGCTCGGAGGGAGAAAACGCCATCTGGGATGACGTTCCGCTCGGGTCACGTACGCCGCTCAACCTCACCGCCATTGGGAAGGCGATCCTTTCATACTGGTCCGAGGAACGGCTTCGAGCCTTCCTCGACAAACGGACTTTGGGAAAGACCACCGAACACTCCGTGAGCGACGAGAACCAGCTGATTAGAGAACTCGAAGCGACGCGTGATCGGGGCTACTCGGTCGAAAACGAGGAACACATCGTCGGAGTTCGAGCCTTCGGGATGCCGATCAAGCGGAGTGACGGAACAGTCATCGGTGCACTGTCGATTGCGGGGCCAAGCTCACGGTTAGGACAGACCGACACACGAGACGAACTCGTCAACGAACTCCGCGAAGCCGTCAACATCATCCAACTTCGACACGAGCAGTATTGACACGATCCGACGTCGATCGGATTCGTACTTTCCGGACAGTGCTCTCCGAGAGGCCGATCCCCTCGAGTTTCGGTCGAACGCAATCGCCGGTCCGAAGCGTGAATTCGTCGTCAGAGACGAGTGAAGTTCCAGTGAGTAAGACGACAGCTTCGGAAACGGTGTTGTGCTCCCCGAGCCACGAGCCAAGCCCTTCACAGGATCGTACCATCCCCGAGGGAGAGCTGCCATCATCGTAGATCGGATCGTAACCGTGCTTGATACTCGAAGACGTCGGGAGGTCGTGTGAATCTGCGGTCTCGGCAGACACGACCGGGGTGATCGCACAGCACCGTTGAGACACCTCCATCTGTGGTAGGCACAGCGGGTTTGTCCCCCTCTATCGCCCGGTCACTCACGTCACTTCCGATGGTGTACCCGACGATGTGGCTTCGACCGAGTACGACTCCGAGTTCGGGTTCGAGGACGTTCCACCCGGAGGCGACACGAGTGTCGACGTCCTCGCCTACACCCACCGCCCTGCTTGCTGTCGTCTCGAAAAATACCTCCGGACGGCCGTTTCTGCAGACGTCGATGTAGCTGTGTAGCTTTGTTCTCTGCGGACTAGTTCACTGGTGCGGTGAGTCACATCTGCCGCCGATGCCGCTACGAGATCCAGAGGTCGACCCGTCGTATCGGGTTGTTCGTCCGGAACGTGCTCTGCGCTATCACAGGTTCTCCCAGCCGTATCTTCGGGGCCTACGCTGACAATATCGGCTACGGCCAGCAAGTCACTGTACGTCCGGAGGTCCGGTTTCGCACTTGGTAAGTCGTATACGGGAGGTCCGATACCGTCGGGAACGACGGGTCGAGCACCGCCTCGTGGGGCCATCCGGAAGGAGTGGATACGTATCCTGACTGAACGACGAAATGTGAAAATCCATCTGACGGCCTTGGCGTCGGTCACTTATCTTAACCGATGGTTTTAATTACTACTCTCTGGATCGGGCGTTGTATGGATGTCTTGTACGTCGGCGACTACAAACTCCACGCGAGTGAGTTTCAGGTCGGCGCTGACACGTTCAAGCAGTTCTACAGGAAGGTGAAAGACTATGAGCCCCTGTTGGAGGCGATGGAGGGAATGGACGGCGTCGGGCCTGATTTCCTTGACGCCCCGGACACGATGACTGACTTCCCTCGTTCGCTTGAGGATCTTCGACAGTACGACGCGCTCATCGTGAGTGACCTCAGTCGTGGGACGCTCGAACCCCACTTCTTCGACGACGCTATCCCCGGACCGAATCTCTTGCGTATAATCAAGGAGTACGTTGAGTCTGGTGGCGCTCTCATCTACTGTGGCGGCTGGATGACGTTCCAGGGGTACCAAGGGAACGGCAACTGGCAGGGAACTCTCGTCGAAGAGGTTCTGCCTACGGAGATCAAGCCCGTCTTCGACGACCGAGTGGAGCGCCCCAGCGGTGCCGACCCGACAGTGACTGACCACAGTCACCCCCTCACTGCTGACCTCGGCGAGGGGGGCCTTCCAACCGTTTATGGCTACAACGAGGTTGCGGGCTTGCGGGGCGACTCGGAACTCTTGGCGACGGTCAACGGGGATCCGCTCCTGGTTGCTGGTGAGTTCGGAGAGGGCCGGACCGTCGCCTACACCTCAGACCCGGGTATCAAGTGGGGCTACGGAATGGTCGAATGGAGCGACTACGAGGGGTTCTGGCAGAACGCCCTGGAGTGGGTGACCGGCGAGACCTGAACCCCTTGTTCGTAAGACCTCGACCCGAGATACTCTCACGTAGCAGACGTATGCGCGGTGAGGCCCAGTATATATGGGTGAGTAACCACTCTACCGCCACGTCCGGTTGGCTCTACACGCTTGATGCGGATGACAAGGATTATATGCCGAGTCGCAGTCACCAGTATCTATGTCAACGGAAGCCACACCCGACACGGCACCGGAGATTGTGGACGACGATCCCGACCCGATCGTGGAAATGCAGAATATACACAAGTCCTTCGGCAGCATTCAGGCGCTTTCCGGTGTCGACCTCAAAATCCGTGAGAACGAGATCATGGGCCTCGTGGGGGACAACGGCGCGGGGAAATCAACACTGATCAAGACGCTGGTCGGAATCCACGACCAAGACGACGGATCCATCTTCATCAACGGTCAGGTAGTGGACATCGACAGCCCTCGGGACGCTCGGGAGCACGGTATCTCCACAGTGTATCAGGACCTTGCAATGGTGGATGAACTCTCGATGGCCGCGAACACGTTTTTAGGGCGGCCACCCACGAAGTCCTTCGCCGGCGTGTTCGAGCTCATCGACTGGGACCGTATGGAGGATGAGGCCGCCCGAATGATGAGTGAAAACCTCAACCTGGACATCAACCCTTCGAAGCGGGTTGAGCTCCTCTCCGGCGGCGAGCGGCAAGCGGTGGCGATCAACCGCGCACTCGTTACTGACCCTGAGTTGGTGATCCTCGACGAGCCGACTTCGGCGCTCTCGACGGAGTCCGCAGATCGTGTTATGGAGCTGATTAGACAGCTCAAAGCGAAGGGACTCTCCGTACTCGTTGTCAGCCACAATCTCGACGAGATCTTTTCACTGACCGACCGCACTACGGTCATTGCGAACGGACGGAACGTCAGCACGGTCGAAACCGCCGCCGTCGATCGATCGGATGTGGTTCAGATGATGGTCTCGATGGAGGTCCCTGAACACCTACAGGAGTGAACGATGTCCAGTGCAGCGACGGTACAGCCACTATGGTATAATGATGGTTTGTAACGCGCTCATATTCACATCGATGAAAATATTTATCAATTCAGGTTTCGCAAGGGTACCACAGCGTATGATAAGTGTACCCACAGACTGTCACTCCGGGATTGGAAGGTGTACGTCATGTCGGTAGTGGATGGATTGACTAATCGCCTCGATTCCGAACGGGAGAACGTGCTACTGTTCTTGCTCGATAATCTCGTTTGGCCGATTCTCGTGATCGTCTTCCTCGGCTTCTCGCTGACGTTGCCTGATTCGTTCCTCACGTCTCGAAACATCGAGTTCCTCTTGTACTCAAGCGCCGGGCTCGGTGCCATTGCTCTGGGAGAGGCTATCTGTCTACTGAGCGGACACTTCGACCTCTCAGTCGGTGCCGTTGCCGGATTCACCGCGATGGCCGGGGCGAACGTCCTCGCTAACTGGGTCCCGGGTCTTCCCGGCACCGCTGGAATCGTCGTTATCCTCGGACTGGGTGCGCTCATCGGTACGTTGAACGGGATTTCAGTCGGATATCTCGGCGTGAACCCGTTTCTACAGACGCTTTCGTTTCTTATCATCTTCGAGGGGGGAGTGTTGGCCATCTCACCGTACCCGGTCTCGAACCTCCCTTCGTCCTACCTTTATATCGGCAACGCGGAGATCGCTGGGATCCCGTTTGCCGTTTTTCTCCTGCTGGGTATTTTCGCGCTGTTCGGGCTTGTTCTGAAGTACACCAAGTTCGGACTGAAGGTGTACGCCGTCGGAGGAAACAAGGACGCCTCCGAGGAAGCGGGTATCGACACGAAACGCGTGACTCTGATAGTGTATATCCTCTCGGGGACGCTTGCGGCGCTCGGTGGTCTGATCTACACCGGATATCTCTCGGCAGCGACGCCGGCGCTGGCCGACAACGACCTCTTCCCTGCGTTCGCTGCGTGTATTATCGGTGGTATCAGTCTGTTCGGGGGCCGCGGGAAACTCACGGGTGCTCTCGCCGGCGTTCTGCTGTTGGGTACCATCGAGGCCGGTCTGGTGATGCTCGCGGTGGACCCGAACATCATCCGCGTGATCAACGGGATCGTCCTGATCAGTGCAGTGCTGTTTTTCACGTACGCCGAGAGACACCGAGGGGCCCTCTCTTCGACCTAACCCGAATCTCGGCGGATCCGGCGTATGATTTGTTCGTATTCCACACGTTCAGTCAGACGATCGGAGATTCACGACAGCTTCTTTTGATATAAGAAAACTTTATTATCCTAACCCTCACAGGCCATAGTGGATGTCAACAATTGACAGACGAGACCTATTGAAGACGGTCGGTGCGGCCGGCATCGCCGGTATCGCCGGTTGCAGCGGTGGCGGTGGCGACAACGGGGAAACGGCCACTTCCGGAGGGGGCTCCGACGGTGAGGAGACCGGAATGGAGACGACGACACCGTCGTCGGATCCGGACTATCACATCGGAATGCTCACATTCTCTATGGGTAATGCGTGGTTCCAGTGCTTCGCTCGGTCCGGACAGTGGTACGCACAGCAAAACAACATCGAGTTCACCATCTCGGACGGTGAAATCAGTACCTCGAAACAGACCACGGACGCCCGTAATATGATCAACTCGGGCGTCGACGCGCTGATCATGTCCGCGGTCGATTCGAATGCGGCCGCCAACATCGTCGAGATGGCAAACGAGGAAGGTATCCCGGTGTTCAGTGCGAGTGCCGCGACGAACTCCGAGGATGTCCCGCTGTACGTCGGGTTCGGGAACCGTCGTGCCGCTCGCCGCTCTACTGAGGCGCTGATGGACCAACTGCCGCAGGAGAACGGCGAACCCAGCGGCCGGGTTGCGGAGGTCATGATCGAACAGAACACGTTCCTCGGTCGCGCCCGGCACGAGGGATTCCAAGAAGTTGTGAGCCAGTACGACAACGTCGAGGTTGCGGCCTCCATCCTGACGCAGAATAGCGCGCAGGAGGCCCAGACGAAGGTTACTAACCTCCTACAGTCGGACTCGGACATCGACGGCTTCCACGCTCAAGCGATCACAACGGGCAACGGAACCATACAGGCGCTAGATAACGCTGATATGCTGGTGCCTCAGGGTGAAGACGGTCACGTCTACCTCACGCAGATCGATGCTGGTCCTCAACCGAACCAGTTCATCAGTGATGGATTCATCGATTACTGTACCGACCAGCCGGTCCAGTTCATGCTCCCGATCACGATCAACTACATGGAAAATTACCTCGACAGCGACCCGCCCGAAGACGGCGACTGGCTCGGCGACCCCGGAGTTCTGCCGTCGGTCGGCGGCGAGGTTACTTCGGAGGATCTGCGTATCGCGGGGGAGCTTCCGCAGGACCAGTTTGGCGTCAACATTTGGCAGAACCCGGTCTGGGCTCCCTCACCCATCGTCGAGCATCCCGAATTCCCGCTCCGTGCGTGGTTCCAACTCGCCTCGGTCGAGGTTACTCCCGAGAACGCCAACGAACCGTGGCTGTGGGGCAACTGGATCAACGACGCGCTGAGTTGAAGCCCAGGTCTCACGAACTTTCTACGCTACCTGAGCAGTCCCAGGGTTGGTCGATCGGCCGGGCTCATCTCCCGAGCCAGCCATCTATTCCTACGTAGGGAACGGTGGTAGCGTTCAGATACAGCGGTGCTGCGCGAAGGCGAGAGATCGAAGCCAGTCGTCGCCGGTGTCTGCTCTGCAGTACTGAAGTAATTTAAAGTGGTATTCACTGATTTATTTCTTTATTCGTACACTTCGTGCTGTTACGATTTTATGACGGTCACTGTCCGAAATCGAGGCTATAATCGAGACAGGCGTTATTTATGGGGCAGATAACCGATGGGAAACACGGTACCGTTGAGTTCGTGTTTCTCACCGGAGTTGGCTTATCCTGCACAAACATACTTTTACTTATTGATATTTCGAGCGTCGTGTCGAATCAATTCCCGTTAGTATGTCAGCAGCGTACACCCAATACTCGTGGCCACTGAGTTGGATCACGGCCTCGTCGACTGCGGCGTGAACCCAGCTGTGAGCGGGATATCGAGTTCTGCTGTTACCAACGTTTAGCTGAATACGAGTAGTGTCTAGCCGGTGGCAACGTGAAGCTGCATGCCGAGCTTCACCGGCAGTTCCGGGGTCGACTCTCGTCTACTCGAATTCGGTCCCATCTCGTCTAAGCAACCGTTGAGACGGCCGGTTTCGGGTACGGGGCGCTCGGAAAACGCACCGCCTCACGCGTCACCCTCGCCTGAACGCCGCCGCCGTCGGAGAGGACACCGTGTTCACTGTGCGAAGCGGGGTGCTCGGCGCGTACCGGCTCGGGGATGACGTCGGCGTGTCCCCCGACGGCGAGACGATCCCGTTCTGCCCGAACTGCGGAGCGGATCTGGTCCTCTACGGCGATCCGAGCTTCTGTCCGGAGCGGGATGGAGGCCCTGGAATGTAGCCCGTCACTCCAGCCGCTCGGCGGCGTCTCGCTCCACGAGCGGCCCGGCGTTCGTCGCCGGAAGCGTCACCACGTCCTCGGCAGCGAGGTCGTACTCCCGTTCGTCGACCCCGTAGATCCGCCCCACGTCCTCGGTGATGTGGAGCATCACGCGGTCGGTGTCGGAGCCGCCGGCGTCGGGAGCGGTCTCGGCCGGTTCCACGGCGGCGCCGGCGTCGGGCGGAGGTGGCTCCGCGCCCGCCGCGCCGGTGTCGGGTGACACCCCGGCCTCGGAGTCCGTCGCGGTCGGGGGCGCGCCGGAACTCGTCGGCACGCCCTGTTCGCCGTGCGTCCCGCCCATAGCGGCCGCGAGCCACTCGTCCGGGGGCGTCGGCTCGGCCGTCCGCATGTGGACCGGGGTCGGGTGG
>ERZ1034573.259-NODE-259-length-15474-cov-9.924963_pt1 | contig 15474 bp, 29 predicted proteins | sample MGYA00520641_ERZ1034573 | MGnify/ENA primary metagenome ERZ1034573 (study PRJEB33760, sample SAMEA4777724) | hypersaline lake metagenome | biome: hypersaline environment; feature: brines | place: Spain | collected 2014-08 | depth 0 m ...
CCAAGTACACTGTAGCCTTTGTGGAGAACCAAACAACACATACTATCTGAACAACGATTATTCAGAGGTTGAAGAAAACCCAGATGACGCTGCCGAGATGTTATTGAACGGCGAAGGTTGTCCCACATGCGACTGGGGAGACAAAGCCGGTGATGTATCTACAAGTAGATTTAAAGATGAAGACGAACTGGAAGCCGAACACGTCAAAGATATAATGAACAATACAGATAAAGACCCAATTAAGTACCTGTAAAGATTCCAAAATAGCCCCCTCTACTTGCACGCGCACGCGAGTACTGTATAATGTGGTAAACACACATATTTTTATTATCATGGCTCTTAGTACTCGATACCTGCAAGAGGTGGAGCCGCTTCGCTGAACCGAGGAAAGAAAACGGATTGCAGTTGAACTGAGTGACAATACATGTCTGACAAAGATTCACTAGCTGACATTGCCGAACAGGTTGGAGAGATAACTGAAGAACAAGAAGACGATTCAAACAAACGTGCTCGTGAAGGTGACGAGTTTGATACCGAAGACTTTGAACGTAACAAGGACGACTACGATGGTGGATGGTAAGTATGACCAAGAGTAGAGTAGAGATTATGAACGAATACAGTGATGCAAAAACAATACAAGAAGATGAAGTAAACGCTATAATAAAACAAATAACAGAGAACGTCGAAAGCATGGAGATAAGAGATTTCGGCATGACCATTGGAAATGAATCTGACAAGTATACTATTCATTATCTCTTCAAGGGTGAACAAAGAGATGCTTTGACCAATGGCAAAGACTTAATAGCAACTTTCTCGTATTTCTTCATTGAACTTGATGGTAATAAATTTGAAGTAGAAACAGACGGTACATTTCAAGTACAGATACCTGACGCTGCCGACTTCATAAATTTACCGTGATGATGAGATAATTCACTATTTCACTTTTTCTGGATAAGGCTTGTAACGCTATATCTAGCAAAATTCCGATTCATAACATATTTATGCATGGGTAACATAGCATGATTTAAATGCAATCCATGCTTTCATGGACTTCTTGGTCTGTGTCCTGGATAACTACCAGCGAGAGCGCGTTAACGCTCGGAAGTTAATAGTTTAGATGTGTAAAAATGGAGCAAGAGACAGAAACTATACCTGGATTTGGTGTACAGGAAGATGAATCATTAACAATTGAAGAACAATATGAAGTCTTTATTTCTTCGATAGAAGAAGTTAAAGGTGAAAATGAATCGGTACAGATAAAAGTAGATACTCAATACGACGAAGAAAGAGACCGTGTACTCCACTGGCTACGAAACAGCGAAGCCTTTGAAGCCAGAGGCGTATGTACTCATTATACGGAAGATGACATTCCACCGCTTATCGAGATTAGTCACATTATGTATGATGGCAATCTTACAAGAAACCAAATACTGAGTTTTATGGATGATTTTGGACACTATATGAGTGCAAGCAAATCAGGACATCCTTTAGTTGATTATAATAGTGATGGAGAATACGTGAAATTTACTGGAACAATACCACCTTATTAATAAAATGACAGAAGAACACACCATAGAAATCCGACAAAGTACGTATAAACTTCTTGAACACACAAAAGACGAAGACCAAACGGTTCAGGAGTACTTACAAGAATTACTTGAACAATAAATGAAAACAACGGTAGCATAGAATATCAAATATTTTCTTTAACCTTGCACTTCTTAGTGTAAGCATGATTGGTTATCATAGAACCCTATTGTAGGTGTTTTAGTGACAAGACCCATAACAGAGTAAAAATGTATGAGAGAAGATATTGAAGTAATAACAGATTACCCTGATGTTAAAGACAGAGCCGTAATCCATGCTACGAGTATGGATATAGTGAACGAAAAATACGGGGATACAGTCGCAAAGTTATCTAAAAGAGGTCAATCAATGCAGGGTTACAAGACTGAATTTATTAACCAAACTGATGGTGTATTCATGGATGGTACGATAGTACAGAACCAATCCAATAAACGACCAAACATCTTCAAAATCACAGATGTACACTTTGAAGTAGAAAGGATTGACCAAAGAGTGATAAACCTACTTGACACGTTCAGTGATTTTTCAGACTTGAGAATAAAAGAGAATAACCCACAAACGAATTATGTGTGGATACAACTACATTACGATTAGAACTGAATTGAACTGAACAACTCCAATTCTTATTTTGTGTACTGATTTCTTAAAATTAGGCTTAAAACAGCCTTACAAACATATTTATAACCTGCACCACATAGTGTTAGGCATGATTTACCCATCATCGAGCGGCTATTTTAGTTGCGCTAGTTATGTGGGTACACACACTACCGAGTGTGGACATATAGTAGGTGAAAACAATGGCAGCTGACCTATCGAAGTACGAATATGTTTGCCCCATATGTGGGGATAGTTTTGGTAGCAAAAGACGAGTAAAACAACATGTTACAGATTCTGTAGATAATGAACACCAAGGCGTAAATGGTTTTAAAATGACAAAGACAATCCAACGCAATAAAGATAAAGACGAAATGACATTGGAAGAAAAATTTGTAGAAGCGGCTCGGGAATTTGATAATCTGGGTCATGACGAAGCGGAGCAACTAGCTAATAAAGCCCAAGAAAATACTGATAAACATTCAGTTAGTAAAAAACACGTAGCACGTACATGGAAAGATGCAGGTTACGATTTAGATGGACACTTGCTTGGGCGTGGAACTGAATTTAGACACTTAACAGACAGACAAAAACGCAATCTTGCAGTGATGTATTATGAGCAGGGTGAAAGACCACACTTTGAAGATTTCTCCTTACAAGGTCTAAACACAAAGATGGGCTTTGAGAAAAACAGTCTTCGTCACACATTCAACAGATATTATTTCTATCTCAAGGACAAGTATTTGCCAAGTGAACTTGAAAACAAAGAAATAGAGATAGATGGATACACACACAAAGATGATAGCGAAACATCATCTGAAGATGAACAAACGCAGAACGGTACTTGTCATACGGAAACTGAAATGAACGTAACAAGTAGCGAAGATTCATCAATGGAGTATTCACCCAAAACATCACCTGTTTTGAACAAAGCAAAAGCATTGTCAGATTCTGGTGTTGACGTAGCACTTACATTGGAAATACAAGAAGACAATTTCCAAGCCATTCAGAAATTAATCAAAAACGGATATGACGACCTAGCCGAAGAATTGTACGACGAAAAGTAAATCAATCAATACACTAAGCCCTAAAACACTGGGGCTTCAAACCTGCCGTATATACGGTTAGGCGTGATTACCAATCACCGAGTACTTGATGAAGTACGGAAGTTATGTGCTTGAAACAAATTATGCAAGACGGAGATGCTGCCCAAGAAGAAGACGAAGAGTTCAATGTAAACTTATCAGAATTTGGTAGGCTCATTAATAACATGATGTTTCATGGCCACCATGACTTTGCAGGTGATATTGCCATGCGAGTGAATATACCGTATATTAAAGCAAAAAGATTTAAGCGCGGAGGTGTGTTGAAATTAAACATTTCTGAGAAGGATGAACATCTAGCTCAATTTGATAAACTAGAAATAAGAAAAGCAAATAAAATGGGTTTTGATATAAACAACGACAACATAGTAGTATATGAGAAAAAAGAAGCCGCTGATAGACTGTACAATATGGACTATGCTGGAATAGCGCCTCCACTCCATATTAAAGATTTTCCAATATCATTGATGATATTCGAGCCAGCTAATCAAGATGAAATTACACACGAATATACAACAATAGAGGAAGAACAAGAATGAATCCACCCGAACCTTTCGTGTGGGAGCAACGTGATGCTTCCAAAGTCAGATGTACAGAATGTGGTGAAGTAATGGATGCAGTGACGATTGACTTACACCACTGTTAGTTTGTAAATATAACACCATTTTTTCATGTGCTTCCTAGCATATGTCCTGTTTACACGACAGCGAGAATATATTGATATTCGGAAGTCAATGTGTGTGGAGTCTAATAATGAAATACGAAGTAGAAAACAGAGTACAAAGGCGTGAGTTTGACGAACAAAAACAGAATGAAGTAGCAGTGTGGAATATAATTCTTAAAGCAAGCGAAGGTGCATCCATACAGCGTCCTGCAGACTTTGTACGGAAAGCACGATGGAGTGACGACCTTGAGGATTATGGGTTAACCGCTGAAAAAGTGGAACTAACCACTGTTAGTTTTCATGTTGAGGGCACATACAAACAAGCATTTAGAGCTGCACTGAACAGGTGTAATACTTTGAGTGGAAACAATGTTATGGGTGCGTCTTCGTGGAGTTTTAATGAAAGTCTGATTTCTAAGGTGCATAACGAAGAACTAGCAGAAGTAATATCAAAAAGATTATAAATATGACAGATGATAAAGTCAAATCTTACAACCAATCAGATATAACATTTGCGAGCACACACGATGAAGGTGACTGGAAATACCACTTCATGTGTTTGGTAGAACGTGAAGATGAAGATAGGCTTGAGCATGTCCATATTGGCGCAGCCTTTGGTAAAAATCAAGAAGAAGCACTTGAACAGATGTTTTACAGATATGACCAGCATGGCTACACAAGACCAATACAACAATGGCAAAAAGCAATAGATGAATTTGGAAGAGATTCAGGTGTATCAGTTGTGAGAGAGCATCCAGATGATGTGGACTTCAAACCTTAATAAATATGGGAATTGATAGTTTTAAGACTAGCACAAGTAGCGATAATACAGATGACAGTACCGACGAACAAGAACAGACCAACACTGAACAAAGTGTTAACCCCACGGACGAAGAGCGGGCGCTGACTGCAATAGAGTACATTGGGGTCAACATAAAAGATAGATTGGATAATGAAGAACACAATATCAGTGTTGAAAACGGCAAACTTACTGGAGACGTAAGCGAAGTAGCGAAACTATTTGCCGTCATGACTATGGATTTCGGAAATGCAGATTTCCAAGAACTAATGGATAATGGTGAATAACGGTAGGTAACTGTCAGACACAGACACAGACGTACAGTTGATTTGCGGCTACAGCCAAATTTCCCAGACGATGCATTTATATGTGGGTAACACGTACTGTCAATATGAGCAATGGTGCAAAAAACATATCCACCTATGGATTATGCCTGATTTATTCGTTATCAGCGAGGCTCATAATGGGAGCCGATAGTTAAGAACGAAGTGAAATACTATGAACAGCGAAAGTGATTCTAGCCCAACATGGGCACAAGATGAAGACGACTCGTACAGTTTATCATCATATGGAGCCTTCATGCTAGCTCATGAACTTCCAAACTCATCACTGCATGATGTGTTTGAAGGGACAAGTCCAGACGAAATTCGACGACTAGCCAACAGTCTTGAAAACAATCTACTCGGTAAAGATGTCCACGAACAAGAAGAACAAATAAAAGACGTGGCATATTTGAAGTATTATCTTCATCAAATAGCATACGATAATGAGCAACGAGCAGCTAGTGATGAAGAACAAGAATCTGAAAGTGAAGCAGTCGTAAATGACGGAGAAACACGCGGTAACTTATTCGGTGACTAACGAGATATAAAAAATAGTTGAAGACAATCAAATAACAGTATAGACATACAACCAATTATTTTACTTGATAACCTATTATCAAGCGTGTTCTTGTGTCGAACACAGAAAGCCATATCGGGGCTTGAGAGTTATAAGTACACTGTTGAAACTATGAGCGCACAAGAAATTGTACAACAAAGTGGCGAAGAGTACAGTGAATATGAATATGAACCAGCATTTGACAGTTATTCAGAACTCGTTATACTGGTAAATCTAGATACTAGAGTTGTTGCAGAAGCGTTAATTGACGCTACAGAAGAACAACTAGCTCAAGCATATCTTGTTCTTGACGAACACATTAATCATGCAGTTGTAGACGCATTAAACTGTGATGATTGGTCTGCTGAGTACTTTATCAATGACAACGAAGACCTTGACACTGCATTGATGAACAGAGAAGTTGTGAGGGTGATGCTTGAAGAAAAACGAAGAGACAATTAATCAAAACTGATACAGTACAAACATTAAATCATGAATTCTACATTTTTTCAAACTTGGCGGCTTACCGCTAAGCATGGGACAAACAGTGTCTCATAGAACGTCATATCAGGATGTGGGAGTTACGGTTATGATGAGTGCTAAGAACACAACCAAGAGTGATTAACATGGGAATTGACAACTTTTCCACGGAAGATAGTAGTCAGCAGAAGCAAACGCACATTAGTTTCGGCAATCCAGACCACCCTGACGTGAGTGCTACATACGCGGATGATGAAGCACAAAAACGTCACTTTGAAGCAGCAACTGGGTTACAAAATACAGAGGTCAACCGGAAGTTGATTGCTGGTGAGTTCCTAGACGCTGTGTACAAAGAAGCAAGCGGCGAAAACCCAAATGCCATCCAGGAGTTCCTTGAACGACTAACGGAGTAAAAATAACCGTAAAGACACAAGTATAAGCAAACAACCAACACATTTTATAAAACTTGCTAGCCAACTGGTAAGCGTGATTCAATTAGCAGTCACAGAGTGTTATAATGGAACACGTTAGTTATATGCTAAAGATAAAGATTGATACATTATGCAACAATTACAATCAGATGTTATTGACAGTATAGATAATATACTGTTGAAACAAAAAATCGCAACAGAATTGTACAGCTACAAAGACCGACAAGACATTGTTACATACAATAAAGTAAAAGATGTAGCCATTGTTGGTGATGACTTAGGACATGACCCAGTGAAAAGTAATTCTCAACTGAGAGTCGTGGTGTTGATGAAATTTGAGGTAGAAACAGATATAAAGAACGATTTTACATATGTAATCAACGACGGTGGAACAGCACAATCACGTCTTCAAGAGTGTTTACCAGAAGAAGTTAACTCAATAAGGTGTGTCGGAATAATGCATGAGTCAAAAATCCGAACAAATACAATATACAAAGAAGCATATTCATTATCAGACGAAGAATTTTTTGATATATCAGTAGATTCATGAGCAAACAAAACCGTAGTAAAGAACAAAAGTATAGCCCACATGGTGTGGCTCATCTCGATGGAGAGTTTGTGGGACTACGACTATATGACAGGTTACTTGAGAAATAACACATGGGACAAATACTCGCAGGTGGCAAAGATGTATCGTGTGATTTCTGTGGCACTGGAACAGAAAACTTAAAACTACTTGTCCGTAACCCGAACAAAGGTAAAGGCTCAAGTAGCGGTAGTGTAACAAAATTCAAGATATGTAAACCATGCTTGAAAAGAGCAAAACGAAAAGATGAGAGTGGGTGGCAAAGACGCATTAGTTCCGGTAGATACGCAATTGAGGATTTATAACCCATATGAATATCAAAGAAAACGAACGCTATTGTGCTGATTGCGGTAAAAAGATGAAATATGGTGCTTACAGAGCACATATCATAAACGACCACAAATCAATACCTGAAGAACTACAATGGAAATAGAAGATAAACTTGATTTAGAACCGTCAGATGAAGATGTTATTAGAATAATGGAGCGAACACTTGCAGAAATACCAGATAACAAGTTAGAACAAGCCGAGGCTTTCCGTGGGGTAAAACGGCTATGGCAAGATGGTGAAATATCCAAAAAAGAAGCGATGAATTGTTATCTGCAAGGCAAAATCAAGCCAGAAATCGTTGATAAGTTGAAGTTGTAGCAAAACAACTATATTTTCAATATGTGCTTGCTGGTGTTAATATTGGAGTTCAATTCTTCAAAAGCATGTTACGCCAACTGGGGCGTGCGGTAGAAATACCAGAACGACAATGACGAAAAGAAGCTTCCAAATTAGCAATAACGCTATTGACGATATTATGACCCAGCAAACTGGGGTCATTAAGAAGGCATGGCTCGAATCAATAATGAACTCAGTAGACGCTGACGCTACTGAGATTACATTTGATATTGACGAACAAAGAACAAAGATATACGATAACGGAAACAGTATATCCGAAGAACAGATTGAGCGTACTTTCCAAAAATTCGGTGCTCCACAATCTCCAGATGAAAACAAAGAGTTTGGTCGTTTCCGTATGGGTCGAGGGCAAATGTTCGCCTTCGGTACTAACATATGGCGTATCAAAAACAAGTATCTCGTCGTTGATATAGAAAACGAGACAACAACAGTCACGCTTCCAGAGTGTACTGATACATCAAGTGAAGCGATTATATCCAATGATGGAGATACATACGAACTCGATACCGCTGGCATGGACTTTGTGATGCTAGATGCAGAACAATACAATGCTGGAACAAGTATCGAGATTCAACATTATCAGACCATTGATGATGTAGATGATACTGTTGATGAATTTAGACAGTACATAAAGTACATCCCGTGGATGCACAACGTGGGAGTTACTGTCAATGATACAGAAATATTGGCAGAACCAGATGTTATCAAGGAAACTGAACTTGCTTGGTACATCGAAGAAATAAAGCAATACGGCACAAACAGTAGTGTATATAATAAAGGTGCATATGTTGATGATTTCAATCTAGGTCCAGTGTCAGTGGCTGTATTAAGTAAAGGTGAACTTGATGTAACAATCAGCCGCACTGATATACTTGACACAGATGACTATTGGCAAAACATCAAGCATGAACACAGAGATGTTGTAGTTGCTGAACTGAAAAAGAAAAACAATCCAAGCCGTAGACAACGCCAATGGATGTTGAGACAAGCAGCTGAAGACTCAGACATATTATCTGAACTGAAGACCAAAGAATTCATCAAAGACGTAAACGGTAATAGCCATAGCATATCTGACGTAACAAATGAAGAGATTGGTTTTGCTCCTGGTGATGATAAACTTGCACAGAAGACAATGAAGCGTACAGGTACAATCATTCTCGATGAAAAACAAAAGAGTGCATTTGATGAACTTGTACAATCAGCAAAAACGAGAGTTCAGCAATCAAATATTTCAGAATACACAGATATAATCGGTGACAAACTGAAATACGAAATGAAAGAAGTCCCACGCGAGCAATTAAGTAAACGTCGAAAAACAAATCTTGGTATTTTGTCTTCGGCGCTTGAAGATGTGGGTATTACACTTGATGTTAAAGCGGGTTATTCAAATCACAAACAAGTATGGCAAGATGACTCTGATACACTATACATCCACAAAGACGATTTAAATGAAAACAGACAAAGAATTGCAACAGAAGTATTCTTCCAGGCTGTTGTTGTTGGCTCACATGACGGTGAAACAATGAGTTCTTTAAATGAAGATTACAACCTGAAAAGCAGCGTGTACCAAGTTGCAAGTGGGTTGGAATACCACGCTGATTGTGATTTACCAACTGCTCAGTATCGTATCTTGAACGGTCACTATTGAACAGCCAATAAGACGTTAGTTGTATAGACAATAACTTTTTTATCCAAACTTGCCCACAAATAGGTCAAGCCTGACTAGTCACCAGAGAGCCACAGACAATGGCGGAAGTTAATAGACTAAATCAAAGGTGTTTATAATGGCTAAAGTTACACCAGAAATGTGTGCAGAATTGAGAGCTAAAGCAAAAGTAAAACAAACAAGCGATATAGATATTAAAAATGTAAATCCATCGCTCAGTGTTATACAGTATCATGTATATGGTCACTGTACTCACGAAATTGACGAAAAGCCTAAAGAATCCAAAACTAACGTAGATGCCAAAGAATGTAAGAAAATGCGTGAAATATATAAAAATGGGAAAACTTATTTACAGACTGGCTTTGAATTGAATAGAAGTGGAAGAGTTGTCGGAAAACATGTAAAAGCCGAATGTAATCATGATGTGAGCGAAGATATATCAAGAAATGGTGGGCCTTACACTTATTCTGATAAAAACCCATCATCTCTCAGTCGTCCCTTTACTGAACAAGGATGTACACAGATAAGAGAGCTATTTAAACAACACCATAATTTGTCTTTTGTTGCAGACAAACTAGATATAAGTGAACATGGAGTTAGAATACACGTAGATGGAGATTGCAAACACGATGTAGACTCTATACACAGAGAAACATATTCTAGGGTAAGCGAGGAAGAATGTAAAAATATTCGCCAAATATACAAAAATTCAGATAGCCTAGACAAAGCCGTTGGTAAAACAGAAAGAACTTTACCTACAGTTAAAACACATGTTAAGGCTGAATGTAGACATAGTGTATCTGAAGATATTTTAGTAGAGATTGATAGAAAATCACACAAATCTCCTGTAAGTAAAAAAGAATGTGATAGTATCAGAAAATTATACAGAGAACACCAAAATTCATGTAAAGTGGAATCTATGGTGGGTCGCTCAACAGGTACTGTTTTAAGACATGCTAAAGCCCACTGTAAACATAAAGTAAGTGAAAACATTGTTGAAAGCGTAGGAAAGAATAGAGGTATAAGCGGAAATATATCATCGAGTGATTGCATAAAAATGAGAGAACTAGCATTAGATATGATGCCAACAGACGAAATAGCAGAAAAATCATCTTGTAGTACTCAAACAGTACACAGACACATACGGAATGATTGTAGCCATAATACTCATGGCATACATGAAAGAATTGCTGTTAGACCAGTAGATGAGCGGATGTGTTCTGCTTTAAGATATTTATACTATGAAGAATCTATGACAGCGGATGATATTACAGAATTAGATAATATAGGTTTATTGGAGGAAGATGTGAAAACACACGTATCAAACAACTGCAGACACGACATAGAATAATATTATTTTCTAATCCATTTTTTCAAACTTGCTTATATTCCGAGCAAGCCTGATTACCCATCAGAGAGTCTGGGAACAGCACGGAAGTCATTGGGTAAATATATGTGATAGTGATGCCTAAATACTACACTTTGATTGATGAATATTGCGAGAATTGTGGTATAGCGTTAACAAAAGAACTAGACGAAAACAACGATAACTGTAAATTGTGCAGAAATTATTAAATCAATGAATAAACCTGAAATCCCATATCACACAGATAATGCTGAAGACATTGTACGAGCGGTAGCGAATAGACATTTACAAGAACTACGAATGTACAGTGAGGAAAATACAGCAGTATTTGAGTATAATGGCAAAGAACTTACTGCTGAAATGATTGATAGAGCAATCACACAACACTTTGAGGATAACTAAACAATGTTTGAACAAGAGGAACACGAAGTCAGATTGGTGAACAGTGGGTCATGGAGCGTAGATTATACTATGGAAGATGGTGAAATAGAAGCATCTTCAAGATATTCATTCCATGTTGAGCTAATGGCTGAAGCAGAGTGTTCATGTGGGCAAAGATTTGATAATGAAGAACAAGCAATTGAACATCTTCGAGAACAAGAACAAAATGAAGAATAATATAAATTATGAGTGAAGAATACGCATACGGAGATTGGAAAGCCGATGGAGAGAAGTGTCCATTAGCAAGCGCAAAAATGGAAAATGCATATTACAGTTCAGAGTTAGCAGAAGAATTTGACGACGTGGCAAAGGATATGATGGGAGAATGTGGTAAAGGTACAATGAGCAAAAAACAAGCAGCTGAAGCATGGGATAAATTAGTTTATTACTTACGAACAAGACTTCAGCGAGAAGACGCGGAATACTTACAGAATTTATTATCCTTGGCAGAAGACGTACAAAGTATAGAATTTAATGAGTAATAATACATGACAGAACTAGAATACGATTCAGAGTTTATAGCAGAAAGAATATTTGATGGGAAAATAAAATGGGACAGAAGCGGTACAACAGCATACTTTGGCGAAAGAGACACAGATACAGGCAAAGCAATCAGCATAACTGAGTTGATTGCGTGGATGTCACGAGGTGATATTTGCCCAATTGAGAGTCAACACCATGCTCCAGAACACTGGGAATTAGCAGTTTATGGACAACAACTCTCAGATACATATGATACTATCAATATGTTATATGGGGGATACATCGTTAGCCAAGAAAGAAGTGATACAAGAATTACAATAGATACTATGTATGTAATGTCTCCATCAGATGAGGAACTTATTCTAAAGATAATTGAAGACATAAAAAGTCTGTTTCCAAAAGGAGACGAGTACCAGATAATAGATGGTGGTATGAGAGTGTGGTGGGACTGAGTTAACGGCTAACTATACACCATAATATTGAATAGACAAACAAACATTTTAAACTCAATCATATTCCGATTGAGCCTGGTACGTCTCCAGCGAGAAGTGGCAACTTCGGGAGTCAATGACGTGTAAAATGACCATGAATGAAGAAACATCTGGCAATATAACAGTGCGTGAGCCACCAGAAGATGTACAGCACCCAGAACTTGATATACAACGAATACTTTTCAATAAAGCATTAAATCGTGTATTCATAGAATACAATGACCCACAGACAAACCTTTCAGATTTGCAAATGCAGTTCAATGTTGAAAGAGTAGATGGGAAAATGCATGTAACACGAGAAGCAGTTGGCATGGTAGAGCCTGAACGTGTGAGTGATAGCCCACAATCAGCGGGCGAAAAAGAGTCGTATTGGACGTATAGAATACTTGAAGAACTAGGTTTCATAGTTGATGGCTTCAATCCACAGGAGAAAACACAATGACTGAAGAACAACAAGAACAATTTGCGTATGGTACTAATGTACACGAAGGTAATGGATGCCCTGTTATCTCAGCATATAGCGGAGAGGTTTTGCCACATTATGAGATGTTTATAACATCATTTGACATAGTTGCAGTCGAGATGAAAAACGAACCACTCAGAGAGCACGGTTTGTTGACTAAAAAGGAAACAAAAGAAGCACTTAGAACCATCATAAACGATACAGAAAAGTACAGTGATAACACAATTAGACAAGCAAAAGATATTGCAGAAGAACTCGGATTTGAAGACGTAATCGAAGAAGATAAAGCACCATACCCTCAGTAATCTACAAAGAACAATTTTACATAAATCTATGGCACTAATACATGGATTATCGCTAATATATGGGATAACAACACTCATGATATTAGTATTAACTTCACAGGTTCCAAGCATAGACAAATTAGAAGCAGGATTAATGTCACTTACATGGCCTGCACTTATTTTTGTTAGTATGTTAGTGATGTTTTACAATATTACATTAGATATTACACAGTAAGAACAAACAATATGGCTACAACACAAAAGAATAGTCCGCATTACGTCGAGAATGCTAAGTTTATTAATGACGAACAGATAGTAGAACAAACAATTTGGCCTCGTCGCTTGAGTAGGTACAATAAAACAGAAAAATGGAAACAACGGAAAAGAAGACTAAACAAATCAGTAACAAACGAAGACCTTGTATTGTGTGTAAACAATGGAGAAATATACAGTGGTACTAAGAATAGCGTAGTATTTGTAGACGACTTACAAGGTGTTGCATTGTATGTAATTGCTAGCTCTGAATTGAAAACAAACAGTGATAATGAACTTATTATGAATAAGACTCCATCACGTAGAGATTTCAAATTCAAAGCGGTAAGCATATGGGCATACGTGTATGACGCTGAAACAGCACTATCAATGAGCAAATGGTCTGAAGCAAAACTAGACGTGATAAAGAACTTGTATAAAGATAGCTGAATACAGATGTACCCATAATGGGTCATGTAAAAAATTAGATATACCAGAAGTGTTTTAAAAACAAAACCCCATATATATTAGTATGCTGACTGTAATATTACTTAATTCGAGTACATGCCAGATTGGTACTGCTGGAGTTCGATTCTCTAGCTGGCTTTCGACCCGAAAGGGTGGTGTTTATGGATAAAGAAGAAATTTGGGAAAATGAATTGGAAGGCATGAAAGATAGGTTGAATCACGAAGTCAAACTACTCAATGAATCAATAAATGGTCGAGGTGATGATATTACTGAAGAATACAGTGATAAAATATCCCGAGCACAACTTGAGCAAATAGCGAATATTGTTGAGTCAATGTCAGAGCATATAGGCAATGGCGAAGCAATAAGTATCACAACACAACTACAATTAGAAAACGATAAATAATGGGAATAGACAGTTTTAAAAGTACATCGAGCAACAACCGTGAGATGTACTCAGAACACGAATATGACGAAAAGTTAGAGTTAATGCTTGAGAACTTGGAAGAAAGATTTCCAGTTGACCTCAAAATTGACTTTATCGAAGTATCACCAAGAATGAGCAAAACCCGAGCAAAGGCATACAGAAGAGACGGAGATACATACTATATACGTGTTTCTGAAGAATTCATTGATGCTTCAAGCGATGAGCGTATAGAATTGACAGTGCTACATGAGATGTGTCACGTCTATGCATACGTCAAAGGATTCAGTGAGATAAATCACAATAAGTTCTTTCGATGGATTGTCGGACGTGTAGGAGCATCAATGACTCATTCAAGTGTATATTCACGAGAATGGATTGAACTTATCGAGCCATTTCTTGACGAAGAAGAGTTTGAATTTGAATCAACAACAGAAACAGACGACTTCAAAGAACTAGAGTAACAATATGGGATTAGACGACTTCAAAACCGAAAGTAAAACATCGACACCAAGCAAATCAAGCAATTCATCAACAAGCGGAGTTGATGATTTCTTGGATGCTGAAAACGCTGATGAAGTTGATGTATCTGGTGGCTTCAGTATTCCAACACAAGATGATGATGAAAAAGAAACTGATGTAGTCAAAGTTTTCGGAGGTCCAGGTACTGGTAAAACAACAACTATCGTTGGTAATACGGAAATACCAGACTTTTCAGGCATAATGGAGCGTATGTTCAGGCAACGTTCTCCAGATAACATTATGCTGATTGCTTACACACGGGCGGCTGCTGATGAAGCGAAAAACAGACTCGTTCAACTTACTGATGTAAGCAAAAGCAAAGCAGACGAGCGTATCACCACAATTCACTCAATGGCTATGCGATTCAATAACTTACAGCCAAAAGATATTGTGGAGATTCGATATTCCAATGACAAGTACAACTTCTGTCAAAAGGTTGGTCTGGAATACAAATTAGACAATAGTGACGATGATGAAGCCCAGATGCTTTCAACGCCAGATGATGATGGGCATTTGTTCTTTAAGATGTTAAGTTGGTTAAAGTCCAAACTAAAATCACCATCTGAATATGAAGATTGCCCACTAGCACCAGATTGGCCACATGGTGAACATAAATTTGTCAAAGCGGCAAATAAATGGGAAGAATACAAAAACCAAAAAGGCATATGGGAATTTGATGATGCTATACTTGAATGTGTAGATAACGGAGATACTGTTGATACACAGTACTTATTCGTTGATGAGGTACAGGACTTGTACCCACTACAACAAGCATTTCTTGACAATCAATTTGGTCATGTAGA
>ERZ1034573.261-NODE-261-length-15389-cov-20.224012_pt1 | contig 15389 bp, 11 predicted proteins | sample MGYA00520641_ERZ1034573 | MGnify/ENA primary metagenome ERZ1034573 (study PRJEB33760, sample SAMEA4777724) | hypersaline lake metagenome | biome: hypersaline environment; feature: brines | place: Spain | collected 2014-08 | depth 0 m ...
CAAACCTTGCCCTGAGTGCGCGGTATAAGCGCACGATCTTTCGGTGGGCCGCCGGGCGCTGCTCCCGGCCTGGCTCCTTCTGTCTCCAGTGGGGTTCACCAGCTCAGCACTTGACCGTGAACGACTTTCGGACGTGGTACTACCAGCAGCCGCCGGCGCTGCGCACCATCATCACGATCAACGTGGTGGTGTGGGTGGCCATGCAGTTTCTGCACCTGTGGAGCGCGGGGCTGGCGTTTGTGCAGGCGCACCTGGCCCTGCACCCAGTCTTTCCCGACATCCTGCTGGAGCCGTGGCAGCTCGTGACGTACAGCTTTATGCACACCGGGCTGCTGCACATCGGGGTGAACATGCTGTTGCTCTTCTGGGTGGGGCGCGAGTTTGAGCAGATGCACGGCTCGCAGCAGTTCTGGACCGTGTACCTGACGACGGCCGTAGGCGGGGGCCTGATCTGCCTCCTCCTCAGCCCCATTGCGCCCAGCATCTCCGGCGGCGTGGTGAACGGGCGCAGCATTCCGGTACTGGGGGCGTCGGCCTCGGTGCTCGGGGTGCTTACAACGGTGGCGATCCTCTACCCCTACAAACAAATCCGGCTGCTCTTTTTCGGCGTCGTGCCTCTGCTGTGGGTGGTGGTCGGCTTTCTGGCCATCGACTCGCTGCTGGCGCTGCGCCCGGGCGGCAACACGGCCGTGGCGGCCCACTGGGGCGGCGCCCTCACCGGCTTTTTGTACGCCAAAAGCCAACAGGGCAAGCTGGGCATCCTCTCGGGCATGGGGGCGCTTTTTGGGGGAGGCTCTTCGCGCCGCTCTACCGCCCGCCGGCCTACGCTGCTCGAGCGCCTGAAGGGCCTGTTCGGACGCAGTTCCCGCGAGGACGCCTCCGCCCCGCGCTCACGCCCGCACTCCTCGACCGACAGTGCCTCCCCACCGGAGCGCGACAATGGCTCGGCGGAGGTAGACCGCATTCTCGACAAGATCAGCGAGAAGGGCTACGACTCCCTCAGCGATGAGGAGAAGCGAACCCTCTACGAAGCGAGCGAGTCGTAATGCTCCTCCGCCCGCCGCAAAGATGTTCGTTTCGTTCTTTGGAAGTGCCCACCGTGCCGTACCTTTTGTGAGGCTTTCGCCCTGCCTCTGCCCGGAGGCCTTCGCTCTCGCTCACGACCTTCACTCTTAACCTCCCTTCGCTTTATGGACCGTCCTCGCCGCTCCTCCCGCCCCGTTCAGGTGGGCGACGTACAGATTGGGGGCGACGCCCCTGTCTCGGTGCAGACCATGACCGTCTCGAAGACCCACGAGGTGGACACCACCCTCAGCGAGATTGAACGGGTGGCCGAGGCGGGCGCCGACATTGTGCGGGTGGCCGTGCCGCGCCCCGAAGACGCCGACGCACTTGGAGACATCGTCGACGGATCGCCCGTGCCGGTCGTGGCCGACATTCACTTCAACTACCAGTACGCCCTCAAGGCCATTGAGGCGGGGATTCACAAGGTGCGCATCAATCCCGGCAACATCGGCAAGCGCGAATGGGAGCGCGAGGTGCTGGAGGCGGCCAAGGAGGCAGGCGTGCCCATCCGCATCGGCGTAAACGCCGGCTCGCTGGAGCAGGACCTTCTGGACAAGCACGGCTACCCCAAGCCGCAGGCCCTGTTCGAGAGCGCCATGCGCCACGTGGAGGTGTGCCACCGCAACGACTTCGAGGACATTGTCATCTCGGTAAAGCACTCCGACCCCTACATGATGATTCAGGCCTACCGCAAGGTGGCCGAGGAAACGAACTACCCCTTGCACCTGGGGGTTACGGAGAGCGGTACGCTCGACACCGGCACGGTGAAGAGCTCCATCGGCATCGGGGCGCTGCTGGCCGACGGCATCGGCGACACCATTCGCGTGTCCCTGGCGGCCGACCCGGTGGAGGAGGTGAAGGTAGGCCACCGCATCCTCAAGTCGCTCGGCATCGGGCGGCCCGGCGTCAACATCATCGCGTGCCCCACCTGCGGGCGGCTCGTGGGCGATCTCTTCTCGGTCGTGGAAGAGGTGGAAGAGGCCGTGGCCGAGAAGAGCTTCGACAAGAACCTCGACGTGGCCCTCATGGGCTGCGCCGTGAACGGACCGGGCGAGGCCGAAGGAGCCGACCTGGGCATCTCGCTGGGCCGGGGCCGTGCGCACTTCTTTAAGCACGGGGAGGTGGTGGATACCGTCCCCGAGGACGAGATCGTGGACACGGTCTTGGAGGCCATCGAAAACTGGGACGAGGAGGACGAGGGGACCGCCGGGGCCGAGGGCGATGCTCCACAGGCCGCCGGCGACGGGGCCCCGACGGACGAGGGGGACGCGGAAGACGCCACGGGGGTGACGAAGCCGGACCTGCCAGCGTCGTAGCCTCTCGGGAAGCGCCCGGCCGCCCTCCTCACGCAGGGCCTGCGGCGCCCACATCACGCCCGGAAGCCGAGCTCTTCGCGGCTGTCCCGAAGGGCCTTGGCCGAGGCACGGAGCGCCTCCCGCTCGTCGTCACTCAGCTCCGGATCCACCCGCTTTTCCATCCCCTCCAGCCCCACAACGCAGGGAACGCTCAAGCACACGTCGTCGATGCCGTACGCCCCCTCGGGCCGTGTGCTCACGGGCAGCACATTTTGTTGATCTTCCAGCACGGCCCGCACAATGCGTGCGATTACCACCCCAATGGCGGTGTCCGTGTGCCCCTTCCGCGCAATGATCTCGTAGGCGGCATCGCGGGCCTGCTCGAAAATGCCCTGCATCGTGTCCGTGTCCCAGTCCGTGCCCAGCACGGTGCGCCCGTAGATGTCCTGCCCCCCAATCGTGGCGTTGCTCCAGATCGGCACCTCCGAGTCGCCGTGCTCGCCCAAGATGTACGCGTGCACCGAGCGGGGATCCACGCCGTAGTGGCGTCCGAGTAGCGCCCGGAAGCGGGCCGTGTCCAGCAGCGTGCCCGTCCCCAGAATGCGGCGGCCGGGGCGGCTGCTCAGCTCCTGACAGATGTAGGTGAGCACGTCGACCGGGTTGGTGGCCACCACAAGGATGGCGTTAGGGGCGTGCTTGTCGAGTTGGATAATGATTTCGCGGAAGATTTCCGCGTTGCGCCGAAGCAGATCGAGCCGCGTTTCGTCGGGCGATTTTTGGCTGGCCCCGGCCGCAAGCACGATGATCTGCGCGTTGCTGAGGGCAGGATAGTCGACGGACCGGCACGTGATGCGCCCCACAAGCTGCTGGCCGTGCATAAGGTCCATGGCCTCTCCCTCCGCACGGCGCGTGTCCTGGTCGAGAAGGAGAATTTCACTGGCAAATCCCTGGTTAAAGATGGCGTAGGCGGCCGCCGTCCCTACATTTCCGGTGCCGACAATGCCGACGGTGCGTCGCTGAATCATACAAAACGCGCGTTGTGGTGGAAAGGCGAGAAAAGGAGTGCCGCGCGACAAAGTTGCGGCGCTATCCGGCAAGGTAAATGAGAAGGATGATTGCGATAAAGCTCACAAGTGTGAAGAGTCCCACCAGAACCGAGAACGTGCTGCTGGTGCGCGCTTGCTGCACCGGTCCGGCGGCCCGGGCCGTCGCCTGCGGATCGTCCGACGGTGTGGCCAGGGCGTCTTCGTCTTCCTCCGGCGGCGCCACGGCAAACGCGCGGGCGTCGCTCCAGGGGCCCGGGTCCGCGTCGCGAAAGAGCGGTCGCACCCGCCAGTGGAAGGACGTGACCTCGAGCGACAGCACGTCGTAGAGCGTGACCGAGGTGGTGCGGTCCACCGTTACGTCCACGGAGGGATCCGCAAAGTCCGCGGTGGGGGCCACCTGGAGCTGGTACCCCGACGCGCCGGGAATCTCTTCCCAGGCAAAGGGAACGGCGCTCTGGTCGACAGGCGTGTCGTTGCGGTCGGGGTGCAGGGGCACGGGGGACGCGTCGACCCGCACGGAGCGCTCCGCCTCCGCGGCGTCGTCGGAGGCGAGGGCAAAGTGGGCCGGGGCGCTCCAGGCGGACGGCTCCGCACCCGCCGCCTCGGCCCGCACGCGCCAGTACGCGATGGAGGCCTCTTCGGGCAGTACCGACGCTAGGGGCAGCGCCGTTCCCCGCTCCATCGGCGCATCGTGGTGTACCGACTCAAACGCCTCGGTGCTTGCAACCTGGACCCGGTAGCGCACGGCGCCGGGCACGGGCGTCCAACTGAACACTGGGGGCCCGTCTTCAACCGAACGCCCGGCCACCGGCTGGGTGGGGCACGGAGCCGGCAGGGTCGTGAGGGACGTCTCTTGGGGGGAAGTGGACGTAGACATGGGGGCACAGAACGATGCAGAACGGGGGCGAATAGCACGAAACAACGTAAGGAAGGAAGCCGACGGCGTCCATCCTTTCGTGGTCCATCCTCCCGTGCATGCGCGCGCACAGGCACGAGTCCCCTTGAAGCCCTGCACCGGGCCCGAGCCGATGCTGGCTGGAGGGCCTTCCTGCCTTGCTTTGGCAAGAACAGTCGGCAAGAAGCCGCCGCCTTCTCGCTTCGTCGACCCGCTAGTTGCCCCTTCGCGCCGTGGGACTGTGCGCAGTGTTGTCGTAGGGGAATCCCCCACCCGCTCTGTCCCGTACAACCCTGCCGGGGTGACAAGCCGTCCCCGCATCGCCTTGTCTGCCTTCATGTTCTGCCCGTGCGGCACGCGCCTCATGCTCGACGCCTCACGACGCCTTCTCCCCTACGTAGGGCTCGGGGCACTGGCCACCACGTTTTTTCTGCTCGACTGGGCCCTGCCCGTCGGCACAACGGTGGAGCTGCTGCAAGTCGCCGTGATTCTGCTCACGCTGTTTCTGCCGGGACGGGCTGCCACGCTCGGGTATGGCCTCCTCGCCACACTGTTTGTGGGAGCCGGATGCGTTGTCGAGTCGGCCCAGGTCGGGGCGGTGCAGGGCGTCCTAAATCGCGGGCTGGTACTGGCCGGGCTGTGGGCGGCCGTGGCGGTGGTGCTTCGCTACAAACAGGTGCGGCAGGCCCAGCGCGAGAGTGAGGCGAAGGCCCAGGCCATCCTCGAAACGACCGTCGACGGCATCATCACGATCGACGAGGCGGGCACCATCGAGTCGTTCAACGAGGCCGCGGAAGACATCTTTGGCTACGACGCGGCAGACGTGACCGGCGAAAACGTGAAGATGCTCATGCCGCCCCCCTACCGCGACGAGCACGACGCGTATCTGCGTAGCTACCACCAAACCGGCCGCCGCCGCATCATCGGCATCGGGCGCGAGGTCCGGGGACGCCGCAAGGACGGATCCACCTTCCCGATGGACCTGGCCGTAAGCGAGGTCGACCTGGGCGACCGCACCATTTTCACCGGCATTGTGCGCGACATCAGCGAGCGGCGCCGGCTCGAAAAAGAGATCCTGAACGTGAGCGAGGAGGAGCGCCGCCGCATTGGGCAGGACCTGCACGACGGCCTCGGGCAGATGCTCACGGGCATCGGGCTGTTGAGCCAGGACGTGACCGAGCAGTTGCGGGCGGAGGACCACGCACGCGCCGGCGACATGGCCGACATCACCAGCCACATTAAAGAGGCCGACCGGTACGCCCGCGACCTCTCGCACGGCCTCATTCCGGTGGACGTAGAGGCCAACGGCCTCACCGAAGCCCTCCGGCGCCTCTCTCGAAATGCTGAGCGCCTGTTCGATGTGGACTGCTCGTTCCGCGAGGTCGACACGGTGCTGGTCCACGACAATGCCGTGGCCACCCACCTGTACCGCATCGCGCAGGAAGCCGTCAGCAACGCCGTCCGCCACGGCGAGGCCAACACCATTCGCATGGTCCTGGCCGACGGCAATGGACAGTTGCGCCTGCAGGTGCGGGACAACGGGGTGGGGTTTGAGGACGACGAGGTGGACGGCTCCGGGATGGGCGTGCGCATCATGAACTACCGGGCCCGCATGATCGGGGGCACCCTGGAGGTCAGCAGCGCGTTGGACGAGGGCACCGTGGTCACGTGCACTCGTCCACAGAGGCGCCCCGCCCCCGGCGCCCCGCACGCGGACTCGCCCGCGCCGGCACACTCGTAGCGCTCCGTGCCGCCCGCGGGGCGGTCGCCCGTTGGGAGCTGCTTTTTCTTTCCTGTAGCACCTGTTATCCTGTATCGGCCCGGGCCACCGCCCGCAGCCCCGGCGGCTCCGCCTCCGTTTCGCCACGACGCCCTGCCCCTATGCACGACATCGTTTATGCGCGACATCGTTCTGATCGACGACCATCCTCTGCTCCGCAAGGGCCTCACGCGTACCATCGAAAAGGAGGCCGACCTCAGCGTGGTGGGCCAGATGGACAGTGCCGAGGAGGCCTTGGGTGCCATCGAGGACCTGACGCCCGACCTGGCGATCGTCGACATCTCTCTGCCCGGCATGAGCGGCATGGAGCTCATTAAGCACCTGCAGTCGCGCACGCCAGACGTCCGGATTCTGGTCGTCTCGCGGCACGACGAAAGCCTCTACGCCGAGCGCTGCATCCGGGCGGGGGCCCGCGGGTACGTCATGAAGCAGGAGGCCGGCGACGCCATCGTGAACGCCATCCGCACGGTGCTCAACGGCCGCATCTTCGTGAGCGAGGAGATTAACGAGCGCCTGCTACAAAGCATGGCCGAGGGCGGGCGCGACCGCATCATGCAATCGCCCCTGGAGGTGCTGAGCGATCGCGAGCTGGAGGTCTTTGAGCTGACGGGCCGGGGCGATTCCACCCGCGAAATCGCCGAACGGCTCCACCTGTCTGTCAAGACCGTCGAGTCCTACCGCGCCCGCATCAAGAACAAGCTCAACCTCGACTCGGCCAACGAGCTCATGAAACACGCCGTGCAGTGGGTCGAAAGCGAAAACAGCACATAGCTGCCTTCCCTCTGCCGTGTGGCTGCCTTCTTTCCCCCTTCCCCGTCTCTTCCGATTCACTCAACCAACCGCCCCTGACTCATGCTCAACATCGACACCATTCTCTTCCCGACCGATTTTTCCCCCGTGGCCGAGGACGCCTTCGCCCACGCCACCCACCTGGCGCTCCAAACCGGGGCCACCGTCTACGTCTTCAATGTGGTCACGCCCGGCACGGGCGACGGCTCCAACCCCATGGACTTCCTGCCGGTGCGGCCGGTGAAGGGGGACGCGGTGGACGGAGCGGAGCCGCAGCGCATGGAGGTGCGTACCGCCACGCAGGAGCAGGGCACCGTGCCGGTCGTGTACACTCAGACGGAGAGCGCCTCGCCCGAGACGGCAATTGTGGAGCACGCCACCGAGCACGACGTGGACCTAGTGGTGATGGGGACGCACGGGCGCAAGGGAATGGACCGCCTCCTGAGCGGAAGCGTGGCGGAGGAGGTGGTGCGGCAGGCTCCCTGCCCGGTGTTCACCGTGCTGGCCCAGGACGAGGACGCCCCCCAAACGCCCATCGACCGCATCCTGGTGCCGGTGGACCTGTCGGAACAGTCGCCCCTGGTGGTGGAGCACGCTGCGGCGCTTGGGGAGGCGTACGGCGCGCCCCTTGACCTGCTGCACGTGGTGGAGGAGGCGGCCTTCCCCTCTGCCTACGGCGTAGATCCTCTCTCCCCGACCCAGCCGGACGTGCAAGAGCGAGCCCAAGAGGCCCTCGAAGCACTGGCGGCAGAGATCGAGGACACGGACGTGGCGGTCCGCCCCCACGTGCTTGCCGGATACGCCGCTCGCGACATCGTCGACTTTGCCTCGGAGCAAGCCGCCGACCTCATCGTGATGGCCACGCACGGCCGCACAGGGCTGCAGCGCTTCTTGATCGGCAGCGTCACGGAAAAGGTGGTCCGCAGCGCCTCCTGCCCTGTCTTCACCGTCAAAAGCTTCGGCAAGTCGCTGGTGACGCGGCGGGCAGGCGAAGACGCAGTGTAGACCTGCCCCCTGCGCAGGCACGACGGATCGGCGGGTCGCCGCGGGACGCGGTGTCGCGGTGGCGGTGGCGCGGTGTCAGGACCACAGGCGGGCCCACATCCGCTCAGCGCGGCGGGCAAGGGGCTGGACACGGCGTCGCACCTGTGCCCAAACCGGACGCAACGCCTCGATGAGGCCCTCCCGCACCTCCTCGCCCAACAGCCCCATTCGGGCCCGCCGCCACGCGACGCTCCCCCGAAGCCGGCAGGCCACCTCCTCCTCCGACATGGTGGCAGACAGGTGAAGCGACCGACGGACGCGACGAGCAATTTCTTTTTCTCGGTCGCTGAGCGGGCGGCCCGGCTTTCCGGGGCGGGAAGACAAGCCTCGCATGGTCCATGCATTTCGTTGCGCGACAAATCGTTACGCGACAAAACAGACACGCTGGTATAGACAAGCGGGTACGGACACGCCGAAGGGAGCAGAAACGTTCGTCCACGGGCCTGCGCTCCAGGCGGCTGCGGCTCGGGGTTCGGGAACGGTTCCGTTGGCGGGGACATGTGCCGCGACGCAGCCCGGCGCCTCCCCTGCGGCAGGGCCCGAATGCGCAGGACGGCCGCGGCCCCTTGTGCCTGTTCCGGCCCTCGCCTCGGCTCAGGACGACGCCACCCGCGAGAGTTCGTCCCAGAAGCCAGGAAACGACACGCGGGCGCACTCGGCGTCGGTGATCGTAGTGGTGCCGTGGGCCACGAGGCCGGCCACGCCCATCGCCATGGCAATGCGGTGGTCGTCGTAGCTCTGCACCGTGCCCCCCAACAGGTTGGGGCCGTTGCCGTCGATGATGAGGCCGTCCTCGCGCTCCTGCACCTCGGCCCCGAGGGCCTGCAGGTTTTTGGCCATTGCGTGGAGGCGATCCGTCTCTTTTACGCGCAGCTCCTCGGCGTCGCGGATCTCGGTGCGGCCCGTCGCGCAGGCCGCCGCCACGGCGATGACGGGAATCTCGTCGATGAGATTGGGGATGAGGCGCCCGCCCACGTCAATACCGGACAGCTCGGCGGAGCGCACCGTAATGTCGCCCACCGGCTCGCTGCCCTGCACCCGCTCGTTCTCTACCGTGATGTCGGCCCCCATTCCCTCCAACACGTCGAGCAGCGCCGTGCGCGAGGGGTTGAGGCCCACGTCGTCGAGGTGCAGTTCGCTGTCGGGCACCAGCGAGCCAGCCACGAGAAAGAACGCCGCCCCCGAAAAATCACCGGGCACCGACCAATCGGTGGCGGGCACCGTGTGGTTCTCCTCCACGAGGATGTGACGCTCACCACCCACCTCCTGCACCTCCAGCCCCAGCATGCGCTCGGTGTGGTCGCGCGAAGGGGTCGACTCGATGACGACGGTTTGGCCGTTGGCGTACAGGCCCGCCAGCAGCACGCACGACTTCACCTGGGCGGAGGCAACCGGAAGGCGGTACTCAATCGGAGTCAGGCCCGACTGCACACCGCGGACGCGGATGGGCGCGTGCCCGTCTCGCAGGCTGACGCGCGCGCTCATGGCCTCCAGTGGGTCGGCGATACGGCCCATGGGGCGCTGTCGCAACGACTCGTCGCCCGTGAGGACACTCCCGAATTTTTGCCCGGCCATCACGCCCGAGAGCAGGCGCATGGTCGTGCCTGAGTTGCCGCAGTCCAGCGGCTCGCTGGGCGGACGCAGTCCATCGGTGCCGTGCCCGTGCACCACGAGCACTCCTTCCTCGTCCCGCTCCGCACGGACGCCAAGTTCCCGCACGCAGCCGAGCGTGGAGAGGGGATCGGCCGAGCGCGGAAAGTTGTAAACGTGCGACCGGCCGTCGCCCAGCGCCGAGAGAATGGCGGAACGGTGCGAGATGGACTTATCGGCGGGCAGCACCACCGTGCCGCGCAGCGAGGCGGCCTGAGAGACTGTTTGAACCATGGGCAGAAACGCTGTGGGGGGAGAGCAGAAGCACGATGCATGATAGGCATTAGAGCACTCCTCGACAATCGCACGTCGGAGCGTCCCGCGCACCGCCCCTGGGCCTTTTGGACGTGGCTCTTGTCGGACATGGCTCTTGTTGAGCATGGCTCCCGGACACAGTGCACGCCCGACACGGCCAGGTGCCTCGTCGGCCTCCCCAGCCTCCCCTGTCTTCTTGCCCGCACAGGCGTCCCAGGAGCCCTCGCCCGAATGCCAGGACCCCTCGCTCGAATAGACGTGCGCCCCTGCCTCCGGGTTACCAGAGCGGCGTCTCGGGCGTCTCCTTCATCGGGAAGGCCTCGGTGACCGACCGGAGGAGCGCCTGCTTTTGGGCGTAGGGCAGGAATGCGTACCGGAACCCGTTGAGGGCGATTTCGCGGAGGTGGCGGGCTTCTAGGTTGCAGTGCTGGTACACACGCCAGAGCTCTTCGGTCATCGAGGTGCGACTGAAGAGACGGTTGTCCGTGTTCACCGTCACCGGAATGTTGGACCGCACGTACGTTTCAATCGGGTGCGCCTCCAGGCTGGGCACCGCCTGGGTGTCCACGTTGCTCGTGGGGCAGATTTCGAGGGGGATGCGGTGGTTGGCAAAGTACTGCATCAGCTCCGGATCTTTCCGCAGCGAGATGCCGTGCCCGATGCGGTGCGCCCCGCAGTAGAAGAGCGCCTGCCGGATGGAGTCGGGCCCCCAGTCCTCTCCCGCGTGGATGGTGAGGTTCAGCAGGTTGTTGCGCGCCCGGTAGAACGCGTGGAGGTGTCCTTTCGGGGGATTCCCGGCTTCCCCCCCTGCCAGGTCAAAGGCCACAACGCCCTCGTGCTGGTACTCGATGGCCAACTCGGCCAGTCGCATCGACGCGCTTTCGAAACGGTCCCGGAGGCCGCAAATAATGAGGGACGTCGTGATGTCGAGGTCCTGCTCGGCCTGGGCGAGCCCGTCGAGCACCGCGTCGTTCACCGCTTCCAGGGACAGGTCCTCCTCCACGTGCAGGATGGGGGAGTAGCGCACCTCCAGGTAGCGCACGTTCTCGGCAGCATTGTCGGCCGCCAGTTCGTACGCCGCACGCCGCAGGGCCGCGGGTGTTTGCAGCAGCGGGATGGTGTACTCGAACCAGGCCAGGTAGGCCTCCAGCGTGCCGGACGCCTCCACGGCCCGCAGTTCGTCCCGCAGCCCCTCCACGCTGTCGGCCGGCAGAATGTCCCCCTTGCCCTCCCGCCGAGCAATGTCCAGCATCGTCTCCAGACGCATCGAGCCGTCGAGATGACAGTGCAACTCGGCCTTGGGCCAGGCCGCAATGTCGTCTCGGGTGAGGGATACAGCGTCGGTGGCGGTCTCCGGAGACATGGGCACAGCGAGCCGAGTGCGTGGGACAGAGCAGCGGCGTTGCTCGGCGGCGCTTTGTAGTGCTGGCCGCACGCAACGCGAAAAAGAGTTTCGTGCATAACATGACCGCCCGGGCGGCTGTTTCAGAGCGCCCATGCCGCCCCGTTGTGCACGCAGGCTGGAACCCCCAATCCCCCGTCTCGTTTGCTTTGCGTCCTGATGGCGGCTCCTGTGCAGGGCGCACCGACACGCCCTGTCTTCTCCAGGGGCCCCGGCCAAGGACACGACGGCCCCATCTGTCCATTCCCAAACGCGCTGCTACACCCATGGGCGGCATCGGCTTTCCAGAACTCATTATCATCTTCCTCGTCCTGCTCCTGGTGTTTGGCGCCAAGCGGATTCCCGAAATCGCGCGGGGCATCGGCAAGGGCATCCGCGAGTTCAAGGACGCGACAAACGAAATCTCGCGCGAAATTGAGGCCGAGGGCCAGCAGCGCCAGATCAACCAGCCCCAAGCGCCGCAGCAGGGCACGCCGCAGTCCCGGGGCGGTTCGCAGCAGCGCCCGCAGCAGGAGCCGAAGCAGGGCGCGCCGCAGCAGGAGACGCCCGAGTCGGAGCCGGCCGACGCCACGGAATCCAATGCCCAGGAGTCCGGCCCAACGTCGTAGCCGTTAGCCCCACCCTTCACCTGCGCGCCTCCCCTCTCTGCAGAATTCCCTCGACACTTCTCGACGTATGGAGTACTCGACATTTGCGAAGGCCCGTCGCGCCCTCGACGCCGGAGAGACCAGCTGTGAAGCCCTGGTCTCTTCTTTTTTGGAGCGCATCGACGAGCGCGACGATGAACTCAACGCCTTCACAACCGTCGACCGGGACGGCGCCCTCAACCACGCCCGCTACCTCGACAGCCAGCGCGAGCGTGGCAACCCGCGCCCGCTGGCCGGCCTCGTCCTGGCGGTCAAAGACAACATCTGCATCCGCGGCTACCCGGTCACCTGCGGCTCAAAAATGCTCGAAGACTTCTCGTCGCTCTACGACGCGACGGTGATCGACCGCCTGCGCGACGCCGGGGCCATCTTCATCGGCAAGACGAACTGCGACGAGTTTGCGATGGGCTCGTCGAACGAGACGTCCCACTTCGGCCCGGTGCGCAACCCGCACGCCCCCGAGTACGTGCCCGGCGGGTCGTCGGGCGGGTCGGCCGCGGCGGTGGCCGCCGGCCTGTGCCACGCCGCCCTCGGCAGCGACACGGGCGGGTCGGTGCGCCAGCCCGCCGCGTTCTGCGGCACCGTGGGCCTGAAGCCCACGTACGGCCGCGTCAGCCGCTCCGGCCTCGTCGCGTTCGCGTCGTCGCTCGACGTGATCGGGCCGTTGACCCGCAGCGCGGAGGACGCGGCGACCATCCTCAACGTGATCGCGGGCGAGGACGAGCGCGACTCGACCAGCGCGCCGGTCGATGTACCGGACTACACCGAGGGGCTCGGCGACGGCGTGGAGGGCCTCCGCCTCGGCCTTCCCGAAGAGTACTTCGCCGAGGGGCTCGACGACGACATCCGCCGCATGGTGACGGAACAGGTCGACCGGCTCGACGACGCCGGCGCGACCGTCGAGGAGGTGTCGCTCCCTCACACCGAGTACGGCGTGGCCACCTACTACCTCGTCGCCACGGCCGAGGCCTCCAGCAACCTCGCCCGCTACGACGGCATCCGCTACGGCCACCGGGCCGACCTGCAGGAGACGAAGCAGGCCCTCCAGGAGCGCCGCGAGGAGCTGAAAGAGGAGCTCGCCAGCGCCCGCGCACAGGGCGACGAGGCGCGCGCGGACACCCTCGAAGCCCAACTCGACGACGAGCAGAGCACCCTCGACGCCCTCTACACTCGCTCTCGCACCGAGGGCTTCGGGGAGGAGGTGAAACGCCGCATCATGCTGGGCACCTACGCCCTCTCCGCCGGCTACTACGACGACTATTACGAGAAGGCCCAGCGCGTACGCACCCTCATCCGCCACGATTTCGAGCGGGCGTTCGAGGACGTCGACGCCCTCATCACACCCACCACGCCCGCCCCTCCGTTCCGACTCGGCGAGAAGACCGACGATCCGCTGGAGATGTACCTCAACGACATCTACACCGTCACCGCCAACCTCGCGGGCCTTCCGGGCCTGACGGTGCCCATCGGCGAGCACCCCGATACGCCCGGCCTTCCTGTCGGCCTCCAGCTCCTGGGCTCACACTTCGACGAAGCCCTGCTCCTCCGCATCGGCGACGCAATCATGAAAAATGATGCGTGAAGACGTGAAACGTGAGGGGCTCAGGTTCGATTGCGAAATCACGCACCACACCTCCTGCATCACGACACGTACCGACGTCCCACTCGTCGAGGGATCTGCACTCCCCGAAATCCCGAGATCCCACCTCTGCGAACAACCGCATTTTGGACGCTTTTTCGTTCTCCGTCTCTGGCGCTTTTTGACGTCGGCCATTAGCCTACAATCCAGACCCTCTGGTCTGCGCTTCGGCGGCTCCTTCCACACGTCACACTTTCCACTTCAAACTTTCTGAACGCATGAGTATTCTCGTCGACGACGACACGCGCGTGGTGGTGCAGGGCTTTACCGGCTCAGAGGGCACCTTTCACGCCGAGCAGATGCTCGACTACGGCACCAACGTGGTAGCGGGCGTTACGCCCGGCAAGGGCGGGCAGACCCACCTGGACCGGCCCGTGTACAACACGGTCGCCGCGGCGGTGGAGCACGAGAACGCAAACACGTCCATCATTTTCGTGCCGCCCCCGTTCGCCGCCGACGCCATTCAGGAAGCTGCCGATGCGGGCGTGGAGGTCGTCATCTGCATCACCGAGGGCATCCCGCAGGCCGACATGAAGCCCACCTACCACTACGTGAAGAAGCAGGGCGCCCACCTCATTGGGCCCAATTGTCCCGGCGTCATTACTCCGGGGGCGTCGAAGGTCGGCATCATGCCGGCCATGATTTTCGAACCGGGCTCCGTCGGCATCATCTCCCGCTCCGGCACGCTTACCTACGAGGCCGTGGACCAGATCACGCGCGCCGGATTCGGGCAAAGTACGGCGGTCGGCATCGGCGGGGATCCCGTGATTGGGACGCGCTTTGTCGACGCGCTGGCCCTGTTCGAGGCGGACCCCGACACAGAGGGCGTCGTGCTCATCGGGGAAATTGGCGGCTCCGACGAGCAGGAGGCCGCCCGCTACATCCACGACCACATGAGCACGCCGGTCTTTGGCTTCATCGCCGGCCGCACCGCGCCGCCGGGGCGCCGCATGGGACACGCCGGAGCCATTGTCTCGGGCGGCTCCGGGACCGCAGAGGCCAAGTTCGAGGCGCTCGAAGAGGCCGGCGCCACCGTGGTCAAGAACCCCGCCCTCATCGGCGAAACGATCGGCGACGTGCTGTAGAGAGTTGCGCCTGAGCCGTCTGCCAAGCGGGGGGCAAACCGGTGTTCCCGGCCGGCGCCGCCCCCAGGGCAGTCTTGCGCCCTGCTCCAGGACTGATCCCCGTACAGAGACCGAGCCTCTCACAAAACGGGCAGCTCCGAGAACAGGCCCTGCGTCGCGGCCGCCGCACCTCCGACGGAGCGGCCGCGCTTTTGCCGAGACGCGTTTTCTGAGTCGCCTCTCTATTCCATCCCGCTCTCGGAAGCCCTTCCGGCCCCACTCAGGGGGAAACTTGGTTCGTTTTTTACGGATCGCTCCTGACAATTGGGGGACTCTCCCGTCTAACCGATCGGCAGATTTCTTCCGTCGGTTTTTCTTGTCCCCCATCCCCACCATGGAGCACCCGCAGACCCGGTTCCTGAACGACCACTTCGAGAAGGCCCTCATTCTCGAAGAGCCCGATCCCAGTCTCGACGACTACCTGCGCGAGCAGGGCATTGAGCCGGATCGTGTGCCCAAGCCGGATTGCTACGACCAGGACGCGATGGTGGAGCGCCTGCGTGAAGGGCAGCATGACCTCATCTACAAGCGCAGCAAATTCGTCGTTGACGAGGCCGTGGTACAGGCCTCCGACAACCTAGCGGCCGTCATGCTCTGCTGCATCGGCGACGACACGGTAGACAAGCCCGCCTGTGCGGACGAAGGGGTGCTGGTGCTCAACGATCCGGTGAGCAACGGGCGCTCGGTGGTGGAGATGGTCATGGGCGAGATGATTGTGCTGGCCCGCCGGCTGTACACGGCCAACGAGTCGGGGCGGC
>ERZ1034573.263-NODE-263-length-15360-cov-7.419013_pt1 | contig 15360 bp, 15 predicted proteins | sample MGYA00520641_ERZ1034573 | MGnify/ENA primary metagenome ERZ1034573 (study PRJEB33760, sample SAMEA4777724) | hypersaline lake metagenome | biome: hypersaline environment; feature: brines | place: Spain | collected 2014-08 | depth 0 m ...
ACATATGACAATATTAGATGTGCAATTTGAGTCTAGTCAAGGAACTGCTCACGTGAAACCCGGTGGGAGCGAAAAGTTCCTACTATGCGATGGCGAAGATGAAGACGGCAAGAACGTGATAATTATAGACAAAGTTTTCGGTGCTATTGAGCACTACCGTGACAATATACATACGGTCGGTAAGAGAGGAAAGGTTTTGAAAAAATCTCATTTCGGCGACCAACTCTTCAGAACTGTTCTAATAGATGCTTCTAACGATTCTTTAAAACTTGATCTTGCCTGCGGTAACAAACGCGGAGGAGTGAGTTTCCGTGCTGATGTAACCTGTAAGTACAGTAGCTCTCAGAAAGAGGTAATACGAGTCACGCCAGGTGAATCAATCAAACTCCCAGATTCAGACAGAATTAACGGTGACAAGAGCAAACTGCAGTCCATTGATATTAATATTAAAGGAATGGAGCTTGATAAGTGCACATTATCTGTCTACCTAGAGGGGTCAGACCCAACGGAGTCCGCTGAAGAATCTGACACTGATGAAGCATATGATTTCATGGAAGACACAGAAGACAATGAGGAGGAATCAGAGGTTGAAAATGCATCTGAGAGCCCATTCAGAGAAATGGCTGAGAAAGTCGCTTCGGGAGATAATTACGAAGAAGCTATATCAAAACTAAAACAGTACAGGGAAGAGAATAAAGCTCTGATGGCCGCGGAGATTGTGGATGCCCTTGAGAATGATACAGAGATACCGGAATTAGTCGAGGAGTTTGAAGATTCTGGAGATGAGCAGAAACTATCCTCAGCCCTTGTAACTCAACTAGTACGAGAACTAATAACGAGGTGCGAGAATGTTGACGATCTAATATTTGCCATCGATTCATCACGTCTAAGATCAAACATGATGATATACGATGAACCACATCCAGATCAAGCCCTATCGTACTTTGTAGCTGATCTGAAGGACGCAGAAGAGAACGGAGAGGTAATGGATGTCCCAGAGTACTGCGGGCTTAAGAAAGCTGTTCGAAACAATCTCACCACCGTGAAAGTTGATTCTGATGATCCGTTTGAAGAAACAGGATTTGAATCTGCCGATGCTGAATCTGGAGAGTCGGATTCGGGTAGTGTAAGTATGGATACTGATATGGGTCCTGAGGGAATTGGAGGCGAATCTGGTGAGCCAGCTGCGGCGACACCCGGAGCTCAAGCGGAGATGTCCGATGACGGAGCGGATGAAGAACAGTTTGGATCAGCCCAGACAGGCATGACACCTGTCGACGATATTGTTGACAAACTGGTTGAAGCGAGAAGTCTTGAAGAAGCTGTAATGTCTCTGAACATGACCGCCTTCTACAAGATCGAGATACCGGATGGAGTTAATGTTGATAGAGAAGAGAATGAATACACGATAGATGAAATAGTAGGGGTTCTGGAGCGTGAAAGAGGCAACCCAACAGGTCGGCATGTTGATAGGCTGAAACATATGGAGAAACTTGATAAGAACCTACTGCCAGCCGTACGCTCAGTTGTAGTATCTGAAGCCATAGATAAGTCTAGTAGAGGGATGATTTCAGGGGTTCTCTCTGAGGGAGAACTAGGTCAAGTGATAGACGACCTGAGAGGACTAGCCTTTAATGGGAATGATAAGATAGCTGCTTTGGACTCGAATTATCAGGTTGACACTATACAATTCAGTACAATACCATCATTCATATCTGACATAGAGAGGGGTGTCAGAGAAGGAAGCGGTGTACAGTCGGCTCTTCAAGGAATACCTGTTGATGGAGGTATAAGAAAAGAGGTTATGAGTCTTAAGGTTAATTCAGAGGAAGAAAGAGTCACCGACTTCTCCTAAAATCTTATTCTCTCAGTTTACTTCCGACATAACCACCAAGACCCCCTACTATAACACCTGCTATAATAGTAGGTACTGTTGCTAATCCAAGCGTAAGAATTGATACTACGATGGAACCGAGGAATGCGGAGACTCCGCCGACCACTCCACCGGCAATAGCCCCTGATTTAGCGTCACCAAACCCGAGAACTGATCCGATAAGCGTAGTGACGAACACAGCAGGGATCACTCCAACAGGTAGGAGGAAACCAAATGCTAAAGCAGCTCCTGAAAGTGCGAGCGTGTTCTGTGTTCCCTCCTTTGTATTTGCTTTCTGAGATAACTCACTCCAACTTGGAGGCTCACTAGTGCTTCCATAGCTTTTACTGCCAGTATCTGTTCTGTCTCTTTCTAGGGTGTCGGTTTTCTGTCCCATATTATGAATATTTAGGAGTTCAAGACATATAAGATTTTGTTAGTTGCTTCTTAATCAATCAGGTATCTAGGCTGTGCTATTCTTCGTGAGTAACAGTTGTTTGAAGGACATTTGCTCGGTACATTAAGAAGGTCATCGAAACTGTTGTATCCGCATTCTAGGCACTCAGGAGGACAAACCATCATGTCTTTCTCTTCGTTCCTGAGAGATTTACGTATGTGTTCTATATGATTAACAACCTCAGACTCTGATATAATATGATCCTTTGAGGATAGTCTTTCAGATATAACCTCAGGTGTCTGACCGTTTATTGAGTGCTCTAACAGTTCTCTTACTCTTTGACGGTCTGTTTTTCCCATAATATCAGTTACGAGCAGATAAATATATTTGTTTTGATCTTCGATGATACCTCTGGTTCATAAATATTGTGAAAGAAATTTCGCTCTTGTAAAGGAAGTGTTAAGTTTTTATTCCAACGAAGAGAACACTCGTTCTTTCGCATCCTCGAAGTGTTCTCTGGTAATTACAATCTCGTCAGCAGATTCATCAGCGTCCTGTCCTTCACTCTTTGCGTGCTCACGGATAGCTTTCAGAGAGGCATTTCGTACGATAGCCTCTAGATCACCGCCTGTCGCCGTGCCCATCGGATCGTCATCCCCGTCAGGTGCGACGATTTCTCCAAGAGACATGCCCTCTTCAACAGGCTTGTCTTTCGTGAGAACCTCAAGGATTCTACGACGACCGCGACCGTCAGGAGTGTCGATTTCGAGAGTCTCCTCGAATCGACCTGACTGCAGAAGTCGTGGGTCAATATTATCTGAATCAGTAGTCTCACCGATAACGGTCATAGTTGGGTCGTTTCGAATAGCGTCAAGCTCCACGAGCAACTGTGAGATAACCCGTTCCTGTGCACCAGACATGTCCGCGTTCAGACCTGCGATAGCGTCCAGTTGCTCGAAGAAGATGATAACGGGAGATGCTTTCTCGGCGGTCTTGAACAGGTCTTGAACCTGCTCCTCACTTTCACCGACGTACTTCTGGAAGATTGAAGCACCGTTCACTCGGGTAAAGTTAATGTCATATTCCCCTGCCGTTGCCTCTGCAAGAAGGGTTTTACCAACACCTTCAGGCCCTTCAACTAGAACGCCAGCGGGCGTATCAGTATTTGTCTCATTGAACAGCTTTGTCCGCTCAAGAGGCCAAGAGACAATCTCTTCCATCCTCTGCTTCTCTTCCTCTAAACCACCTACATCATCAAATTTCACGCTCGGGGTATTGGCCGACATGCTACGTAGAGCACTCGGGTCAACGCGACTCATCGCCCGATTAATCTCACGCATCGTAACCTCAACCTCTCCGTCAACCTCTCCCTCTAGAACCTCCTCTACTGTTACGTCGTCGCCTTCGTAGGTATTCCGAATCGCTTCAAGAGCGGATTCACGGGCAAGTGCCGCTAGGTCAGCACCGACGAATCCGTTAGTCTGACCCGCAAGAGCCTCTAGATCCACATCCTCTGCAAGAGGCATATCCTCAGTATGAATCTCCAGAATCTCCTTCCGACCTTCTTCGTTCGGTGCCCCGATTAGAATCTCTCGGTCGAATCGACCACTACGTCGGAGAGCAGGGTCAAGAGTGTCAGCCCGATTTGTGGCTCCGATTACGATAACATCGTCGCTGGAGTCCAGACCATCCATAAGAGATAGTAGCTGTCCAACCAAACGATTCTCAACATCACCTCCATCATCCCGTTGTGTCCCGATAGAGTCAATCTCATCAAAGAAGATAATGGCGGTTCCCTGTTGCCGTGCATCCTCGAAGATTTTTCGAAGACGCTCCTCGCTCTCACCCGTGTACTTCGACATGATCTCAGGGCCGTTGATCTTGTTGAAACGGGCGTTAGTTTCGTTTGCGATAGCTTGGGCGATAAGCGTCTTACCTGTTCCCGGCGGGCCGTGAAGGAGAACACCAGACGGCGGTTCGACTCCAACATCCTCGAAAAGATCAGGACGCTGAAGTGGAAGTTCAACCATCTGTCGAATCTCGTCAACCTCACCATCCAGACCACCTACATCCTCGTAGGTTACGTTTCCGAAGCTCTGCTGTGCGGTCGCCTCCGAAACATCATCTTCCGATTCAGATGTACGCTCCGTTCCAGAACTGCGGTTCCGCGTGGTTCGTGAGGGTGTAGTTGCGGATGAGGTCTGTTGGGTTGTTCCACGTCGAATCTCAACCTCACCACCTACTGAAACACCGATTTGATTCCTCTGAGCAGGTGAAAGAGGAAGCGTTTCTTCCCCTACCGTCGCAGGAGTAGCTAGACCCTCCAGTTCTCCTTCAGGTCCGGAGACGGTTACTCTTTCACCGCTGAGAAACGGTTCACTATCGGTTCCGAGTTTGTTCATCTGCTTTTCAGTTAGAGGAACCTGAGACAGGTCGTTGAAACGACCTGCGTCCTCAACTTCGATTGTCACTTTATTGCTCATGTACTTCTTCGTATGTGCTGACCACTTACAAAAGTTTCCATTTTTCTTCCCTGTTAAAGCTAACTAATCCCAACTTAAACCAGCTTAGACATGTATTGTCCTATTGAAAAGGACAGTAGATTTCATTAGTATAGTATAATTAAACCCAAGATGCGCCCGATTGGAACACAATATACTGGGAATCTTTTATATCTAACAAACATTTTAAAACAACCATGAGCAAAAAGAAAGGTGATCGTAGAGAAAGACAGGCGCAAACAATACTGGAAGCGGCTGGTTATAATGTCGAGAAGCCAAATAGTACCCCATATCAACAACAGAAAGTTGACTTCTTTGAATTGTTTGATATAATGGCTGTGAGACCAGATAAACCTGTTCTTTTCATACAGGTTAAGTCAAATGCGGCGAGAGGTATCCAAGATTTTCATGAACGTTGCATCAATCAAGGAATCCCTTTTGACAATGTGGAGGTAGAGTTCTGGGTCTGTCACGATGGAGATGGATGGAGGTTCTTTGAGATAACAGAGAACGGAAAATCGAAAACGTACGACGAGCGTGATAAAAGCGGTAAAGTACTCCATAGTAGAGCTGATAACGATGAGATTACGGAACTACCACATCATTCCGATGAATAAACCAAACAGTATTAGCACTCGAAAACCTTTTCCATAGAAGCTACTTAACCCTTAATAATGATAGAACAGATAGCTGATTTCCTGTCCTCTATGGATCAGAAGTACTTAGGTATTCTACTATCCGTAGCTCTCGGAGTTTTTATCGGTATTGAAAGGGAGCGATCCGATAAAATGGCAGGTGTTCGAACATTCTCACTCATATCGTTGTCTGGTGGTTCAATTGCTGTAATTGGTGAGAGATACTTAGTATTGTCAGGAATGGTTCTTGTCATTTCGATTGCTGTTCTTATGGGGTTGAAGGACATATCAACGGATGATGATATCGGATTGTCATTAACAACTAGTGCGGCCTTGTTCGTAACGTACATAGCTGGTTTTCTAGCTGGAATCGGAGAGTTGCTAATATCATCTACCGTAGCTATTATTACGGCAACATTACTTATATCGAAAGATTCGCTACACGAATTCGCAGGAGATGTTACTAAACCTGAGTTTTATAGTGCTCTTGAGCTATTGGCCTTATCAATCATTATTTATCCGTTCTTACCTTCAGAAAACATCGGACCTTGGAATTCTATTGATCTTCAGTTGGTCTGGTTACTGGTGGTTGCTGTGAGTGGTCTCGGATTCCTGAACTACATACTAGTTAAGAGATACCAAGAGAAAGGATTTATTGCGACTGGTTTCTTTGGAGGTTTGGTTAATTCAACAGCTGTTATTGGAACGATAGCAGACAGAGTTTCAGATCAGGAAGCATCAGCAAAACTTGCCATATCAGCTATTTTACTCGCTAACTCTGCTATGGCGGTTCGAAATGCTATTATAGCCACAGCTTTCGTGCCGTCATCTTTTGTGATAATAGCAATACCTCTTGTATCCATATCGGTAACAGGTGTCGTCATATCTGTTTTAATAGGTGACTGGGACTCAAAAATTGATGGAGATGATCTGACATCACCGTTCAGTCTTAAGAATGCTCTGATGTTCGGTTTTATATTCTTAGTTATCTTGGTTGTATCTTCCACGTCAACCCAGATACTAGGTGATGCTGGTTTCTACATCACAATATTCCTTGCGGGTCTTGTATCAAGCGGAACGGCAACAACAACAGCTGTTACTCTTATCAGCACATCCCAAGTATCCGTTTTTGTTGGTTCGACAGGAATCCTTGTAGGAACCGCGGCGAGCATAGTAGCGAAAATATTACTTGTCGCTTCAGTTGATAGAAAACTAGCTAAAATGACACTTATCTGGAGTTCCGTTCTTGTGTTAATAGGAGTGATTACATCTGGAGTAGCTTACTTCCTCACCGTATGATCTCCGAACCGTCCTGGATAATAGTCCATGTATGCCGCTAGATTTAATTATCTTAAAATATTATTAGTTTGTAGGATGGTAGATGATGTTGAATGCTCTCGTCTCGTTGAAAGAGAGGTTTTAGATATTAGTTTAGACATATCAAATAATAATGGGATTGGAATAGACTGCGGTAGTCTCGAACATAATAATGATAACTGTATCAGGGAAGGAAATAGAAGTTATGTTATTTTGACATTTGATGACGACTCTTGGAGTGTCAGCGATATTATATGTAAGAAGTGTAGTGTTCGAGATGCGGTAGAGAGGAATCAGGGTGATAGTGATCATGTTGCGGTTGTTGAGGCACTCCTAGCCGTTAACCTACCTGAATCCAAGGCAACATTTCAAGAACCGAAGATATGGGAGTTAATGAAATAGCAGCAGATATTAATTGTGAAATCTCGTCTTGTCAATTTCTGTAACTGTTAATCCGTGCGGATCAGACTATATCGTAACTATTAAATTGCCTCCGATGTAACTATAAGTATGAATCAAGAGGAAGATCCAACGGAGCCGTCCGTTATTAATGATGCTGAGGTTGTTGAAACCCTCGGTAATATGTTTCTGGTGAAGGTGAACGGTGAAATGAAACAGGTTCCTGCAACCTACAAGAATGAGTTGCTATACAAGCATGAACTCTATCAACTTCTCCATCCTGATACGGAGGATGAACGGATTACTCTTACCGACGACTCCGACTCCCGATTTGTTGCTGTCGCACCAACAGAAAACGATAGTGTCTATCAGATTTGGTGCGGTGATAACCCGTATCCTGTTATGAATCCTCCAAGCATGGCGGAGCAGGTTCTTAGAGGGGTCCGAGACGCTATGGATTCACCGTCCGACTACGAGCGACTTCAACAGGTTTATCAGGAGATTCGATCTACGAGGGTTCGTCGGGCTGTTATGGAGAAGGCAACAAGTCTTTTCCCACGTAGCGAGGTTATTCCAGAAGAAGAGGGGTGGAATATCCTCGGAATCTTCCTTCTTACTTGGGATGCACGGGTTTTCCTTAATACGGGTAGTGTTGATGAACAGACCGCCTATCGAGTGGCTGGTTCAGGAGTTTCTGAAACTGATGAACAAAAGGAGTTCCTTCAGTTAGCGATTCGGGATGATATAATTGAACAGTACCGTGGAACTACTTTGGATATTCGGTATCCTCTGCCGAAGAATGTTGAACTTTCTTCATCGGAGATTGTTGAGAATGAATGTCCTACTTGCGGTAGTGAGGAGTCTCACCGTTACTACGACGATGTTTCTGTTGATGATGAGCCTGTGGAGGAGCGACCTGTGTATATCTGTACGCAAAGTTCCTGTGAACAGGCTTGGCAGGAGTATGAGTTGACGGAACGTGAGATTGAATTTATCGCAAAGGCAAAGTGGCTTGTTAATCATCGGAAGCAACTTGAGGATGATGCGTTTTGGGATGTGGTCGAGTCTTACGTTTGGCATCAGAGCGAGTAACTCTCTCAGAACCGTTCTTCACCACTCGTTCTTGGTCTCTAAAACACCTTTAGAGATTCTTAGACAGTTGTTATTAGGTGTTTCAGAGTTGGTAAGAATGGAAAGACCTAAGTGGTTACAGTCCAAGTAATTAATGCCGAAAAGGTGTATAAAATGAGCGTACAACAGGAACGATCCGAAGTTGAAGCGGATCAAGACATTGAACAGAAGGAACAGCCCGCCGTGGAAGTTGAGCCTGAACCTGTCGTTCTGAATGACGATATGGTATCAGCAGTTGCGGAGGAAGTTGCTCACGAAGCGAATATCAGCGACTTCACCGCACCACGGTCGAACATCAATCACGGTCACGATACCGATAAGCACGACGTTCGAGATGCTTTCGGTGTACGTGATGAGTTCGTTAGCGAGCATTTCTCGGACTACGGGATTGCTCCGAACGACCATGCCGCACTATGGCTTATGTCGTACAAGAAAGACGAGTTCATCTCCGCTGATGAGAAGGTGTTTAGCGACACTCAGGATACCAACCAAGACCGATGGGGTCGGATCGAGTCTGCAAAGACTTCCGCTCCAATCGCACCTGAGACTCAGAAGGCTCTTCAGCAGTAGAAACCCGAACTCTTAATTTTTTGACGTAAAACAACCGAGTAGCACCCTCGCTACCGATATTTTTAATGTAAGAAATATGAAATGGAGCGTATTAACAGACAGAAATATTAAGAGGTCTGAAAATAATAGTTAATTGACAAATGGCATTATCAAAAAAACAGGCTTCCGTACTCTTGGCAACAATATTACTTGTAGGTTTAGCTATGTTTTTCCTGACGCCTACATTATTCGATCAAGAACCTAGCAATCCTGACCCGAACGAACCGGAAAACCCCGTTGAAGAAGATGATCAGGGAGAGATAGAGAGCGTTAATTTTGAAGGCGTATCTGTTCTACCTGATGGAAACGCGATTGTTTTTTCGGACGTTATAGTGGACAATCATAGGAATGAATTACTTAACAATTCTGTCGAGCTGGAGTATAGAACCCCGAACTCAGATTTAACAATTAAGAAATTCGGAAACAGAGTTCTAACGACTGATGAAGGAGACTTCAGGACTAGCAGACGCTACACGGATGGAGTTCTAACATATGAGTCAACAGAGGTAGATGGTGAAACCTCCTATTCAGCAGAGAGAGGATCTACTAGCAGCTCAGAATATTACAAAGGTTCATTGTTCAGATCCGTTCTCAAAGACCTTCAGGTTAGAACAGTAAAAGAAACAGAAGATGGAATATTCCTGAGATTAACTGGTTCATCAGAGTTAGATAATATCAACACAGTGATATCCGAATATAATGAAGTAGATGAAGCTGACGCTGATTTGAAAATATCAAATTCAGGGGCTATCACCGACATGAAGCTACAGATAATCGGACCGAATCTCTTCGGTGTACCACAATCAAGTACGTACTACTACAACATAACGCAGATGAGTGGTGTGGAAGTTAATACGCCTACTTGGGTTGATAACGTTAAAGATGAGGTCTCAATAATATCGTCTGAACCAGACTCAGATAACGATTGGATAACACTTCAGCACGAAGGACTTGCGACAATTCCATCAGAATCAAATGTTACGATACTAACCTCACAAGGCGAATCCGCAAATCTTAATATAACTCAGACAGTACGATCAGGTGATACTATCTACCTTTCACCTGAGGATGACGGATGGAATGTGTACGTCAACCAAGAGCCAACAGCTGAAAGGGAATTAGAATCAGGATCGGAAGTCATAGTAAGTATATCCAACGAGGTGGATGGAGAAATAGTAGAATACTACGGTGAAACTATCACAGTCGGATCATAACGCTTTTTTAACAGCAATGCTTTTTGATTGATATGAAGCATATAAAGGATCCGTTGCACGGATATATTGACGTGCCGGAGCCAGAGCTAACAATAATTAACACTCCGATATACCAGCGTCTTCGGAGAATTAAACAATTAGGGATGTCTGAAACTGTGTATCCATCAGCAAGTCATACGAGATTCGCACATTCTCTTGGTGTTATGCACCTTGCTAGAAAGCTTGGTGATTCAATAGGACTTCCTGATAAGCAGGTGCGTGAAAACCAAGTCGCAGGTCTACTTCATGATTCAGGGCATCTTCCTTTTTCACACACGTTCGAAGATCTGTTTGACTCAAGAGTAGGATACTCGCATGAAAAAATATCCTGTGACTACATAGACCAACTACAATCAGACAATAATGTTGATTTTCCTGTTGATCCAGAAGCAGTAAAAAACATAATAATGGGTCGTTATGATGGCACTAACCTAGTTTCAAATGAGATAGACTGTGATAGACTTGATTACCTTCTTAGAGATAGTTACCATACTGGTATTCAGCTCGGTAAAATAGAGCATGATACACTTATCAAATTTGCTGGGCGGATAAACGGGGAACTCGGATTTGATCATAAATCGCTTCGATCTGTTGAACGATTACTGGATGCAAGAATGCAGATGAATTACAGTGTCTATTCACATGATACGGTTAATATTACGGAGACTATGCTAGAAAGATCAGTTGAGCTTCATGTGGACAATACCGCTGATGAAATGACAGATTTTGTTGGTCTTGATGACTCAGAAATGAGTTACCTGTTACTCAATTCTGACTACGACCCTGCTGCTGAACTATACTCCTTCGTCCGTGATCGAAAACTGTACAAAACCGCCTACTACAATCCTCTCGAAGATCGTGATGTCGAAATCCTTCAGGATATACAGAGCAAGTTGTCTGACGATGTTCAGTCACATGAGGAGGAAATAGCTGATATAGCTGGTGTTGACAGACATAAAGTTCTGATCTCATCTGTGGATTATAAGCAGATACCAAGGTACACAACTCCCATTAGAACTCCGATGGGAGATATACGTGACTTTGAGGACATGTCTCCTAAGCCGGAAGCACTTCGTCAGAACATGAGAATGGATCAGAATATTCACGTTTTCACCCATCCAAGCTGTACTGAAACGGTATCAGAGGCTTCCGATAGTTATATTAGAAGCTTAGACGTTCTGTGAAATTATAGATTCCTATTCTTCTCTTTTAGCTCGTGAAACGCCATGTTTTATTAGTGATGAGTCTATGCAATAATACATGAGAATTGGACTTATTGGTATTGGACAGGCTGGCGGTAAAATAGCAGATAAGCTCTTGGAGTATGATGTTAGTAGAACGGAAGGTCGGGACTTTGTTCAAGGTTGTGTTGCCGTTAACACCGCAGAACAGGATCTGGATGGACTTGAAGTCGTACCAGAAGATAACAGAGTGCTAATAGGAGAATCCCGATTTAAAGGAAACGGCGTCGGTGCTGACAACACTAAGGGAAGAGATGTTATGGAAAGTGACTACAACGAAGTACTCACTCAGATGAATGATATGCCCGTTCATAACATAGATGCCTTCGTCTTAGTCGCTGCCTTAGGAGGTGGAACGGGAAGCGGAGGTCTTCCCGTTCTTGCTAAGCAGGTAAGTCAACGTTACTCTGAGCCTGTATTCGGATTAGGTGTGCTTCCATCAGAAGATGAAGGTACGATTTATAGTGTGAACGCAGCTCGATCACTTGAAGCATGCATCGAAGAAACAGATAATCTACTGATATTCGATAACGATCTCTGGAGTAAAGGTAAATCCGTAATAGAATCGTATGATTAGCTAAACAAGAAAAAAGCACATAGATTCGGAACGATGTTCTCTGCGGGTGAAGTTGACCAAGATAGTAACGTAGCACAGAGCGTGGTTGATGCAAGTGAAGTTATAAACACGCTTGACTGCGGAGGAGTTACTGCCATTGGCTATGCAGAATCTGATATAAGCGACGATAAGGTAAACCCTGGGCTACTGAAGCGACTAACTGGCGGTGTGGATGTCGATGAAAATGAGGCGACTACCCGCATGAGATCACTAGCTGAAAACGCTATATCAGGTCGACTAACTCTCGAAGCTAACACTAAAAGTACTGAAAGAGCACTTGTTCTATTCTCGGGTCCTTCCAAGTTCCTTACTAGAAAGGGTACAGAAGAGGGAAGATCTGTTGTTGAGCGGAAGGCTGACTGTATGGAAGTAAGGGGCGGAGATTATCCGAGAGACGTGTCTTTCGTATCTTCAACTGTTGTTCTTTCAGGTCTGTATGATGTTCCACGGATTAAATCACTACAGAAAATGGCAGTAGAAGCAAGCGAACAGATATCTGAAATTCGAGATAATCGAGATGATAATCTTGAGAAGCTTCTAGAGGAAGAGGACGCTTCTGAGATTGACAGTCTACTAGACTTGTAAGGCACCTACAAAAAACAATTGTGAAGGCAAAAACTTAACACGCTTAGCATATAACAATAATTATGGAGTCGCTGTCTTCTGAAAGTTTTAATTACGAACATGTTGAGTATACAGTCGAATGTGATGCCAGTTACGATGGTGAAGTATCCGCCGCAGGATGGAATATATTCGGTAACTCATCACAGAAGGATATGATGGAAGGATCTTTAATACTTAATTTTAATTCTACCACAAAGTGTGAAATCCAATCTATCATAATCGCCTTAGAAGAACTTTCTGAAGCAACCGATGAGAGTTCCACATCTATAATTGTTAGAACTGATTACTTAGGGGTTATTAAGAAGCTTGAGGATAAGAATCAGCATAACTCGCAGGTGAAGGAACTTCAAGAATCCCTTTCCAAGTTTGAATCTTGGTCGATTGAATGCGTTAATCGGGACAAGTTAACGAGAGCACATGATTTAGCGAAATACGCTATCTGTGAGTATCGCTAGGCTCAGAAAACTGAAGAGTCCACCCCCGCTACTCGTATCTTCTTCGTCCGTGTTGTCAGAAGAATCTTCTGAAGATCCATCTGAGGATTCTGACGGCGAAGCCTCTGCTTTTCCCGTCTGGTCACCTTCAGAATCGGTGCTAACAGATGAGTCAAACGACCTAAGGTCGTCATCATCGTCTTCAGTCTCATGTTCAGTATCGTCTTCAGTCTCATGTTCAGTATCGTCTTCAGCTGACCCGCTATTCTCATCTGTTCCATCTTCTTCAACCGTTCCATTATCATCTTCAACCCCACTATCTTCAACTGTAAAATATCCTTCAAAACCGAGCAGGCGATCCAAAGAATCCTCCAGTTTGTTAACCTCCGATCTAACATCACCATCTTCCACCGTACTTATATTCTCAGCTAACCTATCGGACAGACCTGAAGTTTCCGAGATAACAGTTCGGCGGTCAGCTACTGCTTCATCATACTCTGTCGATTCAGCTTCCGTTCGCCCTGTCTCCAAGCTTGAAGAACTCATATAAGTTAAGAACTGCTCATTCTCAACCATATCATCCAACTCAAAGGATCGAACCGTCTCTAAATTACCGTCTATGTATCTGTAAAACTCATACTGATTCCCATTAGTAAGAACACCCCAATTAAACTCCTCCTCAAGAATATTTTCTACTGTCACCTCACTTGGTAATGTCTCCTCGAAACCTACGGTCTTAACGAACACCAAGGGTTCACCTTCAGAAACGAAAGCGTATTCAACAGAATCTTCACCTGTCCTATAATCCAATTCAACGGAATAATTTGTTTCAGGTACAGCTAACGGCCATTCCAACAAATGAAGGAACGGCTCAATCACCCTCTTCTCCGTGTTTCCTTTACTCAGATTCTCCGAAACCTCTATCGCATCTTCAACTCCTGATACATAACTGTCTACACTATCACTTAGGTAATCACTTGACATGTCTGCAGAATTGTTGTGTGATTATTTAGAATTTTCCCAATTTAGAACTTATATCAATTAATTAACAGTTTTAGTAATCAAGCAACTCTATCTCATCAGCAGTTCCAGAATTCAATATCTGATCGGACTGGCAGTATTCGATGGGCATCATGCTATCGCTGTTGTCTGCGATAGGCTGTTCGAGTTCGCGGATATTTTCTATCTCTATATCAAACACTTTATCAGCGAACTCTTTCTGTTCCCTATTCTTTACAAGATCGAACGAAGCAATTCTTGCGATGTGATCTATTTGATTCTTCTCTTCAGTATAGAATGCTATGTAATACGGTCTCTCCTCTGAATAAGTTACTATCCGTCCAGTAGGATTCTCTTTCCTGAAATGCTCCTCTATGCTCTCTACGCTATCTTTCACAATTATAACCAGCTTATCATCCTTCACTTCCAGAGACATATCATCAACTTCTCTTACCTGACGAACAATATCATCGAATTCCTTCCCTTCCAGTTTTCGGAGTAGAAAATCAGCCATTCTCTCAGATCCTTCGTGGATTTCTTCAGTATTCAAAACCTGAAACTCTCTGCTTAGTGATTGAGCGATTCTATCCTCAGCTTCAGATTCTAATTTGGCTCTGTCTTTCTCCAGCTGGTGATATTTGCCGTGAACTTTCCGCGTCAGACCCGTATCCAACCCTTTGAAACCTAGAACATCAATTAGGTGCTTATCTTCAGAAAAGGAATTCAAATTGAAATCTTTGACTTTCGTTAAACCTTCTTCTGTACTTACATTAATCTGGTAATCATATCCATCCGTTACTATGTACCAATTAGTCTCCCTTATACATGGCTTGTGAAGATCCGCATCCTCTATTTCAGGTAGCACATCCATCATTATTCTCATCTGTCCATTAGTATAAACTACATAGTCGACGGTATCCTCCTGAAAATCTTCATCTACGCTTACATTAACTCCTTCTAATGGCGTTCTTAACGGCCAATCTAGAAGCTCTATCATAGGTTCTACGGCTCTTGTTCTTGTCGTCCGTTCATTCCATTCAATTACATCGGATGGCTGTATCCGTCCGAGTAGTTCACCAAAATCTGTCTCATTCATATACATAACATACGGTTGTTAAATTACATATTACTTACGCGAAATGCCGTTAAGAATGCTCTGCTAACTCCAGATTATTCATCACTGCTAGAATTGGATGTCTACTGGAAACAACACAGGCAACATAGCTTACAGATAGCCGTGGGTGACCTACAACTAGAAATGGAAACTTGTGCGTCAGAACAACTTTTGATTTAGCTATTTCAAACTGTCGTCGTCGAACATTGTGTAAGAT